>Ga0154316_113_pt2 | contig 61316 bp, 57 predicted proteins | sample RifGroA2_FD_105610 | JGI IMG/M metagenome (GOLD analysis project Ga0154316, IMG submission 105610) | Elusimicrobia bacterium GWA2_66_18
CACCCGTTCTTCCCTCAGTTGCACCAGGCCGTCTCGCGCCAGAACGACCTGCCTCCCGGCTACGCGCAAAGCGCGCTGAAGCTCATCGCCGAGCTCGAGCGCCTGACCGCCGCGCAGACGACGATCGCGGCCGCGCCCGCGACGGGCCCGCCCGCCGTGCTGACTTTGGCCGATCTCTCGATCCTGCTGTCCTCGACCGAGGAGAAGGCCGCCAAAACGATGACCGCCGTCGAACCGATCCTCTCGCTCGCCGCGGTCGTCGTCGCCGCGAACACCGCGCCCGCAGTCCCTCCGATCAGGCCGACTCTCTCGCCCGCCACGCCTAAGATCGTCGCGGTCAAGGCGGAGCCTCCCGCCGCGGCGCGGACGCCGCCGCCGCGCGGGTGGGTCGAGACTTTGCTCGAACGCATCTTCGGCACGGCCGCGCCCTAGATTGGAGCGGGTTTTGACCGCTTCGGCGTCGCGCAGACGGAGGACGCTCGGGAAGCGGCGATCGACGTAATCCAGGAGGCCGTCAACGCGTTCGTGCGCAGGGCGGAATCGATTCAGAGCCTCGCCGGATCTCCCGACGCGAAGGCCTTCGTCCGTGTGGAGAAAATGACGGGAGACCTGCTGCCCGCGACTTGGGGCGAAACCTATCCCGCGAGGCTCGGGATATTCCCTCCTGGATTGGATTTCGCCGCCGTGAAGTCGGCCTTTCGTTCCGGCGTCGCTCCGCATCCCGTCGAACTTCACGTCGACTATTCCGTTCGTAGCGCGCCGACCCCCGCGGCGAGGGATCACACGCGGCAGCTTCGCCAAGCCATCGACGCGCTGCGAAAGGAGATCTACCGGGAATACGGCGTCCACATCGTCCTTGCTGCACAATCGAACGAACGGGGGATTTTCTCCCTGCCCCGCGATGCGATCATCGGGGGCGGCCTGCGCGCGCATTTTAAAATCGTCAAGACGATCGTTGAAGTCAGAAACCGCGCCCAGATCACCTCCCGACGCTTCCATGATGCCGATGTCACGGCGGCGGACTGGTGGTATGGTATGACGGCGGAACAGATCGACCGCTACTTACGCATCGATAAAGGGAACGGCTACAGCCGTGAGCTAATGTCCGGACGCGAGGCCTTGAGCAACCTGCCGCGGCGCCGGATGGTTGGGCGACTCCCGCATCTTCCGGTTTCCGAGGCTACGTTCGATGAAACGGCCGTCAACCAGATCATCTATTGGTTGGACGGTATGGACCCGAAGCTCGCGGACGCGTCGCTGCGCGACCTGATCCGCGTCACCCGGCCCGGCGGACGGGTTCGAATCGGCCAGGTGAACAATGCGCTATACGAACGCTTCGCCAAGATCCTCGCGGCGGAGCGTCCCGATGTGCAGTTTCGGTATGCCGAGCGCGGCAACAACGTCCTATTAATCGATCTTCCCTAGACGCGCGCGCAGGGCGCCGGCCTTCTCGCCGAATGATCCGCTCGATGGTCTTTCGCCGTCCGCGCGTATGCTAAAATGTCCAATCAACCGCTAACAGATTTCGACTTCAGGAAGGGTGACCGAGCGGTTGAAGGTAGCAGTCTCGAAAACTGCCAGGGATGCAAGTCCCTCGTGGGTTCGAATCCCACCCCTTCCGCCATTTTTATCCGAGGTCTACTCCATGTCCTGGTTCAAGAAGCTCAACCCGTTCAAGAAGGAAGAAGCTCCGTCCAAGAGCGCCGAGAGCTCGATGCCGGGCATGCCCGGCATGCCGGCCCTCCCGCCCGAACTGGCCGACAACCCCGCCGCCAAGAGCATGATGGGTTCCTTCCTGCGCAAGTGGAAGGACCCCGCCTTCCTCAAGCAGCTACGCGTGCTCGCCGTCCACATGCAAAAGGACGGCGTGGACGTGAAGGACTTCAACGCGGTCAAAGCCTGGCTGGAGAAGAACAAGGAGCGCGTCGAGAAGGGCGATTTCGAGGAGCCGCCCTCCGCCCTCGGTGAGACCTTCGTCAAGACCGGGCCAGAAGTCGGCCGCAACGATCCCTGCTCTTGCGGCTCCGGCAAGAAATTCAAGAAGTGCCACGGCTCATAAACACAACTGAAAGCCTGACCCCTTCTCTTCTCTTTTTTCTTCTTTTTAGGCTTCGAGGCCCTGGAGGTGGAGGCGGCGGTTTAAGGCCTCCGCGCCTTCCTTGATGAAGCCCAGTTCATTGTCCAGAGTGGCGTCTAGCCACCGGCGCATGAGCGACTTAAGGGGCCGCATCAGCAGGGGAAGTTCGTAGGCCTCCTCATGTTCGACGAGGGTACCGCCGATCACCGGGCGCAGGATCATCCTGCACTCCATGCGCCGCAGGGGGCCGGAGACCATAACGCCCCGGTAACCTCCGTCCTTGGTCATCTCGAAACGAAAGGTACCGCGCCAAGGAAGACCCAGGAAGCGGCCCGTCACCGAAGCCGAGGAGCCCTGTTCGGCGCCGGAGACCTCGATGGCGTCCACTTTGGGCTCGTACTTGGCGATCTCTTGTAGATCGCTCAGGTAGAGCTGGACGGAGTCACGCGGCGCGCTGACGAGGATACGACGGGTCACTGTGAGCATCTGGGAGTTGTTGGGGAAATCTGGAGGGGATATTTGGAGCGGGCGAGCGGAATCGAACCGCCGTCTGATCCTTGGCAAGGTTTTAATGTCGTTTTAATCCTTCCGTCGAAGAACTCCATTTTAGGCGTTTCTCCGTCGATAAATCGGTCTGCATGGGATTGCATGGGCTGACATCCGTTGACACCCATTTCCATCCCGAGTTGGCATAAATCTGGCATAAATCCTAAACCCGATTCGAGCATCACCAACCACGTCCACGACCGAAACATTCTATCAAATTCAAGCCGTCGGTCCTGCCCATCTTCCCGTAGGTCAGCCCACTCGAGCCGTCAGCCAGTTGGACAATATGATGCCGCGTTAATAACCATATTGCTTTATATCCTCGAAATAGGAATGTAGAGCAAAATGGATTATATCCGCTTTCCACGACACGTTGCCAGAAACGACCCGGGCATGAACGAAGCGTGAATTAAAGCGCCGTCGCGGAAATGGCGATGATCTTGGGACCCAACAGGCGGTGCTCGGCGCCCGAGTAGATCAGAACTCCAAAAGGGGCGGCCTTCGCATGATCGGCCAGGAACGTCTCAAGGCCGCGCAGCATTTTAGGCGTGATGCTGGAGGAAGACTTCGCCTCAATGGGCAGCAGCCTCTCTCCCATGGAAAGGACAAAATCGACTTCGACGCCCGTTTGAGTCCGCCAATGATGGAGCTCCAACGCTTCGGAACTCTGCCAGATCGCCGCCCGGATTTCGTTCGCGACCCAGGTTTCAAAGAGCGCGCCCAGGCGGTCGGCGCTTTGAGCCTGTTCCCAGTCCGAGACCCCCATCAGGAAAGCGAGCACGCCGGAATCGAACCAGTAGCCCTTCGGCGACTTGACGAGCCGCTTGCCGAGATTGCGGTGGTAGGGCGCGACGCGGGACCATTGGCAGGAGCCCTCAAGCAAACGAAGGTAGTTCTGCGATGAGGAAAGGGGCACTCCGGCGTCGCGAGCCGAGTCTGAGAGAGACAGAAGCCCGCTGCTTCGATAGGCCAGTTGCGTCATGAAGCGCAAGAAATCATCGGGCGCACCGAGACGCCGGACAGGCAGAACGTCTTTTTCAAGGTAGAGAGCGCGATAAGCCTTCATCCACTCCCGCCAGGATTCATCATCTTGGGCTTCCCAAGCGGGAGGAAGTCCGCCCCGCATGATCCGTCTCTTGAGGTTCGCGCGGCTCGTCTTGGGCGCCGGAAGCGCGCGCAGCGCCGTCGTCGCGTCCGGCGCGCGCAAGAGACCCAGCCAGTCGATCGATTCGCGGCCCTCGATTTCCCCGAGGGTGAGCGGTCCAAGCTCAAGAATGGCGCTCCTTCCCGCCAATGCCGAGGCCTTGCCGGCCGCGACGATCTCCGCCGCCGACGAGCCCGTGAGAAGAAATCGCCCCAACTCCCGTTCCCGGTCGATGGACCTTTTGACGCGCAGGAATAGGTCCGAATACCGCTGGACCTCATCGACGGTCAAGCGCGGCGCTTGGCCCAGGAAGGCTTCGGCGTCGCTGCGCGCCGCGGCGATGACTTCGGGATCGTCGAAGGTGACGTATTTTCTTCCCGCGGCGATCTTGCCCTTCGAGACGAGGGTGGATTTCCCCGTCTGCCGCGCGCCGAAGAGAAGAAGGCAGGGAAACCGGTCGAGAAGACGCGCCAGGCGGTCTTCCATGGCCCTATGGATCATGTGTAAATCATACACGAGTCGTGTAGATTTGTCAATCAAACATCTCCGCTAAAAGAATTTGAGCCGCTCGACGGCCGCCTTCAGGAAATCAGGCGACAAATGGGCGTAGATCTCCGTGGTCTTGATGCTGGAATGCCCCAGGAGCTTGGACACGGTGTAGAGATCCGTCCCGCTCATCACCAAGTGACTCGCGAAGGAGTGGCGCAGGGAGTGAAGGCTGCCGTCCAGCTTGATTCCGCGCAGAAGGGCGGCGAAACGATGGGTCAACGAGTCCGCGTTGAACATTCCCCCCGCCTGGTCCGGGAAGACGAGCCCCTGAGGCTCATGGCGTCCCGGCGACTCCTGGAGAACCTTGAGGGCCGGTGCCGCCAAGGGAATATGCCGGACCTCGTAATCCTTCGGCCTCCAGCCGTCCTTGGCCTGGATGGTCAAGACCTTGCGCTCCAGGTCGATGTCCCTCCAGGCCAGATGCAGCAACTCCTCGCGCCGGAGCCCCGTGTGCAGCAGGAAAATCACGATGGGCCGCATGATCTCGTCGGCCGCTCCCGCGATCCTGACCGCCTCGGCCTTCGTGAAGAATTTCGCCTGGCGCTTAGGCTCCTTGAATTTCTTCACGGCCGCGGCCGGGCTGCGGCTGATAAATCCCCATTCCGCCCCGCGGTTGAACATGGCCTTGACCACGGCCATTTCCCGGTTGACGGAGGAGGCCATGACGCCGGACTCGCGGCGCCAGTTCTTGTATTTCTCGATGTGCAGATGGGTGATGTGGACCAGGCGGTCCGTCGCGACGAACCCCTTGAATTGCTTGAGCACCCGGTCGGCGATGCGCAGGGAATACGGGGTGGCGCTGGCCCGACTATGGCGCATGTACTCGGCGATCAATTCGTCGAGTTTCTTGTCCGCCGGAGCCGCCAAGCCCACATCGCGGCGATCCAGCTTGACCTGGACGTCGGCCAGCGCCAGCTCGGCCAGCTTCTTCGAGCGGCCGACCTGCTTGCGGACGCGACGGCCGTCCACCGCATAGTCCAGATACCAGCAGTCCCCTTTCTTGCCCGGCACCGAGTAAATGCGAGACATAGGCTATGCCTCCGTCAGACTCAATTTTCGATCCACCGGTCAGCGATCGGCGAATCGCGGCTGTTGGGGCTCTTTAGTATGGCATAAATATGGCATAAGCGCCATGGGTCGGATTCGGGCAATAAAAAACCAGCGGGGATGATTCCGCTGGCTCTACGACGAGGAACGTCTTGCTTTTACGCCTTGATATTTGGAGCGGGCGAGGGGAATCGAACCCCCGTCTGATCCTTGGCAAGGACCCGTTCTACCATTGAACCACGCCCGCAGTTCCCGCTGATCTTAGCAGAATCAGGCTGATTTGGGAAGCTGGTGGTCGGCGTCCTTGGGGCGAAGCGGAAAATGCTGCTGGAGACCGGCGGCCTCGTCTTCCATCATGCGCCGGTTCTCTTCCTCGCGCGCGAGCAGTATCTCCCCGAACTTCTCGCGCAGGACCGCGACCACCTTCGGGTCGTAGAGGACGCCGGCCTTATCCTCGATGTAGCGCAGGGCGTCCTCGACGGTCCACTCGCCCTTGTAGACGCGCTTGGAAGAGAGCGCGTCGAAGACGTCCGCGACGGTCACGATGCGCGCCTCGAGCGGGATCTGCTCGCCCTTCAGGCCGTAGGGATAGCCCGAGCCGTTCCAGCATTCGTGATGGCCGACCGCGATCTTGGAGGCCAGGCGCAGGAGGCGGCTCTCGGCGTTGGCGAGCATCTTGGCGCCGTAGACCGTGTGCTTCTTCATCTCCTCGAACTCCTCCACGGTGAGCTTGGCCGGCTTGCGGAGGATGACGTCGGGGATGGCGACCTTGCCGATGTCGTGGAGCGGGGCCGCGTAACGGATGTCCTCGGCCTCCGGCGTCGGCACGCCCATGCCGACGGCGAGGATGCCGGAGAAGCGGCTCATCCGCCGCAGATGGCGGCCGGTGTCCTCCTGATCGCGGTACTCGGCCACGAGCGCCATGCGGTAGATGGTCTCGAGGTGGGACCGCCGCAGGTCCTCGTAGAGGGTGGCGTTCTCGATGAAGGTCGCGGCCATAGTGGCCAGGATGCGCAGCAATCCCTCGTCTTCCTCGGTGAACGCGCCCTTGCTCTTGTTGAGGACCTCGAAGACGCCCAAGGCCTTGCCGTCGCGACCGCGCAGGGGCACGGCTAGAACGGTGCGCGTCTGGTAGCCGGTGATGCGGTCGAGGTCCTGGGCGAAGCGGGTGTCCCGGTACGCGTCGCGGATGTTGACGGCGGAGCCCGTCTTCGCGACGAAGCCGGCGATGCCCTGGCCGAGCGGGATGCGGAGGATCTTTTCCTCCATGCCCAACGCGATCTTGGTCCATAACTCGCCCTTGTAGGAGTCCACCACGAAGACCGAGCAGCGGTCCGCGCCCAGGATGTTGCGGACCTCTTCGGCGATGATGGTGAGCAGGCTGTCGAGGTGCGTCTCGGCCGCGACCATTCGGCCGAACCGGGCGAGGAGGGATTGGCGCTTCTCGAGTTCCTGCCTACGGCCCATGGCGTTCCTCGAGAGACCGCGCGACGAACTCGGAGAGGTGGAGCACTTTCGCGTCAGGATAGTATTTCCTCAAACCCCGGGCAAGCTGGATGAGGCAGGAAGTCGAACTGGTGAGGATCGTCGAGGACTGGACCGACGCGGCGTTGCCGACCTTGCGGCGGAGGACCTCGTCCGAGAGACCCTCGTGGACGAACGAGAAGGCCCCGGCGCCGCCGCAGCAGATGTCGGCGTCGGGCATCTCGCGGTAGGACTGCCCCGCCACGGCCTTGGCCGTCCGCCGCGGCTGGTCTTGGAGGCCTTGACCGTGGAGCGCGCGGCAGGAGTCGTGATAGGTCACCGTGCCCTCCGCCGCGCCGAGAGGAAGGTCCTTGACGGCCTCGCCGTAGACCTCCACGACGTCCTTCACGCGGGCCGCGAAGCGCTCCGCGCGCGGACGCCACTCGGCGTCGGACGGCATCAAGAAAAGCTGGGGGTAGGACTTCAGGAAGGCGACGCAGGAGGAGCAGTCCCCGATGATCGGCTCGTCGCCCGCGGACTCGGCCTTCTCGATGTTCCGCTTGGCCAGGGCCCGGGCGTCCGCAAGCTCACCGTAATTGTAGGAAAACAGGCCGCAGCAGGAGTTATCCGCGTGCCGACCGAGACCCTTGAGCTTCGTGAGCGCCTTCCAGGTCGCTACGCCCACGCGCGGAAACAGATAGCGCGGCCCGCAAGGCGCGAAGTAATTCCAATTGTTTCCCTCCCCCTCGGCCCGAAGCCCCTCCAGTTCCTCGTCCAAGAGACGCGACGGGACCTCCGCGACGCCCTCATCCATCGCGGCCAGCGCGGGGAGACCGACGGTTCGCAGGAGCGGCCGTCCCAAACGGGAGAGCCCCGACCTCTTGAGGAGATACCCGATCTTAAGAAGGACCGCCAGCGAGGCCGGACTCTCCACCAGCATCCGCGTGACGCGTTTGACGAGCCAATGGGTCTCTACCCGCAAGGCTCGCCGGGCCTCGAGCACCAGGTCCGGGACCGAGACTTTGGCATAACAAGCCGTCCGGCAGGCGCCGCAAAGCAAGCAGGTCGACAACGCCTCATCGACGGCCTTCGGGTCATCGAGCTTGCCCTCGATCATCAGGCGAATGAGCTGGTTGCGGCCGCGCGGGGAGTAGGACTCGCGTCCCGTGGCGGCATAGGTGGGGCAGGCCTGCTCGCAGTAGCCGCAACGGGAGCACTGCGACACCGCGTCGTAGACGGCGCGCTCGCCGAGGTCCGTCAGCAGTCGTCCCAGAGGCTCGGTCACTCCTCATTATACCCCGCCGCCGGGGATGCTCGACGAACATCTGTTTCTCGCTTCGGGGTTGAACCGACCCGCCGCAATGCGTCGCCAGCGGGAAGAGGCGAGACGTCCGGGGAAAGCTCCTCGGCGATCCTGGCGGCGACGTCCTCTCCGGCCCTGGGGCCCTCGCCCCTGACCTTGATGGCGGTCAGCCGGGAAGCCCGCGGCGTCCAGAACGCAAGCTCGACGTCGACGCGGCCGTCAGCCCCCGAGCCTGCGCCGGCCAGTCGGACGTGCAGGATCGCGAGCACGTCGATCTGCGACGTGTGAACCCGACCGACATCAGCGAGCGGGATCACGGCCGCGAAGCGCGACTCCAGGGCGGCCCGGATGACGCCGAGGAGTTTGCGCCGCTCCTCGAGCGGGCGGCGGCCGAGCGCGGACATCGTCCTGCGGGGCACGAGCAGACCGAGCCGCACGGACTTCAAGGGGCCGCCCGCCGCATCGCCGGCCCGGGTCGCCCCTGCGTCGAGCGCCAGGAGGAGCGCCAGGAACAACGCGCACCGACACGCTGCTTGAGTCTCAGCCACAACCGCTGGTTCCGCCTCCTCGATGGGAAGACCCAGTGTAAATCGTATTTGTTTATATGTCAAGTTATTCAATTGCCATATATGCCGTTCACAGGGGAGGGGCGGCTTGCTTACAATGGACGCGAGTGGAAGTTCCCCGCCCCAGCATTCACGCCCTCGTCGGCCGCAGGATCCGCGAGCAACGCAAAGCCCGGCGCTTGACCCAGGGGCAGTTGGCCTCGGCCGCGGCCATCGACACGAGCCACCTGAGCCGCATCGAGAACAACAGGACTCAGATCGGGCTCAACGCTCTTGAGCGAATCGCCGACGCGCTGGGGCTTCCCGTCGCGGAGTTGTTCCGCGGCATCCCCCCGCGAAAACCGGCGGACCACGGCCTCGACCGCGCCGTCAGCAGCATCCTCAGGGACGCCCCTCCCCGCAAGCGCGGGATGATCCTGCGCGTCCTTAAGAGCATCGTCAGGGGCGACTGAGAGGCGGGAGTTCCCGCGTGAGCCGGCGGCTACGACAGCCGCGGAGAAAAACGTCCGTCCGGATCGAAGGCGTCGCGGACCTTCCGCGACCAGGCGTTCCATTCCGGAGGCTTCGCGGCCGGCAGGGAGTGAGGAACGTCGAGGGGAAAGGCGTAAAGCTTGAAGGTCGCCTCCAGGATCACTCCCAGACGGCCCCAGGAGCCCAGGACGAAGCGGGACAGGTCGTAGCCCGCCACGTTCTTGACGACCTTGCCCCCCAACTCGACGACCTCTCCGCTCGCGAGAAGAAGGCGCATCCCCAAGATGTCTTCGCGGATGGACGGCCAGGGGCGCGCGGCGAGAAGCCCTCCGAGCGTCCCGCCGACCTTGGGCAGGCGGAGATGGCAGCCCTGGCTCTCCAGTTCGCGGTGCAAGCCGTGAAGGGAGATGCCGGACTCGACGGTCAGCGTGTAGTTGCGCCGGTCGAGATCGAGGATCCGGCTCATCCCGGTCGTGAGGAGTTCGACGGCGCCCTGCGCGGTCGCATCGGGCAAACGCGTCGAAGCGCCACGAACCCGGAACGGCGCGCCGGCGGGCGCGGACTTGACCTTCTCCACGAGAAGGCCGGCATGCTCGCCGAGCGGCGGCGGCTCGGGGCGGATGAAGCCCGGTCCGGGCCGGAAATCGCCGGGCTCCGGGAAGAGCTTGTCGGGGTTGGCAATATGTCCGGGGTCGAGAGCGTCCTTCACGCGGCGAAAGAGCGCCAGGGTCTGGGACGTGAAGAGCCAGGCCATCGCGTCGCGCTTGTCGAGGCCGATGCCGTGTTCGCCGGAGAGCGAGCCCCCCAGTTCCACGCAGGCCTGGAGCATCTCGTGGCCCGCCGCCATGACGCGCGCGGTCAGTTCCGCGTCGCGCTCGTCGTAGATGATGTTCGGGTGGATGTTGCCGTCGCCCGCGTGGAAGAGAAGGTAGGCCTTCACGCGGTGCTTGGCCGCCGTCGCCTGGATGCGGCGCACGACCTCGGGGAGTTGGTCGCGAGGCACGACGCCGTCCTCGACGAGAACGTTCGGCGCCAGGCGCGCCAAGGCGGCGTAGGCTCCGCGGCGGCCCTCCCAGAGGCGCTCGCGCTCGACCGGGTCGGCGGCCGCGCGCACCGAGGAGGCGCCGGCCTGCCGGCAGAGGCGCTCTACGGCCGCAGTTTCCCGCGCCGCCGCGGCGCGCGCGCCATCGATCTCGATGAGGAGGATGGCCGGGTCCTTGGGGTAGCCCAGGTCGCGCCCCGCCTCCACGGACTCCACCGTCGGCCGGTCCATGGCCTCCAGGCATCGCGGCAGGATCCCGGCGGCGATGACGGCCGAGACGCACTCGACGGCCGCGTCGATGGACTTGAACCCCGCCAAAAGGGTGCGGGTCTCCTCGGGCAGCGGCGTGAGCTTCACCCATATTTTGGTCAGCACGCCCAAGGTCCCCTCGGAGCCGATGAGGAGGCTCGTCATCTCGGGCCCTCCGTCCTCCTGCGCGAAGCGGGCCGCCGCGCCGTCGGGCATCACGGCCTCGACGGCCAGGACGTGATTGGTCGTGACCCCGTACTTGAGGCAGCGCGGTCCCCCCGCGTTCTCGGCCGCGTTGCCTCCGATGGTGGACACGCGCAAGCTCGCGGGATCGGGCGCGTAGAACAGGCCGACCTTCTCCGCCTCGCATTGAAGCGCGAGATTGACGACCCCCGGCTCGACGCAGGCGACGCGCGCCGCGGCGTCGAGCGAGAGGATGCGGTTCATGCGCGCCAGCGAGATCACGAGCCCCCCCCGCAGGGGAACGCAGCCGCCCGAGAGGTTGGTGCCCGCGCCGCGCGCCACGAAGGGAACCTGGTTGGCGGCGCACCAGGACACGGCCCGTCGGACGTCCGAAGCCGAGCGCGCCACCAGCACGCCGTCGGGGCGCGCGCGAGAAAGCGCGCCGTCGTAGGAGTAGACCGCCAGGTCCGCGGCGGAGGTCAGCAGGGATCCGGGGGCGACGACCTCCCTAAGCCCGGCGAGCGCGAACATGGACCTCAGGCCTTCGGCTTAGCCGGAGGCGCAGGCGAAACGGGAGCGGCGACGGCGGCGAACTTGGGAATGGGGAGCTTAAAAGAGAAGAAGGATCCCACGCCGAGCTCCGACTCGATGGCCATGTCTCCGCCGTGCATCAGCACGATCTCTCGGGCGATCTTCAGGCCCAAACCGAAGCCCGCCTTGCGCATGGTCTGGGCTTCCTGGGTCTGGAAGAAGCGCTCCCAGACGCGGGGCAGATCCTCCTTCGAGATGCCGATGCCGGTGTCCCGCACGCCGACGATGATCCAGTCGGGCTGAACGGTCGTCTCAATGGTGATCTTGCCGCCCTCCTTCGTGTACTGGATGGCGTTCGTGCACAGATTCTGGATGACCTGCCCGATGCGATGATCGTCGCCCTGGATGGGCGGGAGGTTCGGCGGGACCGCCGTCGTGAACTGGATATGCTTGCGCTGAGCCACCACGTCCACGCGCGACCTAACCTCGTTGATGACCGCGCCTAGGTCCATGGGGGCGATCTCCACGCGGAGCTTGCCTGACTCGATGGCGGCCAGGTCCACCAGGTCGGAGATCAGGAGGTTGAGCGTCTTGGCCGCGTTGTGGATGTGCGAGGCGCACTTGAGCTCGTCCGGCTTGTCCTTGAGACGCATGCCCAGGACCTCGGCGTAGCCGAGGATGGCGGTCAGGGGGTTCTTGACGTCGTGGGCCACGGTGGCGAAAAACTTAGTCTGGAAGCCGTTGACCTGCGCCAGCTTGAGCGCGGAATCCTGGACCTCCTTGAGCAGGCGGGCGTTTTCCAAGATGAGGAAGCGTCGTTCCAGAGCGCGCTGAATGGAGAAGACCAGGCGCGAGACGTCGATGGGTTTAAGGATGGCGTCATCCAGGCCCAGTTCCACGGCCCGGCTCACGCCTTTGAGCGCGTCCTGGACCGGGAATTGGTCGACCATCAGGATGATGCGCAGGTCCTTGTCCTTCTCGCGCATCTTGATCGCGAGGTTGGCGCCGGCCAGCTTCGTCGTATCGAGCGCGCTGCCGCCGATGGCGGCCAGAGCGAAGGGCTTCTGCTGCGCGAGCTTGATCGCCTCCTCGCCGTTGACCGTGGTGACCACTTCGTAGCCCGAGGCCATGAGCGCCTCGCTCAGGCGCGAGAGCGTGGGTATGTCGTTGTCGATCAGGAGCAGGCGTTCCTTCCCGCGCGGCGCGGCCTTGGCCCTCGCCATGCCGTCGGTCAGGATTTCCGCGATGCGCGGCGCCCACTCCCGGGGCAAGACCGTGGGCTGGTTGTTTCGGATGGAAGAAACCGCGACGCGCAGTTCGTCGAGGGCGGTAACGAGATAGGCGGCCGCGTTGGGCAAGGCTTGCCGCAATCGCACGTCGAACTGCATGGCCTCGGCATGCGAGCCGGCGAACTTCGACACGGCGATATGTCCCATCCATCCTTCGGGTTCCTCGCTGGAACCGGAAAGGCTATCCCAGAAACCCCGGGGCTTGTGCGCCTCCGCCGCCCGGCGCATCTGGTCGTGCAGCATCTCGATGACTCCGAGAAAATTTTCCATCTGGAAGAACTGGACCCCCGCCTGGCGCAGGGCGTTCTGCACGCCCTGCGTGAGGTAGAGAGTCGGTTCCACGAGGAAGAGGACGGGGACCTCGACCGCCCGGATCTGGTCCAGGAAGCCTCGCGGCAGCGGCCAGGGCAGGCGGCGCAGCGGCGCGACGATGGTCGGAGAAAGAGGCGCGGGAGGCTCAAGGCCGAAGAGGGCGAAGCCGCCGCGCTCCTTATGGAGCTTGGCCAGCGCCTCGCGGTCGATCGGCGGGACTCGAGAGAAGTCGGCGACGACGGCGACGAACGTCTCGGCGGCCATCCTCATGGATGCCTGCCGCGCGTCCGGGACCGCGACCAGCTCATACTCGCGGCCGACCAGCGAGGGGGTCATCTCCGAGAGCAAGGCCTGATCGGCGGCGACGAGGAGCACTCGGCCGATGGGATTCACTGGACCGTCTCCGGCTCGAGCCGCGCGGTGAAGTGGGCCAGGCGCGGCGAGGAGTCGAGCAGGCGCAGGGGCCGGATCGTCTTGGCGCGCGCGGCGACGTCGGCGATGACCTCGATGAGGAAGTCCATGTGGCTCTGGGTGTACACGCGGCGCGGGATGGCCAGGCGCACCAGCTCCATGCGCGCCGGTTTGAAGCCGCCGTTCTCACGGCGCCCGAACATGAGCGAGCCGATCTCGACGGAGCGCACCCCCGCCGTCAGGTAGAGTTCGCAGGCCAGGGCCTGGGCCGGATAGCCGGAGGGCGGGATGTGCGGCAGAAGCCTCTTGGCGTCGATGTAGACCGCGTGGCCGCCGGGCGGCTCGACGATGGGCACGCCCGCCCGGCGCAGGCCGTCTCCCAGGTATTCGATGGAACGGACGCGGTATTCGAGATAGTGCTCGTCGAGAACCTCGCGCAGGCCGACCGCCATCGCCTCCAGATCGCGCCCCGCGAGGCCTCCGTAGGTCGGGAAGCCCTCGCCCAGGATGAGGAACTCGCGGGCGCGGGCGCTCCACTGCGGATCGTTGACGGCCAGAAAGCCGCCGATATTGACGAAGGCGTCCTTCTTGGCACTCATCCAGCAGCCGTCGGCATAGGAGAACATCTCGCGGGCGATCTCAGCGGCGCAACGCGCGGCGTAACCGAACTCGCGGCGCTTGATGAACCAGGCATTCTCCGCGAAGCGGGCGACGTCCAGCATCAACGGGATGCGGTGGCGCCGGGCGATCTCCGAGACGCGTCGCAAGTTGCCCATGGACACCGGCTGGCCGCCCAGCGAGTTGTTCGTGAGCGTCATCACGATCATCGGGATGTTCGCCCCGCCGAGCTCGCGAATCTTCTCCTCGAGGGCGCGCAGGTCCATATCTCCCTTGAACGGAGCGGAAACCGCGAAGTCCAGGGCCTCGGGCACGGGCAGGTCGATGGCCGTCGCCCCCGAGGCCTCGACATTGGCGCGGGTGGTGTCGAAGTGAGAGTTGGCGATCACCGTCTTGCCGGGGCCTCCGGCGACGGCGAAGAGGATGCGCTCGGCGGCGCGGCCCTGGTGGACGGGCATCACGAACTTATAGCCGGTCAGATCGCGGACGGCCGCCTCGAAAGCAAAGAAGCTTCGCGCGCCGGCGTAAGACTCGTCGCCGCGCATGATCGCCGCCCACTGCTCGGCCGACATCGCCGAGGTGCCGGAGTCGGTGAGGAGGTCGATAAGGACCTTATCCGCGGCCACCCCGAAGAGGTTCCATGATGCGTCCCTGAGGACACGCTCCCTCTCGGCTCGGGTCGTGAAACCCAGGGGCTCCACGCTCTTGATCTTAAAGGGCTCGATGATCGTCTTCCAGGTCGGCTGCATCAGTTCGTCTCGGAGCCGGTGTGGTAGGAGCACTCGGGACAGCGGCATAGCTTGCGGAGCATCTCGAAAGTGTAAATCCCCGTGCCGTGGCCGTCGGAGAAGGTGAAGGACAAGGCATAGTTGCCCACCGTATCCGCGCGGGTGGCCGCCACGGTCTCCGGGACGCTGGCGGGGTCGAGCAGCGCCTCTCCGGTCCATTCGTCCTTGCAGACGGCGCACGGGCACTGGCGCCGCAGGAGGGAAAAATCCAGGGCCGTCTCATGGCCGTCGTCCCAGACGATCCTGAGCTCAGCGTCCTCGACTTTCTCGATGGACCGCGGGGTAAAGTTCAGCATGCTATTGATTTTTATTCTACCATATCACTTGATTTGCATAACTCTATTGCTTTGGGAGTCTGGAACCCATGAACGCGCTCTCCGCCGCGCTGTCCCTTCTCCTCACCGCCCCCGCCGCCGCCGTCCCCGCGGACCGGGAGATCGTCCGCGTCAACGGAACCCCCATCCGCCAGTCCGAGGTGGTCTCCCGCCTGCTCAAGCGCTACGGGCCCCAGGTCATCGATGAAATGATCGACGAAACCATCCTGCGCCAAGCCGCCGCGAAGAAGGGTCTCAAGGCGGAGGAAGCCGAGGTCTCACGGCGCCTGTCCAAGCTCCAGGAGCAGTTCGCAAGCCGCGAACTCTTCATCAGCCAGCTCGAGCAGGCCGGATCCTCGCTGTCCCAGGTCCGCTCGGACCTGGGCGAAGAGCTCGTGCGCGAAAAGCTCGTCGTGTCGGCCCGCGGCATCAAAGTCGTCGATAACGAGGTCAAGAAGGCCTTCGATGAGAATAAAGCAAATCTCGGACGCCCCGAGGCCGTCCACCTGCGCCACATCCTGGTCCAGACCGAACCCGAGGCCAATGAGATCGTCGCGAAGATCAAGACCGGCGCGGACTTCAAGGCCCTGGCCCGCGAGAAGTCCCTGGCAGCCAGCGGCAAGGCCGCGGGCGGCGACTACGGCTTCGTAGCCCGCGGGATGCTCCCGCCCGAGATCGATGCGGCCGCCTTCGCCATGAAGGCCGGAGAGCTCAAGGTGATCCCCGGCCCCCGAGGCCAGCACGTTCTTCAAGCCCTGGAAATTCGCCCGGCCAAGGCCGCCGTGCTGGAGGACGTCAAGGACGACCTGCGCGAGATGCTCCTGGCGGAGAAGATCAAGAAAGAGGCGCCGAACTACCTTCAGGAGATGCGCCGCAAGGCCGAGATCAAGCCGGCCGAACTCCTCCCGTCCAAATCCGCGTCCCGTTAGGTCGAAGGGCCCTAATAGCACAGGGCCCTCTGACAGGCATCCGGTAGGCCCCCCGCCGCGCCCCTCCCCCTCCGGAGACTGATACACTGGCCTTGATGCGTAAAACGGCGAGGGCCCTCCTTGCGCTTGCTCTCGTCGGCCCCGGCCCCTCCTGGGCCCAGTCCGTCGTCGCCCCCGCGGTCCGCACCCCGGCGGGAGCCGTCGCCGTAGCCGCGGCGGCCGCCGCGGCTACGCCGTCTCTCGGCGCGAAGCCGCTTCTCCTCCCCAATCTTCCGGCCCCTGCTCCCGGTCTAGCCCTCTCCCCGGCCGCCGCGGCCGCCGGCGCCGGGCGGCCGGACGCGCTGAACGGCGCGAAGCCGCCGCGAACCGCTCTCGAAGGACTCAAGACCGAACTCGATGCGCTCCCACCCGAGCCGTTCGACCTCGCCGGAATCCGCGAACAGGCGGCCCTCTCCTTCGACGCCAAGCTCGGCGTCGAGACGTTCGTACATCTGGGCCGGGTCCAGACGCCCCCGCCGGCCCAGACCAGAGACGACGGCGGCGGCCCGACCCACTCCCGGCTCGTCGCGTTCAATGGAGAGAACTTCCCCTCCGTCGCGTTCCGGCCGAACGAGCCGGTCGAAACGCACATCGTCCATGCCATCGAATCCTCGCGCAAGTCCATCCAGATCTCGCTTTACGAGTTCACCTCGAGGGCGATCCTCAAGGCCTTGCTCGCCGCCCGCCAGCGCGGCGTCAAGGTCGAGATCATCCTCGACGACACGAGCGTCAACCCCCGCAACGAGCCGGACGCCGAATATAATCGCTACCGAAGCGAACAGATCTGGGCCTTGATCCGCAACGGCCTCGACGTCACCGTGATCGGCCGCCCGACAATGTACGGCATCAACCACCACAAGTTCGCGGTGTTCGACGGCAAGATGGCCGAGTTCGGCTCGTACAACTGGACCTACACCTCCGAGAACAGCCACTACGAAAACGTCCTGTTCTCGACCGACGCCGACCGGGTCAAGGCCTACCAGGCCGCCTGGGCGCATCTGCGCGCGCTGAGCGTCTCCGTCGCCGAGTCCGCGACGCACGAATGGCCGCTCGACGTCTCCGCGCCGCCTTCGGACGCCCGGAAGCGGATCTCCTTCAACGGGACGCGCCTGCCGGCCTGGGTGTTCAATCCCAGTTCGGAGTTCGAGGATTCCATCGCGGCCGCCATCGACGCTTCCAAGGTCTCGATCGACGTCGCGCAGTTCGTCCTCGAGTCCCGCAAGATCGCCGACGCCCTCGCGCGCGCGCTGGCCCGCGGCGTGAAAATCCGAGTCGTCGTCGACAAGAGCCAGGCGGCCTACGATCACGTCCAGATCTTCCTCGGCTGGCTCTCGCGCCGCGGCGCCGCGATCCGCACGCTCTCCGGACCCAACGGCGATGAGAGCGACTACCCCCTGGCCGAGAAGATGCACAACAAGTACTTCGTCTTCGACGGCAAGCTCGTCGAGACCGGCTCGGGCAACGCGACCAAGAACGCCGGCATCAACAATTTCGAGAACGCCAACTTCATCGACGAGGCGACCGACGTCAAGGCTTTCGCCTCCACCTTCCAGCACCTGTTCGACGTCGGACAACCCCTGGCCGCGATGCCCGTGGGAGAACTGCCGACCGACGCTCAGCTGCGCGAGAGCGCGCTCAAGCCCCGCGGCCCCCCGGCCCCGCCCGAACCCGGCCCGGACCCGCTGCCGGCCGCGCGCCGGATCGCGTTCAACGGTGTCGACTACCCGGTGAGCGCGCTGCGCCCCAACGAACCCGTCGAGCCCTTGATCATCCAGGCCATCGATTCCGCGCGTGCGACGCTGCGCATCGCCATATACGAGTTAAACCAGCAGGGCGTCTTCGACGCCCTGCGCCGCGCCCGGAAGCGCGGAGTCAAGATCCAGATCGTGCTCGACCGCAGCCACGTCTACACGACCGGCCACGAGGACGACGGCGTCACGCCGCGCAAGCCTAAGCCGATGGTCGTCGACCTGATCAAGGATGGCTTCGACGTCCTCCTGCTCAAGGGCCGGCTCGGCGGCATCATGCACAACAAGTTCATCGTCGTCGATGAAGGCCTGGCGCAGTTCGGCTCCTACAACTACACGCAGCAATCCGAGGACGACCACTACGAGAACGTCTTCTTCTCGATCGAAAAGGGCCGCGTGACGGGCTACCTGCGCTACTTCGACTACATGCGCGGGCTCTCCGAGGAACCGGAACTCGAGAAACTCGATGAGATCGTCAATCTCGCCGAGGCCGCGCTGCTCGACGACGATCCGGTGGATGCCGTGCGCAAGCATCCTCCGCTTCCCGACCCTCCCCGGGAAACCGAGACGCCGATCTCTTTCAACAACGAAAATTTTCCCCTCCAGATGTTCTCGCCGAACGCGGGCATCGAGCGCGCCCTCATCCGCGCGATCGAGGCGAGCCGGCTCTCCATCGACATCGCGATGTTCAGCTTCTTCTCCCGACCGATCGCCGAGGCCCTGTTGCGCGCCAAGGACCGCGGCGTCAAGGTCTCGATCGTCATGGACCGAACCCAGGCCGGGATCTCGAGGCTCGACGACTGGTTCGCCTGGCACGGCTTCGACCTTCGCGTCATCAGCGGCCCCAACCGCGCCCGCGACCCGCGCTACCAGAAGATGCACAACAAGTTCGCTCTGTTCGACGGGAAAATGCTCGAAAGCGGCTCGTTTAACTACTCGGCCCGCGCCGAGATGCTGAACTTCGAGAACGCCAACTTCTTCGACGACGCCGACGAGATCGCCCGTTACGCCGCCTGCTTCGTCCAGATGTTCGCCCGCGGCACGGCCCCGAAGCCGCCGAAACGCGAGCCGCAGTGGGCCGCGCCCGCCTTCGCGCCGCAAGCCTGACTGGACGCGCGGGCAAAGCCCCGGGCGGAGAAGGCCGGAATGTTGCATGTCCCAAGTCCGCCATGGCCCCCGCGACCCGCATCGGCCCCGCCATCGCCTACCGCTGCCGCGGCGAGACTCATCTCAACTTAAGCAACCGTTGTCCCGGCCGCTGCGGCTTCTGCCTGCGCCGCGTCCACGGGATGTTCTTCGGGAACCGCGACATGGGCCTGGGCGCGCGCGAGCCCAACGCCAAGGCCGTGCTCTCCGCCATCGAAGACGAGGGCGGTCCCGGCAAGGCGCTGGTCTTCAGCGGCTACGGCGAACCGACCTACCGCGCCAAGGTCCTCGTCGAGGTTGGACGCGAGGCCGCCCATCGCTGGCCGGGCGTGCCGCGCCGCCTGGAAACCATCGGTCTGGGAAACCGCCTCAACGGGCGCGACATCGTTCCTGCGCTCCTCGGCTCCGTGGATGAGGTCTGGGTAAGCCTGGACGCCGCCGATCCCTCGAGTTGGCTCGAGTTCCATGACCCCTGGGACGCCTTCCGACGCCGCGGCTTCGAGGACTCGCTGAATTTCATCCGCGCCTGCGTGGCCCGGAAGATACCGACCATCGTCACCGCCGTCGATCTTCCGAAGAACGACTGGACCCGCGTCGCCCGTCTGGCCCAGACCCTCGGCGCGGATTTTAAACTGCGCCCGCTCATGGCGTGAACATGGACCGCATGCCCCCGCCTTTCGATTTCGCCCAGGCGCCTCTGCTCGTCATCTGGGAGTGCACGCGTTCCTGCGCCCTGGCCTGCCGGCATTGCCGCGCCGACGCGGACTTGCGCCGAGACCCCGACGAACTCTCCACCGTCGAGGGCCAAGACATCCTCCGCCAGACCCAGGGCATGGGCACGCCCATCTTCGTCCTCTCGGGAGGAGACCCCCTCGTGCGCGAGGACTTGGAGGTTCTAGTCAAGGCCGGCAAGGGCATGGGCCTGCGCATGGGGACCATCCCGGCCGCCACCCCCTCCTTGACCCGCGAGCGCCTGCAGTCCCTGCGCGACGCGGGGCTCGACCAGGTCGCTTTCAGCATCGACGGCCCCGACGCCGTCTCGCACGACGCCTTCCGCCAGACGCCGGGCGCTTTCGACCGCGTCATACAAGGCGTGCAATGGGCCCAAGAACTGGGCCTGAACATCCAGATCAACACCTGCTTGGCGGCCTGGAACTTCGCCGGCTACGACAAGATCGAAGCCCTCGTGCGCGGCCTGCCCATCGCCTTCTGGGAGTTCTTCTTTCTCATCCCCGTCGGTCGCGGCGCCCAACTCGGCGGCCTGGAGCCCCAACAATTCGAAGAGGTCTTCGAGAAGCTCTGGAAGCTCTCCCGCCAGGAGAACTTCGTCGTCAAGCTGACCGAGGGCCAGCACTTCCGCCGCTTCGTGATGCAGCAAGAGGCCGCGGCGGGCGCCGGCGCCGCCGAGCGCACCGAGCACGCCGTGGCCCGCCCCGCCAGCCTGCGCGCCGGCATCCGCCTGCCCAAACGCGCGGTCAACGCCGGCGACGGCTTCATGTTCATCGACCATCTGGGAGGCATCTGCCCCTCGGGCTTCCTGCCCGAGGTCCGCGGCAACGTCCGCCGGGACCAACTCGCGAAGGTCTACCGGGAAGACGAACTCTTCATCAAACTGAGGGACCACGACCAGCTCATCGGCCGCTGCGGGGTCTGCGAGTACCGTCAGATCTGCGGCGGCTCTCGCGCGCGCGCCTTCGCGGTCACCGGAAACGTCTGGGAGACGGACCCGGCCTGCGCCCATCAGCCCGCGGCCTGGACCTCGGACCGCAAGCCAAGTCGGCGAGCGTGAGGCGGGCCAGAGCCTCCTTCATCCGCGCATCCGCCATGCTCGCGGCGTGATGGAGGACGCAATGCTCCTCGCCCCGGCACGGGCGGTCCTGCAGGACGCAGCGGCCCGCGCGGGAGCCGCCGGATTCCAGGGCGCAGGCCACCTCGGCTAAACTCACCGACTTCGGCGCCCGGACCAGACGATAGCCGCCGCCAGGACCGCGCCGGGATTCGATGATCCCGCCGGCGGCCAGGCGTTGGAAGCACTTCGAAAGGGCGTCCTCGGGCAGACGCAGGCGCCGGGCGACGCGCTTGGCGCCGAGGCATAGGTCGGGCCGGGCGGCCAGCGCCGCCAATCCCTGCAGGGCGTGCCGGATGGGGGCGGTCAGACCGACGATCTGTATATCCGGAATCTGCATTAGGAAGCTCGTGGAACAGGTCGCGAGACGCCGTAAAGTCGCGCGCCGTTCTTCCTCAGCCAGCGGCGGTGCGCCTTGTGCTGGACGCAGACGCGTTCCACCACGGCCCAAAAATCGCGAGAGTGATTCATCTCCAGGCGGTGCGCCAGCTCATGGATCACCACGTAGTCCTGGACCTCGGACGGCGCCAGGCTCAGTCGCCAGTTGAAGTTCAAATTTCCCCGGCGGGAGCAAGATCCCCAGAGGCTGCGCTGGTCCTTGACGCGCACCGCGCCGAAGGTGACACCCAGCCGCTCGGCCCAGAACGAGGCCCGAGCGTGGAAGTGCGCCTCAAGGCCCCCCTCCGCAGGCGCGGACCGCGGCGCCGCCGGCATCGCGGCGACGGACGGCGCCGAGCGGAAGCGGGTTCGGGGGCGCCGCCGCAGAAAGACCTCGGGCCACTCGCGGCGCAGGCCGTCGAGGAAGCCGCGGACCTCGTCCAAGATCGCCGCGGGTGATTCCATGGATAGAGGGGGGACGTCCTACTTCTTCTCGGCCTTGACTGAAGGTTTTCGGGACCCCTTGCGCTTGCGGGGATGGGCCCGGAGCCGCTCCCGCCGCAAAGCGCGCGTCAGCGCGCGGAATGCGAGGGTCTCTTCGTCGGAGACGCGGGTGAAATTGCGCGTGAATTTAAAGCGGACGATCTCGCCGGAACGGACCACAAGCGCGAGCTTGTCGCCTTCGATGCCGACGACCTCGCCGAACTCGGAAGTCAGAGCGTTCTTCAAGACGTCGAACAACCGCACGTTGGAAATCTCGATCGGGAGGTTGGTCATGGTTTGACGCGCATGCTGCCGCATGAAATCTCATTTTAGCAAAAGGAGCGCGTCATTAATCCGTAACACAATAGAGTCAGAATCATTCTGCGCGACCGCCGACGCGTCCAACGATCATGGACAACGAACGACCCGACCCGCCCCAGCCCCCTCAGGATTTAGACGCCTCGAACGTCAACGACCTCGATACCGCGCGGCTCGCCCTGCGCTGGGCCCTCGAACGCCTCCACAAGATGAGCGAGGAACTCGGGACCGCCCGCGAAGAAGCCGCCCGCGCCGACCGCCGCCGCGACGAGCTCTCCGAAGAGGCCCACCAGAAGGACGAGACGGTCAAGCGCTGGCGCGAGACCATCAAGGCCTGGGAAGCCTCGATGAAGGACCAGCATCAGCTCGAGGTCCAGTTGCGCGAGGACCTGCGCAAGGAAGTCTCCCGCGAGCAGGACGCGCACGTCCAGGAAGAGCGCCTCCAATCCTCGCTCCAGATCGACGCGCTCAAGCGCGAGATCGCGCAGCGCGAGGCCGTCATCGGCGGCCTGCGCCGCGAAGTCATCGACGCGGTCAAGGTCGCGCGCCAGGACGCCGAGAAGGAACTCCAGTCCGCGCTGGCCCACCAGGAAAAGGCCCTCGGGGAGACGAAGCTCTCCCTGTTGGAACGCCTGAAGATCCAGGGCGAGTCCATTCACTCCAAGGAAAAGGATCTCGAGAACCAGCAGCGCCTCCTCGACGAGCAGATCAAGGCCAAGGAGGCCGACTTCCGCCGCCGCTACGAGCAGGACGTGTCGGACCTCATCAAGCACGACCGCGAGTCCCTCGCCCGCGAGGAGCAGAGGCTGGCCGAGAAGTTCGAGCAGAAGGTGTTCCAGCTCGAGGCCCGCCTGCGCCAGAAGGAAGAGACCGTCGAGGAACATCGCCTCCGTCTCGACGAGACCCATGCCCGGCGCATGGAGGAACTGGACAAGGCCTACCAGCACAAGAACGAGGCCGAGTGGGGCCGCCTGCAGGAAAGGCTGGAGACCGAGCGCCGTTTCCTGGAGCAGCACTTCCAGGATAAGGGAGCCAAGCTCCAGGCGACTTTCATCGAACGGCAGAAGACCCTGCTCGGGCGCCATGAGGCCCAGGAAGCCGCGCTCGTCTCCAAGCACGAGCAGCTCCAGGGCGAAATCGCGCAGAAGGAAAAGGACCTTTGGCAGAACCAGCAGAAACGCCTGGAGGAAGCCCTGGCCAAGGGGCGAGCGGAGCTGGACGCCCGCCGCGAGGGCCTGGAGCGCGATTTCATCAAGCGCGACGCCGCCGCCGCCGACCGGCTCAAGGAAATTGAGTCCGCCTATCAGAAGAAGGAAGAGGAGCTTTTCGCGCGCCAGCAGGAACTCCAGGACCACTATCGCGCCAAAGAGGGTGAACTCGCCCGCCGTTTCGAGACGATGCAGGAGGAGCGGGCCGAACGCGAGAAGAAGTCCTGGGAGGCGCACCAGACCAAACTCAGCGAGAGTCTCGCGCAAGGCCGAGCGAAACTGAAGGAGGAGCAAGTCAAGCTGGAATCCTCCTACGACGCCAAGGAGCTCGAGCTCGCCGTCCGCCGAGCCGAGGACTTGCGCGCTCTCGACAGCGAGCGAGAGCGCCTCGCTCGCGAAGACGAGGCCCGGACGGCGGAGCTGGAGACGCAGTTCTCCCGGCGCTGGGCCGAGCGGGAAAAGGTCCTCCAGTCGGAGCACCACGCCCAAATGGAGCGCGTCCGCCTCGATTTCGGCGAACAGCTCGCCGCGGAGCGCCGGAGTCTCGAGGCCCAGCAGAAGAAGCGCGAAGAGGATCTTCAGACCGCGACGGCGACGCGTGAATCCGAGTTCCGGCGCGCCATGAACGTCGAGCAGGCCCGCTGGAAGCAACAGCAGGACGAGACCGCTTCGGCCCTGCGCGCGGAACTCCAGGAGAAGGCCCTCAAGGAATCGCTCGTCCTCCAGGCCCAGTACGAGCAGAAGGCGCAGGCGGAGGGTGAGGGGATGCGCCGCAAGCTCGCCGAGGAACAGCGCCGCCAGGAGGTCAAGATGCAGACCCTCCTGCGCGAGACGGAGGGGCGGGCCCGAGCCCAGCAGGCGCAGTGGGAGGAGGATGTGCGCCGCCAGCGGGAGGAGGCCCAGGCGAAGCTCTCCGACGAGCGCGAGGCTTTGCGTCGGGGCGAGATCGAGACGCAGGGCCGCCTCGAAGCGGCCGTCACCGGCAAGGAACGCAATATCCGCGACGAGTTCTTCGCCAAGGAAGCCCGGCTCAAGGCCGAGGTCTCGGCCAAGGAGGATCAGTACCGGCTGGCCTACGAGGAGGCCCTCTTGCGCGAACGGGGCGCGCTCGAGGAACGCGCCGCCGCGCTCGAGGCCTCTCTCAAAGACAAGCACGCCCGCGAGCAGGCCGCCCTCCAGCTGGTCTGGGACGCGCGCGACAAAGACTGGACGTCCCGACACGAGGCTCTCGCTAAGGCCGAGCGCGAGCGGCTGGAAACCAAGCACCGAGAAAAGGAAACTGAAATCGCCTCCGCGCGCCAGGAGTTGGAGCGCGCCTTAGCCCTGCGCATTGGGGAACTCGAGTCCCAGAACGCGCGCAAAGCCGCCGCGTTCGATGAATCGTTCAAGCGACGCTTCCAAGAGGTCGAGGCGCGGCGCGTCCAGCTCGAGATCGAGTCGCACGACCGCGAAACGGCGGCCCAACAGCGCCGGGCCGAAATCGAAACGCGCCTGCAGAAGGCCGTCGACGAACGCATGGCGGAACTGGCGCGCTGCGAAACGGCGCTCCAGCAGTCCTGGATCAGGAAGGAAACCGAACTGCAGGAAGCTCTCACCCAGCGCGAGGCGGCCTGGCTCAAGGCCGCACGCGAGCAGATTCAGGCGGATCGCGATGAATGGGAGTCCGCCCGCGACGCGGAGCTCCTTCTGCGCCGCCGCGAGTTGGAGGCCTCCCTGCTCCAGCGCGAACGCCTCGTCGATGAGACCCTCCGCGCCCGCCAGAGGGAGGTCGAAACCAATCTCATCTCCAAGGAGCGGGAGCTCATCGTCTCCTACGAGGAGCAGAGCGCGAAGATCCGCGCGGAGCTGGAACGCGGCGCCCGCGAGCGCGAGGAGGCCCTGCGCGCCAAGGCCCGCCAGGCCGCCGAGCGCGAGACGGCGGCCCTGCGCGCCGAGGACGAGAAACGCGAGGCCGCGTTCGAGGCGCGGCGGCAGGAACTGGAGCGCGCCTACGCGCAACGCCGCCAGAAGCTGGAGGACGAAGACGACCTCCGCCGCCGCGAGACCGATACGGCTATCGCCGCCGAGCGGGAGGCCCTCACGGCCCAGCTCGAGAAGCGCGCCCGCGAGGTCGAGGCCGAGAAGACCCGCAACGCCTCATGGCTGGCCGCGCGCGAGGCGGAGATCTCCGAGCGCTACCAGCAGAACGAGCGCCAGCTCCGCCAGGATTTGAACCTGGCCAAGATCGAGCACGCCTCCCAGTACGACGAGCGCGTGCGCAAGCTGGCCGAGGAACGCGAGGCCCTGCGCCGCGACTACGAGCAGAAGCTCCGGGACCTCGAGAGGCGCAAGCAAGGCTGACCTGCCAGGGCCATTTTGCTAGCCTATCGCCATGTCCATCCCCACCGCGCCCCCGTCGGGATTTCGAGACTTCCTGCCCGCCCAGGTCGCCGCGCGCCACGCCGCCATCGAGACCATCTCGCGCGTCTACCGCTCCTTCGGCTTCCAGCCCGTGGCCACCTCCGCCGTCGAGGACCTCTCGATCCTCCTCGGCAAGGGGGGCGGCGAGAACGAGAAGCTCATCTTCAAGATCCTCAAACGCGGCGAGTCCCTCGAGCGCGCCGCGGCCGAGAAGTCTGAGTTGGCCGACCTGGGCCTGCGCTTCGACCTGACCCTCCCGCTGACCCGATACTACTCCAGACACGGTTCGCTGCTGTCCCACCCGTTCAAAGCCTTCCAGCTCGGCCCGGTCTGGCGCGCCGAGCGCGCCCAGAAGGGGCGCTACCGGGAGTTCACGCAATGCGACGTGGACATCATCGGCTCGGACTCTTGGGGGGCCGAAGTCGAGGTCATCACCGCCATCGGCGCGGTCTTCTCCGCGCTCGGAGTCGACCAGCCGTCGGTCCTGCTCAATGACCGTTCCCTGATCTACGCCATGCTGGATCAAGCCGGGGTGCCGGCTGGAAACAGGGTCCCAGTCTGCGTGATCCTCGACAAGCTCGACAAGGCCGGGCGCGCCAAGGTTCTTTCGGACCTCTCGACCGCCGTGGGCGCGGCCCCGGCGCAGGCCCTGGAAGCGATGATGATGGCCGAGACGCCCGACCTGGCGGCCCTCAGGGCCGCGGCCCCCGAGGCCGTCGCGCGGCTCGAACTCATCATCTCAGCGCTTCAGGCCGGCTCCAAGCATCCCGATCGCTTCGTCCTCTCGCCCAGCCTCATGCGCGGCTTCGACTACTACACCGGACCCGTCTTCGAGTTCCGCCACCCCGCCCTGTCCGGCTCGCTTGGCGGCGGCGGGCGCTACGACAATCTGACCGAGAACTTCGGCACGCAGCACACGCCCGCCTGCGGCGGCTCCATCGGCTTCGAGCGCCTCATGCTCATCCTGGAGGAAGCGCGGAAGGCCGCGGATTCCGGCGCCCCGGACGCGGTCGTCGCCGTGTTTTCGGACGAACTGCGCGGCCGGTCCCTGGAGGTCGCCGCGGCGCTGCGCGCCAAGGGCCTCTCCGTGGACGTCTACCCCGGGGCCGGCAAGCTCGGGCGCCAGTTCAAGTACGCCGATCAGAAGAAGGCCGGCTACGCCCTGGTCATCGGGCCGGACGAGGCCGCGCGCGACGTCGTCCAGGTCAAGAATCTAGCGACCGGCGACGAGCAAGCCATGACCGTCGACGAGGTCTGCGCCCGCATCGCCGCCCGCGCCTGACGCCTCGCCGCGGAACTCGCGCAAAGGGCTCCGGGCGCTTCACCGACCGCTGGGCTTGGGAGGAAGCAGCCTCTCGACGTCGCCCTCGCGCAAAGTCTCCTTCTCCATGAGTTCCCCGGCCATGGCGTCGAGGTGCTTGCGGTATTGCGTGATCAGCTTAACGACCCTAACCTGCTGCTCTTGGATAATCCGCTGGACCTCGTTGTCGATCAATCGCATCTGCCTCTGGCTCAGCGCGCGGCCTGCGGCCGGCGGCTCGCCTTCCATATCGTAGGACACGGAGCCGATGATCTTCGACATGCCGAATTTCATGACCATCCTGCGCGCCAGGCGCGTCGCCTGCTCGAAGTCGTTCCGCGCGCCGGAGTAGCTCTCCTTGGTCGTCAATTGCTCGGCGACGCGGCCGCCGAGGGCGATCGCGATGCGGTCTTCCAGCCATGATTGGGAATATATATACTGCTCTTCGGCATTCATAGTCTGAACGAGGCCGAGGGTCTGCAGACCATGGGGGATGATCGTGATTTTCCGAATCTGGTCGCCGTTGGGCACCAACCTGGCGACAAGGGCATGTCCGGACTCGTGGTTGGCGATGACCTTCTTTTCAAGCGCGCTCATGACCAGCCTGCGTTCATGGCCGATAGTCTGGCGGTCCACCGCCTTGCGAAAGTCCGCCACGGTCACCTCGACGGCCTCCGGGCGCTCACCGGCGAGCATCGCGGCGTCGTTGACGATCTCCTCGAGGTCGGCGCCGGACAGACCCGGGGTCAGCTCGGCGATCTGGCGCGGGCCGACGTCCGCGGCCAGCGACATGTCTTGCATGTGCAATTTTAATATCGCCTCGCGACCCGCGACGTCGGGCAGGCCGACGGGAACCTTCAAGCCCAATCGTCCGCCGCGCATTAACGCGGGATCGAGGAGCTCCGGACGGTTGGTGGCGGCGATGACGGTGATAGTCTTGTTCTTCGGGCTCGACATCTCGCTAAGCAGGGCGTTAAGGGTGTTCTCGTACTCCTGGTTGCCCTCATTGCCCGCGCCGCGTTTCTTGCCGACCGCGTCGATCTCGTCGATGAACAGAATGCCGGGCTTCGTGCCGTCGCCGCGCGCCTTATCAAAGGCCTCCCTGATATTGGCCGGGCCCTTGCCGACGTAAGTGTTCACGAATGAGGAACCGTCCACCTCATGGAAGTTCGCGCCGGCCTCCCCGGCGACCGCGCGCGAGATCAAGGTTTTTCCCGTCCCCGGAGGGCCGAACAAGAGCACGTTGCGCAGGCGCTTGACGCCGAGCTTTCGGTAACGCTGGGGAAACTTGATGTAGTCGACGACCTTCTTGAGTTCGTTCTTGGCTTCGTCCTGACCGGCGACATCCTCGAACGTGATGATGACATCCCCAGCCTCCGTGGTGCGGCGCGCGGACTGCTTAGCCCCGCTGCCGGGAGAAGGCGACGTTGAAGGAGACGGAGTTCGAGCCGCGCTCCATTTGCCGACCTTATGGAACCACGCGCCGGCCTTTTTAAAAATATGAGAAGGATGCCGCTGACCCTGACCTCCGCCGCGACTGCTCATCCATTGGATGAGAAACATCATTCCGATCGAAACAGCGATGAAAATCGGAATTTGAATGTAGTACGGAATCGTATGGTTCGAAATCCCGAAGGTGTTGCTTACATCCGGGACGGCTGCCGCAAGCGCGGTCGCGCTGTAAGAGGCTGAACGCTTCAAACGACTAAGGACAGACCGATGAAAGGATGTCGGCGGAGCGGTCACGTCGGAGACGGCGTCATTGGCGGAGGAGACGCCGTCAAAGCTCTTCGCGAGGAAGGTCTCGGGCTCTTTTGCGGCGGCGAGATGGTTCGCGTAGACCCGAACCTGCTCCTGCACCGGAGTCGGCGCGACGACGGCGATGGGAACGGAGGCGGCTATGGACGCATGCGTAAACGCAACGTTGTTCGAAGCGAAAGGCGCGGGCGAGAGATTCGTCGGTGCGAGATACATTGAAGAAAGCGCAAGGGGCGGGAGCCGGACCGCCGGGGAGAGCGCGGGCGCGTCCACGACGACGCGCAAGGCCTGCGCGGCGGCTGGAGCGGGATTGAGAAGCAGCGCGGACAAGACGACGGCCGATATTTGCTTGATCATCACTGCTGATTGTAAATCAACCAAGCGCCGCTCATCAGGGGCGGAGGTCCTAAATCGAAACCAGGCAAAGGACCCACTGAGAATGGGACGAATGGAACCTCACGCGCATGGACGACCGAGAGGACGCCGGGTTAGGGCGCGCCGAGCAGCCGGTTGATCGCCGACGTTAATTGGGACATGTCGACCGGCTTCTTGAAATGACCTTTGAACTGGGCGACCAGCGGCAGTTGTTCCTTCAGCTCCTTTTCGCTGGCCGACGTAATGAAGATGATCGGCGTCTTGTTGATCGCCATGTTCTGGCTGATGTTCAAGCAGACTCCCGCCCCGCCGCCCGCCGGCATCTGCAGGTCCAGGAGGATCAAGTCGGGCTTGAAACCGATGGCGGTCCCCACCCCCGAGTAGGCGTCGAAGGCCGTCTCGACGTCGAAACCGCGCTCCTCCAGATAATGCCTCATCACCGTCGCGAGATTGACGTCGTCGTCGATGATCAGTATCTTTTTGGGCATGCTTCTTTGATATATCACTTTACCGCCTCGGGAAGCAAAATGTCAGAGCCGGCCCTGCTCGGGCGGGACCTTGAGCAGTTCGAGGTCCCGGGCCGTATCGATGTCGGCCTGGGTGGAGGCGTCCTCGAGCGGGATCTTCACGGCTTGAGACCAATGGCGGCGGATGGCGGCCATCGCGGTGTCGTCGCCGACGAGCTGTCCCACTTCGCCGAAGAGTTCGCGCGGATAGGCGGTCGGGTGGGCCTTGACCGGGCCCTCGGGATCGGGGACGGTCGGAAAGCACAGCTTGCCGGAGAGTTCGAACTCGGAGAGGACGCGGTCGATGAGCCAGGTCTTGACGCGCGGCATGTCACCCAAGAGAGCCACGACTCCGGGGGCAGCCGCGGGAACCTCGCGCAGGCCGACCTCGAAGCTGGAGGCCTTGCCTGATTGCCAGGACGGGTTGAAGACCACGCGCAATCGCGGGTCCTCGATTCCCTCGATGGCGCGCAGGCCGGCCTCAGCCGACGCGCCGAGCACGACGATGACCGGGTCGAGGCGCGAGGCGAGCGCCGACTCCACAACGTGGCGCAGGACAGGACGGCCGTCGACCTCCGCCAGCATCTTGGAGCCCGCGCCGAAGCGGCGTCCGCGGCCCGCGGCCAGGACCAGGCCCGGAACCTTCACGCCTCCCTTGCGCTGCGCGGGCGAGGAACCAGCCGGACGCAGGCGCGCCGGGCGTCCGCCCTTGCGCCCGAAACGCATGGCCAGGACCTCCGCGGCGACGGCGAGGGCGGTCTCCTCCGGCGTCTGCGCGCCGATCTCCAGTCCCGCCGGGGCCGAGAACACGCCGGAGCGGGGCTCGACGCCCTTCTGCCTCAGCTCGGCGAGGAGCTTCGTCCCCCGCCCGGCCGGACCGGCGAGCCCGACATAGCGCGCGGGGCTGAGGAGCGCGCCCTTGAGCGCGCGGCCGTCGGCGCGATGACTGTGCGTCATGACGACGACGTAGGTGTCCGCGTCGGGACGCGCCGCGGCGCGGGCCGCGTCCCAGCCGCCCTCCACCATCCTCCAGCGGGCGCGGTCCCACCCCGGGCCGTGCAGATGTCCGGGACGGTGGTCGGCCACGGTGACGACGAAGCCCAGCCGGTCCAGGAGTTCCGCCAGGCGCCGGGCATCCTCGCCCGAGCCGAGGATCAGGGCCTTGCCCATGGGGATGAGGGGCATGCTGAAGACGCGCCGAAGTCCATCGCGGCCGGTCTCCTCTTCAAGCTCAGGCGCTCCTTCGTCGTAGCAGGCCTTCACCGTGGGATGCTCCGCAGGGAAATGGCGGCGGAGGCCGGCTTCTCCTCCCGCGACGGTGAGCTCGACGACCAGGCCCTCGCCGCGCAGGAGAGCCTCGCGCGCCTCGCGCAGGCGGTCGCGCAGTTCCCCGGTGACGGGCTCCAAAAATACCTCGGCCGTGCCGGCCAGCCCCCCGGGACCAAAGAGCGGCTCGTCCTCATCGAGAGCGAACTCGACCGGAGCGGGGACCGCGGCGGCAATGACATTCTCAACGGCGGACTTTAAAGCCTCAGGCAGGGTCGCGAGGTTGCGCGCGCCCTCGGCGCCGGCGGCCGCCTCGTCGCAGAACAGGGCCGTCGCGCCCGAGCTCTCGTGGATCGCCCCGTCGAGCGTGAGCAGAGTCGCCAGAACGCCGCGGACGTTCAGGGGATCGGCACAGGCCAGGTCTTCCAGGGCGCGCAGGACGGACAGCGCCTCGTGGGGGCGTGGAGCACCCATAATCATGATTCAACCATATTCCGCGCCCCTCGCATGCTCGGAACTCTCCCGGCCGCGCTTTGATACAATTTCATTCTATGAGCGCCGAGCTCGACCAGCCCAAGAACGTCCTGCTGCCGATCTTCCTGATCGTGGCGGTGGACATCCTCGGCATGACGATGATCCTGCCGCTGCTCCCCTTCTACGCGGAACGCTACGGCGCCTCTCCCCAGATCGTCGGCCTGCTCACCGCGACCTACGCGCTATGCCAGTTGGTCGCCGGGCCCATCCTGGGCAAGCTCTCCGACCGCTACGGCCGCCGGCCGCTGCTGATCGTCAGCCAGCTCGGCACCTTCGCGGGCTTCCTTATTCTCGGCTGGGCGCGCTCCCTGCCGCTGATCTTCCTCTCGCGGTTCATCGACGGCATCACCGCCGGCAACCTCTCGCTGGCGCAGGCCTACATCTCGGACGTGACCGAGCCCGAGCATCGCGCCAAGTCTTTCGGCGTTATCGGCATCGCCTTCGGCCTGGGATTCCTGATCGGCCCCGCCATGTCCGGCCTGCTCTCCCAGTACGACTACTCCTATCCCGCCTGGGCCGCCGCGGGGCTGTCTTTGACCAGCGTGCTGGGCACCTGCTTCCTCCTGCCGCAGGCGCGCCCGCACGCCGACGAGGAGGCTGGACCCGGCGGCAAGCGCCTGGGCCTGCTCGACTGGGACGCCTACGCGCAGTATTCCCGGAACAAGGAGCTGGCGCCGGTCCTAGTCCAGTTCTTCTGCTTCTGCGTGATGTTCTCGATGTTCATTTCGGGTTTCGCCCTATTCGCCGAGCGCCGCTTCTTTGTCGACGGCCTCCCCTTCGGCCCGCGCGAGGTCGGCTATCTGTACGCCTACTCGGGTCTGCTCGGCGTCGTCATTCAGGGCGGCCTGCTCGGGCGCATGGTCGAAGCCTTCGGGGAGAGCGTCCTGGCGCGCGCGGGCTTCCTCTGCGCCGCGGCGGGCCTGGCGGCGCTCGCCCTCACGGGCTCCCTGCCCATGCTCATCGCGGTGTTCACGGCGGTCGCCTTCGGCACGGGGGTCCTGCGCCCCGTCCTGACGAGCCTGGTCACCCGGAGCGTCAGCCGCCGCGAACAGGGCGTGGTGCTGGGGCTGACGCAGTCGCTGAACTCGACGTCCTCGATCCTGGCGCCGCTCGTATCCGGCTTCCTGATCGGGCACGCGAGACTGCAGACTTGGACGATGGTCGCCGCGACGATCTCCGCGACCGGCTTCATCCTAGGAACATGGAACGAAAGAAAAAAACAACTGAACCGGACAGGCCCGATAAGGGCGCTGGCGCTGGTGCTGGTGCTGGCGCTGGCCGCGCCGGCCGGCGCCGTACGCCCCCTGACGCCGCCCGCTCCCGAGTTCCTCCCGGACGCCGCTTGGATCAACGCCAAACCCTTGCCGCTGGCGCTTCTGCGCGAGCGCAAGGTCGTGGTCGTGGCCTTCCTCAACCTGACCTCGCTCAATACCCTGCGCGCCCTCCCGGTGCTGAAGGCCTGGTTCGACCGCTACGCGCTCCATCAACTCATGGTCATCGGCGTGCTCTCCGCGGATATCGAGATTCATCGCAGCGCGGCGTGGGCCCGCGCCCAACTGCGGCGCCTGGGCGTGGATTTCCCCGTCACTCTCGACAGCGACCGGCGCCTATGGAATGCCTATGCCAACGAAGGCTGGCCCGCTCTCTATTTAGTGAACCGCAAGGGCCTCCTCGTCTACGACCATCTGGGCGAAGGCGGCTATGCCGAGTTCGAAAAAGAGATGCGCGCCGCCCTGGCTGACCTGGTGGGTTCCAATGCTCTGCCGGCCGCCGTCGACGCTCCCGAGCCCCCCTCCAAGCACTGCGGCCGGGCCAGCGCGGACATCCCGCTCGGCACTCGGGCCAAGACCGCCCCTCTCGCGCTGGACAAGAACTTCTCCCGCCGCGCCTCCATGATCGTGGAGGCGCGCGAAGGGGAGTCGGCCACGCTGGGACGCTGGAACATGGAGCCTGACGGCCTTCGCTTGACGCAGGCCAACCGCGACCAGCAGGCCTTCGTGCGCATCGTCTACTCCGGAGCTCAGGCCCTGGCCGTGCTGGCCCCGCCGGAAGGAAAGAAGGCTCGCTTCTTCATCAAGCAGGACGACCTCTGGCTCCACGAGGGCAACGCGGGCAAAGACGTCCGATTCGACGACGACGGGCGAAGCTACGTCCCGGTCGACACGCTCCGCCTCTACGACATCTCCCGCGACCCGGCCGGCAGACCCCACGAGCTCTACGTCATCCCCGACAGCAAGGACGCCGGCATCTTCGGATTCTCCTTCGCCGATTCCTGCCTGGCCGCCGACCTGCCGTGACCCGCGCCGCCGGCTCCGGGATCTCCGCCCTGGACGCCTGGGCCTTCCGCGCGGAACTCGTCGAATCCTTCAAGATCGCCGGCGGCGCCGCGCATGCTCACGAAGGAGTGTTCGTCCGCCTGAAGCTCGCCGACGGCACGCCGGGCTTTGGAGAAGCCTCCCCGCTGCCCGCCTTCAACGGCGAGACCTCCCGCCGCTCGCTTGGCGCGGTCCGGCGCGCGGCTCGGGGCTGGATCGGCAAGGACGGCGGCGCCTGGCGCGCGCGCCTGACGGAGCTCGAGGAGGTCCTGCCTCAGGGCGCGGGAGCCGCGCGCGCGGCCCTGGGCATGGCCCTGCTCGACGCCTGGACGCGCCGCGCGGGGCTGCCCCTGCGCGCGCTCTTTGGAGGCGCCGAGACGCGCCTCGTCAGCGACATCACCGTCACCATCCTTCCGCCCGTAGCCGCGGCCGCGGCGGCGCGCCGCATCCGCGCCCTCGGAGTGCGGGCCGTCAAGATCAAAGTGGGCCAGGACCTCGCCGAGGATGTCGCGCGCGTGATGGCCGTGACCGCCGTGGACCCGCGGTTCATCCTCACGCTCGACGCCAACCAAGGCTACGGACCGAGAGAATCCCTCGCGCTCCTGCGTCGCCTGCGGGCCCGCGGCGTGCGCATCGCCCTCTTCGAGCAGCCGGCCGCGGCCGAGGACTGGGACGGCCTGGCCCGCGTCGCGCGTCTGGGGGGCGTACCCGTGGCCGCCGATGAGTCCGTGAGCGGCCGCGCCGACGCCCTGGGGCTGGCGCGCCGACGCGCGGCGCAGGTGTTGAACCTCAAGCTCATGAAGATGGGCCTGCTCGAAGTCTGGGACTGCGCGCTGATCGCCAAAGCCTCCGGCCTGGGCCTCATGATCGGCGGCATGATCGAGACCTCCCTCGCCATGACCTGCGCGGCCCATTTCGCGGCAGGCCTGGGCGGCTTCTCCTTCGTCGACCTCGACACCCCGCTCTGGCTGAGAAAGGACCCGACGCGCGGGCTGCGAATGGAGCGCGGCGGGATCTATGATCTCTCCAAGGTCTCCGCCGGCATCGGGGTGACCCCTCTCATTCCTAGGTCTTGACATGCGTCCATATCTCTGTTATTAATTTATTGACTGACCGGTCGGTTAATTGACATGGGACGAAAACCGGACATCGCCGTACGCGAGCGCATCCTCCAAGAGGCGGAACACGTCATGCACCTCAAGGGGTTCAATGCCGCGTCCATGGAAGAAATCGCCAAAGCCTGCGGCATGGCCAAGGCCAACCTCTTCCATCACTACGGTTCCAAGACCGACCTCGCCCTGGCCGTGCTCGATTTCAAGATCGCCGATTTCAACTCCCGCAAGGTCGAACCCCTCTGCGCCGAGAGCGCGCCGGAGCAGGCCGTGGCCGACATGTTCGACCAAGCCGCCGACTTCTTCGAGGGCAACGGCTGCAAGGCCGGCTGCTTCGTCGGCAACATCGCCCTCGAGATGAGCGACCGCGACGAGGTCTTCCGCGAGCGGGTGGGCCTATTCTTCGGGCGATGGGCCGCGGGCATGGCCGCGTGCCTGGAGCGCTCCAAGGCCTCCGGCTACTTCCGCCCCACTCTCGACTCGACGGCCGCCGCCGAGGCCATCGTGGCTCTCTATGAAGGCGCCAGCATGCTCGCGAAATGCAGGCGCGACGCCAAGATATTCAAGCGTGTGGGCACGATCGCCCGCTCGATGCTTGAACAGCACAAAGTCGTTGATCAGGAGGGATGACACCATGGGTCCGAAGACTCCCTGCGGCTGCTGATGCCGTCAAGCCGCCGTCCCCCGCTCCTGGCGGGCGGGGGACGGCGCATCCATCGACGCGTTCCCGAAAACGATCCCGATGAAACCTCCACCGAGACGATCCGTCTTCCCGCTCGTCGCGCTGCTCGCCGCGAGCCTGGCCGCCTGCCGCAGCACGGACGGCGCCCGCCAGGCCCCCGACTTCAGCCTCTCCGGTCCCGACGGCCGGACCGTGAGCCTGGCCGCGCGCAAGGGACGCGTGGTCCTCGTCAACTTCTGGGCCACGTGGTGCGACTCATGCAAGGAGGAACTCCCGGCCCTCAGCGAGCTCCACCGCAAGCACGGAGGAGACCGCTTCGAAATCCTCGCCGTCAACATCGAAGACGACGCCTCGCAAAAAGTCCCCCCCTTCGTCGCCGAGCACAAGCTCCCCTTCGCGGTGCTCTACGCGGACCGCAAGACGCTAGACGCCTACGCGGTCCGGGAACTGCCGGCCTCGTACCTCGTCGCGCCCGACGGCGCCATCGTGCGCCGCTACCTCGGCCCTCTCGACGCCGGAAAGCTGGAAAATGATATCTTGACTGCCTTGAAAAGGAGACCCTCATGAACCGACCGGCCGCCGCCGCCCTTTCCCTTATGATCGCCGTCCCATCTTTGGCCGCCATCAGCCGCGAGGAACTCAAGAAGGCCCTCGATGCGAACCCCGACCTGGTGCTGGAATCCCTCAAAAAGGCCAAGAAGTCCTCGGTCTTCGAGTTGGTCCTCGACGCCCAAAAGGAATACCAGCAGGAAAAAGCGAAGGAAGAGGAGCTCCGGGAAAAACAGGATTTCGAGAAGTCCTTCGCGGACCCCCTTAAGCCCGTCGTCGACGCCAAGACTCGCATCCGCGGCGACGAGAAGGCTCCCGTCACCATCGTCGAATACTCGGACTTCCAGTGTCCCTTCTGCTCGCGCGGCTTCCAGACGGTGGAGGAGGTCCGCCGGAAGTACGGCGCCAAGATCCGATTCGTCTTCAAGCACTTGCCCTTGACCAACATGCACCCCGAGGCCATGGCGGCGGCCCAGTGGATGGAAGCCCTCGCCCTCCAGTCCCCGGAGAAGGCCTGGATCTTCCATGACAAGATGTTCTCCAACCAGAACAAGCTCGGCGACGCGTTCTACCGCGAGACGGCCAAGGAACTAGGACTGAACGTCGAGAAGGCGGCCAAGGACAAGGACGGCCGCGCCGTGCAAGACAAGATCGAGGCGGACATCAAAGAGGCCAAGGGCTTCGGCTTCAGCGGCACCCCGGGTTTCCTCGTCAACGGCATCCCGATCCGGGGCGCCTACCCCGCCGCGCACTTCGACACGATCATCGAGCGCCTTAAGATCTAGGATTTCTCTTTATTGATATTGCATTTCAATAACGACTCTTGCTATCCTGTCGTTATTGAATATGAGTATCAATAAGGGAGCGTGCTTCCCCCTCCTCTGCGTCGCGTTGCCGGCCGCGGCTGCGGTCTTCGGCGCGCCGGTCCGGGAGAAGACGATCGAACGGGTGCGCTGGCTCATGGGCACGGCTTGCCTGATCCAAGCCGAGGAAACGAACTCCGGCGCCGCGGCCACGGCCGCCTTCGAGGAGATCGAACGCTGGGACCGGATCCTAAGCCTTTATAAGGAAAAAAGCGAGCTCAGCGCCCTCAACCGCTCCGCGGGAACGGGCCCCTTCCGGGCTTCCCCGGCGCTCTATGCCGCCGTCGAGACGGCCCTGCGCCTGGCCCATGAGACGCAGGGCGCCTTCGACCCCACCATCCTCCCCGTCCTGCGCCGCGGACCCGAGGACCTCGGACTGGTCGGCTGGAACAAGGTTCGTCTCGACCCGGCCGCAGGGACGATCGAACTCCCCCTGCGGGGCATGGGCCTGGACTTGGGCGGCATCGGCAAGGGCTGGGCGCTCGACCGCGCGGCCGACGTCCTGCGCGAGCGGGGCGTCACGCGCGCCTTCATCAATTTCGGCGGCCAGATCCTGGCCCTCGGCGCCCCGAGGGGCCGAGACGCCTGGACCGTGCGCCTGCCCGGAGTCGAGGAGCCTATTATGCTGCGCGACGCCTCGGTCTCCACTTCTGGAGACTCGCAGCGTCCGGGCCACATCTCCTCGCCCTTCGACGGGGGACCTTTGCGCCGCAAGTTCTCGGCGACGGCGATCCTGGCCTGCGCCGCGGAGGCCGACGCCTGGTCCACCGCCCTTTACGTCCTCGGGACGAATCCCCCATCGTTTCGAGGACGCTCCCTCTTCGTTCCAACCGCGGCCAAGAAAGTCGCCACTGTCCATAAAGGAGGCCCTTCATGAAACATCGACTCAGCATCATTCTCAGCGCGCTGGTCGCGCTCACGCCCGCCGCTGCCTGCCTTGCCCAGGACGTCTCCCAACTCGGAGAACTCGAGCGCAAGGTGGATATCCTCACCCAAGAGATCGAGAAGCTCAAGCTCGGCGATGAGTTCCGGCCGGGAAAGGTCTCCATCGGCGGCTACGGCGAGACGGTGTTCCACGGGCCCTCTAAACGCCGTCAAGACGCCGGCCCCTCCCACGCGAAGAAGCAGGCCGACAACCTGCGCGCCGTGCTCTACGCGGGCTACAAGTTCAACGACTGGATCCTCTTTAATTCCGAGCTCGAGTTCGAGCACGGCGGCACCGGCGAAGGCGGCGAAGTGCGCGGGGAGGCGGCCATCGAGCAGGCCTATCTTGAGTTTAAGTTCTCGGACGCCCTGGGCGCGCGCGCCGGCAACGTCATCGTCCCCCTCGGCTTGGTCAACGAAATCCATGAGCCCACGGCCTTCCACGGAGTGGACAGGCCCAACGTGGAACGCTTCATCATCCCCTCGACTTGGCACGAGAACGGCATCGGTCTCTTCGGAAATTTCGGCCCCGTCTCTTACCGGACATACCTGATGGCGGGTTTGAACGCGGTCGCCTCGGCCGACCCCGCCGCCGACGGATTCACCGCGGCCGGCGGCATCCGCGGCGGCCGCACGGAAGGCTCGAACAGTTTCGCCGAGGATTTGGCGTGGGCCTCGCGCGTGGACATCCAGCCCTTGACGGGAGTCAAGGCCGGCATGGGGCTCTTTCTCGGCGAGGCCGACCAGGGCCGCACGACATTCTCCGTGCCCGTGACCCTCTGGGAGACCCACGCGGCGGCCGAATGGCGCGGCGCCTCGCTCAAGGCCCTCTACGCCCAGGGCCGCATCGGCAACGTCGACGCCCTCGACTCCGAGCAAGGTTTCACGGACGCGGCCAGAAACTCGATCGGGCGCAGGCTCTTCGGAGGCTACGTGGAAGGCGCCTTCGACCTCCTCACCCTCGCCCGGCATAACCAGGGACAAGCGCTCTATCCTTTTTTGCGCTACGAGCGCTATGACACCCAGGCCGAGACTCCGTCCGCCTTCGCGAAGGACCCCGCCAACAGCCGCGTCGAATACACCTTGGGCGCGACCTGCAAACCCATCGCGCAGGTCGCCGTCAAGCTTGACCGGCAGTGGAAGCGCAACCAGGCCCGCACCGGAGTCGACCAGTGGAATCTCGGACTCGCCTACGTCTTCTAGCCGGGGCCGCCCTCCTCGGGGCGGCCCCGGTCTCGGCGCGCGTGATCCTCTCTCAAAAGGACGCGCTGGCCCTGGCCTTCCCCGCCGCAACGACGGTCGAGAGAAGGACCGCCTTCCTGAGCGATTCCCAGGTCCGCGCGGCCGAGAAGGCGGCTCAGTCCAAGATCGAGACGAAGGTCTGGACCTATTACGTCGGCCGGTCCTCGGCCGGCGTGACGGGCACGGCCTACTTCGAGTCGCACGTCGTGCGCGCGATGGACGAAACCTTCATGGTCGTCGTCGAGCCGGACGGGAAGGTCCGCTTCGTGGAGATATTATCCTTCTGCGAGCCCGACGAATATCTGGCCTCGAAGAGATGGCTGGGGCAGTTCAAGGGAAGACCTCTCGACGAAGAGTTGCTGCTCCGTCGAGGACTTCGGAACATCACGGGCGCCAGCCTGACCTCCGAAGCGATCACCCGGGGCGTACGGCGCGTCTTGGCCGTCCATGGGGCCCTCAACGACCTCCCGCCGAATGTGGTAGATTGAGAATATGAAATACCTGCAGTCCGGCGGCTTCCGACACGACCCGCTCATGCGCCTGACGCTGGGCTGGACGCTGGTCTTCGCAGCGGGCTTGTGGGCCACTAACGCCGCCATGTATTTCTCGCGCATGGACCTCACCGCGAGGTCCGTGCGCGCCTACTACCTCGGCGCCCAGGAGGAGTACTCCCAGCCCAGGAGCGCGACGGCTCTGCTGGAAGTCAGCCACGCCCATCTGGCCACGATGGGCGTGATGATCCTCCTGCTGACGCACCTCGCCCTTTTTACATCCTGGCGGGACCGGACGAAGAAGTGGGTCGTCGCCGCCGGCTTCGGCTCTTCGCTGCTGGGGGAGGCCTCGGGTTGGCTGGTGCGTTTCGCCAGCCCCGCCTTCGCCCCGCTGAAGATCCTCTGCTTCCTCGTCTTCCAGGGCGTGCTGGCCGCGCTGCTGTTCGTCCTGGGAGCGTTCCTCTACGGCGCGGGGCGCAGGCCGCCGCGCTAGAGGCGTTCGGCGTCCGCCGTCAGGAGGTCGAGCGCGGCGGGGTCCTCTCCGTCGTAAGAGCCGCGCACGCGCGTCTGCGCGTCGATCAAGACGAACCTCGTGGTGTGGGTGATGTTCGCGCCGGACTCGGCGACCGCGCCCTCGCGGACCGACATCTTGAAGCCGTCGCGCAGGAGCCCGGTCAGGGCGGACTTTTCGCCGGTCACGAAGAACCAGCGCTGGGGATCAGCCGAGAACTTGCGCGCGTAGACATTGAGCACCTCAGGGGAGTCGTGGTCGGGATCCACCGTAAACGAAAGCAGGCCGATCTTTCTCGGCAGACGCTTCTGAAGCCCGGCCATGTTGGCGGTGAGCATGGGACAGGGCCCGGTGCAGCGCGTAAAGACGAAATCGGCGACCCAGGCGCGACCTCTCAGCGCGCGACGGTCGAGAGGAGAGGTCCCGTCCACGGTCACGGCCGTCAACGAGAAATCGGGCAGCGTGCGCAACCCCTGCGGAGCCTTGGAGCAGCCCCCGAGCAAAACGGAGGCAATGGCAAGGATGATATTGGGAAATACTCGAAGATCTTCTATGGCCTATTATCGCAAAAAAGACTTCAGCGAAGAATGTTGTAGACTCCAGGACGTCGTTCAACCAAGGGAGCAAGAGATTGGACACGCCGGAAGCGGACCTGACCAGGGAGGAACTGGCGAGATATCACCGCCATATCCTCCTGCCCGAGGTGGGACCGCAAGGCCAGAAACGCCTCAAGAACTCGTCGGTCCTCTGCGTCGGGGCCGGCGGCCTCGGCTCGCCGCTGGCGCTCTACCTGGCCGCGGCGGGCGTGGGACGCATCGGGATCGTCGATTTCGACGTCGTGGACGAATCGAACCTGCAGCGGCAGATCCTCCACGACACGGCCTCGGTCGGCCAGCCGAAGATCGAATCCGCCAAGAAAAGACTCCTTGCTCTCAATCCGCATATCACGGTTGAAACGCACGAAATGAAATTAAGTTCCGCAAACGCCGTCGAGCTGTTCAAGAGATACGACGTGATCGCCGACGGCGCCGACAACTTCGCCACGCGATACCTGGTCAATGACGCCTGCGTCTTGACCGGAAAACCCAACGCGTACGGCTCCATCTTCCGTTTCGAGGGGCGGTTGTCCGTCTTCGGCGCCGGAGGCGGCCCCTGTTATCGATGCCTCTATCCCGAACCCCCGCCCCCGGGGCTGGTCCCCTCCTGCGCCGAGGGCGGCGTGCTGGGCGCGCTCCCCGGCGTCATCGGCGCCATGCAGGCCGTGGAGGCGCTCAAGCTGCTCCTGGGCATCGGCAGGCCGCTCGTCGGCCGCCTCATGCTCTACGACGCCTTGGAGCAGAGCTGGCGCACGCTCAAGGTGAAGAAGGACCCGCATTGCCCCGCGTGCGGGAAAAATCCGACAATCAGGGCGCCCATCGATGACGAGGCCTGCTGCGGCCTCAAGGAGAAGCCCGCATCCATGATCCCCGAGATCACCGTCGAAGAACTGAAGATCAAGCTCGAGAGGAAGGAATCGTTCCTCCTCCTCGACGTGCGCGAGCCCCACGAGAACGAGATCGCGAAGATCCCGGGCTCGACGCTCATCCCCCTGGGAGATTTGCCCCGGCGCTGCGGCGAGCTGGACCAGTCGAAGAAGCTGGCGGTCCATTGCAAGAGCGGCGGCCGCTCCGCTCGCGCCGTGCAGTTCCTGCGCGACCAGGGCTACGACGCCGTCAACGTCGCAGGCGGCATCAAAGCTTGGTCCGAGCGCATCGACCCCTCCGTACCCCAATACTGAGGCCGATGCCGGAACTGCCGGAGGTCGAGACCGTCCGCCGGGTCCTCCACGAGCGCTACGCCGGCAAGACCATCACCGCCGTCGCTCTCGGGCGCCCGACCTTCTGCCGCAAGCCCTCCGCGGATACGCTCCGGGCCTTGACCGGCGCCCGCATCTCGGCCTTCCGCCGCCGGGGAAAGTACCTTCTGATGGTCCTCGAAGGCCGCGGAGAGGTCGTCTTCCACCTGGGGATGTCGGGACGCCTCACCGTGGGCGGCGAGAGCCCCCATGTGCGCTTCCAATTCTGGGTCGGGACCGAGGAGGTCCGCTTCCACGATTCGCGCCGCTTCGGGCGCGTCGGCGGGCTTCTGCCGGAGCTGGGGCCGGAGCCCCTGGAGGCTCTCTTCGACGCCGATTATCTGTGGAAGACCCTGCACGGACGAACGGCTCCGGTCAAGGCCCTCATCATGGACCAGCGTCTCATCGCCGGCTTGGGAAACATCTACGCGACCGAGGCCTTGCATCTGGCGGGAATCCGACCCGGGCGAGCCGGGAAGTCGCTCAAGAGAGGCGAGGTCGAGAAACTCGCCGCGGCCTGCCGCAAGGTCCTCCAGCGGGGCGTGGAGCTGGGCGGCTCAACGCTGGACGACGAGTCGTTCCTGGACCCGCTCGGCCGGCCCGGGCGCATGCAGAAACACGTCAAGGCCTACGGCCGCGACGACTGCGGGACCTGCGGCTCGCCCCTGCTGGACGCCAAAAAGAGCATCGGCGGCCGGACGAGCCGGTACTGTCCGGCCTGCCAGCGCTGAGAGTTTTCAGCAAAAGTTTGGTCGACGGGCGGGCGGCTTGGGGCTATCCTTGCAGCAAGGATCTCCGATGACGCCCGACACCCCGCCTCTCCACCTCAGCGCCGCGCGAGCCGACGCCTTATGCGCCTGGCGCTACCGCCGCTTCCTCGTCCTGCCGGCGAACGCCCGCCGCAAGCGGGCGGACGTCCTGTGCCGGGACCGGCGCGCCGACCGCCTGGTCCTCGGCTGCGCCCCCTCATCGCAATCCCTCCTCGTCCCCCTCCTGCCCGCGCCGCTGCGCAAGGACCTCATCCTGGAACCGATGCTCGGACCCGACCTCCCGTTGGAGACGGTCGCCGACCGCGTCGCGCGCCACGAGCGCGAGGCGCGCAAAGTCCGGCAGAGCGCGCTCGTCGGGCGCTTCCTCGACGAGCTCCGCCAAGGCGGCGCGGTCGCGGGCCTGGAGGCCTCGACGTCCGTCCTCCAGCAAGGCCGCGCCCGTCTTCTGCTCGTGCGCGCGGGCTACGCCAAGATGGGACGCTGCTGCCCGGCCTGCGGCCGCCTGTCCGTGAACCACCGGAGCTGCCCCTGGTGCTTCCGCCCGACCGCGGCGGTCCTCGACCTCGTCGAGGAACTGGCCGACCGCGCGGCGGCGGCTGGAGTCGAGATCTGCCATGTGAGCGAAGACTCCCGCTTCGACGCGGCCGGGCGCATCGGCGTCGAACTGTTCGCAATCAACGGCGGACGCGCCTGACGTGAGGCAGGCCCGCGAAAGACGCCGCGCGCTCCGCGACGGCGGCGGCCTCCTCGGCGTCCCGGCAGCGATAGAGTTCCAGGTCCGACCCATCCGGACGCCTCAGGCAGACCAGCCAGGCCCCCGAGTCGAGGCCCGGCAGGAGGCGGCGCCGTTGGCGCCGGGTAAGGACGACCTCCGAGAACTCCGCCAGGTCCCAGCAATGGTTGCCCCCCGGGGCGGGTCCGCCCACGCCCAGGTAGCGGGCGGCCATGCGGTGCTCCAAGTCGAGGACCACGCGGGAGCGGCGGCAAAGGAAGAACCAGCCCGAGGCGGCGAAAGCCAAAGCGAGGATCAGCCTTAAGGCGGGCACCAACAGGCCGCTCCCCAGAGGCAGAACCCACTCCGATAGGAGCATCGCCAAAGCCAGCAGGGCCTCGGCGCCGCCGAAGGCGACCAGGAGGGCTCCCGCCAGCGAGGCGGCCTTATCCGGGTCCTGGCGGATCTCGAGGCGGGAACGGGTGGTCTTGATCATCTCGGCGGGAAGCACCCTTGAAGTCAGTGTAGCCCCGCTTGCGACGGGCGTCAAGGACTTAACCTCTCCCTGATCCTCGGCCAACTCTGCCAATCGAGCCGCCAAAAAAATAAAATACCCCGCGTCTCCGAGGAGAGCATCGCCCTGAGGGGCAACGGTGAAAAGATGATAGCGCAGCTTGGGCACGGTTGGAAAGTCGAAAAATCAACAGATTCGCCAACGCCACGCTCTGACGCACGCGCTACAGGAACTCCATAACGAAAGCGCGCGTCGGCACCAGCGCTTAGTTAGACCCCGGCGCCCGGATAAAAAGTGGCTGGAGTTACAGCAAAGCGCTTACTTAGACGCTCAATGTGTTCTCTCGTTAGCTTTCTCTTTCCACGAAGAACTTCAGAGACCACTGGCTGCCCACCAAGTTCCTTCGCCAAATCATATTGGCTCAACTCATTCTGATCCATGAGAAACCCAAGCACTTCCTCTGGCGTCGCAGAACCTATCGAGAGCTCGCTTTTCTCATACTGCGCGACAAGTGGGATTACGCTGCGTAGGTATTGGGCAACTGCGGCCGAGTCTGCCGCGCCGAGCGCGCTCGACTCCCGCATCAGGATTTGAATTGCTTGCCGGTAAGCCTGGTGCATCTTCTTGTTCTTCATGGGTTGCGGCGGCAAATGGAGATACAGCCAGCGAAGGAAGTCGTTTTCAACAGGTGCTTCCAAGGGCTTCAGCTTGCGCTCTAGTGTCTCGATGGTCATCTTATCGTCTCCAGCGGCCCAGGTCGTACTCTGCGTGAGTCATAACATGTTCAACTGCAACGGCCTGAAGCACGTAATTCACCAGCGCTATCAACCGGTACTTATTCCCAGAAATATCGAACACAGTGTGCGGCCTTACGAGGTCTACAGACCCGAAGGTCTTTCGTAGATCTACGAAATGTCTGAAACTGTTCACTTCGATGGCTTGCGTCCAAGCCCGCAGGGGGGATCCCGCGTCGGGATGCTTCCGTGCGAATGATTGAAGGGTATCGCGCCCGATTAGCTCCACAGCCCAAAGGATAGCAGATAGCTATCATTTGTCAAGGCCTCTATCGGGTTAGAAAATATTCCCGTTGCTCATCGCCACGCTCTGCCGCGCGCGCTACGGGAACTCCGCAAAGAAAGTGCGCGTCTGTAGAAGCGCTTGGTTGGGCGGTATCGTCGGGGACGGACGCGAGTCATATCAGTTTCTTCCCGTCCCATTCCCGCCGTAGCAGTCCATAAACGTATTCATCTACGAATACTCCATCCTTCAAGCGGATTATAATGGGAATATCAACACTTCGCCATGATAATTCAGTCTGAAAATCGCCGGGAAAGGCCGAGCGGCCGGTCGGCCTCTCCCGGCGACCTTTAGCTTCCGCCGGATCTCGATGCAGTCCGGAGGTGGAGTCCGTCAAAACCCGTCAACTTGGAGTTCACGACTTTTCGGCTAAGCCGCGCCGCGAGAGGCGATGAGCCCGCTGATGAGATCGGACTTCTCCGGGACCAAGGTGATCGCGGCGCCTCCCTCCAGGGACTTCTGGACCTCGAGGATCTCGAACATGGCCTCCAGGATGTCGGGGGCCGAACCGATGGTCTTGAGGGCCTGGCCCACGATCTTCGGTCGCAAGGCCGCGGCCTCGCCGAAGGCGATGGAGGCCTGGCGCTGGGCCGTGCTGGCGATGATGTTGACTTGGTTCTCGCCGTCCTGCTTGATGGCCGAGGTCACCTGCCGCAGTCGGTTGACCACCTTCTCCTCGATCTGGCGGATCATCCCCGGGTCGCGGAAATGGACCTTGCGGATGTAGACGGAGCCCAGCTTGTAGCCCCACTCGTGGCTCTTCGGCGAGACCTCCTCGCGCACGACCTGGCTCATCTGGTGGCGCGAGCCCAGCATGTCGGCGAGTTTCATGTTCGACAGCGAGCGCACGGTGGCGTTGCTGACGTTGGCGGCTAAGGACCCGCGCGGGTCGGCGTTCTTGAAGATGTAGGCGACCGGGTCCGAGATGAACATCTCGTACCAGATGCCGATGCCCATGGGAGCGCCTTCCTCGGAGTTGACCGGCTCGCTGCGGCGATAGACCTGGTCCATGCGCATGTCCAGGGTGTAGCCGCTGCCGATCCAGTTGACGATGAGCGCGGCCGGCCCCATCCGAAACCAGAGGAAGTGGAGCCCCGGCTCCTGGATGACGTCCAGGACGTTGCCGAAGAGGACGTAGACCTTGGCGGTCCCCTCGTAAACGATTGTATAGCAGCCGAACAGGCGCAGGAGACCCAGGAGGATCGGCACGCCCACGAAGCAGGCGGCGAAGGTCGCCAGCGCCGAGAGCGCCATCGGGTTCATGCTCATGTCAGCGTCCCTCCCTCCGGCTAGTCTCCAACACATACTGCTTGGCCTGCTTGAAGAGGCTCAGGCGGACGTTGCGCAGGTAGGCAATGAGGGCGGTCTCTCCCCCCGCCGCCTTGAGGTCGATGAGCTGCTTGGCCATCGCGGTTAAGGGCTCGACCTCGGCCTGCGCCTTCAGCGTCTCGATTTCGACGGCGCGCTTGGATTGGACGATCTTCTGGTCGGCGGACGCCTGGGCGAGGCTGATCTCGGAGGAGACCTGGTTGTGCGCGGTGTTGATGGCCGCCAGGGCGGACTCGACGTCGTTGGGCGGGTCGATGCCCGTGATGAGCGAAGCGTCGAGCGCGATTCCGTAGCGGGCCATGGAAGACTTGCAGTCGCGGTCCATGTCGTCGTTGAGAGAGCGTAAGTTCTTGCGGATATCGTTGATGGAGACCCCGCTCACGTCGCTGAGGCCCGTGGCCTGGGTCTGCGGGGCCAGTTCGTTCTTCGGCGCCTCGAAGGTCGCGATCTTCTCGCGCAGGACCGAGACGAAGTATCCCATCACGTGGACGATGGGATTCTTGATGCCGAAGAGGTACGCGTAGAGGTTGCGCTCCGAGACGCGGTAGCGGATCTGTCCGGTCAGCCCGGTGTTGAGCTGGTCCTTGGTCACCGCCTCCAGAATGGTCCCGCCCTTGTTGGCTCCCGGGCTCTCCGGGTCCATGGCGATGTTGACGCTCTGGGTGGCGACCGAGATCTTGTAGACCCGCTCCCAGGGGAGCTTGAAGTAGGGACCGCCCGGCGGGATCACCCGCAACTGGGGATAGTCGTAGCGCTTGCGCTCCTCCTCGCTGAGGGTCGCGGCGAGCTCGGGGTCGGAGAGAGTCGTCTTTCCGGCGATGCGCTGGGCCCGCCCGAAGACCGTCTTGACCGCGCGCTCGTTCTGGTCGACGGTGTAGAGGCCCGCGATCAGATAGTTGACCAGGAACCAGGCCATGAAGCCGACGACGACGCCGAGGAGGACGCTCATGTTTCCGGGTCCTAGGGAGGAGTCAGGAGACCGGTCGCGGCAAGCAGGGCGATGGCCACGCCGATGAGCGACTCGCCGGCGATGAGCCCCGAGCTGACCGTGATGATGTAGCGCTCGGCCAGCGCCGGCTTCTTGCGCTCCAAGACCAGCGCGATGAGCGCGCCCAGGAACATGGACAGTGAGTTGAAGAAGGGAATGACCATGGACAGGCCCAGCCCCGTGGCCGAGGGGATGTATTTCTGGTATTTGGGGAAGGCCTTCTCGATGAGCGGGATGAGAATGCCGGCCGCCCCGCCGCAAAGCAGGCCCATGCGCGCCGTCGGGTGGAGGGCGTGCAGGCCCTTGCTCAGGAGCTTGGCCACCGCGGCCCAGACCTGGGCGGACGGGGCGGGCCACTGGTTGGTGCCCAGCGACGCCGCGTCCGGGACGAGCAGATAGAAGGCCGGGACCACGATGAGCGTGCCCGCGAAGATGCCCAGGAACTGGGCGATGAACTGCTTGCGCGGGTTGGCGCCGAGGAGGTAGCCGCTCTTAAGGTCGGTGAGAAGGTCGGCCGACGAGCCGGCCGCGCCCGCCGTGACGCTGGCCGTCATCAGGTTGGTCGCGATGTCGGCGGGCGCCAGGAAGCCGAAGGCGAGCTGGGTGATCTTGCCCATGGCCCCGATGGGGGTGGTGTCGGATTCCCCCGTCACGCGGCAGGCCACAAGAGAGAGGAAAAAGGTCATGAGCACGGCGATGACGCCCATCCACCAGCGCGTGTCGAAGGCGAGGCAGAGCACGGCCACGCAGCCCAGCCCCGAGAGGCCGGTTCCGGTCAGAAACCATGACGTGGGGACCTCGATGGCCTCCATCGCGTCCTCGGTCGCGGTGTTTTTCTTCTTAGCGCGCTGGGGCGCGAGGAGAGCCGCCGCGCCGCTGAAAGCGCGCAGGACGGTCTTCCACTGCAGGGCGAACATGAACAGGCCCGAGGCGACCATCATCGACGCCCCCGTCCAGGTGCTCCAGGAGACGATGGCTCGGTAGCCGAGCTTGGCGCCGTCGATGGCGCCCAGGCTCACCATCCAGGGGGCCAGGAGTCCGTAGTTGAGGCACGCCCCCAGCAGCAAAGACCAGGCGATCTTCCAGCCCATGATGGCGCCGGCGGCGAGCATGATGGTGCTCATCTCGAAGGAGATGGTGTATTTGGAAAGCGCGTAGCCGCCGATGGAGCCGGGGAACTCCAGCATGCCCGGCAAAACGAAGGGCTTGCCCGCGTCGCGCAGCCACGCGACGACGCCGCCGATGACGCCCGCGATGCCCAGCGAGCGCGCCTTCAGGGCGGCTTGCGCGCCCTTGGAGTGGAGGCTCTTGAGGGTCTCGGCCGCGGCGATGCCGCTGGGGAACCTAAGCTGTTCGACGTTGATCATCTGGCGCTTCATGGGGATGGCCATGAAGACGCCGAGAGCCGCGAGGAAGAGGGTCCAGGCGGCCAGCGTGGGCCAGGGCATGTGGTGGCCGGTGACCAGCAGGTAGGCCGCGATCGCGGAGGTCATGGTGCCGCCCGTGGAGTAGCCGGCCGAGGAGGCGGTGGACTGCATGCAGTTGTTCTCGAGGATGGACATCTCCGTCGGAAACCACCGCGGGAAGGCCGCCATCATCGTCTTATGGATGGCGTAGGAGAGGATGCAGGCCGTGATGGCCACGCCCAGCCCCCAGCCCGTCTTGAGGCCGACGTAGAGGTTGGAAAGGGCCATGAAGCCGCCGAGGAAGGAGCCCATGACGATCGCCCGCAGGGTCAACTGGGGCATGGAGTCGCCCCGGTAGACCGTCTGGTACCAGCGCCTCTCGAGCATCTCCGGGGTCATCCGGGTCTTGCGCTCGAGAGGTTCCTCGGGCAGGTCGAGGAACTCCTCGCCCATCACTTCCACTTTGGGATCGGCCATGGAGGCAATCATACTACACGAGGGGCCTCTCCGGCTCGGGGGATCCCTAATATGCCCGAGGTCTCCTACAGAGTTGGAGGTTCCAGTCTCCATTCTCGCCGCGCTCGGGCCAGAATTCGAAGCCACTCTCGAGCAGGATCGAGTAGAGCAGCGTCGGCTCGAAGTCCGTCCGTATCCTCATGACCCGGCCCGGCGCTAACTCATACATCCCTTTGATGATGGCCAAGAAGAACGAATCTCCCGCGACGGCGTCCATGATGTCCAACTCGACGTCCGGCGTATTCTTCAGCCACGCCGGGCGCTGTTGCGGCTCGCTCAACGCCCCTGTTTTGTCCATATGATAGTGTAGGTCGGATTAGAATCTGTGTCACTTTATATTTATGTGTAAAAAATGTGTGATATATTGCCTTATGTGAGCGGCGGGTGGATTTGCTAAAAGAACACCTTCCCATGGAAAGGCCCAAGCTTTTGATCGTCGAAGACGATCGAGATTTAATCGAGCTGCTCCGCCTCCGCTTTCAGCGGGAAGGCTTCGCGGTCACCTGGGCGCTCACCGGGGAGGATGGCCTGGCCCTCGCCGCGCAAGAGGATCTCGCCCTCGTCATCTTGGACGTCATGCTGCCCGGCATGGACGGGATGGAGGTCTGCCGACTCCTCCGCCGGCGCTCATCGGTGCCGATCATATTCCTGACGGTCCGCGCCGGCGAGGCGGAGCGGCTCTTGGGCTTCAAGCTGGGCGGCGACGACTATGTGATGAAGCCGTTTTCGGTCGACGAACTCGTCGCCCGCGTCAAGGCGATCCTTAATCGCAAGGCCGCTGCGCCTCCGGCCGCAAAGGAGCTTCGAGGCCCCGGCGGCATCGAGATCGACCACGACAGCCGCGAGGTCCGCGTCCATGGCCAGGCCGTGAAGCTGACCCCGAAGGAATTCATGCTGCTGGAGGCGCTGATGGACGCCGACGGCAAGGTCCTCCCGCGGCAATTCCTCATGAAGAGGATCTGGGGCTACGACCGCAAGCTCGGCCTCGACGAACGAAGGGTGGATCACCTCGTCTGCCGCCTGCGCCGCAATCTGCGCGAGGAAGGCTCCCGGATCCTGACGGTCTCCGGCGCGGGTTACCGCATCACGCGCGCAGCGGTTCCCCCGCCGCGGGCAAAGTAAAAATCCCGGCCGGCCATCGCTCAGGCTTTGACCAGCTTGATCTCGAGCGGCTTGGCGGCCGCGCCGCGCACGCTCACGGCGGCCGCGACCCGGCGAGAGGCCTCGCGCAGGGCCTGGGCCGGCAAGGAATCGGGGTGGGACAAGACGATGGGCGTGCCGCCCTCGCCGGCCGAGCAGACGCGCGGGTCGAGAGGGATCGAACCGAGGATCTGGATGCCGAAATCATTGTCCAAGGTCTGGGCGCCGCCCTCGGAGAAGATCTTGCTCTCCTTGGAGCAGTGCGGACAAACGAAGCCGGACATGTTCTCGATGGCGCCCAGGATGGGGACGTTGAGCTGCTTGAACATGGCCACGGCCTTGCGCACGTCGGAGAGCGCGATGCTCTGCGGCGTCGTCACGATCACCGCGCCGGCCAGCGGCGCCGTCTGGCAGAGGGTCAGCTGGACGTCGCCGGTGCCCGGCGGCAGATCCAAAATGAGGTAGTCCAACTCCCCCCACTTCACGTCCTTAAGAAATTGAGTGATGGCCCCGTGCAGCATCGGTCCGCGCCAGATGACGGCCTTGTCGGGGTCCAGGAGGAAGCCCATGGACATGAGGCGCACGCCGTGCCGATAGGCGGGCTCGATCTCGTCGTCCGGCCCGACCACGGGCTGGTATCCCGTCACGCCCATCATCTGCGGTTGATTGGGGCCGTAGATGTCGGCGTCGAGCAGGCCCACGCGCGCACCCTCGAGATGGAGGCAGACCGCCAAGTTGGCGGCGACGGTGGACTTGCCCACCCCGCCCTTGCCCGCGGCGACCGCGATGAGGTTCTTGATCCCCGGCGGCAAGACGTTCGTCAGGCGCGCGTCCTTACGCACGTCGGCCGTCATCTTGATCCTCACGTCCGCCACACCCGGGACCTTTTTGACGGCCGTCTCGGCCTCGAGTTGCATCATCGCCTTTAAGGGACAGGCGGGGGTGGTGAGCACATAGTCGAAACTCACCGCCCCGCCGTTTACGACGAGGTTTTGCACCATGCCGAGCGTCACGATGTCCTGGTGGAGCTCCGGCTCGATGCACGTCGACAGCGCCTTTAAAACCTCGCCTTTGGTCGGCATGGAACTCCCCTCACATCAAGAACAGCATCTCTCGGTATTTCGGCACGGGCCAGGCGGCCGCCGGCATCAACAACTCCAGGGCGTCGACATGCGCGCGGATCTTCTCGAACCAGGGCTTGACCTCGGCGCAGAACGCCTCGGCGCGCGCCGAGGCCTCCTCCAGGCCCTCGGCCTCGGCGAGAGACTCGCCCAGGGATTGAACGCCGGCGAGAGCTCCCTCGATGTGGCCGATCACGTCGCGCAGGAGAGCGGCCTGCGCCGGGGCCTTGATGCCCGCGGCCTTGTTGGCCGCAACGGCTGCGGCCAGTCGGTTCTGATAGTCCACCGCGGCCGGCACGAACAGAGTCGTCGTCATCTCGGCGACCAGCTTGGCCTCGATGCTGATGTCCTTGGCGTACTTCTCGAGGAGGACGTGGCAGCGCGAGCGGGACTCCTCCTCGGTGAGAACGCCCAGCCCGGCGAAGAGCTCGACGGACTTCTTGAGGGAAAAACCCTTGAGCGCGGCGGGGGTGGTCTTCTCGTTGGGCAGGCCGCGCTTCTTGGCCTGCCGGACCCATTCCTCGGAGTAGTTGTTGCCCTCGAAGCAGACGGCCTTGGATTGCCGGTACTGCCCGCGCAGGACCTCGAGCACGGCCTCCTTGAAGGCCTTGCCGCCCTTCATCGCCGCGGAAATCTCCTTCCTGGTCTCGCGCAGCTGGTTGGCCACGATCGTGTTGAGCGTCGCGATCGGGACCGCGCTGTTGGCCGACGAGCCGACCGCGCGGAACTCGAATTTATTGCCGGTGAAGGCGAAAGGCGAGGTGCGGTTGCGGTCCGTGTTGTCCTTGAGGACCGGAGGGATCTTGTCGATGCCGAAGGAGATCCACATCGGGTCCGTGCCCTTGGTGGTCACGCCGGCCTCGAGGTCGTCGAGGACCTTGGTGAGCTGGGCGCCCAGGAACACCGACATGATGGCCGGCGGGGCCTCGTTGGCGCCCAGGCGATGGTCGTTGCCCGACGACGCGATGGACGCGCGCAGAAGCAGGCTGTGATCGTGCACGGCCTTCACGATGGCCGTCAGGATGGTGAGGAACTGCAGGTTCTCCTGAGGCGTGGCTCCGGGAGAGAGGAGGTTCTTGCCCGTATCCGTGCCGAGAGACCAATTATTGTGCTTGCCCGAGCCGTTGACCCCCGCGAAGGGCTTTTCATAGAGCAGGGCCGCCAGGCCGTGGCGCGCGGCGATACGCTCCAAGAGGTCCATGACCAACTGGTTGTGGTCGACGGCTACGTTGGCCTCCTCGAAGATCGGCGCGCACTCGAACTGATGCGGGGCGACCTCGTTATGGCGCGTCTTAAGCGGGATGCCCAGTTTGAAGGCTTCTCTTTCAAAATCGGTCATGAACGCGAACACGCGGTCCTTGATGGATCCGAAGTAGTGGTCCTCTAGCTGCTGGCCCTTGGGGCTGGCCGCGCCGAAGAGCGTGCGGCCGGCCAAGAGCAGGTCGGGGCGGGCCTGGAAGTACTCCTGGTCGACGAGGAAGTATTCCTGCTCGGCGCCGAGGGTCGAGAAGACCTTCCGGGCGTCGCTCTTGAATAGCTCGAGGACGGAAAGGGCGGCGGCGTTGAGGACCTCGATGGAGCGCAGGAGCGGCGTCTTCGTATCCAGGGCGTGTCCCGTGTAGGAGACGAAGCAGGTCGGGATGCAGAGGGTCGCTCCGCCGGGGTTTTCCAAGATGAAGGCCGGGGAGGTCGGGTCCCAGGCGGTGTAGCCGCGGGCCTCGAAGGTCACGCGCAGGCCGCCCGAGGGGAAGGAGGAGGCGTCCGGCTCGGCCTGCGCGAGCATCTGCCCCGTGAAGGTCTCGATGACCGCGCCCTGCCCGGCCAGGTCGATGAAGGCGTCGTGCTTCTCGGCGGTGGCGCCGGTCAGCGGCTGGAACCAGTGGCAGTAGTGGGTCGCGCCCTTCTGCATCGCCCAGGTCTTCATGGCGGAGGCCACGGCGTTGGCGGCCTCGATGTCGAGGGTCTCTCCCCTTTCGACGGCGTCCTGGACCCTGCGGTAGGTCTCCTTGGGCAGGAGGAGCTTCATCGTTTCCAATCCGAAGACGTTGCAGCCGTAGTAATCGGACACCTTCGACGCGGACGCGGCCGGTCCGGCGGGCTGGGAATGCTTGGGGGTCATCTCGGCGCGGACTCCGTGGGGCATGAGCTTTCTATCTCCATGCGCAGTGTATCGTCGTCGCGGATATGGTAGGAATTCCGCCGATGGTCTGTCCATCGGCAGGCTCCTCCCCTACGCCTTCGCGGGCGACCGCCACGCCGCGCGGCCGACGAAGAACGGGCCGATGCTCGCCAGATACTGCGAGGTCTGGACGGTCGCACGCATGGTCTCGATCAGAGCGGAAAGCGCGAAGAGATCCTTGCCGACCAAACCGATGACGAAGTCGTTGTCGTCCTTGTCGAGACCGTGGCAGGCCAAGCGGATATCCAAGGCGAGCCCGGCCTCGCCGAACCGCCGGCCGATGATGCCGTGCTCCTTGAGGATCTGCTGCTGCTCCGGGCGCGGCAAGCGCGCGAAGGCGCCGGTGCGGCGCAGGGGATACCAGACCGCCCAGGAAGTCGTCGGGTCGAGGACCATGCGGCGCGGGCGGTGCAGGAGCCAGTCTTCCAGGCGCGGCTCGTAGCCGAGGGCGTAGGTGCGTCCCAGCATGGAGAACTCGGGCTTGAGCCTGAGGTCCTCGAAGGGACCCTCCTGGAGGACGGGGCGGAACTTCGTCACGAGGTCGGCGGGATCGACGGCCATGGAAAGCACGGCCACGCCGGTCGGGTCATTGGCTTCCTCGTAGAGCACGGCGTCGAGCCCGGAGTCGGCCAGGATGCGCGCGAGAGCGGCCGTGTTCCGGCAACCGGAGAAGGCGGTCAACTGCATGAAGAGGCGGCGGTCGCTGGTCTGCGGCCGGCCGTCCTTCGATCCGCCCTTCTCGCGCAGGTCCAGCGCGGGGGCCTCGGACGCATTCGGGACCTGGGACGCGGCAGCGGGCTTGGATGGGTGGCTCACAGCGCCGTCAGGAGAGGAGACGGTCCACCATGGCGACGAGGTCGGTCATCTCGAAGGGCTTCTGGATGAACTCGTCGACGTTCTCGGCCAGGAAGCCCTGCTGGGCCGCGGTCATCTTGCGTCCGGAGATGGCGACGATCTTCATGTCCTTGGTGGCCGGGCTGGACTTGAGAATCTGGCAAACCTGGAAGCCGTCCATGACGGGCATCATCAGGTCCATGACGAGAAGATCGGGGAGCTTCTTGCCGACCAGGACGAGGGCGTCGACCGGGTTATTGGAAACCTGAACCTGGTAGCGGTCGCGATGCTTCGCGAAGCCCTTCTCGATGAGGCGGGTCATCATCGGCTCGTCGTCCAAGACGAGGATCTGTTGGTGGACGTCCTCGATGCCGGCGGGGACCGGCATCTCATATTTTTTCATGAACGGCACGAGTTCCGAAAGCGAGATGCGGCGATGGCCGCCCGGGGTCACGCGCGCCTTGAGCTTGCCTTTGTTGACCCAATTGATGACGGTGGTATGGAACACGCCGCACAACCGCGCGACCTCGAAGGTGGTGAAAGTTCTCTCGCCGTACTGCTCGCTCATGCTAGGAATGCTAATACTTTGTCTTCGTCAACGCAAGGCCGGATGAGGCCCCTTATCGGCCGGAAATACAGGCATTAGCCGTACCATGCTATAATTGGCAGGCGCCTTTAGCCCAGTGAAAGCTCCAGCGTATCCTCATTCAATTCGGTGCGATACCCAAGCGGTCCAAGGGGATGGTCTGCAAAACCATTATTCGCGGGTTCGAATCCCGCTCGCACCTCCATTTTGACTCATCACCAGGCATGGCCAGGGGAGCCCTTCCCCTGAGCGAATCCGGGACTAACGAGCCTCTTGCGGCGCTGCGAACGCGCCTGGAAGCGGTGCCGGCCGTCGAGGAAGGCGCGCGGGTCTTCGTCCTGCGCGACCTCGAGGAGCTGTCGGACAATCCCCTCGCGTTGTCGGCGGGCGGCATGCTGCTCGTCAGCCTCCTCGATGGACGGCGCACGGCGGCGCAGGTGCGGGAGATCTTTAAGAAGTCCACGGGCGCCGACATCGGACTCCCCCTGATCCTTGAGCTGGTCTCGGCCCTCGACGACGCCGGCTATCTCGAGACGCCGGCTGTCGCCGCGAGGAGGAAGACGGCCCTTGATGCCTTCCGCGCCTCCCCCCGGCGGCCCGCCGTCTTCGCGGGCCCGTCATACCCGGCCGAAACCCTGGCCTTGGGCGGCGTCTTGGACGGCTACTTCAAGGCCGAGAAAGGGCCCGGGAAAGGAAAGGCTGCAAAACCGACGCGCGCGGCTCCCCTGGGGCTGATCGCGCCGCACATCGACTTCGCCCGCGGCGGCCCGGCCTACGCCTGGGCCTATCACGCGCTCTCCGAACGCGCGCCGCCGGACGTGATCATCGCCTTGGGCGTCGCGCATGTCTCGCCCGACGCGCCCTGGACCTTCACGCCGAAGAGATATGAGACGCCTCTCGGGGCGATGGAAGTCGACGCGGAGCTCTATGACGACCTGACGGCCAAGGTCTGGTATGACCCGCGCGCCGACGAGTGGGTCCACAAGAACGAGCACTCCCTGGAGTTCCAGGCCGCCTGGCTGCGTCACCTCTGGGGCGACCGGACGCCGCCCTGGGTGCCCATCCTCGTCTCCAGCTTCGAGCGCTTCTCGCCGGACGAGGCGCCGTCGCAGATACCGACCCTCGAGAAGGCCCTGCAAGACTTCGAGGAGGTCGTCCGCGCGCACGCGCGCAAGGGCCGCCGCGTCATGGTGCTGGCCGGCATCGACCTGGCCCACGTGGGCGCGCGCTTCGGCGACAAGTTCGAGGTGACGCCCGCGTTGGAGATGAAGGTCGAGGCCGCGGACCGCGAGTCGCTCGTGGACGCGATGGCCCTGGACGCCGACGGATTCTACCGCTCGATCGTCGGCGGCGGCCATTGGCGCAAGGTCTGCGGGCTCTCCGCTCTCTACACCGGCCTGCGCCTCATCAGGAGCCTGGAAGGCTCCCAAGCCGGACGCCTGCTGACCTACGGCCAAGCTCCGGACCCAGCCGGAGGTCTCGTCTCCTTCGCCTCCGCAGTCTTCGACGCGAAGTCAGGGTAGACGCATTACTAGGTCAGACGCATTACTAGGTCTTGCATTATTCCAATTATTCTGCTACATTAGCATTGGAGGTTGGGAGTTCATAGACTCCACCTCCCAATGGGCCCTCCGCCAGAGGGCAGACGGTGAGAGGATGACCGGATGCGCTGAAGGCCCGGACAGCGAGTGGGCGGCAAGTAAGCGACCGGAGAGGCAGTAGGCAGGGCGGCCAGATAGACCGCCCTGCTCCTCTTTATGCGGGGGGCCCCGCAGGCTTCGGGTTGAGCGTCGCGGTAATCTTGGCCAACAGTCTCGCCGCGTCCACGGGCTTGACGACATAGCCGTTGGCCCCGTAGCCGAAGGCCTTTTCGACGTCCTTGCCCGCTTGCGAACCGGTGACCATGAGGACGGGAATGGGGGAAGTTTTGGCGTTGCTCTTCAATCGCGCCAAGGTTTCGATGCCGTCCATGCCGGGCATCATCATGTCGAGAAGGATGAGCTTCGGAACTTTCTCTTCCGCGAACTTCACGGCGTCCGGACCGTTGGAGCACTCGATCACCTCATAGCCCGCGGGATCGAGGATCATTTTGATGCTCATGACGATGAGCGCGGAATCGTCCACGACCAGTATGGCAGGCCTAGTGTTGGCTGGTTTCGAAGAGAAAAAACCCATGTTTGGACTCCGTTACCCGTCTATTGCGAGGATATCGACGACGAAAGGTCAGGATTCCGATTCCGGTGATTTCGAGACGATCTTCTTCGAGAGGCGCGAGATCGCGGCGGCCAGCTTGCTCCATTCGGCCGGTTTTGGAACGTACTCGCAAGCTCCCATATGGGCGTATTGATCCCTCACGAGTTTCTGATCCACGGCGCTGATGATGATGAACTTGGCGTCGGTGTCGAACTCGCAGATCGACTTGATCGCTTCGAGTCCGGAACTGTCGGGCATGTTCATGTCCATCGTCGTGAAATCAGGCCGCGTCTCTTTATAGAGATCCAGTGCCTCCTGGGCGTTCTTGGCCTCGCCGACCACCGTATATCCGTTTGATTCCAGCATGTTCTTTAAAAACATGCGGGTGATCATAGAGTCGTCTGTGATCAGCACCCTCCACGCCGATGTTTTTACTCCCGAAGATTTTTTATCAACGCCCATGTCCCCCCCCGATTAGCTTCTTAAGGCAATCCGCGTGCAGGACGAACAGCGTCGCGCAATCGATGCCTAAACCCGCGCATGAAAATTTGTTCTGGGCGAGCACCACCCGCCCGGGCAACTCGCAAATTTGATGGGAAGCGTCCATGATGAGATTCGGTATCGGCGACTGCATCAAAGAGGGCGGCGAACTGAGGATGGCGCTTCCCGCCGTATCCGCGAAAACATTGAGAATGTTGGTGATCATGATGTTGGCCCATTCCAGGGTGGCAAGATCAACGACTTCCTTGCTCGGCCCCTCAGACGATTTATCCCTCGTCATGAGGGCGGCCATCCGCTTGGCTGCCGGCCGAGACACGACAAAAAGACAGATCATGGGGACGTCGGTGGCGACCGTCATCTGTATGGACACGGACTCCCATGGATCCGTGGAGGAGATCAGCAGCTTCGGCTTCTCGTCCGAGCCCTGGAAAAGCTCGATGCCTGATAAAACCCAAGGCGTATTGCACATGATGCCGAGGGCATCGACGCAGCGTTTCGCTCCCGATTCCAGAATCTCCTTGAGCGTCTCAGCTTCCTGGGCGGTGATACGGACGAGATCCGCCTGGGGGATGCCCAGTTGGAGGGCGGCCTTCAGCACATCGACCGTCACGGGCTTGTGCAACACGGATTGAGCGCCCAAACTCAGCAGTTCCTCCTTGACTTTCACCTGGTTGACGGAGGTCACCATGATCACCCGCGCGTTTCGATTCTTCGCCCGGATCGCCTTGAGCACATCCATGCCCGATCCGCCGGGCATCACGAGATCGACCGTCGTCAAATCCGGCTGAAGGGACGCGTACGCCCCGATGCCCTCTTGGACGTCGCAGGCTTCCCCGATCACCTCGAAGCCGTGCTCTTCCAGCATACCGCGGATAATGGAGCGCATCACCGCGGAATCGTCGATCACGAGAGCCCTGGGTTTGCTCACGACGGGCTGAGACGCTTGCGCCGCCGGCGCGGAGGTCATGCGCGCAAGGGCGCCCTTCAGGCCGTCGCTGGTCAGAGGTTTGCATAAGATCGCCGCCGCTCCCAGGTCGATCGCCTTCTGGTACGTGCCGTCTCGGGCGATATCTGAAACGATGACGACCTGAGCGTCGGCGTTCTGCGCGCGGATTTCCTCAAGCACTTTGAGGCCGGAGCCTCCCGGCATGATGATGTCCAGCGTGACGAGATCCGGCTTATGGGCCCGATACGCCTGGATGGCTTCTTGGACATCCTCGGCCTCGGCGATCATTTCGATGCCGTTTTCGCGCAGGATTTCCTTGATATAGATCCGCACGAAGCGGGAATTATCGACCACCAGAGCTGTTTTCATCGCCATTGCGCTCAAGTCGGCTCTTTCGGCGGCAAAAACGCCTGGCGGATCGCTTCCTCGATGGAATGCCAATCCGAGGCCTTTGTGGAGTAGGATTTGGCGCCGTAGCTTAGGGCCCGGGAGATGGTGTCCTTGTCGGCCATGGCGCTGATGACGATGATGCGGGCGTTGGGATCGAGTTTTATCAGCGCCCGAATGCCGTCAATCCCGCTTTCCGCGGTAAGCATCATGTCCATGCTGACGAGATCCGGCTTGAACTTCCAGTAATACTCGATGGCTTCTTTTACGTTTTCGGCTTCGCCGATCACCGTATGGCCGTGCTCCTCAAATTTAGTCCTCAGCAGCTTCCGGGCGTAAGGCGCGTTGTCTACGATGAGTATCTTATAGGGCATCGCTCAAGAATACCTCATTTCCCGAAAGAGAAGCTAACGCTTCGCGCGCGAATCTCATTCTATTCCGCCTCCTCATCAGTCGGTGTTGATCCAGGACTCGGCCACGTGATCCAACGCGGAGGAAAGCTCGGCCGGCGCGCAGACTCTGCTCGCAAACCCCCCCTTCAGCACCGCTTCCGGCATCGAAGGCGCGGAGGCCGTGCGGGGATCCTGGACCCACACCTGCCCCCCCGCGTCTCGGACGTCTTGGGATCCTTTGACCCCGCCCTCGCCCATGCCGGACAGGACGATGGCGATGGCGTTGGGGCCGAACCCTTCGGCCAAAGACTTCAAGAATGCGTCCAGGTGCGGCTGGAGCGGAATCTGCCACGTCTCGAACTTCCTGATCGCCTCGAGCCGGGAGATCCGTCCGCAATTCGTCCTTTGAATCAGGAGCGTTTTGGCCGTCGGCGACAACAGAATCCGCCCTTCGCGCACGATCTCGCCTCCCCGCGCGATGCTCATGGGATGAGAGGTCTTCCTCGCCAGGGAGTCGGTGAAGTTCAGCCACACCGGGGCGTACATGTGCTGCGCGACGAGCACTCCGGCCGGCAGTTTGTCGGGCAATTTCAACAAAAGATCCCGGAGAACCTCGACCGCGCCCGTCGAGGAAATAATCCCGACGGCCTTTCGCGCCGCCCAGGGCCGGGGGTTCTCAATAACGTTCTTGCGGACGTTAAGATAGTCGATCACGAGCTTTTCCAAGGGGATGTCCGCTAATCGAACGATCATATCCTGGAGCGACTTCGCCATCGCCCACAGCCCGGAAACAGTCCGGGGCTTGGCCAACACCATTCTCGCGCCCCGGTCGTACGCCTCTTGGAATAACTCGCTGTCGTCGGGGCAATCCAGCTCGGCAAACATGATAACCGGCACGGGGCTTCGCCTCATGACCTTGTCCAAGACGACCAACCCGTCTTGCGGAGGCATGAACATGTCCAGAATCAGCACGTCCGGCTTGCCGTCTTGGACGGCCTCCACGACTCCCGTGCCGTCGCAAAGCAGGCTGATCTGCACGCCCGAGGCCGGCGCCAGCACTTGGGAAAGCCAATCCTGGAATGATTGCGACGAGTCGACGACAAGCACTTTACGCACTTGCACGGTTACCCGGCGAGTTTCTTGAAAACACTCGACTGGGAATGCATCGTCTCGAACATCCCCTGATGGCTGTCCCCGATGAGCACCTCGCTGGCGCCCAGGACCAGCGTGCCGCCGGGCGCCAACGCCTTATGGAAATTATGCAGAGCCTTTTCCCTGGCCCCCTTAGTCAAATAGATCATCGAGTTCCGGCACGTGATGACGTCGATCTTCCGGCCCGGCGGGGGGCTCAAGTAGCTGTGCTCCACGAACTGCACCATGGAGGCGATCTCCGGCCCGACCTGGACATATCCCTCGTGCCGGGAAAAAAATATTTTAAGGCGGCGCTCGGAGACATTTTTCAAGGATGACTCGCCGTAGCGGCCGGCTTTGGCTCGAGCCAGCGAGATGGGGTCCACGTCGCTCGCGACGATCCTGACCGCGGGCTTATCGTTCATGAGACGGAGCATCTCATGGATGATGATCGCGATCGTGTAGGGCTCCTCGCCCGCCGCGCAGCCGGCGGACCAAATGAAGACCGGCTCCCGGGCCTTCGACAGCAGCGGATTAAAAATATGATCGGCGAGGTACTCCCAGACGTCGGGATCGCGAAAAAACTCCGTGACGTTGATGGTCAGCTTATCGAAAAGGATGTCGAGTTCCACCGGGCTCTTGGCGATCAGATCCTCGTATTTGCGGCAATCCTCGCCCTGCAGGCCCAGCGAAAACATGCGATTTTCCACATGCCTCCGGATGAACGACCGGCGGTAATCGTGAAAATCAAGACCCCGCCTTTCCTTTAGCTTCTCAAGCAGGCGATCAAGATCCTCCTCGGTCATCCGGGAGGGCTCCATCGGCTATTTCTGGCGGAGCTTGAAGTTCTGGACGATGCCGTTGAGCGTGTCCGCCATGGCCTGCAGTTCCATGCTCGCCGTGTACGTCTTGCCGGCATCGTCCGTGAAGCCC
>Ga0154316_129_pt1 | contig 54541 bp, 48 predicted proteins | sample RifGroA2_FD_105610 | JGI IMG/M metagenome (GOLD analysis project Ga0154316, IMG submission 105610) | Elusimicrobia bacterium GWA2_66_18
GGGGCCGCGGGGACGCTGTAGTGGCTAAGAGCCCCGAAAGTCAGGCCTGATCGCAGAGATTCTTTCCCTTTTCGCCGACGTGGGGAACGCCTCCAACTTGATACTCGACCCCACAACGGCCAGATACTACCTCGCCGGCGAGATCATCACGACGCTTCCGGTCCTGAGCGAATATATTGGCCAGGAGAGGGGCCTCGGCATGGGCATGGCGGCCGGGCGGATGTTCCCGGCGCAGAAGACGAACTTGATCCTGCTGCGCGGCAAGGTTCTCGCGGCCGACGAGGCGAAAGACAAGGGCTTTGATTTCGCCTTGCGGGCGAAACCGGACCTCAAGCCCAGGCTGGATGGTCCCATTGGGCGCTGCGGGGAGGCCGTCCGCGCATTCCAGGATGTCGTCCAGAAGGAATTCATAGAACCGAGTCGAGTCGACATCGAGCCTCAGGCATATTTTCCCGTCGCCACCAGGGCCGTCGACACCGTCTTCGAGCTCTATGACCGGGTGGCGTCCGAGCTGGACGCCATTCTGGCGGCACACATCGCGGGTTATGTTAGCAAGAGAAACCTCGTCGTAGCCGTTTCGCTGGCGGCTCTGTTCATCGCGGTCTTTCTCTTCATCGCCTTCCATATATCCGTGAAATTCGCCGTTTTGGACATGGTCCGCCTGGCCGAGAGCCTGTCATCCGGCGATTCGAGCGTCCGGCTGAAAGCGACGTCGCATGACGAGTTGGGCGATCTGGCGCGGTATCTCAATAAGACGGCGTCGCGGGTCGGGCAGCTTATCGATATGCTGAATCTGCGCCGCAAGTACGCGGAGACCATCATCGCAAGCATGCCGGTGGGGATCATCGTGCTTCGCGGCAACTTGATCGTTGTCCGGACCAACCGGGCGCTGCGCGAAACGTTCGGGCTCGAAGAAAGCGCCGCGGCCGGGCGACCCCTTGAAGACGTCCTGCCCGTCGCCGGGCTTCGGGAGGCGGCCCTCGACGTCATCGCGACCGGAATGATGCAGCATGCCTTCCGTCTCGAAGCGATCGGGGGAGATGGGGCCCGCCGCCCGTTGCGGGTGACCATCGTTAAAACACGCCTTGCGGAAGGCGAAGGAGAAGAAGGCAAGGGAGAAGAACAATACGGCGCGCTGATCGTCGTCGTGGAGGACGTCTCCGAGGAAGAGCGGCTCAAGGGACTCGCGGACGCCGCGGAGCGGAGCTATCGCAACGTGGTGGACAACGCCGTCGACGGGATCGTGGTCATGGACCAAGACGGGCGCATCTCGTCGTTCAACCGCGCGGCCGAGCGGCTGTTCGGCTACGAGCGCGCCCAAGCGCTCGGCCGGCCGGTCACCATGCTCATACCCGAGAAGTACCGTCAGGCGCATGAGGAGGGCCTCGCCCGCTATATCCGGACGCGCCGACCCCGCATGCTGGGTTCCACGGCCTCCCTCGAAGGGCTCCGCAAGAACGGCGCGGTCTTCCCCATCGAACTCTCGGTCAGCGCGCACGACGTGGACGGCAAGACGGTGTTCACCGGCATCGTCCGCGACGTGACCGAGCGCCTCCGGATGGAGCAGGCGCTGCGCAACCGGGAGACGCAGCTGCGCCAGTCGCAGAAGATGGAGGCGGTCGGAAGGCTCGCCGGCGGGGTCGCCCACGACTTCAACAACCTGCTGACCACCATCTTGAGCTGCAGCGACTTTCTTCTACGAAATCTCAAGCCCGACGACGCCAACAGGGCCGACGTCCTGGAGATCGAATCCGCTGGCAACCGCGCGGCCGCCCTCACCAAGCAGATTCTGGCCTTCGGCCGCAAACAGATGCTCCAGTCCCAGCGCATGGACCTCAACGCCATGGTCAACGAGATGCAGGGCATGCTGCGGCGGCTCATCGGCGAGGACATCGAGCTGTCGATCCTGCCCTGCGAGAAGCCCTTGATCATCGACGCGGACCGGGGGCAGGCCGGGCAGGTCATCATGAACCTGGTCGTCAACGCCAGGGACGCCATGCCGAACGGCGGCAAGATCGTCATCGAGACCGCGCCCGTCGATTTCGATGAGGAGTACGTCCACCGGCACGGCGCTATTCCCCCCGGCGCCTACGCCGCGCTGGCCGTCAGCGACACCGGCTGCGGCATGAGCGAGGCCGTCCAGTCCCATCTGTTCGAGCCCTTCTTCACCACCAAGGAAACCGGCAAGGGGACGGGCCTCGGCCTTGCCACGGTCCACGGCATCATCGCTCAAAGCCGCGGCCACGTCACGGTCTACAGCAAGGAGGGGCGCGGGACCACCTTCAAGATATACCTGCCGAGGTCCGGCGGGCAGGCCGAAAACGGAGGATCGGCGGCTCAGCAAGCCGAGCTGCCGAAGGGTTCGGGGACGGTCCTCCTCGTGGAGGATGAAGCGTCCGTCCGCGAGGTGGCGCGCCGGGCGCTCGCGCTCAACGGGTTCACGGTCATCGCCACCGGAGACCCCCTGGAGGCGCTCGCCGTCTGCGGGCGCCTGAAGGAGCCCATCCGGCTGCTGATTACGGACATGATCATGCCCAAGCTCAACGGGCTGGAGCTGGCCCGGAAGGTGAAGGCCATGCGGCCCGATATCCAGACGCTCTACATGTCGGGCTACACCGAGCACGCCGTCTTGGAGCAGGGCGGCAAGGAGATGGAAGGGGCGTTCCTACAGAAGCCGTTCATGCCGCGCGCATTCTTGGAAAAAATCCACGAGATATTGCGCGCGTGATCCCGGAGGCGGGACGGCGCGGGCTTGGTCCGCGCGTCGGTGAAATCGGAGACGACGGCCGCGATCGGCGCCAACAGTTGCCAGGCGTCCTGTCCCCCGTGTCGGCGCACTGTTCGCGATCCTGCGCGCCAATCCCTTCCAGAATCCGCCTCCTTACGAAAGGCTCGTGGGAGACCTCGACGACGATTATTCGAGACGCATCAACATCATGCACCGACTCGTCTACCAAGTCTTCAAAACCGAGCGGACGGTGAAGATCTTGCGGATGTGGACCCACTACGAATAGTCGAATCTGCCTGCGGAACTGGGTCTTGAATAATCCCGGCGTCCGCATTACAATATGACTGTAATGACATAGGTTAGCAGAAGCGATTATGTGGTCGCGCGGTGCGGGAGGCGGCAGATGCGAGATGACGACGTGTGCAGGCCCAGGGTCGTGGTCGTGGATGATGAAGTCGACTTCTTGAGGCTCGTCGAGCACTGGCTGAAGCCGAAGTTCGCGGTGACCTGCCTGACGGGCGGAGTGGACACGTGCGAGGAGGTCACGGCTCTCGAGCCGGACCTAGTGATCATGGACATCCACATGCCGGAGCGCGGCGGGTTTCCGATCAGCCGGCAATTGCGCAACACGAGCGGGTTCGAGGACCTGCCGGTGATCTTCCTGACCGGCTCGAAGGACGAAAAGGATTTCATCCACTACCTTGACTTCGGAGGCGGCTGCCGCTTCCTGACGAAGCCGATCACGGGCAAGGCGCTACGGAAGGCCGTGTCCGAGGAACTCGGACTGGAGATGGTCGGCTAGCCGTCGCGCAGGGCGGAGAGGAATATCTCTCCGTACTCGACCCACTTCTTGGGTCCCACGCCGGAGACGGCGCGCATTTCGCCCTCGTTTCTGGGCAGGCGCGCGGCCATCTCCATGAGCGTGGAGTCGTTGAAGACCATGTAGGCGGGCACGCGGCGCGCGGCGGCCAGCGACTTGCGAAGGGCCTTCAGTCGGGAGAAGAGCGGCGAGCCGGCTGAGGCGGCGGCGGATGTCGAGGGCGCGCGGGAGCCATAGGCCCGCTTGGCCGCGACCTCGGGGGCCGCGGCCACGGGGTCGAGCCCGGCGCACACGTCGCAGGACGCGGCGCACGACGCGATCTCCTCGCCGAGATGGCGGGCCAGGATCTGGTGGCGGCAGATGCGGCGCTCCAGGGCGCGGAACATCTCGCGCGCCTTTTCCCGGTGCCACTCGGCCAGGGCCGGGGGCAGGTCGCCCGTCATCCGCTCGTAGCCGATCACGTCCGCCCAGGAATAGAAGGCCACGCAGTCGCTGGGCGCGCCGTCGCGGCCCGCGCGCCCCGCCTCCTGCACGTAGGCTTCCATCGAGCGGGGCATGTCGCGGTGGATGACGAAGCGCACGTCCGGCTTGTCGATGCCCATGCCGAAGGCCACGGTGGCCACGATGACGTCGGCCTCGTCGCGTTTGAAGGCGTCCTGGACGCGCTCGCGCTCCTCGGAAGGCATGCCCGCGTGGTAGGCCAGGGCCTTGACCCCGCGCCCGGAGAGGAACTCGGCCATGGACTCCACCGAGCGTCGCGAGAGGCAGTAGACGATGCCGCTCTCGCCGGCGCGGGCGCGCACGAGGCGCAGAACCGCGTTTCTGGTGTCGTTGACGGTCCCGGCCCGGGGGCCGGCGCGCTCGCCCGCCTTGAGATAGGCGGACAGTCTTAAGTTCGGACGAAAGCCCGAGCCGCGCACGCGCAGGGGGTCCTCCATGGAGAGCTGCGACACGATGTCGTTGGTGACCTGGGGCGTGGCCGTGGCGGTCAGGGCCAAGACGGGGGCGCGGAAGCGTTCCTTTAGACCTTTCAGGTTCCGATACGCGGGCCGGAAGTCGTGGCCCCACTGGCTGATGCAATGAGCCTCGTCGACCGCGACGAGCGAGAGCTTGGTATCGGCGAGCGCGGCCCCGGCGCCGGCCTCCAGGCCCTCGGGGGCGGCGTAGACCAACTCGTAGTCCCCGCGCTTGAGCCCTGCGACGCGGGCGCGGCGCTCGTCCGGCGACAGGCTCGAGTTGAGGAAGGTCGCGCGCAGACCCACGCTGGCGGCGGCGTCCACCTGGTCCTTCATGAGGGAGATGAGCGGGCTGACCACGAGCGTAGTCCCGCCTCCCACGCGCGCCGGGATCTGGTAGGTCAGCGACTTGCCCGCGCCCGTCGACATGACGGCCACGCAGTCGCGCCCCGCCAGCACGGCCGCGATGACCTCCCTCTGGCCCGGGCGGAAGGAGGGGTAGCCGAAGACTTCATTGAGGGCCTGCTCGGGCGTCACGCCTCCATCATAGGAAATCGACCGGCCCTCATGGGCGCCTCCAAAATAAGCAGGAGGCTGTGCGCTCCTGCCGGGCGCGGCCGGCTTTCTTGAAATGGCGCGACGGGTCCTGTCGGCGGGGGGCCCATCGCCCCTCTGCGCGCCGTCGCCTATCGGCGCCGTTCGCGCACCCGGGGCGATCCCACCCCCGCCACCACCCGTCGCGCTCAGGGAAGCCGACCGCGCCCTCAGTTCCACATGTCATCCCGCCGCCCATTGAGGCGCGCCGCTCGCAGCCGTATCTCCTGCGCTTCCGGTTGGTGCTCACCCGCGCGTGCAAGCCGCTGAAAGCACGTGACTGCTCCGAGGGCTTGGCCTGCTCCTTGAGCGCGACGGGTGGCGGCGATGGGTCGGATCGGGCGGGTGCGAGCGAAGCGAGCAGAGCCCGATGGGCCCCATCGCCGACAGGACCCGCCGCGCTATCTCAAGAGAGCAGGCCAAGCCCGGTCAGGCGCGCCTACTTTCAAGGGGTGCCGCCCCCATGGGCCCGCCGCGGTCAAAAACGCTATCATGGGCGTGAGGCCGCATGACCCGATCCAAGATCCAGCCCATCCGCATCGACGAGGGACCTTCCGCCGCGCCGAAGGCCCAGCTCGCGGGCCTGCGAGCCTCCGAGCGCTTCTTCAACCGCGACCTGTCGTGGCTGGCCTTCAACGACCGCGTGCTCTCCGAGGCCGCCGACCCCACGGTTCCCTCGCTGGAGCGTCTGCGTTTTGCGACCATCGTCAGCTCCAACCTCGACGAGTTCTTCATGGTGCGCGTGGCCGAGGTCGCCAAGGTGGCGCGCCGCAGCTCCCAGCACCGTTTCCTCGACGGCATGAGCGCGCGCCAGGCCCTCGCCCAGATCCGCGAGCACGCCCTGCGGCAGAAGTCCCGCCAGGCCGTGGTCCTCCAGGACGTCCTGGCCGCGCTCAAGGCCGACGGCATCGAGGTTCTGGCCGAGTTCCTCGATGAGAAGGGCCCGGACGCCGAGATACAGGAGCGCCTGCCCAGGCTGCGCACGGTCGTGCGGCGCTACCCGGAGCCGCCCCCGCCTCTGGTCAGCGAGCGCATCCACGTCTTCGTGCGCTTCCCGCGCGAGTACGCCATCGTCACCATCGAGGAGCGCGACGCGCGCCTCGTCTCCCTGTCGACCAAGGACGGCACACGCCGCTACGCCCTGCTCGAACGCTGGATTGCCGACCGCGCCGAGGACCTTTTCTGCGACCGCGAGGTCATCGAGACCTTCCCCTTCAAGATCATCCGCGACGCCGACCTCCGGTGGCGTCCGGACGACGAGGGGAGCCTGGAGGATCAAATCCTGGAGGCCGTCCAACGCCGCCTGAGCGCCAAGGTCGCGCGGCTGGAGGTGGACTCCCCCTCCTACTCCGAGGGCGCCCTCTTCCTGGCGACGGCGCTGGGTCTGGACTCTTCGGCCCTGTACCGCTTCGACCTGCCCTTGGACCTGCGCACCCTGGCGCGCATCGAGGCGACCAAGCCGGGCCAGCGCTATCCTCCCATCGAGCCCCAGGTGCCGGCTCCCTTTCGCAGCCCCTCCTCGACCTTCGAGGTCGTGCGGCGCAAGGATATCCTTCTCCACCATCCTTATGATTCCTTCGACATCGTGGTGAAGTTCCTGGAGGCCGCGGCGCAGGACGCGGGCGTCAGGCGGATCTACCACACCCTCTATCGCACCAGCCAGGACTCGCCGATCATGGGCGCCCTCAAGCTGGCGGCCGCCAATGGAAAGAAGGTCACGGCCTACGTCGAGATCAAGGCCCGCTTCGACGAGTTGAACAACCTGCGCTGGGCCGAGGAGCTCCGGAAGTCGGGCGTGCGCGTGGTGCGCCACTTGGGCCGCTTCAAGGTCCATTCCAAGGTCACGGCGGTCGCGCGCGAGGAGAACGGCGCCGAAGTCATCTACTCCCACCTCGGCACCGGCAACTATCATCCCGTCACCGCGCGTCAGTACACGGACCTGGGCCTGCTCACGGCCGACCCGGGCCTGGGGCGCGAGGCTCTCTCCTATTTCGAGTCCCTGGACAAAGGCCGCCGCCCCGAGGGGTTTCTGGAACTCCTCGTGGCTCCCGTGAACCTCCACGACGAAATGCTCCGCCTCATCCGCGAGGAGACGCGCAACCAGAAGTCCGGCGCGCGCGGCCGCATCATCGCCAAGATGAACTCCCTCCAGGACCCCGAGCTCGTCGAGGCTCTCTATGAGGCGTCCAACGCGGGCGTGAAGATCGACCTGCTCGTGCGCGGCATCTGTTGCCTGCGTCCCGGCATCGCGGGCATGTCCGAGAACATCCGCGTGGTGAGCGTCGTCGACCGCTTCCTCGAGCACAGCCGCATCTACTACTTCCGCGCAGGCGGCGTCCGCAAGATCTACCTTTCCAGCGCCGACTGGATGCCGCGCAACTTTTACTCGCGCTACGAGGTCGCCTTTCCCGTGAAGGATGCGACCCTCAAGCGCTACATCCATGACACCATCCTGGGCAAGGGGCTGGCCGACAACCAGAAGGCCTGGATGCTCAAACCCGACGGCTCCTACGCCCGCGTGCACGCCGGGCCGGCGACGTCCCCTGTGCGCTCTCAGGCCTTCTTCGAGGCCCTGGCGCGCTCAGATTATAGGGACACGGCTCTTGAACAGAGGACGAAGGTCGCAGCCTAGGAGACGCTGGGCAGGGAAACCTCCGCCTCCCATTGAGCCAGCAGGGCCTCGGCGCACTTCGCCGCCGGCGCCATCTTCGGCTGCCAGCCCAGCTCCCATTTCGCCTTTTCGCTGGAAACCCGCTGGTCTAACGTCAGGGCGTCGACCATAGGTCCCAAGGCGCGGCGCGCCTCCTCGATCGGCCAGTCCAGGACCTCGCCTCCCCCCGCTGCCTCGACGAAGGCTTCGGCGACCTTCCGGACCGTCTCGGCCGCGCCGTTCGTGGCGTGGTAGATGCTCCGTTGCGGGCGGCGCTCAAGGACGAGACGATAGAGTTCGACCAAGTCGTCGAGGTAGACCGAGGCCCAGCAGTTCGAGCCGTTCTTGACGAGGCGGATCTTGCGGTCCGTGAGGAGGGACTGGAACATCATGCCGTAGAGCCCCCCGCGTCCGCCATACACGCAGCCGGGCCGCACCACCGCGGCCGACAGGCCGTCGCCGGCGGCGGCGAGGACCGTTTTCTCGATTGCGGGACGCCAGCCCACGATCTCAGGAGGGGCGAGCGGAGCCTCCTCGTCGAGAGGCCGGTCCCGGGAGTCGCCGAGGACCCAGACCCCGGAGGTGTAGATGAAGAGCCGCGGCGCGCCGGCGGACTTCGCCGAGCGGAGCATGCCCTCCACGGCGCCTCGGTCGATCTCTGCGGCCCGCTTGCCGAACTCGAAGCCGAGGTGGATGAGAGCCTCGCAGCCTTCCGCCTCCCGCCGCCACGAGTCCGGCTGGCTTAAGTCGCCGACGACGGGGTGCAAGCCGCGCTCCCGTAGTCGCGTCATTTTAGCGGCGTCGCGCGTGAGCGCGACGACCTCATGGCCGCCGGCTCTCAATCTGCGCGCCAAGGCCGAGCCGATATATCCCGTCGCTCCCGTCAAGAAGATCCTCATGACCCACCTCCAGGCGCATCCAATGCTTATGTCATATTTGTAATTAAAGTATACCCCCGCTCCGGCGGCAATGCAAGGGTCTAGATTCTTAAGCGTGGCGGCGGGGCGAAGAACGAGGCGCAGCGGTGGTACTTGTCGAGGGGCTCGCGGCGCAGGTCGAAGCGCTTGGCGACGGCCGCGTTGAACTTCAGCATCTCGTCGAGGTGCTCGAACTTGGACTCGAGCGAGCCTCCGCTCGCCTTGATCTCGTTCTCGAACTCGCAGAAGGTCGAGAGGGCGTGGAGGCCTTGCTTGGCGATGTGGAAGGCCGAGACGCGGTCGAGAGAAGGTTCGAGGAACGCCGAGCCCAGGTCCACCTCGAACTTCTCCTTGTGATAGAGAGCCAGGATGGGGCCGCTCGTGATGCGGCGGACCATGGCGCCGCCGAGGTGGCGGCGCATGGCCGCGCGCATCTCCGGCCCCGCGTGTCTCGCCAGGATCTCGGCGACGCTGGTGTCCGAGAAGTGGACGACGTCGTGACGGCTTTCCTCGCGCACGAGGCGGTCGAGACGCTCCGAGCTGAATTCAGAGCGGTAGAGCAGTCCGTCCCTCACGAAGCCGGGCCCCTTGTACTGCAGATAGACCGCGGTCCCGTTCTTCTTGTAGCGCAGGCGCAGGCTCGCCCCGGCTTTCAGGAGGTCGAAGGAGGGGGTGTCGAGAAACTGGTCGAAGAAGTAGACGCTCTTGCGGTGCTTGACGCCCTGGCGCTCGAGGAGCCACTCCTTGAGCTCGGCGGCCTCCGCGGGCAGGACGCGCTTCTTGCACTCGATCTCGACGAAACGCAGGTCGTCGATGGCGAGCTTGCTCAAGAGGAGCCGGTAGAGAAGATCGAAGCGCGCGCCCATGCGCCGATAGGATATCATATGGCTCAATGGAGCTCCTGCTCGTGCGCCACGGCCCCGCCGGCGACCCCGCGAAGTGGGCGAAGTCGGGCCGCGCCGACCGCGAGCGTCCGCTCACGCCCGACGGCAGGCGCAAGACGCGCGCGGCCGCGGCGGGCCTGGCCGAGGTTTTCGGGCGCTGCGACCTGGTGGCGACGAGTTCCTGGAGGCGGTCGGCTCAGACCTCGGCGATCGTGGCCAAGGCCCTGGGAGCGTCCGCTGCCGTCGATTGTCCCGCCCTGGCGCCGGGCTCGGCGTGCGAGGACCTGCTGGCCTGGCTTAAAACCCGCCGCGAGAGGCGCGTGGCGCTGGTGGGTCACGAGCCCCAGCTCTCTCGCTTCGCGTCCTGGCTGATGACCGGCGCTCAGGCCGGCGTGCTTCGTTTGAAGAAGTCCCAGGCCCTTCTGTTGGAGATGGAGAAGGCGGCTGCGGGAGGCGCCGTCCTGGTCTGGTCCCTGGCCCCGCGCCAGCTGCGCGCGCTTGCGCGCTAAAGAAGGAAGAGCTTGATGATTTGGTAGGTGAGCGCGGCGGCGAGCGCCGCGCAGGGGATCGTCAGGATCCAGGCCCAGACGATGCGCCCCGCCACGCCCCACCTCACGGCGGACAGGCGCTGGGTCGAGCCCACGCCCACGATGGCTCCGGTGATGGTGTGCGTCGTCGAGACCGGGATGCCGAAGCAGGAGCAAATCAGGATGGAGAGGCCCGCAGCAGTCTCCGCGCAGAAGCCGCCCACGGGCCTGAGCTTGGTGACCTTGTTGCCCATGGTGTGGACGATTTTCCAGCCGCCCATCAGCGTGCCCAGGCCGATGACCGCGTGGCAGCTGAGGACCACCCAGATCGGCACGTAGAACTTGTCGCCGAGCAGGCCGTTGGAGAAGAGCAGGACCGAGATGATGCCCATCGTCTTCTGCGCGTCGTTGGCGCCGTGGGAGAGGCTGTAGAGGCCGGCCGAGAGGAGCTGGCCGACGCGGAAGGTCCGGTCCACCTGGGAGGGCGAGCGCCTGCGGAAGAGCCAGAAGACCGCGATCATCAGGCCGAAGCCGAAGAGCATGCCGATCAAGGGCGAGAGAAAGATGAACATCACGACGGTCTTGAGCTTCTCGTATTGGAGACAGGCGAAGCCGGCTTTGGAGACGGCGGCTCCGATGATGCCTCCGATGAGGGCGTGGGACGAGGAGACCGGGATGCCGAAGACGATGGTCAGCCAGTCCCAGAGGCTGGCGCCGACGAGCGCGGCGGCGATGACCGCGGTGCCCAGCACCCCGGGGTCGACGAGGCCCTTGCCGATGGTGTTGGCTACGTGCACGCCGAAGCCGAAGGCGGCCACGAAGTTGAAGAAGGCGGCCCAGATCACGGCCTGCCTCGGCGAGAGGACCCGCGTCGAGACGATCGTGGCGATGGAGTTGGCCGCGTCGTGCATCCCGTTGAGGAAGTCGAACAGGAAGGCGATCGCGATGACGGCGGCGACGGAGACGCTCAGATGGCCCACGGCCTCAGGCCTGCTTGACCAGAATGGTCTCGAGGGTGTGCGCCACGTCCTCGCACTTGTCGATGGCCTCCTCGACCGTCTCGTAGATCTCCTTCCACTTCATGACCTCGAGCGGGTCGGGCTTGCCTTGGAAGAGCTTGCCGATGGCCACGCCCAGGGCCTGGTCTCCGGCGTTCTCGAGACGGTTGACCTCGATGCAGTAGTCCATGACGCGCCGAGACTTCTCCGGGGTCTTGAGCTCGGCCACGGCCTTGCGCACGGTTTCCGCGGACTGCCATAGGATGTCGGTCAGGCGCACGAGGTCGTCGGTGCTCTTGTCGATCTGGTAGAGGTACATGCGCTGGGCGACGGATTCGATCAAGTCCACGACGGTGTCGAGCTCGCCGGCGAGCTCCCGGATGTCCTCGCGGTCGAAGGGGGTCACGAAGGTGCGGTTGAGCTTGTCGTAGATCTCGTGGCAGGTCATATCCGCCTCGTGCTCGATGTCGCGCAGGCGGTCGAAGGCCGCGAGGTCGCGGCTCCATTTGAGGGCCATGTCGCGGAAGGCCTTGGCCGCGGCCACGTTGTGGGCGGCCTGGGCCTCGAACAGCTCGAAGAACTTCTCTTCTTTGGGGATCAGATTGAATGCCATGAAGTCATGGTATCATGTCGCCGTGGCCCGGGAGAAGATTCTCGTCGTTGAGCCGGAGATCTGCGTTTCATCGCGGCAGCGCTGAAGGTCAACTCGGACCTGAAGCGCGTGGCCGACCACGCGACCAACATCGCCGAGGACGTCGCTCGCGGCCGGTCTAGCCTCGTCAGGCGGCCGGCGGTCTCAAGAAGGGGACTCTTCCTGAGGGGCGGTCTCCTCCGCGGCAGGCTTGGCCCGCGGCACCTGCACGCGTCCCGATGCGTCCACGGTCACGCCGTGGTGGCGCTTGAGCTCCTCGAGGACCTCTTCGGGAGCGAAGCCCTGGGAGCCGGCGCGGTTCTTGATGTCGTTGAGGAGGGTCTTCAGGCGAGAGGGGACGTCCTTGATGCGCTGCAGGCGCGCGGCGTAGGTCCAGGCCACCTCGGAGAGGGTCTTGCCCCCCGTCTTGCGCGGCATATCGGGAGGCGGCGGCGCCGCCGGGGCCGTCTGTGCAACGGGCGCGGCGGCGCGCGAGGAGCGTCCTCGGCCCCCGCCGCGCGGGGCGGCGGAGCGTCCGCCTCGGGAACGTCCGCCGCGGCTGCGTCCGCCGCGGCTGCGGGGCTTGGGCTCCTCGGAGGCTTCCTCGCGGGCCTCGGCGGACATCGCCGCGGCGTCCGGGTGGGAGGTCCAGATCGTGGCGATGCGCCCCAGGCGCTGGAGTTCGGCGGCCATGGCCGAGAGGGTCGCGTCGTTGGTCACCATCAGAAACGGGATGTGGTGCGGCAGCGTGGCGTGGAGCATGCCCGCGTGCAGGGACATCACGAAGTCCGCGGCGTTGGCGCCGCCGCGCGGCGAGACCACGGTCGCGCAGTGCGGCAGGTGGGAGAGCTTCTTCTCCAAGGTCCGCGGCATCTTGGCGCCGGGGCGCAGGAAGACCCGCACCAGCGTAAAGCGCGTAGGCCGCACGTCGGGCGGCACGTGCGGGTCGTTGTCGCCGTCGATGAGGAGGACCGAGTCCATCGGGGATTGGGCGGGGGCGGCAGCGGCGGAATGGGAGGAGATGTCCTCTGCGGAGAGGCGGCTCTGCGCAGCGGCGTTTGCGGCGTCGATTTCGTCGTTCATGAGGGCTTTAAGTCTAGCACTTACCCGCTCCGGGCGCCATGCGGCCGGGCTTCTTGCGGCGCATATGAGCCAGCCTGGAGGCCGCCAGGTCGTAGAGGAAATCGGGCACGGCGGGCGCGAGGTATTTCATGGGGTAGGACAGCGGCCAGGGGAAGTGGACCACGCGGCGCCGCGCGTCGATGCCCGCGACGATGGCCGCGGCCCCAGCCGCGGTCTCCATCAGGAAGGGCATCGAGCCCGGCTCGTTGCGGTCGGTCATCTCGCTCCTGACGAAGCCGGGGCAGACGGTGACGATCTCCACGCCGGTGCCGCGCAGGTCCACGCGCACGGACTCGAGAAGGGTGTTGAGCGCGGCCTTGCTGGCGCTATAGGGGCCCGACCGGGGCAGGCCGCGGAAGGCGGCCAGGCTCGAGATCCCGGCGATGACCCCCGAGCCCTGGGCGAGCATATCCGGGAGGACGACCTCGATCCAGCGGCAGACGCCGAGGACGTTGACGTCGAAGGTCCAGCGGACGAGCTCGGCGGAAAAGTCCTTGGAGTGCATGGACTCGCTGACGCCGGCGTTGAGCACGGCCCAATCGAGCCCGCCCCAGGCGGCCTTGATCAAGGCATAGTGGCCGCGCACCTCGTCCATGTCCGCGACCGAACCGGGCAGGAGCAGAGGCTCCCCGCCGGCCGCGCGCGCCTGCCGGGCCGTCTCCTCAAGAGCGTCCCGGCGCCGTCCGGTCACCGCCACGCGCCAGCCGCGGCGCGCGAGCAGGATCGCGACGCCGCGCCCTAGCCCGGAGGTCGCCCCCGTGACCAGGACCCGCGACGGCGTCGATTGAGTGTTCATCCCATGATTGTAAGAAATGAGGCGCGGCAGAAGAAACAGCTGGAACGAATCCTGGGCCAAAAGGCCCAGGCGCGATCCGGCGTTGCGTCCTATAATCGCTATAATAGGAATATGAAACTCTTCTGGTCCGCCGCCGTGCCCCTCTCTTTGCTGCTGGGCGTCGCCGCGCTTCCCCTTGCGGCCCAGCAACGAGTGGACGCGACTGCCGTCACTGGGGCCGCGGCCGGCTCGGGAGGCTCCGCTGCGGCGGCGATCAATGCCGGAGCGGATAAGAGCGTCGCCCCTTCCCTGTCCGTGACGCCGGGCGTCAACGTCCTCGGGACCGCCGGGGTCCTGCCGCCCGCGCTCCATGCGCCTGCCGCCGCAACCGGCGCGGATGTCTTCGCCGCGCATGCCGTTCCCGCGGTGAAAGCCTCTCCTGGCAAGACGTTGATCGCGGAGCCTTCCGCGCCCCCCATCGCGATCGTCCCCGACGCCGGGAGCGATTTGACGCTCGCCGCGCACGGCGTAAGCGAGGCGCGCGTCGCAGAGACCCCGGCGGGCGGCGATGGGATGGCCGTGCACCGCGCCCTCGCGCGGGTCTTCGATTCCTCGGCCGACTCGACCCAGGTGAAGGGCGGCGTCGCCGGCCGCGTCCAGGGCGTGCGCGAGGCCGTGGCGCAGAAGGTCGTCATCGCCAACACTTCGTCTCCGGCCGATGCCCCCGACCTCTACCGGGACGCCATCAAGACCGCCAAGGACGCCCTTCCCGCGGGACTTGCGGACGCCGTGGCCAAGGTCGTGCGCGGCTTCGCCTCGCGCAAGGCCGAAGTCTCGCTTGCCGATCTCGCCTTGGCGGCGTACGAGGCCGCCTCCGGTGGCTCCGCCAAGGAGACCAACCGGATCCTCGCGGGCTTCGACAAGTGGGAGTCTCTCCTCGGAGTCCCCGGCCGCCCTCTAGTGGCCAACCAGGACGCCCTGAAGGACGACGTGAAGAGCTTTCTCGACGCGAAATTCCCCGCCGGACGCTCCATCCCGCACGTCTGGTTCGAGCGCACCGGCGTGTCGCTGACGGCCCGCATCCCCGGGGCCGTCTCCGTCGCGGCCGTGGTGAAGGTCCCCTCCCTGGCCGCGGGCTTCGCCATCGCCCCCGCCGCCTTCGGACCCGAGGCCGCGCTGGCCGACTCCTACCGTGCTTTCGCCGAGGACCCGCGCGCCTCGACGGGCGCCGGCCTGGTCTACCGCGCGCGCCGCGCGCTGGGCTCCTCGGTGCCGAGCGCGGCGCTCTCCTCCTCCCGCTTCTGGCTGCGGGCCGCGCTGGAGTCTTTCTGGCGCCGGCTCGTTTCGCTGGCGGTCGGAGCGACCGCCTACCGGCTGGCCGAGCGCTCCGGCGGCGAAGCGGTCCGGCGAGACGCAGCCCTCGTTCGCGAGATCGAGTCCGAGTCCTCCGTGGCGGCGCAGCTCCTGTCCGTCCCCATCCTGCGCGTGGCCGGCGCGCGCGCCGCGCTGGCCGCCCTGCTCCGCTGCGCGCGCGCTTTCGAGTCCCTGACCGGAGAGAAGGACGCACGCCTTGTGATCGAGGCCTTGGGCGGGACCTTCGAGCGTACGGCGCGCGCCCAGAGCCTGACCGCAACCGACGAACTGCCCGCCGGGCTTGCCTCCCTCGTCAAGTCGCCGGGAGGCTTGACGCATTGGGCGGGCCTCCTGCGCGGCGAGGCCGCGCGATCCGTCGATGCGAAGCTCTGGAGAGGACGCGAAGGCGCGGGCTTCCTGAACCTCGGCGCCCAACGTTCCCCGGCGGTGAGCGCCGCCTTCCTGGCCAAGGAGTTCGCCGGTTCCCCCTTGACTCTGGTGGCTTTCGATGACCGCTTCTGGGCGCGCGGGCGGGGGCCCTACGGCGAGGTGAGGCTCTCTTCCTGTCTGCAGTCGACGGACGCCGGAGGCGGCATCCGCCTCCTCATCGAGCGCGGCGACGCGTTCCTGGCGCGTCGCCTGGAGGCGCTGGGACTCTCCGTCTTCCTGACCCGCGCCGGCATGACCGCCGTGCTCGGGCCCGAGGATATCTCGCTCGACGCCTCGGAGGTCGGTCTCCTCTCGGCCCAGGCCGTGGCCGCGGCCTTCGGCGCGGACGTGAGTCTTTCTGCGGCCGCGACGGCCCTGCGCGAAATCCTCGACGAGATCCGCCGCGACCCGGCCGCCGCCGCGGCCCTGGCCGCGCGCTTCGATGGGCACGCGGTTTTCGCGGCCGCGCCGGTCATCGGCCTCGTCGGCGAGTACGAGGCCGTGGGTCCCGTCTCCACCATCCTGGACGGTCAGCGCTCCCAGATCGCGGCTCTGCGCGACCCGGACACGGGCCTGCTCGTCTACGCCCGCGTCCTGCGCGAGACCGCCCTCGGTCGATGAGCGCGCCGCTGGCAGCGCTCCTCGGCATCCTCTTGGCCGCGCCTTGCGCGGCGAGCGATCCCCGTCTGCGCTTCGCGGCCGAGCCGGAGCCCGGTTCCTTTCACGGGCTGGCCCTGAGTCAGGGACCGGGGCGTCCCGTCTGCGCCCGCGCGACTTTCGACCGGAGGAAAGCCGCGGCCGGAGGCCGGATCCTGATCCTGGACGGCGCCGAGCCCGGCGACGAGGACGCCATCCGCATGTCGCAGGCCGTGATCGCGCGCCGCGGCGGGCTCACGAGCCGCGCCGCCCTGGCCGCCCGGCGCCACGGCGTGCCCGCCGTGGCTTTGGGCCGCGGCGTATGGGATCCGGCGGGCCCCGCGCTCCTCGTCGCCGAGCCCGTCTTCGGCCCCTCCTCGTCCGTCGGGGGCGTGGAGGCTCGTCCCGCCGCCGGCACGCGCGAGGCGGCCCTGCGCGAGGACTCCGCGATGTGCGTCGATGCGCCCTCCGCTCGCGTTCTCCTCCTCGCGCCGGACGAAGCCGAGGAGCGCGTGGCGGCGGCGGAGGCTGCGCGCGCCTACGACGGCCTGCGCGACGCGGGGGCGTTGGAACGCTGGCTCGACTCCGAGCCCGGCGCGTCCCGCGCCGCCGCCCTCTGCGCCGAATTGGTCCCTCGCGCCGCGGAGGGCGCCATGCCGTTCGCGGATCTCGCGCGCCTGACGCGCGCCGCGCGCGCCCATGCCGGCGCCGCCGGCCGCGAGCGTTTGGCCCGTGCCGAGCGCCGCGCCTTCGCGCGCGCCGCTCGCGCCGCGCGCGCGGAGCTCGCCTCCTGCCCGTCCTCCGCGGCTGACGCGCCCTCTGCGGAGGTCCTCGCGCGGTTGGCCTCCGAGGCCAAGGACTTGGCCCTGCGCGTGGCGGCAATTGGCGGCGTCCTCGGCACAGGCGACGGCGGCGCCGGCGCCCTGGCTCGGGCCTGCGGCGAAGCCGCGGCGCGCCGGCGCAAGTCCGTCCCGGTGGCTTCCCCCTCGCTGGAGGAGGCGTCGCTCGCCGCCGGCGCCGACCGTTCCGAGGTCGTCGAGCTCCCCCCGGACTCTTGGCGGCGCTTCGTCTCGGAGAACGGTCTCTCGGACTTCCTGTCGAGCACTCTCGACGACGCCTCTCTGGGCCTGCGCCGCAAGTCGGCGCGCGTGCGCGAACGCCTCCTGGCTGCCCGCCTGGAGCCCGCCTCGCAGGCCGGCCGCGCCGCGCTGGCCGCCGCGACGGTCCCCGTGCTGGTGGTGGGAGAGGACGCGACGCTCAGCGCGTCCGCCGGAGAGGTCCTGACGAAGGTCCGCGAGGCGTGGGCCGCCTCGTGGGCCCCGGGCCCGCTGGGCGCGCGCCTGCGCGCGGGCCGGGGCTCGGACTACGCGGGCCGGATGCGGCTGATGCGGCTCGCGCCGGCCGACGTCTCGGGGCTGGCCTTCTCGCGCGACCCGGGCTCGGGGCGCCGCGGGCGCATTCTAGTGGAGGCCGCTCCGGGAGGCATCGCGGCGGTGCTGGAAGGCGGGGCCGCATCCGCGCGGCGCGCGCTGGACGCGCGCACGGGGCGCATGCTGGAGTCGCAGGGCGCCGAGGCGGGCCTGACCCCGGCGCGCCTCAAGCGGCTGGCGCGGCTGGTCCGCGGCCTCGACGCGTGGCGCGGCGGCGGCGTCGAGACGGCCTTCTCCTTCGCGGGCGGCCGGCTCCTGGTCCATCATGTGCGTCCGCTCGAGCCCCCGGCGCCTGCGAGGCCCGTCCTGGACCCGTTCAGCCCCCGGCCCGCGGCGCAGGCTCTGCCCGTGATAGACGTGCGCTGAACACGGCGCGCAGCTCCGCGAGCTCCTCGGCGTCGAGGAACCCCGATAGGCGCAGTCCCAGCGGATAGGCGGCCAGCAGGACGGCGCGCAGGGCGAGGCCCGCGCGCGCGCCGGCCAGCCACAGGGCCGAGGTCCACGCGGTCAGGGCCGCGAGGCGCCGCCACTCGTAGGGCACGGCGCGCGTGACGCGTCCCAGCGCCCACGCGGCCGCGGCCATGGCCGCGTACGCGCCGCAGGTCGCCCAGGCCGCGCCTTCCATGCCGAAGCGCGGAATGAGCAGGAGGTTGGCGGCGACGTTGACCGCGGCGCCCGTCCATGTCGCGGCCCCGACCGCCCCCGTTCGCCGGTCGAGCATGAGCGGAGCGAGCATCACGAAGTAGAGGCCGTTGAAGAGATAACCGAGCGTCACGATGGGCACGATGACGAGGCCGTCCCAGTAGGCGGGATGGAAGAGCGGAGAGCCGAAGAAGACCGGGGCCTTGGCCGCGGCCTCCACGAAAAAGGCCACGGCCAGGAAGGCGCCTGCGGCGGCGACGCAGAAATAGGTCAGCACCCGCGCGATGAGGGCGTCGGCGTCGGGCCGATCGGCGCGCTCCAGAATGAAGGGTTTCCAGGCCTGGTCGAACATCCCCACCAGGAGCATCATGAAGATTCCCAGCTTGTAGCAGCTGCCGTACAGGCCCGCGGTCGCCAGGCCCGCCAGATGACTGAGGAGGGGACGGTCGGCGACCTGCACGATCATCGAACCGACGCCGGCCAGGGCGAGGGGCAGGCCGAAGGAGAGCATGGAGCGCAGGCGCGTCGCGTTCGGGCGGCCCAGGCGCGCGGCGATGACGGGGGCCAGCATCGCGAGCGTGGCGCCGGAGGCGGCGAGGTTGGCGAGGAACACGCCGCGCACGCCTAGGCCCATAAGGCGGACGAAGATCCAGGCCAGCGCCAGGTTCAGCGCGATGCCGACCAGCTTGACGCCCGCGTAGGCCGCGGCGCGGTGGGAGCCCCGGAGTTCCGCGTAAGGCATGAGCATGACCGCGTCCACGGCCAGGATCCAGGCGCCGTAGCGCACGATCACGGCCAGTTCGGCCGGCACGCCGATGACGCGGGCGACGGGGACGCAGAAGAAATGCAGGAGCACGGAGGCCGCCAGCGCCGTCACGGCCACGCCCAGCAGGCCCGCGCCGAAGGCTTCGTCGTCGGCCCGGCCGTCGCGCCGCCCCAGCCGGAGATAGGCCACGTCCAGCCCCAGGCCGTAGACCACGGTCAAGAAGGCGATGTAGGCGTAGGCGGTCTGGACCACGCCGCTCTCGGAGCGGTCCAGCATGTGGGTGAAGAGCGGGGTCAGCAGGAAGCTGAGCATCCGGCCCAAAACGGTGGACAAGCCGTAGACCGCGGTCTCGCGCGCGAGGCCGCGCAGCTCCCGGAGCATGGGCGAATCCTATCAAATTGCTACGATGGCGGCCGTGCGCAAGCTTTCCCTCTGGGGGCCGGTCGCGGCCTGGTGCCTCCTCATCTTCGCGTTCTCCTCGATTCCCGACCTCTCTTTCGGACTTCAGTGCGACTTCCCCCTGCGCAAGGCGGGGCACATGGCGGAGTACGGCGTCCTTTTCGCGCTGGTCCGCCGCGCTCGCGCCGGCTCGAGCGCGCGGCCCGCGCCGGCCGCGTGGGGCGCGGCCGCCTTCGCGCTCCTCTACGCCGTCTCGGACGAATGGCACCAGAGCTTCGTGCCCGGCCGCCGCGGCGCCGCCGCGGACGTGGCCATCGATATGATGGGCGTTATCCTGTGGCGCGTCCTCGAGGCGCTGCGCGGGCGGGTCGCTCGGCGCGCTTGACAAACGACGGCCGCGGAGGCATCCTAAGATGATGCCGTCCCACGCCGACCGTCATCGCCCTTCCGAGGATCTGGCGCGTTTCGCGGCGCGCTGGCGCACCGAGCGCCAGTTGCGCCTGCTCTCTCGTTTGCCCAGCGCCGGCGCGGACGGCGTGCGCTTCGCGGTCCTGGGCGATTGCGAACCCTCGAGGTTCTGGCTCTACCGCAAGCTCTTCAACCGCGAAGGGGTCTTCGCCGGGCACATGCACGCCATCTTGAAGCAGCGGGTCGCCTTCGTCGTCCAACTCGGGGACATGGTGGAGAAGGGCGACCCGCACCGCTATCAGCGCTTCTTGCGCGATTTGCGCCGCGTGGGCGGCGGGCGGCCGTACCTGACGGTCATCGGCAACCACGACCGCTCCCGCCCGAACGGCAAGTCCCACTCGACGGTGTACCGCACGCTCTTCGGCGCTTCCAACTACTTCTTCGATCACGCCCACACCCGTTTCGTCGTCCTCGACTCCAGCGCCAAGCGCCTGACGCCATCGCAGCTGCGTTGGCTGAGGATGGTCCTCGACACCCCCCTTCGCAAGATCGTCTTCACCCACATGCCGCCCGTCCATCTTGGCCTCTGGGGCGGGACCGGAAGGTTCCACGCCCTCGGCGGCTTCGTGGGAGGCGCGCGGGAATTCTCGCAGGCCGTGGCCCACGCCAAGGTCAGCCGCGTGTACATGGGACATGTCCATGCCTTCGGCGTGCAGGACCATATGGGCGTGCGCTACGTGCTGACGGGCGGCGGCGGCTCGGCTCTGTTTCCCTCCGGCAACAGCGACCGCTTCCACCATTTCCTCACGGTCGAGATCGGCCCGGGCGGCGTGCGCGAGAGCGTCCACGAGCTGGACGGCCGGAGCTTCGACGTCCCCTCGGCTCCCATCATCCTGCCGACGCGCGAGCATTCCCACTCCTGGGCGGCGCTGGCGCGCGAGGCCGGACGCAAGATCTTGCGTGCGGCGGGTCTGGCCTAGAGCCGCCCGTGGCGGAGGATGGCGATCAGGAGCCACAGCGCCATCAACGCCGAGAGCAGGAAGCCTCCCAGCCCCAGCGCCGAGACCCCCCGCCAATGCGGAGGGATCCCCGCGTGGATGAGGAGCGAGGAGCCGATGACGAGGGCTCCGAGCAGTACGGCGTAGGCCATACGGTTGCTTGCTTGATCGAGCGCGGCCAGCGGCGTCTCCAGCCCCTTGTGCTCGAACTCGATGAGAAGTCGCCCGCGGCGGGCCTGGCGTATGATCTCGCGCAGGTCGGCCGGCGCCGAGCTCAGAAGCTTGAGCGTCTCCCGGCCGGCCTGGGCCAGAGTCTCTCCCAGGCGCCGGGGCTGGAGGCGCTCCTCGTTGATCCGCCGGATGAGCGGGGCCGCGGCGGAGACGGCGTCGAAGTCGGGGTCGAGGGTGAGCGTGAGGCTCTCGAGCTCCGTGAGGGTCTTGACGATCAGGAAGAGCTCCGCCGGGATGCGCACGCGGTGTTTGGCCGTCATGGAGAGCAGTTGCTCGAGAATGCGCCCCAGACGCCATTCGCGCAGGGGACGATAGGCGTATTGGTCCATGAGCTCGGCCATGTCGGCCTCGAAGGCCCGGGGCTCGGGTTCCTCGTCGCAGTCGGCGAGCGCCAGGAGGCCGCGCCCCAGAGCCGCTTCGTCGCGCTCCACCAGGGCGAGGACGACCTCGGCGAGGGTCTCTCGCGTGGTCCGGTCAAGCCGTCCCGTCATGCCGAAGTCGAGATAGGCGATGACGTGGCCGGGCAGGACGAGAAGATTTCCGGGGTGCGGGTCGGCGTGGAAGAAGCCGTGCACGAAAATCATGGAGAGGTAATGGTGCGCCAGGCGTTCGGCCACGATCCGGGGGTCGAGGCCCGCGCGGTGGAGAGCGGCGATGTCGTCGGCCTTGATCCCCGACACTCTCTCCAGCGTGAGGATCCGCGAGGAGCTGAGGCCGCGGTGCACTTGCGGGACGTGGACCGTGGGGTCGTCGCGGAACTGCTGGGCGAAGCGCTCCAGGTGGGAGGCCTCGAGCGAGAGGTCCATCTCACGGTCGAGGGAGCGCGCGATCTCGGAGACGATGCGCGTCGGCTTGCGCCAGCGCCACTCCGCGAGATGGTGCTCCGCGAGGGAGGCGAGATGGCCCATGATTTCCAGGTCGACGGCGACGAGGACGCGAATATTGGGACGCTCCACCTTGACGACGACCTTCCTGCCGTCGCGCAGAGATGCCTCGTGGATCTGGGCGATGGAGGCGGCGGCCAGGGCCTTCGTCTTGAAGTCCGCGAAATGGCGCGAGAGCGGCCCGCCCAGATCCTCCGTGACCATTCGCCGCGCCTCTTCGCCGGGGAAGACGGGGACGTCGTCCTGGAGACGGACGAGTTCCTGCAGGTACTCCGCGGGCAGGAGGTCCGCGCGAGTCGAGAGGTGCTGGCCCGCCTTGATGAAGGTGGGTCCCAACTCCTCGAGGGCCAGGCGCACCCGCTGCGGGCGCGTGGCCACGTCGAACTCGGGAGGGTGGAGCAGGAGGCTCTTGAGGCCCGCTTCGAGATAGGAGTCGAGGCGGAGCACATGGAGGAGGTCTCCGAAACCGTGCTTGGCGAGGACGGAGACCACCTCGCGGTAGCGATTCAAGTGACGATAGGTCCGACCCAGGACCTGGAGACCGCCCATGGCGCCTCCTGCGCTAGTCGATCTTCACGCTGCGGCCGAAGGCCGCCTTGGAGCGCGGCAGGCTGACGCGCAGAATCCCGTTGCGGCTGGAGGCCTTGGCCGCCTGCGGCTTGACTTCCGACGGCAGGCGCACCCGGCGCAGGAACTCTCCGCGGGGCATCTCACGCCGGCAGGATCCGGGCGTGCGCTCCTCTTCGGGCCGGCGGCCCGTCACGGTGATGGAGTCCTCGGTCGCCTCGACGCGTATGTCGGACTTCTCGACGCCGGGCAGGGCGAAGGAGACGACGATCTCGACGGGCGTTTCCTCGATATCGGCCTCCGGCACCCAGACCGGGAGGTCGGGGCTCGCCGCTCCGGCGAGCCGAGAAAGGAGATGGCGCCGCGCCGGATACCATCCTCCGGCCAGGACCTGCTCCACGCTCTCCAAGATATCCCTCATGGGGCCCTCCATGAGGCCGTTGGGGCTCTGCGGCGAAGGCTTTCTTATCGTCATGTCGCTGCCTCCTCTCTCCAGGTCTTCAGTCAGATGACGCAACAACACGGCCGGACGCCGCCGGGCCGGGAGTGTCCCTCCCTAAGCAAGGAAGATCGCCGGGCCGCGGCGCCGCCAGCCCGCGCCGCGGCCGGGCGGCGCCGTCTGCGCCAGCAGGACGTCGCTGTCGAGGTCCACGAAGCGGAAGAAGCCCGTGCCGAGGGCGAAGTGGACGCTCGGGGCGAGGCCGCGCGCCGTCTCGGCCATACAGCCGATCATCAGCGGCACGCCGGCGGCTCGGGCGACCGCGGCGATCTCGAGTCCCCGCGAAAGGCCGGACTTGGCCAGCTTGATGTTGACCGCCGAGGCCGCGCCCGACGCAAGCACCCGCGCGGCCTGCTCGGGCGTGGCTATGCTTTCGTCGGCGGCAACGGGCACGCCCGCGCGCCGCGTGACGAAGGCCATCCCCTTCAGGTCGTCCTTGCTCACGGGTTGTTCGAGCAGGTCCACCACGGCGCCTTCCTTTTGGACGGACGCGAGGAGTTCGAGGGCCCCGCGCGGCGTGAGGCCCTGGTTGCCGTCGAGCAGGAGCCGTGCTCGCGGCGCGCCGCGCCGGGCGGCCCGCACGCGCTCCAGATCGCCGGAGAGTCCTCTCCCGACCTTGATTTTCAGCGCCTTGAAGCCGTCCTTCGCGGCCTCGGCCGCGGCCTCCTCGGTCATGATCGGGTCGTCCCACGCCGAGAGGGTCAGGTCGGTTTCGAGACGCTCCTTCGCTCCCCCGAACCAGGAGGCGAGCGTCGTCCCCCCTTCGGTCGTTAGGGCGCCGAGGAGGGCGGCCTCGAAAGCGGCGACGGCGGGCGCAGGGTCCGCGGTCCGGGCCCAGGCGTCGTCGACGAGACGGCGCCAGTCGCGGGCGTCGCGGCCGAGGACGCGGGCGCAGAGGCGCTCGAGGGCGCGGCGCAGGACCGCGGGCGAGAGGTTCTTCATCGCCAACGAGGTCGAGGCCTCGCCGTAGCCCTCGGCGCCGCCCTTCAGGTTCAGGGTGATCCCGACGTTGACCGTGCGGGTCCGGCGCCCCAGGGCGGTGACGAAAGGGCGCTTGAGCGGGGTCTCCAGGGTCCGCACGCGGGCGCGCGCGATTTCGGTCCTGATCACCGGTGGACGATAGCAAAAAATCCTGTATAATCGGCCCATGGTGCGAAGTCTCCTTCTTGCCGTCTCAGTCCTGATCGTGTGCCCCCCCATCCGGGCCCAGTCCACGGCGACCCTGCGCGCCATCGACGTCTACCGCTCCGCCGCCCTGCCCGCCGACGGCGCGCGCAAGCGCTTCAACGAGAGGCTGCGCGAGATCGTGACCCTGCGCAACTCCCGCCGTCCGAGCGACGCCGGGAAGGCCGAAGTCCTGCGCCGGAAGATCGAGTCTGAGGCGGCCAAGACCCCGGGAGTGGCATTCGCGTCGCTCACTATCTCCGAATACTACACCTCGGTGGACCACGCCATGTACGCGGTCTTCGATGTGGTGGACGAAACCGACGCCTCGCGCCTGGCCTTCTCGCCCGCGCCCAAAGGTTCGCTGGAGGACCCCGACGGCCTGCTGGCGGCGTGGAAGGCCTTCGTCGAGATGGGCGAGAGGCTTTCGCGCCGCGGCCAGATGGCCCTCGACCGTCCGTCCTGCCCCGGTTTCTACTGCTTGTGGGGCGGCACGCCCGAGATTGACGCCGCCCACCGGCGTTTCGTGGAGGGCGCCTCCAAGTACGGCGCCGACCTGCGCCGAGTGCTCGATGTCGACGCCGACGGCGAGAAGCGTGCCGCCGCGCTCTTCGTCCTCAGTTACTCCGCCTCCGTAGATTTGGTGGCCGCGCTCGGACGAAAGGCCCTCTCGGATCCGGACGCGCGCGTGCGCGGAGCGGCCCTGCAGATCATGGCCGACATCGCCAACAACCACCGCGACGTGACCCTCGACCTGGCTCCGGTCCTGCCGCGCCTGGATGATCCTTCCGCGGGCGTGCGCGGCAAGGCCATGGGCCTGCTGGTGCCTCTGGCGGAGAAGCCCCTCTGCCGCAAGGCGATGCTCGCCGCGGCGCCGCGTCTGGCCGCCCTGCTGCGCGTCGAGCAGCCCGAGAGCCGTGACCTGTCCTTCACTTTGCTGGGGCTGTTGTCGAGGAAGAACTGGGATCGCCGTGACTTCATCGCGTGGGACGCCTGGGCCGCCAAGGCCGCCGCGGGCGAGGCCGACTGAGGATGAACCTCGCCGACGCGATCCAGCCGGCGGAGGGCTTGGCGGCGCCGCTGGTGAGGCTCACCGCGAACACCATCCTGCGCTTCGCGATGGCGACGGTCCTCTTCGGCGCGGCCATGCATTACTTGGTAAGCGGGCGCAAGGAAGCCAGCATGGGCAAGATGTTCACCGGCGCGCTCCTCGTGCTGGCCAGCCTCCTTTTCCTTTAAAGAGACCCCTGGCGAGGGGGCCGCGCTCAACGCGAGCGGCGGCGGATTTCCTCGCTCATCTCCCGGCCCATGTCTTCCATCTGCCTGGTCTCCGCCTCGATCACGTCATCGATGCGGTAGGGCATGGCGGGCGTGACGACCACCGGCTTCGTCTTGGGCGCCGGCGGCAGGGCCGCGACGGGCGCGGGCGCGGCCGGCGCGGCCGGGACGACGGGCGGCGCGGGGGCCGCGTCCGCGGCGGCGAGCCAGCGCCGCGCGACGGACGACCTGACGGAAAAGTTGACGCTGGTGATGGTCAGGCCGTCGGCGGCCTTGCGCGCCATCGAGGTGTTCACGCCCACGATGGCGCCGGACCGGTCGATGAGAGGGCCTCCGGAGTTGCCTCGGTTGATGCTGGCGTCGGTCTGGAAGGCGTTCTTGCCCGCGACGCCTCCGAGGTCGGCGACCACGGCGCTGACCACGCCCTGCGTCAGCGTCCAGAGTCCCCCCTGCTCGGGATGCCCGATGGCGACCACGGGGTCGCCGGGCGCCACATCCGAATCGTCGCCCAGGGCGAGAGGCTCCACGCCCAGGTTCCTAGCCGGCTCCAGCAGGGCCAAGTCCAGGGCGCGGTCGTAGCGCGCGACCTTGACCGTCACCGGGTCCGCCAGGTCCTTCTTCGCATCTCCCGTGACTTTGGCGGGTTTGAGGTAGACGCGCAGGGTCGGAAAGGCGGCCTCAGTGTGGTCGTCGATGACGACATGCGCGTTGGTGAGCACTCGCCCCTCCGCGTCGATGACGGAGCCGGTCCCGAGTTCTCCCTGGCCGCCCGCGCTCGAGCCGAGCACCAGGACCACGGATGCGGCGTCTTTCTGGTAGATCTCCTTCGCTGAAAGGATCTTGGCGGCGGGGGCCTCAGCGGGCGCCGTCGCCGCGGCGGCCGCCGTCTTCTCGGAAGGCGAGGAGACCAGTGCTGCGACCTTCCGATAGGCGAGGGCGCAGTCATAGTGGATCCGGGCTCGCTTGGACGGGGTCAAGGCGCCGTCCGTGAGGCTCTTGTCCGACTCATCGACGGCGGCCAGGTGGCGCGAGACCTCTTTATCCGAGTTTGGGGAGAGCTTTCGTCCGCCGCGGACGGCGGCGACGGCGGCGCCCACCGAGGGGTGGTAGGCGGGTTCGGCGTTGACGTAGCTGCTGAAGTCGCTCCACCAGCCCGTCTGAGTGATGAGGTCGGGGTCAGGCGCCGCGTCCTTGGCGTCGTCGGAGATCGAGCGGCCGGCCTGCGTCGGGGCGGCGAGAGCGGCCTGGGCTTCGATCTTGAGCTCCGGATCGAGGCCGGCATCGAGCGCCGCGCGGTAGCGCGCGCCGGCGAGGCTGAGGTAGATCGTGGAGAGCAGGGCCGGGCGCTCGAGCTTGGTCCAGCGCTCGTTCGAGGAGGAGCCCGCCTTCACGAGGCCGCGGTAGTCCTCGTCGGACATGGAGAGGACCGCGTCGCCGGCTCGTCTGAGGGCGTCCTCATCGGCGGCGCGCAAGGGCGCGGCGGCCAGGGTCATGGCTAGAGCGGCGATCAGCATTCTCATGATGTGTTTTCCTCTTCTTTTTGAATCGTGCCCCCTCCAGGAATCGAACCTGGATCACGTGCTTAGAAGGCACGGGCTCTATCCATTGAGCTAAGGGGACTTAAGCCTGATTATACAACAAGAGTTTTGACTCGACGGGAGTTGCTTTCGGGGCTTGGTGCCTTCCAGGGCACGGGCAAGGATGCAAAGTCCATGCCGCACGTCCACAAGATATTTGCCAACGTGAAGCGCTGGCTACTTGGAACCCACCATGGCCGCGTGACGGCGAAGCACGAAGAAAACGGCTGGTGAAACGCCGAATCGGCTCGACAGTTTCCCAATCTGCCCAGAGGTGAGCGTCTTTTTGCCTCTTAAGATGTCCGACACATAGGGTTGCGCGCCGATTTCCTTTTCGAGATCCGCTTGCGTCAGCCCATTCTGCTGTATCAGGAAAGCAAGCACCTCTCGCCCGGAAGTTTGACTGCGCGGCCAGTGCGTTTGCTCGAATCTGGCAAGAAACGGGGAGAGGACGCGAAGGTATTGCCGGATTCCTTCCGCAGAGCGCTTGTCCGCTCCGTGGGCCAGCTCGCGCATGAGCGTGCCCACCAACTCGCGATACGCTCGGTGCTCCGAGGCGCTCTTCATCTCGCGCGGCGGGAATCTCTCGACCAAGAAGCTATAGATGGGATTGGAGGCAGAACCGACGTGAATTTTCGACACCTTCTTTTCCAAAGTCTGAAGCGTCATGCGCACCTCCAGCGATCGTAGCGCCCATGATCCATGAGGGCGTCAATATTGACGATTTGCGATTTAAAATCGATCAAAGCGACGAGCCGATGTCTACCCCGCGCAACGTCAAAGACATGGCAGTGCGGAGGGACGTAATCGTAGGATTTGGAAAAAGTCCTTCTGAGCTCCGGTATCGATTGAAAGGATGTTTCCTGCATGACTGTTCTCCACCGATCCAGCGAGGCCCGGGCCTCGGGATGCCTTTTTTTGTAGGCATCGATGATCTCGGCCCCTAAAAGAACCACGTTTTTATTATAACTGATAGATATAGTTTGTCAAGTGCCACCACGCGGCTGGTCTCCTCTGCGCTTGACTCCCCCAACAGCTTGTGCTGGAATGTCCTGGACGCAAGGCGCTCTTCGGAGGGTCTTCAAATGAAACGTCTCCTGACGGCGTGCGTCGCTGCCTTGGTTGCGGCGCGCCTGGCGGCTCCGGTGGCCGCGCGGGCGCATGCGCAGGCCATCTACGGCGGCGACGACCGCATCGACGTCTACCAGACCGGCAACGCGCAGTTGAGGTCTCTGGCCGACTCGACCGTCGCGCTGTTCCACTCCGACGACGTGGCGACGCAAGGCGACGAGGCCCGGCTCAGGACTCGGATCTACGGCGACAGCATGCAAATGTGCCCGCAGGAGCCCTTCTTCGACCAGCCGGTCGGCGCGGTCTGCTCCGGCTCGCTCGTGGCGCCGGACGTGATCATGACGGCCGGCCACTGCGTGCTCGCCGCCGACAAGTGCAAGGACGTCAAGTTCGTGTTCGGCTTCGCCATAAAGGAGAAGGGCCAGGACGCGACCAAGATCCCGGCCGGCGACGTCTACGGCTGCAAGGAGATCATCGGCGGCGAACAGGACTATGACGGCGCCGATTGGGCGCTCGTGCGCCTGGATCGCCGGGTCGCGGGGCATGCGCCGCTCAAGCTCAACCTCTCCGGCAAGATCGACAAGGGCGCTCCGGTCTTCGCTATCGGCCACCCGGTCGGCTTGCCGACCAAGATCGCGGGCGGCGCTCGCGTGCGCGACGCGTCGAATCCCGCCGTTTTCGTCGCCAACCTCGACACCTACGTCCATAACTCGGGCTCGGCCGTGTTCAGCGCGGAGACGAATCTGGTCGAGGGCATTCTCGTGCGCGGAGCGCGGGACTTCGCGTTCGATCCCGTCGGCCAGTGCCAATTCTCGATCCGCTGCGAAGACGGCGATTGCCAGGGCGAGGACGTGACCAGGATCGCCAAAGTCGCCGATACGATCCCGGCCGCGGAGCACGCGGCGCGCGCGGTCCAACTCGAGCCCCGGATCGTCGCGATCCTGGCCGCGCTCGAAGCCGGGGCTCACCCCTGACCGGCCCTGGGTCGAGTCTCCCTCTTATTGTTTAAACCAACAATGCGGCCGTTGGCCCGTCTGCTCGCCCTCCAGGGAACCGCAGACCCCCTGCGTCGGATCTTCAAAAAAAAGTTTTTCCTCCTTATTGCATAGGGCTCCCGCCACGACGGTATCCAGCCGGCACTGTCTTGAGGGCTCGTTCTCGATGGTTTGATCGACGACCAAGGTGTCGTTCCGATCGAGCTTTGGAGGAGGCTGACTCGTTCCCTCCGTGCTTGCCTCGACGGAAATCAGCCCCGCCGAAATAGTCATAAGACACAGCTTGAACTGATTCCCCGATCCGTAAACTCGACGGCATGATTGCTTAAGAGCCTCCGGAATTCTCGCGCTTTCCTCTTGGGAGAGGTCTCGCGCGTGGTCCGCGAAAACCCGCTTAAAACAAATCATGCTGGCAAAATAGTCCGCCTGTCCTTCAACCGAGACTCGAATGCCGAGTTCGAGACGATTCTGAGACGTCTTCAGGGGAGCGCCTCCCAGGTGGTGCCCGACTTCATGGCAAATGCCGTGGACTAAAGCTTCCTCCGTCATTGCCGGATGGCGGGAATATCCCCCCTCTATCTTCACATGATATTCCATGGGATTGGTTCCAACGGCCTGCCACGCATAACTGTTGTTGATATCGCTGTTCCAGAAGTTGTGAAACACCAAAACGGCTTTCCTTTTGGCGACTTCCTCTTTGTAGAGGTCATTGATTCTTCCGATGTAATCGTCAACCGTGTCTCTCGTGAATCGTCCATGAAAGCTCGGTTTAGGCGCGGGAATCTCCGATGACGCGGGGAAGAGAGGCAGCGCCCCGGCGCTGATATCCAAAAGAACCATCATGAGACCTGCGGTCAAATAGATCATCTCTTCTCCCTGGGTTGGGTCGGGTTTTCCGTATGGGAAGCGGAAAGATGGTTCGCAATTTCTTGCGCTTGCTCGAGCCATTCGAGCTTTTGAGGCAATGGGAGATGGGCGAAGCGTAAAAACTGAGCTTGATCATGGCCGTCCCAACCCTGCTCCCATGCCCGTTCCGGCGCAGAGCTACTCATGGCCGCCTTCTCTCAGGCTCTTGAGCCTTGAGATGTCATCAAGGTCCTTGGTTCTGCCGGCCGCTTGCTTGAGTTGGATCAAATCCTCAAGGCCCAGGAAGACCGCTTCCATTCCAGGAGCCACTTCTTGGCGAGAGGCCCGGGCGTAGGCCTGACCGAAGTCCACTGGGGATTCGGCGAACAGATCGATCTCAGTGGCTGGGTGGCGACTGCTGAAGAGAGAAAAGACCTTGAGTCCCTTTTCTCTAATCCATTGAGCCCGCTTAGCCTGAATGGCAAACTCATCAAGGGATACCGGGGCTCTTGGTTTGTAACCTAGACTGGCAAGCGCCCGCAGGCAGTCGCGCAGGCGAGTGTCCTCCAGATCGAGGATGATGTCCACGTCCGCCGTGAGCCTCAAATAGCCGTGGGCTACGACGGCTAAGCCCCCAGCGATCAAATAGCGCGTCCCTGAACCGTTGAGAGATCGGACGATTTCAACGACGCTGTTCTTCTGCATGCGTGCAACCCCATTATGGCCGAGTCGGCGGCCGAGTTCAAGACCTTTTTCCTCTAACCGACGATCGACTTGACGCCAGGCGGCGATGGGCCGAGGCAACGGGGGACCTTCGGCCCTTCAAAGACTGGGTCCTTAATGACCCGCAAAGGGACAAAAGGCCCTCGTGGAGAGACGGCGTCGCGGCTAAAATACACTTGGGCCTTCGGCCCTTGGCCTTGGATGCGTCGGTGCGGCAAAGAAATGAAGCTTAGGATTTTGACTCTTCGGCGCTTGAATCGGGCGACCGTGCTGCTTCTTCTCGCCCTCGCTCCCGTACGGGCCGCCGGCGTCGCGCGGATACCCCGCCTTGCCTTCGCCACCGGCCAAGTCATCGCGATTTCCGAGATGAAAGCCGACCCGTCCACGCTTCTGTTTGAAGCCGCCACCTCCAGCCGTTACGGACATCTGGGCGTCGTGGCCGATACCGCCGAGGGTCTGATGGTCTATCATTCGGTCCCCAGGCACGTGCAGAAGACGCCCTTGGCCGATTTCCTCGCGCGCGCCCGCGTCAACGGCCGGCTCGACCCCCCATTCACCTTGCTGCGCCACGCCGAACCTTTGACGCATGCGGAGAGAAGCGATCTCGTCAAAGTCATGGATGACATGGTCGCACGCAAGGTGCCTTTCAACTATTCCATGGCGATGAACCCCAGCAGCGTCAACTGCTCGGAGCTGGTCCGCCGGGTTTTCGAGGCCATCGGACGCTCGGGACTGGGCGAAGTCGGGCCCATCGGCCGCCATTACGGCGCTTTCGACGGCGCCCTGCTGCCGATCTTCAAGATCAGCCGTCCGCCGGAAGGCTCTCTCGGCGTCAGCCCGGCGTCGATCGTGCATTCGCCTCAACTCGAGGTCGTCTACGCCAAGCTTCCGGTGGACCGAATGGTCAGCGACGCCGAGATCTTCAATGCCTGGAAAGACGGCGGCGGGCTCGATCAACTGGCGCGGGTGACCCGCATTCCGCGCGGGAAGCTCATCGAGGATTTGGGCAAGGCCGCCTCCGATCGGCCCGCCCGCGACTACCCGTCGACTTGGCGTCCTCCTCGGCGCTGAGCGCGTCACCAGGCGGCGGGCTTGTAGTCCTTGAAGAACAGGCCATGGGCATGGACGCCGGTGTTGAGCCCGGTGACGAGAGGGTCGAGGACGCGGGCCGCGCCGTCGACCGAGTCGAGCGGGGGCTGGAAGTCGTGGACGGCCTGCTTGCGCAGAACGTGGACCGCGGGGTCCTCGTCGGTCACCCAGCCGGTGTCCACCGCGTTCATCCAGATCCCGGACTTCGCGTAGTCGCCGGCGGAGGTGCGCGTCATCATGTTGAGCGCGGCCTTGGCCATGTTGGTGTGGGGATGCTTGTCGGTCTTGGTCCCGCGCGAGAATATCCCCTCCATGGCGGTGACGTTGACGATATGCCCCTCGCGCGTGCCGGCCTTGAGCATGAGGGGCTTGAGCTTGGAGGCGAGGATGAAGGGGGCCACGGCGTTGATGAGGGTGACCTCCACGAGTTCGGGCGTGGGGACCTCGGCCAAGGTCATGCGCCAGGTGTTCATGGCGCGCAGGTCCACCTGCTGGAGGTCCGCGTCGAGCGCGCCGGCCGGGAAGACGTCGCGGCCGCAAGCGCGGTCGTCGTAGGTCATGCGCACCTGGGAGAGCCTCGCGGATTGCCTGAGGCCGAGTCCCGCGGAGCCGCCGTCCCAGGAGGCCAGGGCTCTTTGGTCGCAGACGGCGGCGTCGCGTCCCTCGGCGCCCTCGAGCGCCGAGCAGCACTCGTAATGACCGGCGAGGATGGAGCGCTCGGCCTGCGGGAGGTCCTTCCAGGGAAGGGCTTCCCGCTCCAGGAGGTGCCGGTAGAAGCCCACGGGCCGGCGCACGGTCTGGGCCGCGTTGTTGATGAGCGCGTCGAGGCGCGTCTCGGATCCCGAGAGGTAGCGGCAGAAGATCTCGACGCTCGGCGAATGACGAAGGTCCAGGCCGTGGATCCTGAGGCGGCCGCCCCAGTCCTTGAAGTCGGCCTCGGCCGCGTAGCGCGCGGAGGCGTCGTGGGGGAAGCGCGTGGAGACGACGACGCGCGCGCCCGCGCGGAGCATCTTGAGCGCGGCCTGGTAGCCGATCTTGAGGCGCGCGCCGGTGATGAAGGCCGTGCGCCCGGAGAGATCCGCCGTTTGGAATCGTTTGGCGTAGTTGAAGTCGGCGCACTCGGGGCACATGCCGTCATAGAAGCCGTGCAGGCGCGTGTAGCCCGCCTTGCAGACGTAGCAGGCCTGGGACTGGGAGAGCTCCCGGACGGGCGCGTCGGGAGAGGGAAGGGCGAACGCCGAAGCCGTGAACACCGGGGCCAGGCGCGCCGAACGGATGCCGGTGGCGGCGCGCGCGGCGCGGTCGCCCTCGAGGTTCAGGCGGCGGCGCTCCTTGCGCAGGCTGCGCGCGATGCGGGCGCGCTCGAGGCGGGCGGGGCGCGAGAGACGGCCGGCCGCCCGCATGAGACGCACACGGTCCTCCTCGGGCAGGTCCGCGCAGAGGCCGGGGTCCGACACGAGCGCCTCGAGCGTTGTGATGGCGCTCAGGAGCGCGCCGGGGGAGTTCACCCGGTTTATCGCGCCACGACCACGCAGGTTCCCGCGATCTTATCGTGCAGGCAGCGTCGGTCGTCGCGGAAGATGAAGAGCGCGTCGGCCAACCCGTAGAGGAAGCCCGCGATCGGGATGGAGACGATGAGGTTGTTGAGGAGAGTTCTCAGCAGGACGTTCGTGACGAACCCCCCCTTCTCCAGGGTGTCGACTCGGACGATGCGGATGCCGAGCAGGATCTTGCCGAGCGTCTGCCCGCGCCGCCACAGCAGCCAGAGTTGGACGAGCAGTAAGGCCAGCAGCGCCAGGCAGAGCGCGACTACTGCCGGCTTCGGGAGGAGGTCCGAGCCCGGGCCGACGAGGACCGCCAGGATGAACAGCGAGCCCATGTCCACGACCTGGGCGAGCAGACGCCGTCGTCGCGTGGCGAGTTCCATTCGATCCGACGTGATTATAGCACGGCCCGTCCGTCGGCGAATGGTATAATATTTTCCCGATGTCCGAGACCCTCGTCCCTTCCGCCTCGCTCAGGAGATACGTCCCCGACCTCTTTAGCTACCGCCGCCGCCGGTCCCGCGTCGTCATGGTCGGCAAGGTGGGCGTCGGCGGCGCCAACCCCATTCGAGTCCAGTCCATGACCACCACGGACACCCTGGACCCGGAGGCCACCTTTCGGCAGACGGTGAAGCTGGCGCAGTCCGGCTGCGAGATCGTGCGCATCACCGCCCCCACCGTGGAAGATGCGCGCGCCATAGGCAAGGTCAAAGAGATGCTGGCGCGGACGGGCCTCGACGTCGCGATCGTCGCCGACATCCACTTCAATCCCGCCGCCGCGGCCGAGGCCGCCGAGTGCTGCGAGAAGGTCCGCATCAACCCCGGCAACTTCGTGGACTCCAAGCGCTTCGCGCTCAAGGAGTACACCGACGCGGCGTACGCCGCGGAGCTTGCGCGCATCGAGGAACGCTTCACGCCGCTCGTCGATAAGCTCAAGCGCCTCAAGCGCGCCTGCCGCATCGGAGTCAACCACGGATCGCTCTGCGACCGCATCATGAACCGCTACGGCGACAGCCCTCTGGGCATGGTCGAGAGCGCCCTCGAGTTCGCGCGCATCGCGCGCAAAAGCGATTATCACGACCTGATCTTCTCCATGAAGGCCTCGAACCCGAAAGTGATGATCGCCGCGTACCGCCTGCTCGCGGCGCGCATGGACGAGTCGGGGATGGACTACCCCCTCCACCTGGGCGTGACCGAGGCCGGCGACGGCGAGGACGGCCGCATCAAGAGCGCGATCGGCATTGGTTCCCTGCTGGAGGACGGCCTGGGCGATACCATTCGCGTCTCGCTCACCGAGCCCCCCGAACTCGAGATCCCCGTCTGCCGGGTCCTGACCCGCCCCTTCAACGCCCGTCCCGCCGAGCCTTTCCGGCCCGAGTCCGAGAAGTCCCTCGGCCACTGCGCCGACTTCTACGGCTACTCGCGCCGCAGATCCGAATCCTTCTCCATTGGTCCGGTCCTCGTGGGCGGTTTGGAGCCGGTGCGCGCCTTTGTCCGCGTCCCGGATGAGATGATGCCCACGGACCTGCTCGCCGCGCATGAATCCATCCTCCAGAAGGGGTTGGGCGTCAACCCGGAAGTGTTGGAATTCGATGTCCGTGACGAGAAGTCGTTGGATCGGCTCAAAGCATTCCGCGCCACTTTGAAAGGCGAGACTTCCCGCCTCGCCTTCCTGGCCCGGGCGGACGGTCCCCTCTCCTTGGTTGTGGACGCCGCCCAGGCCTCGGATCTGGTGTGTTGGGTTTCGCCGGTCGATTCCGAGTACGCCGTATTCCTCCAGGCTCTTAAAAATAAGAACGTAGTGAATCTCGTCGAAGCCGCGGCCGCCGAGGAGGCCCTCCAGCGCGAAGCCTCGTCGCGCGGCAAGGGCGTCAAGACGATGACCTCCCTGCGCGGAGCCGACGCCTCAAAACTGCTCCAGGAATACCGCCTGTTGGCGGCCCGGGGCGCCTCTTCGCCCATCTTTCTGCGCGCCCCGCGCGAGAAGACGGCCGACGAGCAGACCCTGCGCGCCTCGACGCTCGTCGGGGGCCTGTTGTGCGACGGGGTGGGCGACGCGGTCCTGGTGGATGCGGGCCTTGCCTTCGAGCGCGGCCTCGCGCTGCTCTACAATATCCTCCAGGGCGCGGGCGCGCGCATCACTAAGACGGAATTCGTTTCCTGTCCCTCTTGCGGCCGCACGCTCTTCGATCTTCAGACGACGACCGCGCAGATCAAGGCGCGCACCGGACATCTCAAGGGCGTCAAGATCGCCATCATGGGCTGCATCGTCAACGGTCCCGGCGAGATGGCCGACGCGGACTTCGGCTACGTGGGAGGCGCTCCCGGCATGATCAACCTCTATGTCGGCAAGGACTGCGTGCAGAAGGGCATCCCCATGGGCGGCGCGGACGACGCTTTAGTCGAGCTCATCAAGAATAACGGGAAGTGGGTTGAGCCGAAGTAAGGCCCTCCCCTCCCTTCTCCTCTCCTTCTTCTGCGCCTGCTCTCCCGTCTATGTCGCGCGTTCGGCCTCGGGCCACGCCGGGCTCCTCTGGCGACGGCGGCCGCGGCGCGGCGCTTCGCCTTCGAGAGACTCGCGCTGAAGCGTTCGCACGACTACGAGACCTGGACGCCGGTGAAGGGCCCCGCGCTGACCTGGCTCGTCTCCGCCTCGCAGCGGCTGCGCCTGCGCTCAAGGCTGTCGCTCGGAAATAACGCTTGGCCTCAGCTCAAGAAGGATCACTTGACCATGTGTCATTTTACCACTATACTGTGACGTAATATGACACATACTCTTCCGCGTGAAATGACCTGGGCCATCGAGAGCGCCCTCAAAACCTTCCCCGTGGTCGTGGTCACGGGGATGCGGCAGGTGGGCAAGAGCACACTTTTGCAGAAGGCTCCTGAGTTCCGGCATAGGCGCTTCACGACTCTTGACGATTTTGCCGAGCTGGAAGAGGCCAAGTCCTCACCCGACACCTTCCTGGACCGGGGAGGGCCTCTGACCATAGACGAGGCGCAACGCTGCCCGGAACTGCTCGTCGCCGTCAAGAAAGCGGTGGACACGGATCGCGTTCCCGGCCGCTTCCTGCTTTCCGGTTCCGCCAACTTCGCGCTTCTCAAGAACGTCTCCGAAAGTCTTGCAGGCCGGGCGATTTACTTGCCGCTGCAACCCTTCACAAGGCGCGAGATCGCCGGCGAAATCGGTTCCCACCCGTTTCTGACCGGCTTCATGAAGACAGGCGACTTGCCGAAATCCTTGCCGCGCTTTAAGCCGGTCTCAGACCGTGAGGTCTATGTCGGAGGGATGCCCAACGTTTGTCTGGGACCGGCTCATGTTCCCGGCCTGTGGTTCAAAGGTTTCGAGCAGACCTACCTGGAGAGGGACATCCGCGGCATTGCGGACCCGCTGGGTTTCAGGCGCCTGATCCGGCTGGCGGCCTTGCGTACCGGGAATCTTTTTTCACCCAGTGAGCTGGCGCGGGACGCGAAGCTAACCGCCGCCACGACCGCCCGTTATTTAGGCTTGCTGGAGCTGTCCTTCGTCGCCAGCCGGTCGCCGCCTTCCTTGAATAACAGGGCCAGCCGCTTGATCAAGTCTCCCAAGTTCTACCTGTCGGACAGCGGCCTTGCCTGTCATCTTGCCGGTGTCGCTGGAGAAGCGATGTTGCGCTCATTCCCTTCCTACGGAGCGCTCTTTGAGACTTATGCGTGGAACAACCTGGCGGCGATTCTCGCGGCCCACCGACCGGAGGCCAGCCTGTCCTTTTGGGGCGTCCAGGGTCGTCACGAAGTCGATTTCGTGATCGAATCAGGCGCCGACTGCTGGGCGATGGAAGTGAAGGCCGCCGAGCGCTGGGAAGCGCGGGAACTCGCCGGCCTGAAAGCGTTCCTGGAGCACGCTCCTCGCTGTCAAGCGGCCATCCTGGCCTACAATGGCAAGATTCCAGTCCGCCTGGGGGAGAAGCTTTGGGCGCTGCCCCTGGGCCTTCTTCTCAGTTAAGTCGGAGAAGGTCCCGGTTCGAGGGCTCGCAATCTGCTTGAATACGCGGAGTTGAACAAAGGGGTTTTATGATCACGCGCAGGCCGCTGATGCCGCTTTTGTTGCTGGCGTTCGTCCTGTCTTGGCCGTTGCCGGCGCCGGCTTCGGATGACGCATTCGTTTCCCAAGCCCATGCCGTGCGGGCCGCGATCCAGGATTTCGCCGGCCCCGCCGGGTTGCGGCTTCGCTCCGAGCAGGAATGGGAGGCGCTTCTGGAGTTGCTGCGCGACCCGGACCCATCCGTGAGGGTCTCAGCCGCGCGCTCTCTCAGGAACTTCGTGGCTCAGCGCGAGGAGGTCCGAACCGCGCTGCTGGGGCGCTATCGAGACGAAACCGAGGACCTGGACGTGCGGCACGCGGCGGCCAAGACGCTCTCCGTGGCATCACTCGACTCCCGGGTTCGGGAGAACCTGCTCGATTATGCCCGGCGGGGCTCGGAGCTCTCTCTGCGCGTCCTCAGCTACAAGGCTCTCTACTTCTGCGCCGATTCCTATCCGCTCGTGCGTCAGGCGCTCCTGGACGCGGTCGAGCGCGCAGGAGACAAGCGCGAGAGGCTGGGGGCTATCTGGGGCCTGTTCTCGGCTTCGGCCAATTCGGAGGTTCGCCGCGTTCTCGTGGAGACGGCCCGGCGCGGGAAGGACCAGGACTTGCGCGTGGAGGCGCTCAAGAGCCTTTACAAGACGATGCTGAACGCGGAGGCCGTCGAGCCGGTTTATGACATGGCCCGCGACGGCGCCGAGGAGCCTGCCGTGCGCTACCCCTGCATTCTTTTGCTCTCGGCCGTGGGCGCCAACCGCACGCGCGAGCTGCTTGCGGAGTTGGCGCGCCGGGAGAGGGACCCCCGCCTGCGCGAGGCCGCGATCACGGCCATGAATCCCTCCGATGAGCGCATCCTGCGATACTTCCACCTCGGCGGCCGCACGGAGACCGGGCGCATTCTGGACCCGCTGGAATCCGAATAGCCGATGGCGATGACGAGGCCGGGGCTGCGTCGTTTAAAAGCGATGATCGCGGGGGCCGCGATGCTGATTTCCGCCGAACCCATCCTCGCCCTGGAGCCCGTCGACCCCTGCGCCGCCATCGACCAGCGACCGTTCGGAATGCACCCGGCGATGGCCTTCGGCTTGGCGGACCGCTACGCCCCGGCGCGCGCGGCCGGCGTGGCATGGACGCGCGATCCCCCTTACGTGATGTGGCAACTCGTCGATCCGCAGCGGACCGGCGACCCGGCGCGCATGCGCTGGGCCGGCTCGGCCCGGGATCCGTCCATCGGCAAAGACCGGCCGTTCGACTTCGACCGGGGCATGCGCGACGCGGTGAAATCGGGCCTTCACCTGATGTGGAACATAGGCATCGAACCGATCTCCGAGGGGTATCTTCAACCCGGCGTCTGGAAACCGACCGACCCGGCCGCCTATGCTAGCTTCGTTCGCGCCGCCGTTCGACGCTACCCGGAAGTCGAGGTCTGGCAGGTATGGAACGAAATCGACCTGCCCGCGACCCGGCGGCTCACGGGGTTTGCCGACTTTTATCGCTTGACCCGCGACGCCATCAAGGCGGTCAACCCCGCCGCGGTGGTGGTTTTGGCGGGCTCGGCCGGCGCCTTCGAATACTATGACCAGCTGCTCGCGGAGCTCGGCGGACGCGGCGTCGATGTCTTCGATTTCCACCTCTACAGCGACCCGCTGGGAGGCACGTTGTCGGCAGGCGAGGGCTACGCCGACATCGAGGCGAACGCCCGGCGCTACCGCGCGTTGCTCGACAATCACGGCTTCGCCGCGACGCGTCTTTGGTCGACCGAGAACGGGAGCTTCTCCGGCGCCGTCAAGGTCGGGCCCGAGGGCCAGGAGATCGAGAGCACGGCGACCGAGGCCGATCAGGCCCGCGACCTGCCGAAGCGCTGGATCGTGGCCCTGGCCTCCGGGGTGGAGAAGCTTTTCTGGGCCTGGGGGATGACCGAGGGCTTCGGCCCGTGGGACGACGATCTCTTCGACCACACCGGGCTGCTCTACGACGGCCATGGCGGACGGCTGGGCGCGCCGAAGCTTGCCTATTGGGCCTACTGGCAGATGACGCGGCAGCTCGAGGGTTGCCGATGGCGGCGGGTGTCGCGGATCAAGACCTCCGCGCCGCACGCGCGCGCCTACCGCTGTCCGCTGGCTTCGGGCGGCGACGTGGTTGTCGCCTGGTGGGACACGTTCCGGGTCCCCGGCTGGACGCCGGGCACGACCGCCGCGATCACGGTGCCGTGGGAGGGCGCGACGGCGATCTCACGCGCCGCGGTTCCGTCGGCGGCGAGCGGGGCGGAGGTCGCCAAGCCCGAGGACGCGTTTACGACCGCTACGCTCGCCCCCCGCGACGGCGCCGTGACGCTGACGCTCGGGGCCGACCCCGTCTACGTGCGGGAGAAGTAGGGAGGAACGTCATGAGAAAAATTCATCTTGTCGCCTGCGCCATCCTGGCGGCATCCCCGGCCGCTTTCGCCGATCCGACGCTGCGCCTGAGGGTCGCGTCGCGCACGGCGCTCGTCGTCGACTCGGTTCCGTCCGCGCGGAAAGGGGCCGACGTGGGAGACTTCTCGAAGGCGTTCGCGGTGATGACGCTGGAGGCCAAGGACGGCGCGGTCACGCTCCAGGCCGGGCGCGAGCCCGTGTACGTCATCGAGGGGGATGCCTCGCTGACGGCGCCCGTGCCCGCGGCGGCCTCGCCCTTCGGCTTCCACCCGGCCGCCGTCCCGGACCCGAAGGACCCGTTTGGGCCCGCCCGAGAGATCGGGGTCCGCTGGCATCGCGGGCTCTACGCCTACTGGATCCTGGTCCAGCCGACGCAGGCGGACATCGACCGGGGAGTCTTCCATTGGGAGCAGAACGACCGGGAGTGGGGCTCCGTGCCCGAGTCGATGGCCATCTTCGGCAACATCGGCCTGCCGGAACGCAGGCAGGCGAAGGAGGCGGGCAAGCCGAGGCTTTCCGGCTGGCGTCTGAACCAGTCAGAGGAAGCCTACCTCCGCTTCGTGAAGGCCGCCGTCGAAAGGTACGACGGCGACGGCGTCGACGATATGCCCGGGCTGAAAGTCCCCATCCGGCACTGGCAGGTCGAAAACGAGCCGGACATCGCCTCCGAGGACACGGAGGGTTACGCGCACATTTATGAGATCACCTACGACGCGATCAAGGCGGCCTGTCCGCAGGCGGAGGTGGCGCTGGGAGGCCAGACGGGGGGCGGGATCCCCGTGTTCGAGAGGTTCTTCGCGCCGGTTCTCAAGAAGCTCGGCGGCAAGCGCGTGGACATCTACGACATCCACTATTACGGAGACGCGAAGCTGGCTTGGCGCGGCGTGCAAGAGGTCTACGACCACGTCCGAAAGCGCCTCGACGAGCTGGGGTACGCGAAGACGGAGATCTGGATCACCGAGATGGGCACCTACAGCGGCGCGCCCGGCGACGAGAAGTCGAGGATGCCTCCCCCCCGCAACGAGCGCGAGCGTCAGCGGCAACGCGACTTGGGACAGATTCCCGAACCCCCGCGATTAAAGCTCCCGCCCCAGAGCGAACGCGAGCAGGCGCAAGACGTGGTCAAGCGGCACGCCTATGCCCTGTCGATCGGCGTAAAAAAAACGTTCTGGGCCTGGGGACTGCTCGAGGGGTTCGCACACGACGACGGGTTCTTCGATCACACGGGATTCTTGTACGACGGCGAGTTCGACGACGACCCTCCCCGCGGCACGCCGAAGCTGGCGTATCACGCGTACCGGAAGATGACGGAACTGCTCGACGGGGCCGACTGGACGCGCGTCGAAATGCCGGCCCTGGGCAAGGATGTGCACGCAATCCGCGTGCCGCGCGGAAAAGGGACGGTCACGGTCCTCTGGCGAGACCCGCCCTACCCGGTCTCGGCGTGGATGCCGCCGGACGCCTTGCGTCAGATGCGCCGACGCCTCGAGGAACTAGGAGGCGGGGTCACGGACGCCGATAATCTCCGCGACCGTTTCGGCGCCTTGCGGGGGATCATCGAGTTCGGCTTGGACGCCGGCGGACCGCCCGCCGTGGACGGGTGGGCGCCTCGCGAACGGGTGCAGGCGCTCGAGAAGCGCGTCCTGGACGGCGCCAAGGAGGCGCCCGCCGAGCTGGACGCGCTCATCGGCGAGGCCCGCAAGGCCTTCCGGCCCACGGGTCAGAAGTAGTACTGAACGCTCAACGCGACCGAGTTGGGGCGGATGACCACGGTCACGCCGCATCCTCGATAGTTGATCGGGAAATCAGAAAGGAAACGTCCTGAACGAGGATGGCTTTCCGAGCCCGCTTCGGCACCGGGCCGGGAGGACCATCCTCCGGACGCGACTACGCGAACTTACTAATCAGTCCTTAGTATAGATTACGCTTGGTGCTCCGAAGAATGAGCGCACGAGCGCGGGCCGGCGCTTGATGCCGGCAAGATCGCTCTCGACGCGGCGCCGGAGCGACTCGTTGCGTTTCAGCGGCTTCTTGCTGACGCCCTCGTTCTTGACGTAGTTCCACACGAATTCGTCCGGGTTGAGTTCCGGCGCGTACCCCGGCAAGAAGTGAAGCTCCAGGCGTCCCTTCCGTTCTTTAACGTAGGCGGCGATCATTTTCGCCCTATGCGACGGATGCCCGTCCACAACAAGAAAGACGGGACGCTTTCTTCCTCGCATGAACGACTTGAGGAACTCATCCCGAAATCTCGTCGCATTGAATCGTCCGGAGTAAACCTCATACCAAAAGGCTCCACGAGCATTGACTGCTGAGATCGTATTGATTGATTGCCGCTGTCCGCTCGTGCGGACTTCCGGCGTCTTGCCCTTTTCTCCCCAGGTCCGGCCCAGAACTTGGTCCGATCTCACACCCGCCTCGTCCATGAAAAATATCTCCGCTCTCCGTCGTTTGGCTCGGGCCTGTAGACGCGGGTATTCTTCGCTCTGCCACTTCTTGATTTCAATAGGATCTCGTTCGTAGGCGCGGCGTAACGGTTTCTGCGGCGTGATGTTCAGCTGATGCAAAAGACGCCCCACGGCAGTCAGCCCCAATGTCTCGCCCAATTTTTCCTTGATGAGCGCGGAAACGATCGTCCTCGTCCAAAGCCCGAAATCGAAACCATATTGCCTGGGATCCTTGCCGCAAATCCAGCGACGGACCCCCGCAACTTCTCCTGCGGCGTAAGCGCCGGCTCGCGACCTGGATGTTTGCGCGCGGCCAATGCCTGCACCCCGTTTTTGCGCTCCGCGCGTAACCATGGATAGATGCAGGGGCGGCTCAATCCGAAACTTTTGATCACGGCGCTGGGCTTCTCGCCCTCCTTCACGCGCTGCACCGCCATGCGGCGAATCTGCTCGGACATCTCGTGGCTGAGAATGCGCCCGTCGATTCTCATTGGAAAACGATAGCATATTCTGCGAGTTATGTATTCTTAACAAGAGACTGGTTAGTAAATGAGTTGACGAGCCTTCCTTTGGTGACATCTTACGTGAGTTGATTCGAAGCATTGAAAGCGGTCTTGCGGCCTGTTATACTCTGTCGTGGGCGACAAGTTCTTCTTTAAACTGATCGGGGCGGAAGACGACCTGCGACTGCGGTTCCGAATCCGGACATTGAAGGAGAAAGTGGTCGAGTTCCTGGTCCAACTCGAACTGCGCGTGGACGGCGCATGGAAACCGGTAGTCCGATACGATAACGCCCACGATTTCGCGCACCGGGATGTCCTTGATTTTAAGGGCAACGAGATCGAGAAGACGCCGTTGAAGCTGGGGACATTGGCGGAAATACTCGAATACGCCGAGCAAGATTTGATGGATCGAGCGGACTGGTACGTCGAGCGATTCCTGAAGAGGCGGAGGACACAATGACGAGCCGGGATAAAGGACGGATGCGCGCGGATATCGCCGAAGTTTTTGACTTCGCGCGTTTCCTTCTGAAAAATCCGGGGATGCTGAAGAATATCCGCAACGGCTCCGCTATCCGCATCCTTCCCGCGGGCGCAAGGCCGGCGGATTCTCCGCGTCTCCCGCGCAATGTCGAGGCCTTCACGGCCGAAATGGTGTTCCACAGGCTCTCGTAGACTCGCCCCATCACCGCCTCGGTATCGTTCATCCATAGCCGTCCGCCCGCGCGTCCCAGGTCATCTGCGCCGGCGCCAAGTTGGCTTGAGTTGTCGTGGACGCGAACCCTGGAGAAGAATGATGAGAGATGGCGATGAGGCAAAGAAAATTAAAATGACTTGCGTATTTTTTATTATTGTCATGTTACTAAGGTTAATAATACCGATCTATTCAATTTATATTCCTTACTTTACGATTAAAACTCATAACATATCGCTTTTCAATTATACTTTTCAGGTTTATCAGGAAATGCCCGCTGCTATTATTGCATTATTGGTTGAATCAGTGGTTAATGCTTTGGTTCTGATTATCTTTTTTGGCGTCTATCAATTGAAAGAGAAAGTAAGGAAGTCCTTAATCTTTACTTTAGTTGTTGGTCTTGCTATGTATATTTTAATCTTTGTTGTCAGTAAGATTGTAGGACAAAGGTCGCCTTTCCCCATGATGGAGTGCTTGATCTATTCAGTTTTAGTGTATTCGTTTACGCGTCAGAAAATAAAAGAACAATTCCAGTAATCTTTGTTGAAGAAACGGCAGAGTCAAAACCTCAACTTTAGAAAGTAATCATTGACAATTGCGATAAGCAAGGTGATTTTGAGTTTGGGCATAAAGCGACTTTGTAAAGGAGCAATAGTATAAAAATACAAAAGGAGTTTTTATGGAGAAATTTAAGGTTTTGGGAACGCGTCTATAATCCGGATTTGAATTATGGCGAATTCGCCGGTGGATTTCCCCAAGCCTAGACGCTATCGGGATTTCCTCAGCCGCGCCTGTGCCGGGCCCGAAGGGTCCCGGCCCAGCCCCGCGAGCGCTCCCCCGGCGTCCGCGGCCGATCAAGACGACGCCGGCCAGGCAGACCCGGGCTCAGAGCAATGGGACGCTCGCCAGGACTGGTCGGCCGGTGACTGGCCCGCGTGATCGGGCCAGCACAACTGCGCCCGGATGAGCCGATTTGTGGCGCAAGGACTGGGAAATTTCGCCATAAGCTCCGGCGCGCGGGAAAGCCGGCCTTGACGACGATCGGGAATAGGGGTTATCCTGAGCCCATGAAGGCGGCCGCAGGCAGCAGTGGGCTAATTTCCCCTACCTTGTAGGCCGTACTTGGCGTAGAGTTCGCCTGCGGTTCCGGGTATGATGGCGGATTGATTAATGCATCCGGCGCTTTTCCGCCTCGTCATAGACTTCTTTTCGTTGCCGGATAGCCCAGATCGTTACCTGATGCCCGCGGATTTCATAAACTACCCGATAGTCGCCCACTCGGAGCTTCCACAGGTCTGAGAGAGAACGGCGAAGGCGCTGCCCATACCTCGTCGGCGCGGTCTTAAGCCGCGACTCTATGGCGCGAAGGATGCGGATCTGCAGATTTCGGGGAATCGGAGGGAAGTCTTCCTTCTCGACTTCCGGCCGGTAATCGACTGCATAGTCCATCACCGCCTATTTGATCCTCAGCCGCGATTTAAGTTCCTCGTGGGGAATGGAGGGCGTCTTGTTTTTTCTTCGTCTTTCAGCGATCGTCTCCAGCCCCGAGTCCTCGATGAGTTCAAGGGCTTCCAAAACGAGGTCCCGCGTCTTTTGCGATAATGAAACCCCTTCTTTTTTCGCCAGTCTCGCAATCACATGGAAGACAGCCGGCTCTATAACCGTGGAGATTCTCGGCAGCGCGCTGGGCATGATTCATGTCTCCGTGAGTCGCAATCAAGTGTAGCACCTTTGCGCCACCGTGTCAAGGTCGTATTTTGGCGGTCGTATTTTGGCGGATCAGAAGTAGTACTGGGCGCTCAACACCACCGAGTTGGGGCTGCGGCCGTACTCGGTCGTTTTCTCGCCGCCGAAACGCTGGAGCGCGGCCGACAGATGCAGGTCGTCGAGGGCGTTCCAAGTGAGCGACGGCGTGAAGAAAGTCGAGGTGTCGTCGGCGTTGACGACGGCATAGAGCTCGAGCTTGACCAAGGGATGCAGGTCCTTGGCCGCGGAGGCCCCGAAGTAGTTCCGCGCCACGGAGACTTCCTTGCCGGCGCGCACGGCCGAGAAGTCGTATCTGAGTTCGTTCGTTTGCCCGTTCCCGGCGTGATAATATTCCGCCACGAACGCGGCGTCCTTGAGCCAGCGCCATGCCGTCTCGGAGGCGATGGTGTAATCATATCCCAGTCCGGCCTTCCAATAGGGAGTTCTCCACTCGGGACGGAAATACGCCCCTTCGCCGTGCAGAGTTCCCTCGCCGAGAGCGCCCGCGAAGTCGCCGCCTAAGACGAGAGAGGCGGTGGAACCGGCGACCTTGCCGCCCAATAAGGATAAATCCCAGCCGGAGAGATTGGCGCGTCCGCGCGCCAGCAGGGATTGATCGACCCAGCGATCCTCGCCGGCCCAGGCCAGCTCGGCTTGGCCCAGCGAGCCCACGCCGAGACGACCGTATAAAGCGTCCACCCCGCGGCGCTCGTCGCGCTCGACCGAGGTCGGCTGGTAGGGATTGAGGACGTCGGTGGGGTTCCAGATCTTGCCCGTGCCCCAGGCGATGCGTTGGCGCCCGGCGCGCAGGACGCCGCGCTCGTCCTCGACGCCGACCCAGGCGCGGTAGGCGCCGTGGCCCCAGCCGTTGAGCGTCCCGGTGGAGATGGTCTGCTCCATGTCGAGCCAGGGCTTGGGCGGAGCATAGCCGAAGACTTGGAACTCGCGCGCGCGAAAAAAAGAACCGATCGCTAATTGCTGGTCGTAGTCGACGTGCGACTTGAAGACGAAGGCGGAGGCGTCGAGCGTCAGGCGCGCGCGGGAGACGTTGAGGTCATACGGGCGCGCGTCGAAGGCCGAGCGCGAATGCTGATAGACGTCCTTGAGATAGCCGGAGGCCTCCACCCCCGCCGCGGCGGGCGCGGCGAGCAGGAGGGCCAGAAGGCTAGCGGCCGCGCTGGTCCTCGCCATTGAGTTGCCCGTCCTGCAGGCGCACCACTCGCCGCGCGCGCGACAGCACGGCGGGGTCGTGGCTGGAGAAAAGGAAGGTGATCCCATGATCCTGGTTGAGGGTTTCCATGAGATCCAGGAGAGCGGCCCCGGTCTTGGAATCCAGGTTCGCCGTCGGCTCGTCGGCCAGGACGAGGTCGGGGCGGTGGACGATCGCCCGCGCGACGGCCACTCGCTGCTGCTGGCCGCCGGAGAGCAGGTCGGGTCGGCGGTCGGCGTAGGTCTCGAGTCCTACCCAACTGAGGGCTTTTTGCGCGGCGCGCCGGCGCTCGCGCGGGGCGATGTTCTGGAGCACCAGGGGGTACTCCACGTTCTCGACGGCCGTCAGCACCGGGATGAGATTATAGGATTGGAAGACGAAGCCCAGCGTGCGCAGGCGGAAATCGGCGAGGTCCGGCAAGGGAAGGCGCGAGACCAAGCGGCCTTCATGGAGCACCTCGCCCTTGGTCGGGAGATCGAGCGTGCCGATGAGGTTGAGCAGGGTGGACTTGCCGGAGCCCGAGGGGCCGGCGAGGGCCGTGAACTCCCCCCGCTCGACGACGAGGTCCACGGCGCGCACGGCCGCGACCCTGCTCCCGCCCGCATAGATCTTCTCTAGGCCGCGGACTTCGACGAGAGGCGGGTCCTTAGACATGGCGCAGGGCCTCCGCGGGTTTCAAGCGCCCCGCGCGCAGCGTCGGGGGCAGGGCCGCGAGGACGCTCGTCAGGAAGACCGCCGCGCAGGCGAAGGCGTGCGCGGCCCAGGAGGGCCGCAGGAAGATGACGGACGGGAAGGGCAGGAAGTAGGAGAGCGCCTCTCCCACGGGCAGGCGCAGCCCCGCGCGGCCGAAGTGCCCGATCAGAGCCGAGCCGATGCACAGGCCGAAGAGCGCGCCGACCGCCCCCAGCAGGGCCGACTCCGCCACGAGCAGGCGCATCACCCAGCTCGGACGCGCGCCCATGGCCATGAGCAGGCCGAACTCGCGCACGCGCTCGAAGAGGCTCATGAGTTGGGTGTTGAGGATGCCCAGCGCCACGATCGCGAAGACCACGAGCAAAACGATGAAGAGAATGGCGTCCTGGAAGGCCTTCACCCCCAGTATCTCGTGGTCGATCTGCTTCCAGGAAAGCACGCGCAGCGGATATTGCCGGAGTGCCTTGGACAGGTCCTTTTGGACCTCATCGGATTGCTCGATGTCCTTGAGCTTGACGACATAGTTGTTGACCTGGCCGGGGCGGGACAGGAGTTCCTGGAAGGCGGGCAGAGGCACGTAGACGATCTGGGTGTCGAAGGACTCCGAGCCGGTCTTGAAGAGTCCGACGAGGCGGAAGGCTTCGGCTCCCATGGAGCCGTCGGCGGCCTGGGCCATGAGGACCGCCTTCTCGCCGATGCGCAGGTCCAGGCGCTTGGCCAGGGCTGAACCCATGACGAGGCCCTTGGACGTATGCCCCAGGTAATCCCCCGCGGCCATGTAGGCGTGGATATCGGTGATGAGGCGTTCCTTCTCGGGTTCCACGGCGCAGACGAGGGCGCCCACCGAGGTCGCCGGCGTGGAGACGAGTCCGGTCAGGTGGATGCGGCCCGCGTGGGCGAGCACGCGCGGGTCGCCCTCCAGCGCCGCGGCGACGGGGCGGGAGTCCGCGATGAAACGGTCGGGCATCTTGACGATGTCCACGTCCTGGTCCTGGATCTGGAGGTGGCCCGTGATGGAGCCCGTGGACTTCTCGATGAGCTGTACCTGCAGAGAGCGCAGCATGCTCTGGCCGAACATGATGGCGGCCAGGCCGAAGCCCATGGAGGCCACGTTGATGAGGCTGCGGCGCCGGTTGCGCCAGACGTTGCGCCAGGCGAGGCGCAGCATCAGCCTCCCCCCTTCTGCAGACGCTGATAGGAGAAGAAGGCGTCGTCCAAAGCCAGTCCGAACTCGAGTTCATGATACCGCAGGACGGTGCGCTTCCCCTTCTTCTTGGCCGGCAGGCACTCCAGCCGCGAGGGCACGCGCCGGCCGCCGAGGATTTTGACGTCCGAGAGGATGATGGTTCGGATCAACTCGCCGCGCTCGGAATAGTCCTCTTCCAGAAGGGGCACGACGGACTGGTCTTCATCGTAGACCGCGACGTCCGAGAGGACCTTCCCCCAGACGACGGGGGCGTCTGGCAGGGGACTTGCCTCGATGCGGTAGACCGTGCGGCCGTCCTCTTTCGTCGTCTTCAGGAGCTTGTGGGTATAATCCTTGACGATGGAGTCGGCTTTGACGATGTCCTCGTAGGTGAAGTCGGAGCCCTGCCAGGCCGCGTGCATCATCGTGCTCGGGATCTTGATGACGCGCTCGACCTTCGGCATCCAGACCCACATCTCGTTCTTGCGGCGCAGCGTCGCGTTGCCGCGCTCCTTAGCCGGGGCGCGCAGGACCATGAGGGCGTAGGCGCGGTCCTTGTTCCAGCCCTCGACTTCCAACGTGCGCTTCCAGTCGGGCGTTTCGATGGTCATGGACAGGCGCCCGTGGCTGGAGTCGCCGCGCAGGGCCTGGTTGGCGCGGTCGATGAGATCCTTGACGTCCCGCTCGGCCCGCAGGGGCGTAGCGAAAAGCAAGAGCGCCGTCAGGACGGACTTCATGCGGGGATTCTACTCGTTTTGTTAATATAGCGGCGGTGAAGCGTTACGCGTGCATCCACGGCCACTTCTATCAGCCCCCGCGGGAGAATCCGTGGACGGGAGAGGTGGAACGCCAGCCTTCGGCCGGGCGCGACCATGACTGGAACGCGCGCGTGGCCCGAGAGTGCTACGTCCCCAACGGCGAGGCCCGCGTGGTGGACGGCGCCGGCCGCATCGTCAACGTCGTCGCCAACTACGAGCATCTTTCCTTCAATTTCGGCCCGACCCTGCTGTCCTGGTTCGAGGATGCGCACCCCCACGCCTACGCCCAGCTCCTCGAGGCCGACCGCCGCAGCGTCGAGCGGCTGGGCGGGCACGGCAACGCCATCGCCCAGCCTTTCCACCACGCGATCCTGCCGCTCGCCGACTCCCGCGACCGCGAGACCGAGATCCGCTGGGGCTTGGCGGACTTCCGAAAGCGCTTCGGGCGTGAGGCCGAGGGGATGTGGCTTCCCGAGTGCGCCGTCGATGACGCCACGCTCGCGGCCCTCGCGCGCGCCGGCGTCAAGTTCACGATCCTCGAGCCCCACCAGGCCGAGTCCGTGCGCCCGCTCGCGGGCGGGACCTGGCGGCCCGCCAAGGAGTCCCTCCGTGCCGGGGCGCCCTACCTATGGCGCGGCGAAGAGGGCGAGGAACTGGCCCTCTTTTTCTACGACGGCCCCCTCTCCCGGGCCGTGGCTTTCGAGAACGCCATGTCGGACAGCCGTCTTTTCGCGCGCCGCATCGCGTCGCACCTGCCGCCGACCGCGGAGGACGGCCTCTGCCTTCTGGCCACCGACGGCGAGAGCTACGGCCACCACGCGCGGTTCGGGGAGATGGGCCTGGCCCACCTCCTGCGCTACGCCCTGCCCCACGTCGGTGTCGAGGCGGTCAACCTGGGCTGGTACCTGGCCAAGCACCCGCCGCGCCACCAGGTCCGGCTGAAGAGCGGGGGCACCTCCTGGAGCTGCGCCCACGGCGTGGAGCGTTGGCGCTCGGACTGCGGCTGCGGCGAGGCCGAGGGGCATCATCAGCGCTGGCGCCGCCCCCTGCGCGAGGCCCTGGAGCGCCTGCGCGGCCTGCTGGCCGCGCTCTACGAGGAGCAGGCGCGCGGGCTCGTGCCGGACCCGTGGGCGGCGCGCGACGCCTATGGCGCGGTCGTGCTCGACCGCGGCGAGGAGACTATCCAACGTTTCCTGAGCGCCCACGTCCCCGGGATCAAGGACGAGGCGTCGCGCGTGCGCGCGCTCAAGCTGCTGGAGCTCCAGCGCCATTCGCTCATGATGTTCACCAGCTGCGGCTGGTTCTTCGACGAGCTCTCCCGGCTGGAGCCGGTGCAGGTCCTCCTCTACGCGGCACGAGCGCTGGAGCTGGCGCGGGACCTGGGGACCGAGCTGGAGAAGGGCTTCGTGTCGGACCTCGCCCTGGCGCCGAGCAACGACGCGGCCCTGCAAGACGGCGCCGGCGTCTGGGAGCGCCGCGTCAAACCCCAGGTCGTGACCCGTGACCACGTCGCGGCGCACTACGCCGCGGCGCTGCTCTTCGAGGACAGACCCGCCGAGAGCATCCACCACCACCGGGTCCGCTGCGAAAAGTTCACGCGACGCGCGGCCGCCGGCGTCACCGTGGCGGCGGGCTTCGCCGAGTTCACGGACGGGGTCGTCGGAGAGCGCTGGAAGCGCAGCTTCTTCTCGGCGGTCCTGCCCGGCCAGCGCGTCCAGGCCTTCGTCTGCGGCGAGCTCCCCGCCGAGAGGTTCGAGGCGCTGCTCGGCGACGCGGCGAGCGCCGGCCAGACCTGCGCCCTGCCGCCGGGGCGCGTATTCCTTTTGCGCGACCTGAGGCCGGACGAGCGCGAGCGCGTACTGACGCTGGTGCTCAAGCGGCGCATCGCGCGCTGGGAGGCGGGCGCGCACGAGCTGCTCGAGGAGGCCCTGCCGCTCGTCGAGCAGTTCCGCGGCCTGGGGCTGAGCCTGCCGCCGGGCCTGGGCGAGGAGACGCAGGTCGCGCTGGCCCACGCGCTCAACGACGCCGCGGGCCGCTTCGCCGAGGGCATCTTCGGAGCCGTCGATGAGGCGCGCTCCGTCCTTGCCCGAGCCAAGGCGGCGGGCTTGGAAGTGCCGGTCGCCGGGGCCGAGGCGACGTGGAACCAAGGGATTTCACGCGTACTGGACGGCCTCGAGAAGGATTTCACGGATTCCAGCCGCAGGGATCTCCGGGAGGCCGTCGAGGTCGCGGCCTTGGCGGGCCTCGGGGACTGGCGGCCCGCCGCGCAGACCCGCTACTTCAGGCTCCTGCAGGCGCGGGCAACGGCGGCTCCGGCGGCCGCCGAACTGGCCGCGGCGCTGGGCATCGCGCTGGGCGCTTCGCCCGAAGGCGTCAGGAAGCCGGAATGAGCCTCAGCTCTTCGCGGGCGTAATACAGCAGCGTCGGGGCGAGGATCACCCCCGGCACTCCCAGCAGGGCCTCCCCCACCAGCAGCGCCAGCAAAGTCGCCCACATCGGAAGCTGGATGCGCGAGCCGACGATGCGGCTGTTGAGGAAGTACTCCGCCTTATGGACGGCGACGAGGAAGACGAGGGCCGCGGCCGCCATATGGTTTGAGCGCGTCAGCGCCGCCGCCACGATCACGACGTTGCTGATCACGTTGCCGGCGATGGGGATCATCCCGCAAACGAAGGTCGTCGGGGTCAGGAAGGCGCGGAAAGGAATGTCCACGCTGTAGAGGAAGACGGCCGTCGCCGCGGTGTTGATGGCGGCGATGATGACCTGGGCGCCCATGACGCGCTCGAAGCTGTCCATGAAGAGTTCGCCGCGGCGGCGGCACTCGCCCAGGAGTTCCGCGTAGAGATTCCCCTTCTCCGGCGGCGCGGGCTCGGAGGACAGGAAGCGCAGGACCGCGACCGCGATGCCGACGAGGACCTGGAAGAAGTCGCGGGTCAGAAGGCCGCTGGTCTTGGTCAGCGCGCGGGCGTTCTCCTTGGCGGCGCCGAGGATGTACTCGCGCAGGTCCGAGACGTTGTCCACGGGCCACGGCAGGCCCAGGCTCGCGGCCAGTTCGTCCAGGCGCGGCAGGACGCGGTCGACGAGGACGGGCAGGCGCTCCAGGCCGAGGCGGATGAAGGAGATGAAGATCATCGTCAGCAGGCCCGCGACCACGGCGAAGAGGCCGACCGAGGACCAGCGCGCCAGGAAGGGCTTGACCCCCGCCTTGCGCAGGAGCAGGTCGGTCCGGTCCAGGATCAGGTAGGCGAAGAGCCCGGCCAGCAGGCAGGGGCCCAGGCCGAAGCGCGCGACCGCAGCCAGCGCGAGCAGGAAGAGGAGGTGGGCGATCCGGCGAGGTCCGGTCGCGGCCTGGAGCATGGCGGTAGGATAGCAAATGGATGCTCGCCGGCTAAGCCCGCGCTTAACGAGTTCGCGGCGCGCATAAGCGGAAATTAGACGCCGCTTAGGACGGGCGCAGGCCGGGAGGGCTACCCTGTCAGCATGAACACAGCTTCCTGCCGCATTCTCGCGGTCGACGACGACCCCGGCGCTCTCAAGCTCGTCCGGCGCGTGGTCGAGGGCATGGGCCATCGCGTCGAGGCCGCGGCCAGCCGCGCCGAGGCGAGCGCGCGCATTCATGGAGAGTCATTCGGCGCGCTTCTCACCGACGTCAGGATGGAGTCCTCCGACGCGGGGGTGCGCTTGGCCGCAGAGGCCCACGTCCTGCGTCCGGACCTGCCGATCATTCTGATGACGGGGCGCTTGGATATGGAGACGGCTCTTCCGGCCCTGCGCAACGGCGCCTGCGACTATCTGCCCAAGCCCTTCCGCCTCGACGATCTGCGCGCGGCGGTGGAGCGCGCGCTGTCCTCCCACGGGGGCCTGCCCGCGCCCGGAGACGACCTGCGCTCGGAGTTGAGCGCGGCCTACGGGGAACTACAGAAGGTGGAGCGCACGCGCGAGGGCATGCTCGCCATCATCAGCCACGAATTACGCACGCCGATGTGCACCGCCGAGTTGGCCGCGCGCCAGCTCGAATCCGAGCCCTGCTCGGTCGAGGGAGAGACCGCGCGCCGCATCCTGCGCGGCAGCTTGGCCCGCCTCGACGAGGCCATCCAGGCCATCATTCTTCACGCGCGCCTCAGCGGAGGAAAACCTCTGTCGCCGCTGGCGGATGTGGACTTCGAGGAGGTCGTGCGCGAGCAGGTCCGCGCGCAGGGGGCGGCGGCCGCCGCGCTCGAGCAGGAGATCAAGGTCTCGGTGACGGGGCCGGCGCGGCCGGTCCGCGGGGACCGCCCGCTGCTTGCGACCGCCGTGCGCCACCTTCTGAGCAATGCCCTGCGCTTCAACCGTCCGGGCGGGCGGGCGCGGATCGGCTTGGAGTTCCGGCCGCAGGAGGCGACCCTGACGGTCGCCGACGACGGCGAGGGCATTCCGGTCTGCGCCCAGAGCCGGATCTTCGACCCCTACTACCAGGCCGCGGATTATCTCACGCGGCGCGTCGGGGGATTGGGACTGGGGCTGGCCATCGTGCGCCGGGTCTTCGAGGGCCACGGCGGCGGGGTGGCGGTGGAGAGCAAACCCGGAGAGGGCAGCGTCTTTCGGGCCTGGGCGCCCCTGAGCTAGACGAACAACGCGAGGACGGCGTTGAAGCGGCGGGCGAACTCGGCCGCCAGTCCGTGGAATTCCAGGGGCTGGGTGTACACCTCGAGGGGGCGGGCCAGATCGATGGGCGCGACGGGGATGGTGAAGCAGAAGGTCGCGCCGCAACCCTTCCAGCTCTCGGCCCAGATGCGGCCGCCGTGCAGTTCCACCATGGCGCGGGCCAGCGTCAGGCCCAGGCCCGTGCCCTCGGTCTTGCGCGCGCTGACGCTGCCGGCCTGCTCGAACATCCCGAAGATCTTCTCCAGATCCTCGGCGGCGATGCCGCAGCCCGAGTCCTTGACCTTGAAGAGGAGCGTGCCCTGGTGCTCGTAGCGGCCCTGGGACACGGAGACGGTCACCGCGCCTCGGGCGGGCGTGTACTTGATGGCGTTGGAGAGAAGGTTGATAAGAACCTGCACGACGCGCCGGTTATCGGCCGCGCAGCGCGGCAGGAGCGGATCGACCGCTTTGAGGATCCGAACGCTCTTGGAGGTGGCGGCGGCCGTCACGGCGTCCACTGCGTCATCGACCAGAGCGCGGGCGTCGCAGGCTTGCTTGGAGATCGCCATCTTTCCGGCGGCGATCTTGGAGTAGTCCATGATATCGTTGACCAGCCCCTCCAGGCGCCGGGTGTTGCGCATGGCCAGAGATAGCATCTGCTTCTCGTCGGCCTGCAGACGGTCGGCCACCTGCTCGGCGAAGATCTCGAGGCCCAGGCGGATGGAGGTCACGGGCGCGCGCAGTTCATGGGTGAGGTAGGCGGCCTGGGCCTGATGCCCGGCGGCCGTGCGCCGTGTCTTGGCGCTCGCATGGGCGCCGGGGGCCGTCGCGGGCGCGGGGGCCTCGCGGATGACCAGGTCCTCCCAGGTCTGCTCGGTCGGGTTCATACCTGAGAGGATAGCCGCGCGCTGTTACAAGGCTATTACGGTTACCGTTTTTTTGTCGTCTTTTTACCGTAGCGCGGTAGATACTTTCCCTTGCCGGGGCTACTCTGAATCCATGAACACGCGAACATGGATTCAGGCCGGGTGGGTGCTTCTTTCCTCTTTGTCGGCCGCCTCCGCCGCGGCGGCGCCGTC
>Ga0154316_134_pt4 | contig 53399 bp, 61 predicted proteins | sample RifGroA2_FD_105610 | JGI IMG/M metagenome (GOLD analysis project Ga0154316, IMG submission 105610) | Elusimicrobia bacterium GWA2_66_18
GGCGCGCGCGCCGTTGCGCACGCCCAGATGCGAGCCGACCCAGTGTCCGGCCACGCTGAGCCCGCTCATGGCCAGGCCCAGGCTCCAATGCAGGCGGTCCGCCCAGGCGAAGGCGGCCAGGGCCGCGAGGTTGCTGGCGAGATTGAGGACCTTGGCTCGGGCGGTCGCCCCGAGCAGGTCGTGCTTGCCCCAGCGCACGAAGGCCAGGGCGAAGAAGGTCCCGGTCCCGGGGCCGAAGAAGCCGTCGTAGGCCCCGATCGGGAAGGCGATCATCAGCCCGCGGCGCCGGCGTTCCGCGGCGCAGAGGCGTGCGCTTTCATCGAGACTCCCGAAGTCCTTGCGCGACCAGATCAGCCAGGCGACAACCGGCAGGACGGCCAGCAGGAGGGGCCGGATCCAGGACGGGTCGACGTGCAGGGCCAGGCGCGCGCCGAGCCAGGATCCCGTGAGGGCCATGGCGACGACGGGCAGGAAGGGGCGTAGGGAGAGCTTGACCGCTCGACGGTAGCGCACCGTCGAGATGAGCGTGCCGATCGAGGATGAGAGCTTGTTCGTCCCGAGGATGAGCGCTGGAGAGAGACCCGCCGCGAGGTAGGCGGGCAGGGTGATGAGGCCGCCGCCGCCGGCGAGCGCGTCGACGACTCCGGCCAGGAAGACGCAGGCTCCCAGCAGAGCGAGCGCGCCCGGGGTCAAGCGTCTCTCTCCGAGTAGAGCCCCGCCGCCCAAACGAGGGCCGAAAGGACCAGCCCGGGGAAGGGAGCTTCGACGCCCAAGGGCGCCGCGCCCAGGCGCCGGTCCGCCGCGACCCATATCAGCGAGGTCGCGAACCCCGATACGGACGCGGACGCGGCCCAGCGCGGGCCGACGCGAAGCCGCGGGACATAGACCCCGAGCATGGGCAGGAGCAGGCCGGGGATGACGGCGCTGCCGACCGAATACCAAAGGTCCACCACCGAGGGAACCAGCCTCGCCAGCACGAAGGCCAGCAGCCCCGTGGCGGCCAACGCGAGGCGGACTCGGCGCTGCTGGCCGTCTTCATCGGTCGGGCGGAGGCGTCCGGCGAGGTCCTTGCCGAGGCTCACGGCCGAGAGCAGAGAGGTCCCCTGCAGGGCGGCGAAGAGGGATGCCGACACGCCGGCGAAGAAGAGCCCGCGCGCGAAGGCCGGCATGGTCGCGTCGGCCAGGCGAGGGAAGGCGAGGGTCGGAGAATCGAGGGTCGGGAGAATGGCGCGGGCGTAGAGTCCGGCGGCGGTCGTCAGCAGATCGAAGAGCATCCAGAAGCCGATGGAAACGAGGATTGCGCGCCGCGCGGTCGCGGGGGATTCGGCCGCGGCGCAGCGCTGATGAAAGGCGGGATCGACGATGGTCCACACGGCGATGAGCCACCAGCCCAGGATTTTACACGGGCCCATCCCGCCGGTCCAGGACAGGTGACCGGCGGGCAGGCGGGCGGCGAGGGCGGCGGGACCTCCGACGGCCTGGAAAGCGAAGGGAAGGATCAGGGCAAAGCCGGCGAACATGACCACGATTTGCAGGCGGTTGGCCGCGACGTCGGCGTTTAAGCCCCCGCGCCAGAGCAGGAGGAGCGAGGCCGCCGCGGCCGCGGCCATGGCGAGCGCCGTCGGCATCCCCGAGAGGTGGGACAGGAGGGTCCCGGCCATGAGGAGTTCGTCGGCGGGGCTGGCCAGGATGAAGACCAGCAGGGCCCCGATGAGCGCGGCGCCGCGTCCATAGGCCGACTCGAGATGGTCCGGGATGGTCAGCCCCGGGGTCAGGCGCACGCGCTCGGCGAGGAACACGGCGTAGAGCGCGGCGAAGACGTAGTAGGGCAGGGCCATCACCGTCCAATTAGAGAGGCCGGAGGTCCAGGTGAACTCCCCGACGCCCAGCACCCCGCCGTAGAAGGTCGGCACGAGCGTGGCCACGAACTGGGGCAGGGTCAAAGCGCGGGAGGCGAGGACGTAATCCTCGAGGCCGCCTTTGCCGCGGCGCGCGCGGGCGCCGAGCGCCACGGCGGCGGCGAGGAAGAGCCCGACGAGGAGGGCGTCGATCACCTTCCTATTTTACTTCAGTGGAGCGCTTTGGCGATGTCGCCGAGGAGATCGCGGGAGACGTCGCTCATCAGCGTGTAGTGCCGCGGTCCGGCGCGCCAGTGCAGGACCTTGCCCGCGCGCGAGGCGCGCAGGGTCCCGGGCAGGGGGACCGCTCCCGGGGCCAGGACGCCGCCCTTGGGCAGGCGCACGGGGCGGTCGGTGCGGAAGAGGGAGAGGATGCTCAGCCCGTCGGTGTAGCGGGCGTGGGTCACGCGGCGCTTGCCGACGGTGAAGGCGTCGGCGCTCTCGAAGACGAAGCCCCCCGGCAGCGTCGCGGGGAGGTCCACCTTGTCGTCGGTTCCCTTATTGAGCTGTTCGAGCGTCATGAAGTCGGGCGCCATGCCCCGGGCGTCGATCATATCTGCCGTCGAGGCCTCCAGGCGGAAGAGGGATTCGTCGAGGGGCTTGCGGGCCTCGAAGCTGTTGAATTGGGATTGACTGGCGAAAGAGCGCCGCGGCTGGTAGCGCTTGGAGCGTAGGACGACCTTGGTCTCGTGGTCCACCCAAAAAGTCTGCCAGGACTTGCCCGGGATCTTCGGCTCCAGGGTCAGCTTCCAGGTGGGGCGTCCCGCGACCTTTTCTCCGGCGCCGGCGGAGAGCTTGTAGTTTGCCGTCAGGAGCTCTCGTTCCTTTTCGGGAGGCAGGACCTTGTCGTAGCTGCGGGCCGCATCGCCCCTCACGGTCTTGCCGGAACGCACCAGACGCACGTTCTCGATGTCGCCGTCGCTGACCGAGATGCGCGTCACGGCTCCGTCCGGGGATAAGAACTCACGACGCACGTGGTCGGGGGGCAGGACATAGACGCGAATCTCTTCGGCGCGGGTCTGCTTGCCGAACCACTGGGTGACCATCACGCGCCCCTGATAAGGGATGGCGGGCGCGGCGAGGACGGCGTCGAGGAGGGCCTCGGGAGAGGGGACCTCGGCGGCGCGCGCGCCGACCGCGGCGCCGGCGAGCGCCGCCGCGAGGAGACTACTCCAGTTCGGCGTCAGAGGAGTTCGCATAGAGCGCGGTCAACTGGTCCGAGTAGGTCGAGGCCACCAGGTTCTCCTCGGGCACGAGGGCCTCGGCGCTGTAGCGCGCGTGGGCCGTGAGCAGGGGTTCGAGGGGAACCTCGTCGGCCGCCCCGGTCGAGCGCATCCAGAAGCCCGCCAGCAGGGCGGCGGCGGCCATGGTCCCGGCGGGGACCCAGAAGGCCGGGCGGGAGTTTGCCCTCCACCAGGGCTGAGAGCGGACGAACCGGCGTTCCAGGGCGAGGGCCAGGTCCGCGGGCATTCTCTTGCGCGGGGCGGCGCGGACCGTCATCTTGAGCTGGCGCAGGGACTCCGACTCCGCGCGGCAGGCGGGGCAGGCGGCTAAGTGGGCATCGACGCGGACGCGGTCCTTGCCGGCGAGCGCGCCGTCCAGGAAAGCCGAGATCTCGGGTCCTTGGGTGTGTTTCCGCTCGTTCATGACCGCATCCCTCCGCTCTTCTCGAGCGCCTCGTAAGCCTTCCTTAAAAGGAGCCGCCCTTGGTGTATCCTCGACCGGACCGTCCCGATCGGGATATCCATCACCGCGGCGATCTCCTCGTACGACAGATCTTCGATGTCGCGGAGCGTCACCGAGGCTTTGTAGGCCGGAGGAAGCCGCTCCATCGCCCTCTGCAAAATATCCAGACTTTCACGCTTGACCAACTCGTCTCCCGGCCGGGGCGAGTCCTCGGGAAGAAGGTCCGCCCACCCCGCGTCTTCGACCGGCGTCGGCGCGTCCAACGACACGGTGCGGCTGTGCGAGTGCCGCCGCATTGAGTCCAAGAAAACGTTGTGAAGGATTCGCAGGAGCCAGGAGTCGAACGGTCTGAGCGTGTCGTACGAGTCTCCGTGCTCGAAAGCCTTGGCGAACGCCTCCTGCAACAGGTCCCGCGCGTCCGGTTCGTTTCCGGCCAGCCGATAGGCGAAGTTGTAAGCCTTATCACCCGAGCGTTTGATCAGGTCGGCGAACTTCAGGGCGTCCATCCTTTCCACTTATAATACGGCCGGGAGGGCTGTTGGTTCGGGACTCAGGAGGCGTCCGGATCGACCGAAAGGCGTCTGCGGGCGCGCGCCCTCCTCAGGGCGAGGGCGATCAGAATCTCGATGAGGCGGGGGGTGGGGAGACCGGACTCGCGCCAGAGGCGCGGATACATGCTGATGGGGGTGAATCCCGGCAGGGTATTGGTCTCGTTGAAGAAGACGGCGCCCGTATGCTTGTGCACGAAGAAATCCACTCGGGCCAGGCCATAGAGGTCCAGCGCGCGGAAGGCGGCCAAGGCGATGGCCCGGACGCGGGCCGCGGTCCGGGAGGGCAGGGGGGCGGGGACCATCAATCGCGCGCCGTCGGGGTCCAGGTACTTGGCGCGGTAGTCGTAGAATTCCGCGTTCGGCGCGATCTCGGCGCAGATCGAGGCTTTGAGTTCGAAGCGGTCTCCCTTCTTAGCCCAGGGGTCGCCCAGCACGGCGGTTTCAATCTCGCGCGCGGGGATCGCCTTCTCGACGAGAGCCTTGTCGTCGTAGCGCAGGGCCTCGCGCATCGCCGCGGCGATGGCGGCGGAGGCCTGGACCTTGACCACGCCGACCGAGGAGCCCATGCGCGCGGGCTTGATGAAGACAGGGTAGCCGAAGCGCTTGGCGGCGGCTGCGGCCTCGCGCGGCGTGCGCGCCGCGGCCCAGGGGACTTGAGGAAGACCCGCCGACTCGGCGACGCGCTTGGAGGCTTCCTTGTCCATGCTCGCCGCCGAGCCGTATACGCCGCAGCCGACATAGGCCGCGCCGGCCAATTCCAGCATGCCTTGGAGCGTGCCGTCCTCGCCCATTGGGCCGTGCAGGACGGGGAATACGCAGTCCTTCCAGTCGAGCGAGGTCAGAAGTCTCCAGGGGTCCAGGCGCTTGCCACCGGCGCGCAGGCGGCGGGCGGCTTCCGGGTCGCGGAGCAGGGCTTTCGGCTCCAGCGCGCGCAGGCGCGCCGGGGGTACTTCGACCCAAGAGCCGTCGAGTCCCAGGTGGACGAGGCGCGTGCGCGAGCGTCCAGGGTCGAGGCTGTCGACGACGCATCGGGCCGAGACGAGGGACACCAGGCGCTCGGCGGACCTGCCGCCGCAGAGGACGAGGACGAGAGGACGGCTCACCGGCAGGCCAGGGCCTTGGCCACCTTCCCCAGCACCGCCGAAAAATTCAAGGGTTTAAGAATGTAGTCGTCGGCGCCCGCGGCGAAGGCTTCCTCGACCTCCTTCGTGACGCTGGCGGCCGTGCACATCAGAACCTTCATCTTGGCGGTTTTCGGGTTCCGGCGGATGAGCTGGACGACCTCGATGCCGCTCATGCCGGGCATATTCCGGTCGACGAGGACCAGGTCGATCGACTTCTTCCTGAGGATGTCGAAGGCTTCAGTGCCGCTGGCCGCGAGATGGGACTTGTGGCCATCGACGGTGACCACTTCCTTTAGAAGGTCACGGATGCACTCCTCGTCGTCCACGATCAGGATGTCGGCCATCGTCAGGATTTGTCCTGGAGGAGTTGGATGACCTTATTGACGAAGACGTTTTTCTCGAACGGCTTGAGCATGACTTCTTGCGCGCCGGCTTCCCGCGCTCGCTGGACGGCGTCCGAGTAGCCGGTGAGAACCATGACCGGCACGCGTTCCGAGTCCGGAAGGCGCCGCAGGCGCGAGAGGACTTCGAAGCCGTCCATGCCGGGCATCATGATGTCGAGGATGAGGAGGTTCGGCCGCTCGTCTTTCAGCTTCTCGAGGGCCTCGAATCCGGAGCGGGCCGTCGAGATCGAGAGATTCCGGCTGAGGCTGGAAAGGAAGAGCATCAGGACCTCGACGAGGTCCGGGTTGTCCTCGACGATCAACACTCGCTTCTTGCGCACCGTCTCGGCGCTCTCCACGACCGCAGGCTCCGCGTTCGCGGCGCAGACGGGCAGTTCCAGGCGGGAGGTCGTGCCGGTTCCGGCGCCCCGGCTCTCGAGCCAGATGCGTCCGCCGTGCTGCTCGACGATCTCCTTGGCGATGGGCAGGCCCAGGCCGAGGCCCGGGTATTCTCGCGTCGGGCCCTGGTTGGAGGCGAAGAAGCGCTCGAAGACGTGGGGCAGAACCTCGGGAGGCACGCCCGGGCCCTGGTCGGCGACGGCCAGGCGCGCGAACTCGCCGCCGCGCGTCAGTTCCACGCGAAGGGCGCCGGAGACCGGGCTGAACTTGGCCGCGTTGGAGAGGAGGTTGTCCACGACGTCGCCCAGTTTCTCCGCGTCGGCCAAGACCCAGAGCGGGATCGCGCCCAATTCCGCGGTCAACACGAGCTTCTTGCGGCGAATGTCCTTGTCGGAGCGTTCGAGATGGTTCCAGACGAGGGCCCTGAGGTCCACCGGCCTGAGGAGGATGGGATGCATCCCCTCGTGGACTTCGCGGATGCGCAGGATGTTGTTGAGCGTGGTCAGCAGGCCCTCGGCGCGCTCTATGATCGCGGTGAGGGCCTTCTGCTGGGGCTCGTGCAGGGGTCCCAGGCTGCCGTCCTTGAGCGTGTTCGCGTAGCCGATGACGACCGTCAGGGGGGTGCGCAGTTCATGCGAGACGTTCGCGATGAACTCGTTCTTCATCTGGTTGACCTGGCGCAGTTCCATGTTCTGGTTGACCAGATTGCGGATTTCGAGGACTCGGCGCAGGAGCTGGCTCAGGTCGGCTTGACGCAGATCCTGATGGGTCAAGTAGTCCATCGCGCCCTTCTTCATGGCCGAGACGGCGATTTGCTCGCTTCCCGCCGCGGTGGTCATGACGACCGCCGTCTTGGGGTGGTGCTGGCGGATCTTATCGAGGATGTCCAGCCCGTCGGAGGGGGGGAGTTGATAATTCAGGAAGACCAGGTCGAAGAGGCGTTCCTGGAGCCTGCGCAGAGCCTCATCCCCGTCGGCGGCGGTGTACACGGCCAGGCCGGGGTGGGAGAGGCTCTCCAGGCGGGCCTTCAGCAGGGTCCGGGCCTCGACTTGATCGTCGACAATGAGGATGCAGAATGGTGATTCTTGGGAAGCCGCCATGTCGCGTTGATTGTAGCAGACGCGTCCCCTCGCGTCCAGCCTGCCTTCCTTGATGAAGCCGGGTCCTAAAAGCTATCCTTTAGACTTCGATGCATATCGACGCGTTTCCCCATCCCGACATCCATAAGATACTGCTGGACGAGCAGGCCCTCGGCGACCGCATCCGCGCGCTGGGCGCGCAAATCACGCGCGACTATTCGCAGCGCCGCCTCCTGGTCGTGGGGGTGCTCAAGGGCAGCCTGATCTTCATGTCCGACTTGCTCCGGGCCCTGGGCTCGGAGGTGGACGTGATGGTGGATTTCATGGCCGTCGCCTCCTATGCCGGGACCGCCTCGACCGGGACGATCCGCGTGCTCCTCGACCTTCGCGAGAACCCGGAGGGCCGCGACGTCCTGGTCGTCGAGGACATCGTGGACACGGGGCTCACGCTGACCTCGCTGACAGAGACCCTGCGCGCGCGTCGCCCCGGCTCTCTCGAGGTCTGCACGCTCCTTGATAAGCCCGATTGCCGCAAGACGCCGTTTAAGCCCAAGTACGTCGGCTTCCAAATCCCCAACGAGTTCGTCGTCGGCTTCGGCCTGGATTACGACGAGCGCTATCGCCAACTCCCCTACGTCGGCGTGCTTAAGCCTCTCCAGGCGAGGACCCATTGATGGACAAGAAGAACATGAAGCAGACGGCGATGTGGGGCTTCGGCCTCCTCATGATGCTGATGCTGTTCAATAGCGTCAAGACCGTCCCGGTCGAGACCGAGATTCCCTACTCCGCCTTCAAGGCGCGCCTGCGCGCCGGCGCCGTCACCGAGGTTCGCGTGCGCCCCGACCTCATCAGCGGCCAATACCGCGACGAGAAGGGGCGGGTCCAGAGCTTCCGCACCCTGCCCCTGCCGGACCCGAAGTTAGTCGAGGAGTTCGAGGAGCACAAGGTCTCCAACTTCCAGGGAGAACGAGACCGCAGCGGGCTCTACAGCTTCGCGCTCAACATCGGCGGCATCCTCCTCTTTTTCTTCTTGTGGTGGTTCTTCGTCATCCGCCAGGTTCAGGTGGGAGGCAAACAGGCCCTCTCCTTCGGGCGCTCCAAGGCCAGGATTGTCGATGAGAAGAAGAAGAAGACGACCTTCGAGGACGTCGCCGGCTGCGATGAGTCGAAGGAAGAACTCCACGAGGTCGTGGACTTTCTAAAGAACCCCGACAAATACCAGAAATTGGGCGGCAAGATGCCGCACGGCGTGCTTCTCTTCGGGCCTCCCGGAACGGGCAAGACGCTGTTGGCGCGCGCGGTCGCCGGCGAGGCGGGCGTGCCGTTCTTCTCCGCTTCGGCCTCCGAGTTCGTGGAGATGTTCGTCGGCGTCGGCGCCAGCCGCGTGCGGGACCTCTTCGAGCAGGCCAAGAAGGCCGCCCCGGCCGTCATCTTCATCGACGAGCTCGACGCGGTCGGCCGGCACCGCTTCGCGGGCATCGGCGGCGGCCACGACGAGCGAGAGCAGACCCTCAACCAGCTTCTCATCGAGTTGGACGGCTTCGAGCAAAACCAGGGCATCATCCTCATCGCGGCCACCAACCGCCCCGACGTCATCGACCCGGCGCTCCTGCGCCCGGGCCGCTTCGACCGGCAAATCAACGTGCCCGTCCCCGATAAGAAGGGCCGGGAAGCCATCCTTAAGGTCCACGCCAAGGCCGTGAAGATGGCCCCCGACGCGGACCTGGCGGTGGTCGCGCGGCGCACCCCGGGCTTTGCGGGCGCGGACCTGGCCAACGTCATCAATGAGGCGGCCCTGCTGGCCGCGCGCAAGAGCAAGGAGGCCGTCGAGCTCCCGGACCTGGAGGAGGCCATCGAGCGCGTCATGGCGGGCCCCCAGAAGCGCTCCAACGTCATGAGCGAGAAGGAGAAGAAGGTGGTGGCATACCATGAATCGGGCCACACCCTCGTGGCGAAGTTCCTGCCCGGCACCGACCCCGTGCACAAGGTCTCCATCGTCTCGCGCGGCCACGCCCTGGGCTACACCCTCCAGCTTCCGATCGACGACAAGTACCTGACCTCCCGCGGCGACATCCTCAATCGCATGGCTATCCTGCTCGGCGGGCGCGCGGCCGAGGAGTTGGCCTTCTGCGAGATCACCACGGGAGCCTCCGACGACCTCTCCAAAGCCACGGCCTACGCCACGCGCATGGTGACCGAGTTCGGCATGAGCGAGAAGGTCGGTCCGCTCTCCCTCAAGAAGCCGGATCAGGAGATATTCCTGGGCCGCGACCTCAACCAGGGCGGCGGTTTCTCCGAGCGCACCATGCAGATGGTCGATGAGGAGGTCAAGCGTCTCGTCACCGACGGCCAGACCAAGGCGCGCGAGATCCTGGCCGCGCACCGCCAGATTCTCGACGACCTCGCGCAGAAGCTGTTCGACCGCGAGGTCCTCAATGGAGAAGAGATCGATGCCATCCTCCTGGCCGCCGGCGCCTGAGGCGACGTGAACCGGAGATGTTTCGGCACCGACGGAGTGCGCGGCATCCCCGGCCGCGAGCCGCTGACCCCCGCGACCGTGCGCGCGCTGGGTTTCCACGCCGCGCGCGTCCTCCTTAGGAAGTCAGGCATGGCGGTGAACGGTCGCGCGCCCTGCATCGCCATCGGGAGGGACACCCGTGGTTCGGGCCCGGCCCTGGCCAAGTCCCTGTCCGCCGGATTTGCCGCGGCGGGCGTATCGGTCCTGGACCTGGGAGTGATCCCCACGCCGGGCGTGTCCTTCCTCGTCCCGCGTCTGGGCTGTCTGGCGGGAGCGGTGATCTCCGCCAGTCATAACCCCGCCGAGTACAACGGCATCAAGTTCTTCGACGGGCGCGGCTTCAAGATGTCCGCGGCCCTCGAGCGCGAAGTCGAGCGCCGCCTGCGCGCCGGCCGTCCCCTGCCCCCTTCCCCGGCCCGGGCCGCGCGTGACGGCGCGAGGCACGTCGACCTCTATCGCGACTTCCTGCGCAGCGCCTTCCCCGCCACCCTCGACCTGGAGGGAGTGAGGCTGGTGGTGGACTGCGCCCACGGCGCGTCCGCGGATTTCGCTCCCGGGGTCCTGAGGGCTCTCGGCGCCGAGGTCTTCGCCATCGGCGTGCATCCCGACGGCCGCAACATCAACGCGCTCTGCGGCGCGCTGGTCCCGGGGGCCATGGCGCGAGAGGTCCGTCGGCGCCGCGCGCACGCGGGCGTGGCCTTCGACGGGGATGCCGACCGAGCCCTCGTCTGCGACGAGACCGGAGCGCTCCTGGACGGCGATTCGGTCATCGGCGCGGCGGCGGCCCGACTGCTGCGACAAGGGCTCCTCCGGGGGAGTAAGGTCGCGCTCACGGTCATGTCGAATTTCGGCCTCATCCGCTTCCTCAATGAGCGCGGCGTGGAGGTCGTGACGACCCCCGTCGGCGACCGGCACGTGACCGAGGCCATCGAGCGCGAGAGGCTGAGTCTGGGCGGCGAGAACTCCGGACACGTGGTCTTCCGCGACTTCGGTCCCACGGGAGACGGCATCCTGACCGCGCTCCAAACCCTGGCGGCCTGGCGCGAGTCGGGCAAGCCGATGAGCGCCCTGCGCCGGCTCTACGTTCCCACGCCGCAGACCCTGCTCAACCTGCGCGTGCGGCGCAAGCCGGAGCTCGACGGGCTCCAGCGCACGCAAGCCGCGATCTCGCGCGCCGTGAAGTCCTTGGCGGGTCGCGGACGGGTGTTCGTGCGCTACTCGGGCACGGAGCCCGTCTTGCGCGTGCTCGTCGAGGGGCCCGGCAAGGCCGAGAATCTCAAGCTCGCGCTCGCCGTCGCGCGCGCCTATCTGACGGAGACGGGACAGACCCAGGAGGCTCATCCATGAGGATGTCGGAGACTCGGATCAAGCTCGGCGTGAACATCGACCACATCGCGACCCTGCGCCAGGCGCGCAAGGACATCGATCCGGACCCCGTCGCCGCAGCTCAGGTCGCGCGCCAGGCCGGCGCGGACATGATCGTCTGCCACCTGAGGCGCGACCGCCGCCACATCCAGGACGCCGACCTCTTCAAGCTCTGCCGGCTGAAGGGCGAGACCCATGTCGAGATCGCCGACGACAAGAGGATCGTGGACTTGGTCCTCAAGGCCCGTCCCGGCTCGGTCTGCCTGGTTCCAGAGAGGCCCGGCGAGGTCTCGACCGAAGGCGGCCTGGACGTGGCGCGCAACTTCAAGAGCCTGGAGAAGACCGTCGCCCGCCTCAAGAGGGCCGGCGTCGAGGCGAGCCTCTTCATCGCTCCCGAAGCGGGCAACGTCCGCGCGGCGCGCAACCTGGGGGCCGACGTCGTCGAGTTCGACGCCAGCGACTACTCCGCCGCCCCGAACCAGCCCAAACGGAGATCGGAACTGGAGCGCCTGGAGTTGGCGACCTACATGGCATGGGAGATGGGCCTGACGGTGCACGCGGGGCATGGCCTCGACTATCACAACGTGGCCCCCCTGGCGCGCATGCCGCACCTCAACGCGCTCAACATCGGCTATTCTATCGTGGCCCGCTCGGTGTTCGTGGGCCTGAAGACGGCCGTCGGCGAGATGCGCCGCATGGTGGACTGACTTCGTGTGCGGCATCGTCGGCTACATCGGGCCCAAGCAGGCCGTTCCGCTTCTCATGGAAGGCCTCAAGCGGCTCGAGTACCGGGGCTATGACTCCTCGGGCCTGGCGGCCGTCCGCGACGGCGCCTTAGATCGCCGTCGCGCGTCCGGCAAGCTGACGAATCTGGAAAAGGTCTTGGCGACGAATCCGCTTGGGGGTTCGTCGGCCATCGGCCACACGCGCTGGGCCACGCACGGCAAGCCTTCCGAGGAGAACGCGCATCCGCACACGGACTCCTCGGGCGAGATCGCGGTCATCCACAACGGCATCATCGAGAATTGGATCGAGCTCAAGGACCGGCTCACGGCCGCCGGCGTCCGGTTCGCGTCCGAAACCGACACCGAGGTGATCGCCCACCTCGTCGCTGAGAAGCTCGCCCAGCTCCAGAAGTCGGGAGGCGCGCCCAAGCCCGACCTCAACGAGCCGCTCCTCTTCGAGGCCGTGCGCCGCGCGCTCGGCGAGGTCCGCGGCGCCTACGCCGTCGCCGTGCTCTGGGCCAAGGCCCCGGGGGTCATCATCGCGGCCAAGACCGCCTCGCCTCTCATCATCGGCCTGGGCGAGGGGGAGACCTTCCTTGCCTCCGACATACCGGCCTTCCTCTCCTACACGCGCAAGGCCGTCTTCATGGAGGACGGAGAGATGGCCGTCCTGAGGCGCGAGGGATCGACCTTCTTCGATCTCAAGGGCAAGAAAATCGTGAAGACGCCGACGACCATCTCCTGGGACCGAACCATGGCGGAGAAGGGCGGCTACCGGCATTTCATGCTCAAGGAGATCCATGAGCAGCCGTCTTCCTGCGAAGACACCATGAGGGGACGATTCTTTCCTCTCAAGGGCGTTTTGGAGCGCGACTGCGGGATGAACGCGGACATCCTCAAGAAAACCCGCACCGTGCACATGATCGCCTGCGGCACGGCCTACCATGCCTGCCTGGTCGGTCAATATTGGTTCGAGACCCTAGTCGGCGTTCCCACTCGGGTCGAGACGGCCTCCGAGTTTCGCTACCGCGAGACGACCATCACGGCCGACGATCTGGTCCTCGCGATCAGCCAGTCCGGCGAGACCGCCGACACGCTGGCCGCCGTCAAGCTCGCCAAGGAGAAGGGGGCCAAGGTCCTGGCCGTATGCAACACGGTGGGCTCGGCGCTGACGCGCGCCGCGGACTGGACGCTCTACACGCACTGCGGCCCGGAGCTCGGCGTGGCCTCCACCAAGGCCTTCATCGGCCAGTTGACCGCTCTCGCGGTCATTGCGTTACATGCGGCCATCGGCCGCGGCTCCATGACCGAGACGCAGGGCCGCGCCTTCGTCGACGAGTTGGTCAGGGTCCCGGGCTGGATACGGGCGGCCCTCAAGCTCGACAAGGCCGTGCATGAGATAGCCCTTAAGTTCGCCAAGAAGGACCACTTCCTCTTCATCGGGCGCTACGTGAACTACCCCATTGCGCTCGAGGCCGCGCTCAAGCTCAAGGAAATCTCCTATATCCACGCCGAGGGCTACGCCGCCGGCGAACTCAAGCATGGCCCCATCGCGCTCATCGACACGGAGATGCCCGTGGTGGTCATCGCGACCAAGTCTCGGGTGTTAGACAAGACCCTCTCGAGTCTTCAGGAGGTCAAGGCGCGCGGAGCCCGGCTTATCGTGCTGGCCACCGAGGGGGGAGGCGATTTCAAGGACGTCGAGCACGTTCTGCGTTTGCCGCCCGTGCCGGAGCTGCTGTCGCCCATCGTCAACATCGTCCCGCTCCAGATGCTGGCCTATCATATCTCGGACCTGCGCGGCTGCGACGTCGATCAGCCGCGAAATCTGGCGAAGTCCGTCACGGTTGAATGATGGAGCTGGGCGTCGACCTCGTCGAGATCGGGCGCATCCGGGAGCTCGCGCGGCGCAACCCCCGCTTCCTGCGCCGCATCTTCTCCGCCTCCGAGATCGCTTACTGCCGGGCCAAGAAGGACCCCTGGCCCCACTTCGCCGTGCGCTTCGCGGCCAAGGAGGCCGTCTACAAGGCCCTGGGCAAGGCCGAGGTGCCGCTGACCGCCATCTCGGTCGCGCGCGACGCGAAGGGCCGTCCTTCGATCCGCGTCGCGGGCCGCTGCGTTGCCAAGCTCAAGCTCTCCCTTTCCCACGGCCGCGACCACGCCGTCGCCTTCGCGATCCGTCTTTGAGCGCCGAAGACCCCCCGTCAAATGAGCGGCCGTTATCATGAAGATTGCGTCCCGGCGACGAGACGGTCCATGGTACAATATCTTTGACGGGAAGAAGGTTTCCCTCGCCACATAAGACGTACGTGAGCAAGACGGACACAGAAGAGGACATACAAGACAATGGCTACCGGAAAAGTGAAGTGGTTCAACGATCAGAAGGGCTTCGGTTTCATCACGCCGGACGACGGGTCTAAGGACCTGTTCGTTCACCACTCGTCCATCATGGGCGATGGCTTCAAGACTTTGGCCGAGAATCAGGCCGTGGAATTCGACGTGGAGCAGTCCGACAAGGGCCCCCGCGCCGGAAACGTTCGCAAGCTCTAAATCAGCCGACGAACGCCGCCTGAGAGAGTCCCCCTCGCCGCTTGCGGCGAGGGGGCTCTTCCTGTTAACCTATCACGATGGCCCGCACCCTGGTGCTCAACCGCAGCTTCCGCGCCGTCGCCGTGGCCGACTGGCAGCGGGCGCTGACGCTCGTCTACCTGGGCCTGGCCGAGGCCCTCGACGAGGAATTGACCCCGCACGACTTCTCGGCCTGGGTGGAGGTCTCCTCTAACTGGCTGGAGGCCCCGAGCGGGTTCGTGCGCTCGACGAACATGCGCTTCGCCGTGCCCGAGGTCATCCGCCTGGTGCACTACGACCGCATCCCGCACCGGGAGGTGGCCTTCACGCGCCACAACGTCTTCGCCCGCGACCGGCACCGCTGTTCGTATTGCGGCAAGAAGAAGCCGACCGTGGAGCTCGACCTGGACCACGTCCTGCCCCGCTCGCGCGGCGGCCCCCATGAATGGGACAACGTCGTGACTTCCTGCCGTCCGTGCAACCTCAGGAAGGCCGATAAGCTCCCGGATGAGGCGGGCATGCCCCTGCGGGTCACCCCCGCCAGGCCGCGCTGGACCCTGATGGGCAGCCTGGTGCCGCATCCGCGCGCGGATATCCCCGCCAGTTGGAAGAAACTCCTCCTGATCGGCCCTTCATGAAAGTCCAGCCCCTTGCTCGCGCGCAATTGCGCGAAGGCCTCGTCGAACGCCGGGAAGACGACCACAAGGGAGTCTACGGGCACGCCCTGATCGTGGCCGGTTCGCGCGGCATGGCGGGAGCGGCCATACTGGCCGCGCGCGCGGCCCTGCGTTCGGGCGCGGGGCTGGTCACCGCGGCGGTCCCTTCCGGGGTCGCTTCGACGGTGGCGGGCGCGATCCCCTCGGCTTTGACCCTCTCGCTGCCGGAGAACGCGGCCGGCGCCTTCCGGCCCGAAGGGGTCGAACGCCTCAAGCAGTACGCCAAGGACCGTCGCGTGGCGGCCTTCGCCCTCGGCCCCGGCCTCTCCACGCAGCCCGACGCGGCGCGCTTCGTGCTCCACGCCCTTTCCTGCCTGCCGCTGCCGGCAGTGGTGGACGCCGACGCTCTGAACATCCTCGCCGCGCAGGATCCCGCGGGGGTCGCGCAGATGTTCAAGGCGCGCCGGCGCCCCTGCGTCTTCACTCCCCATCCCGCGGAGATGTCGCGCCTGCTCAAGACCGGCAAGCCTGTCGGCGAGACCGCGCGCATCAAGGCCGTTGAGCGCCTGTCGTGCGAATGGGGCGGGGTCGCACTGCTCAAGGGTCGCCGGACCCTGATCTCCTCGGGATTGCGCACCGTCGTCAACCTCACGGGAGGACCGTCCCTGGCCAAGGCCGGTTCGGGAGACGTCCTGACCGGGCTCGTCCTCGGCCTCTGGACCCAGGCCTTGGCTTCGGGACGATTGGAAGGAGATCTCGCCTTCAAGTCCGCCGCCCTCGGCGCTTGGCTGCACGGCACGGCCGGCGACTTGGCCGAGAAGGAACTCACTGCCTGGGCCGCGACTTCCGAGGATCTCGTGGACTTCCTGCCCAAGGCCTTCAAGACGCTGTGAGGTTGTTGCTCCGTTCCGAGCCCGAGACCGTCGCTCTGGGCGAAGCCTTGGGTCGTTGCCTCTCGACCGGAGACCTGATCCTGCTGTTCGGGGAACTGGGCGCGGGAAAGACGACCCTCGTGCGGGGGATTGCCAGAGGCATCGGCTTTCGCGGCCGGGTCTCGAGCCCTACCTTCGCGTTGGCTCATGTCTACCGAGGCCGACGCATGGTCCTCCACCATCTCGACTTGTATCGCCTGAAGGCCGGCGAGACGGGGGAGCTCGGCCTAGATGAACTTCTGGCCGATCAGCGCGGGGCCGTCGTCGTCGAGTGGCCTCAGGCCGCGGGACGCTGGCCGGCCCGCCGACTCGAAGTCCGTCTCGCCCACTGCCGTCCGGGACGCCGCGCCGTCGTGACGGACAGGCGCAAGCGCCCCTCAAAATCGTAGAATCAGGAAGATGGCACCCAACATCTTGGCGGCGGACGCCGCCGGCGATGCGCTCACCGTCGCTCTCGAGGCCGGGGGCCAGGTTCTCACCGCGCGCCGCGGCGCGCGGGCCAAGCACGACGAGTCGCTCCTGCCCGCGGTCGAGTCCTTGCTTAAACGCGCCGGGCTTGAGTGGGAGGACCTCGACGCCGTGGCGGTCCCCTCGGGTCCCGGGCGCTTCACGGGCATTCGCATCGGCATGGCCTTCGCCGCCATGGCCGGCATGAAGCTCAAGATCTCCGCCCTGGCCCTCTCTCGATTGGAGACCGCCGCCGAGAAGTGCTCCGCGGACGACATCCTCGCCGCTCTGCCGGGCTGGAAGAAGGAAGTCTATTCCCAACTTTTCCGACGCAAGAAGAGCGGCCTTGCCTCCGTGGAGGACGCCGCCTGGACCGCGCCCGACGCTTGGCCCGCTCTTCAGGCGCAGGCCGAGGCGAAAGGCGCCACCGTGGCGTTTCATGACACCGACGCCCGCGATCTTTTGGCCCCAGCGCGGCGGCGCCTGGCCTCCGGGAAGTTTCCGCCGTTCAAGCCGTTCTATCTCAAGCCGGCGGGTTATGAGCGTCCCGGTCGTTAGGCCCGCGCGATCCTTCGACATGGATTCGGTCGCGGCAATCGCCCGCCGCCCGTTTGCCGCGGGCTGGTCGCGCGAGGCCTACGCGGAGGAAGCGGAGCGCACGGACTCGATCTTCCTCGTCGCCGACGACGGCGTCGTGCGCGGATATGCGATGGCGCGGGTGTTCGAGGAGGAGGCTCAGCTCCTAGACTTGGCCGCCGCCGAGGATGGTCGGGGGCTCGGGCGCACGCTTTGGGCGGCGCTCGCCGCCGCGGCGCGCTCGCGCGGCTGCCGCAAGCTGACCCTGGAGGTCTCGCAGATGAACACGCGCGCCCTTCATTTTTATCGCCGCGCGGGGACCTCGATTGCGGGTCGCCGCCCGAATTTCTACAAAGACGGTTCCGACGCCATCCTGATGGACTTTCCCCTCGCGTGATCGCCTTCCTCCTCCTGTCCTTTTTCCTCGCGCCGGCAGCGGCTGCGTCCTCCTCGGGTTCGCCCGACGCGCGCCGCGCGCAGTCCGAATATCTTCGCGGAACGCTCCTCGAACGGCGCGGCGCCTACGGCGACGCGCTGGCGGCCTACGAGAAAGCCCTGGCGCTGGATCCGAACTCGGCCTTCATCGCGGGCGAGGCGGCGGAGCTGGCGCTGGAGATTCCAGACCAGGGGCGCGCCGAAAAGTGGGCGCGGCGGCGGCTCGAGTTGGCCCCCGACGACCCGCAGTCTCGGCTGATCCTGGGACGCGTCTTGTGGGCCCGGGGCGACTCCGTTGAGGCCGAGGAGGAGATGATCAGGGCTCTCGAAGCCGAGCCCGCGTCGGAGGAGGCGGTCTTCGCGCTGGTGGAGCTGGTGGCGGCCCGTGAGCCCAAGCGCGCGCGCGAACTGCTGGAGAAGTTCCTGAAGGGGAACCCGGAGCACGCCTCGCGCGCTCTTTATAAGTTGGGACGCCTCGACGCGCAGGAGGAGCGCTATGAGGCCGCCCTGGACGAACTCAAGCGCTCCATCGCCCTGGACGATTCCGAGTCCGGGCCGGCGCGTCTGGCCCTGGCTCAGATCTATGAGTTGCGCCGCGACACCGAGGCCGCCATCGTCGAGTACAAACGCCTGCTCGCCGATGAGCCCGACGACTTGGAGCTCCGGGCGCACATCGGGGACCTCCAGACCGCCTCCGGCGACCTGGAATCGGCGCGGGAGACCTTCCGCGCCCTCAAGGAGAAGAGGACGTCCGACCCGGCCGCCTGCGCCTGGCTGGCCGCCGACGCGGAGCATGCCGGAGACTTCGCGCGGGCTTCGCGCGTACTCAAGGACAGCGCCGCGCTCAAGGACGACCCGACTTTAAACCTGCGCTTGGGCTACTACCTGCTTCAGGCCCGCGGCATGAAAGAGGCGATGAAGACCCTTACGCAGGCGTTTAAGCGTTGGCCCAAGGATGACCGCATCGCCTACTATCTGGCCCTGGGGCACGACGATCAGGGAGAGCATGGGGAGGCCGTCAAACTCCTGCGCGGCGTGCTGGCGGTCAAGCCCGATGACCGCGACGCGCGCTGGCAGTTGGCCGCCATCTTGGAGAAAATGGACCGGATCTCCGAGGCCGAGCCCGAGTTCCGCATCCTGCTGGCCGACAAGCCCGACGACGCCCCGGCTCTCAACTACCTGGCCTACGCGTTGGCCGACCGGGGCCTAAAGCTCGATGAGGCCGAGGCGCTTGTGCGCCGGGCTCTCGCCCTCGAGCCCTCGAACGCCGCCTACCGCGACTCCCTGGGATGGACTCTCTTCAAGCTGGGACGCCTCACCGAGGCCGCGCGCGAACTGGCGGCTTCGGCGCGCGCCTTGCCCGACGACGAGGCCGTCTGGGACCATCTCGCTTCGACGCGCAAGGCCCTGGGTCGCGAGGAGGCCGCCTGGCGCGCCTGGCGCCTGTCGCAGAGCCTGGGGGGGACGAAGGCGCGCGCCAAGGCCGACGCCCTGCAGAAGGGTCTGTCTTCGGAGGCCTTGGGCGAACTGTGGCGCGCGCATTTGGAGGCGGTGCACGGCGGGATCAAGCGCTTCAATGCCGTCTGCGAGGTGCGGGGAAAGGTCGCCGGGCGCGCGATCCGTCATCAGGCCATGCTCTCCTTCCGGGCTCCGAAGGAACTCACTCTGGAAATACTTGGCCCGCTCTTCGCTCCCGTCGCGCGCGCGCGCATCGACCCACAAGGCTTCTTCATGGACCGCTTCCCCGTGTCGGGTGCGACGGATGAGCAGGTCCGCGTCGCGGCCGAGGGGACCCTCGCCGTGGTGGCCGCGGTCCTGGGGGGAGAACCGTATGCCCCGGGCCCCGCCCGCTTGGAGTCCGGCTGGGGCAGGCGCGAACTGGCCCGCAAGGCTTGGCGCGTGGAACTCAGCGACTCGGCTCTGGCCCTTTCCGCCTCCCCGGAGGGCGGAACGGCGATGACCTTCTCCGACTTCCAGAAGGAGGGTCTGCGGCGCGTGCCGAAGAACTTCGCGGCCAAGGGGAAGTTCTGGGAGTTCGCGCTCACTTGCGCCGAGCCGAAGGTCGAGTCCTTTCCGAGCGAAGTCCTGCCGGAGGCGCCGTGAGAGTCCAATGCCCGGCCAAAGTGAACCTATTCCTGGAGGTCACCGGGAAAAGGAAGAACGGTTACCACACGTTGTCCACTCTCTTCGCCAAGATCAACATCTACGATGTTTTGGACTTCAAGTTCGCCAACGGGGGCAAGCCGATCCTTGAGATCGTGGATGAATTCCATGCTTGCCGCCTATCGGCGGGACCTGATAATCTGGTGATGAGGGCCGCCAAGGCCTTTTATCGGTCTTTTCGGATCGGGGTCGGAGTTCATATCACTTTGACCAAGCGTATACCGATGGGCGCCGGTTTGGGGGGGGGATCGTCCGATGCGGCCGGGACTCTTCTGGGATTAGCTCAATTCTTCCAGATAAAACTTACGGCCGCGCGGAAGAAAAAACTGCATGATCTCGGGGTCGAACTCGGGGCGGACGTCGCGTTCTTCCTCAAAGACTCCCCATTCTGCCTGGCGACGGGCATCGGGGATCGTCTCCGGCCTATGAAGATTCCTAGATCCTTGCCTTATATGGTTCTGGCCTGGCCGGGCTTCCCATCTCCTACGGGACCCGTCTACAAGGCCCTTGCGGCCCGTCGGAGACCCGATATATTGACAAGGCTTTCCCAGCTTGATAAACTGGTCCGTCGCTTGAAGAGGGGACGCCCCGTCGACGAATGGGGGGGGCTGCTCTTCAACCGCTTGGAGCAGGCGGAGTTGCCGGTCTTGGCGGATGTCGCGCAAGCCCGTCGCATCATGGAAGCCGCGGGTGTGGAGGGGGTGCGCATGTCGGGTTCGGGCTCGTCGGTCTTCGGGTTCGTTTCCTCCCATGCGGAGGGCGAGCGGATCGTCCGGCGGCTTCGGGTATACCCCTGGAAGGTTTTCCTGACCAGTTGTCTCGGTTGACCTCTCTTGGAGATCACGGAAGTCCGGGTCCATCTTCGCGGCGAAGAGAAGCTCAAGGCTTTCGCCACGGTCACGTTCGACCGCTGCTTTGTCGTCAGGAACATGAAGGTCATCGAAGGAGAGAAGGGGCTCATCCTGTGCATGCCGTCGCGCAAGATGCCGGATGGGTCGTTCAAGGACGTGGCGCACCCGATTACCGTCGAATTTCGGTCGTTGTTGGAAAGCAAGGTGTTCGCCTGCTACGAGCAGGAACGACGCAAGACCGCGGCGGGATCCGGCACTGGCTCCCGGGTGGTGTAACGGTAACACAGCGGCCTTTGAAGCCGTTATTCCTGGTTCGAGTCCAGGCCCGGGAAAGGCTGATTTCGACAAAATAAGATCATGAACAACGCGAAGAAGGCAAAAGGGCAGTTGGCGGTGCTGATCCTGGCCGCGGGCCAGGGCATGCGCATGGAGTCGTCTATTCCCAAGGTACTCCATCATGTGGGCGGTCGTCCGATGCTCTTTTACATCCTGCGCATCGCCAACGCGCTCAAGCCGGGCGCTATCGGCGTGGTCGTCGGCCACGAATCCGACCAGGTCAAGGCCGCGACCCTGGAGATGGCCAGGTCGGTCGGCATCACGCGCGCGATCTGCTTCATCACGCAGAAGAAGCCCCTCGGCAGCGGTAACGCCGTCGTGGAGAGTCTCCCGTTCCTTAAAAAGTTCAAGACCGCGGCCGTGATGTGCGGCGACACGCCGCTTCTCACCTACGAGTCCATCTACAACCTGCTCCTGACCCACGACCAGCTCAAGGGGCAGGCGACCCTGTTGACCGCGCGCATCGCCAACCCAAAGGGCTATGGCCGCATCATCCGCGGCGCCCTGGGCGAGGTCCAGCGCGTTGTCGAGGAATCGGTCGCCACTTCCAAGGAAGCGGCCGTCAACGAGGTCAATTCCGGCGCCTACGTCTTCGAACTCGAGGCGCTCATCTCGGGCCTTAAGAAGATTGGGGCCAAGGGCCCGAAGAAGGAGCATTTCCTAACCGACGTCATGGAGGCCATCCGCGCCAAGGGCGGCCGTATTCATGCCTACGCCACCTCCAACGCGGATGAGATCCAGGGCATCAACAACCGCTTCCAGCTCTCGATCTCCGAGCGCGTCTTGAATAAGCGCATGCTCGAGCGCTTGATGATCTCCGGCGTGACCATCCGCGACCCCCAGACCACCCAGGTGGACGCCGATGTGGAGATCGGCCAGGACACCGTGATCTACCCCGGGACCATCCTGCGCGGCCACACCAAGATCGGCCGCCTGTGCCGCCTCGGGCCTTTCACCCACATCGAGAACTCCCTTATCGGCAATGAGTGCGAAGTCCGCTACTCCTACGTCGTCGGCGCGCGTCTGCTGGAGAAGACCTCGGTCGGGCCCTTCGCTCACATTCGCCCGGATTCCATCATCGGGCCCCGCGCGCGCATCGGTAACTTCACCGAGGTCAAGGCGTCCAAGATCGGCTTCGGTTCGAAGGTGAACCACCTTTCCTACATCGGCGACGCCGACATCGCCGAGGACGTCAATATCGGCGCCGGCGCCATCACCTGCAACTACGACGGCAGAGAAAAGCACCAGACGACGATCGGGGCCAAGGCCTTCATAGGCTCAAATGTGAACCTCATCGCGCCCGTGAGGATCGGGCGGGGCGCCAAGGTCGCGGCCGGCTCGACTGTGACCGAGGACGTCCCTGACGAGGCGCTCGCCATCGCGCGCGCGCGCCAAGTGAACAAAACCTGATGCCCCACAAGACCCACGCCGCTCCGGAGGCTCGAGTGCCCGCGTCCTCTCGCAAGTCGGTCGAAAAGCCGCTCCCCATGGAGGGTCTCGGGACCCTCCGGGGGCTCAAGGTCTTCTCCGGCAACGCGAACCGTCCTCTCGCCGAGGATATCTGCGAGTACCTGGGCGTGCCGCTGGGCAAGACCCACGTCGGGCGCTTCGCCGACGGCGAGATCAACGTCCAGATCGAGGAGAACGTCCGCGGCGCCGATTGCTACGTCATTCAGCCGACCTGCCGACCGACCAACGAGAATCTCATGGAGCTCCTCATCATGATCGACGCGCTGCGGCGCGCATCGGCGGGGCGCATTACGGCCGTCATCCCTTACTTCGGCTACGCTCGCGCCGACCGCAAGACCGCGCCGCGCGTGCCCATCAGCTCCAAGCTCGTGGCCAACCTCATCGTGACCTCGGGCGCCCAGCGCGTCATCACGATGGACCTGCACGCCGCCCAGATCCAGGGCTTCTTCGACATCCCGGTGGACCACCTCTATGCCGCCCCCATCCTCCTCGACTACGTCCGCAAGAAAGCCCTCCAGGACCTCGTCATCGTCAGCCCCGACGTCGGCGGCGTGGAGCGCGCGCGGGCCTTCGCTAAGCGCCTCAACGCCCAGTTGGTCATCATCGACAAGCGGCGCCCGCGGCCGAACGAGGCCTCGATCTACAACATCATCGGCGACGTGGCGGGCAAGAGCTGCCTCATCCTCGACGACATGGTGGACACCGGCGGGACCCTCTGCAAGGTCGCCGACAAGATTCGCGAGTGCGGCGCGACCAAGGTCTACGCGGCCTGCGTGCACGGCGTGCTGTCCGGCGCGGCGCACGACCTCATCGCCAAATCGTCCCTCGAGGAGATGATCCTCACCGATTCGATCCCGGTCCATGCGCTGGCCGGGGGAAAGTTGACGGTCTTGTCGATCTCGCCCCTCATAGGCGAGGCGATCGCCCGCAACCACCAGGGCAAATCCATCAGCGCATTGTTCATCTGACGTTTATCCGAGGAGGAAGTCCCCATATGGAGATCAAGCTGGACGTCGCAGTCCGCGCGGAGAAGGGCGCCAAGAAGGAGCTCTCCACCATGCGCGCCGGAGCCCAGATCCCGGCCGTCGTCTACGGCGGCGAGAAGCCGTCGATCAAGATCGCCCTGCCGGAGAAGGAATTCCTCGGCGCGCGCAAGAAGGGAGGCGTCAACGCCATCCTCTGCCTCAAGCACCCCGGCGGCACGGAGACGGTGATGATCAAGGAACTCCAGCGCCACCCGGTCACCGACCGCCTCATCCACGCGGACTTCCAGCGCATCTCTCTGACCCGGAAGATCGACGCAAAGGTCCCGATCATCGTCATCGGCGAAGCAACCGGCGTCAAGGACTTCGGCGGCATGCTGGCCCACGACCTGCGCGAGCTGCGTATCAAGGCCCTGCCGACCGCCATCCCGCAGAAGATCGAGGTGGACGTCTCCAGCCTCGGCCTGCACGAGGCCCTGCGCGTCAAGGACCTTAAGCTCCCCGCTGGTGTAGAGGTCCTCGACGCGGGCGACCATGTGGTCGTTCACGTCACGCTGGCCAAGGTCGAGGTGGTCGAAACCCCCGCCGCGGTCGTTGCCGCCGAGGGAGCTGCGGCGGCCGCCGAGCCGGAGAGCGCCAACACGAAGGGCAAGAAAGACGAGGAAGGGAAGCTCGTCAAGGAGACGGCGAAGGCCGCCGCTCCCGCCGCCGGAGAGAAGAAGGAATCGGCCAAGAAGGAAGGGAAGTAGAGCTTTCCCGCCGTGGCGCTGCGGCTCGTCGTGGGTCTGGGCAATCCGGGCCCGGAATACGAGCGGACGCGCCACAACGTCGGATTCCGCTTCGTCGATCGTTTGGTCGGCGGGGCGGATTCCTTTTGGAAGGAATTCAAGGGCGAGGGCGTTTTCTCGAAGTGGGGCGGGATCTATCTCGCTAAACCAATGACCTATATGAACGAATCAGGGCGGTTCGTGAGGCGGTTCTCGGCTTTCCATAACGTCTCGATATCCGAGATGCTCGTCGTTTATGACGAGCTCTCTCTTTCGTTAGGGAAGATCCGCTTGAGGAAGAAGGGGTCTTCAGGCGGGCAGAAAGGCATGCTGTCCATCATCCAGCATATGGGCGCCGAGGAGATCCCTCGACTGCGCATCGGGGTCGGTCCCCAGCCCGAGACGACGGACTCGGCTGATTTTGTCCTCAGCCGCTTCAGGCCGGCGGAGGAAAAGGCCCTAGACGACGCCCTGGGTCAGGCCGAGGAGGCCGTCCGCGTCGTCATCGAGAACGGCATCGACGCGGCGATGAATCAATTCAACTCCGCACCTTAGCGATGACGCCCTTTTTAAAAATCGCCGTCGGCTGCGTCTGCGGCCTCCTGGGGCTTGGATATCTCTACCGTCCTGATTTGATCGAACGCATGAATGCGGTCCTGCGAGATTGCCTGTTCAACGACGCCTACATGGCTCTTGAGCGCCGGAAGTGGGGCATGTTCTTCCTGCTTTTAGCCTTTCTTTTCCTCTACATGGGCTGGACGGCCCTGGAGCGATGATCCCGGACCTCCGGGTTTTAGGCTTAGAGGCTCGTGCTTGGATGAAGGAGCAGTCCGCCGAGACCCAGTCCGAGACGTATCTCTCGATCGTCGAGGAGAGGAGCATCTCCCGCCGCGACGGCCGACGCGAGGCCGTGGAGACCTCCGTCGAGCTGGGCGCGGGCGTGCGCGTGGCGCGCGGCGGCCGCATCGGATTTGCTTCAGGAGGAGGCGCGGACCTTCGCACGCTCCAGGGCCTTTGGCGCAGGGCGGTGGAGCAATTGCCTTACGCCGAAGCGGAGCCGGGGCGCCGGCTGCCTCAGCCCCTCGCGGACGCGGAAGACCCCGTCTTCGAGGCGTCGCTCCAAGACGAGACCCTCTTCGGGCGTCCCTGGGAAGCGCTCGAGGAGAGGCTTGGGCAGGCGGAAGCCGCGGGCCGAGCCGGCGGCCGCGTCTTGCGCGCCGATTTCACCGAGAGCCGCGGCGAGGTCGTCGTCGCCGGCACGAACGGCGTTCTGGCCCGCGAGCGGAGCGGGTTTGCCTCGGTGTCGGTCGCGGTCGCGGCTGAAGACGACGGTCAGACCCAGGTCGGCGAGGGCTTCCGCCTGTCGCGCCGTTTCGACGACCTCAACTGCGCCGCGGCCGGCGGGGAGGCCGCACGACGGGCCGCGGCCGTCATCGGAGCCCGCCGCGTGAGAGCCGGCCGCCGTGCGGTGCTCTTCGAGCCGTGGGTGGCGGCGGAGTTCCTGGAACTTCTGGCGGATCTCTTCTCGGCCGAGGAGGTCCAGGGCGGACGATCGCTGCTTGCCGGACGTTTGGGGGATACGGTGGCTTCGCCGCTGGTCACTCTGCGCGATGACCCTCGCATCCCCGGAGGGGCGGCGAGCGCGCGCTTTGACGCTGAAGGCATGCCGACTCGCGACAAGGCTCTGGTCGATCGAGGAGTCCTGCGAGAGTACCTCCATGATTCCGCCACCGCCGCTCGCGCGGGAATGAGTTCCAACGGATGCTCCGTTCGCGGCAGTTGGCGCGGCCTGCCGGGGCCTGGGCCGTCCAACTTCTCTCTGGTTCCGGGCTTGCTCACTCGTGCGGCGTTGCTTAAGGACACGCGCGACGGCCTTCTTCTGATGGAGGTCCTTGGCACGCACATGGTGGACCCCGTTTCGGGGGAATTTTCCGTCGGCGTATCCGGCTACGAGGTTGAGAAAGGGGCGTTCGCCCGGCCCTTCAAGGGCGCGATGATCTCCGGCAATCTGCTCGACCTGCTCGGGCGAGTGGACGCGGTCGCCGACGACCTCGTGCGTACCGGCTCTTTCGGCTCGCCGACCTTCCGCGTCAGCGCGCTTGACGTCGCCTAACTCACCTGGCCCAGTAGTCGCGCAGGGAGCGCTCGAGCCTCTCCTCTTTCGCAGAGAGGGGTTCGCGGCGGAGGACGTCGAGTATGCCGCGCAGCAGCATCTCCTGGTCCGAAGTCAGATTGAAGAGCATTCCATAGTTGAATTCCACTTGATCCTTCTGATCCTTGGCGGTTTGCCGAGGGCCTTCTCGGACCATCCTACAGGGCAAGTCCACGGGACCTTGCGGCCCCGTCACCTTCAAGCGATAGGAAGTCCCTTTTTCGAGCGGCCGACGCAGCCGCACATAGCAGCCCGCCAGGCTCAAGTTGAGCAGACGCGCCTCGCAGAGGAGGCCTCCTTTGACCGAGCCCCGGAACACCTGAGCGGGCTTGTCGCAGGGGATGCGGGCGTGGGCGCGCCGGATGGGTTCGACCATAAATTAATTATAGCTCTTTCCTATTTCGAGGCTGCCGTTCTTTAGCTGGAAGAAGAAGTGTAGCGGGCGACCGAGTCGCGCCAGAACCAGCCGGAGAGGGCCAGAGCGACGGCGGTGAGGGCGAAGGCGTAGGCGGTCCAGGCTGGGGAGAGGACTCCGAGCAGGGCCTTGGCGGGGAAGGTGGTCATGACCGCGATGGGCACGCCGAAGGTCAGCGCCCAGCGCACGGGGCGCGCGTAGACGTCCACCGGGAATTTACCCATGAACATCACGTCGCGATAGATCCAGATGGCGTTTTCCAGCTCTTGGGTGCGCACGGCAAGGGCGGCGACCAGGACATGGACCGAGAAGACCAGGGCTACGCCGTTGACGCTCAGCAGTCCATAGGCCGCGTAGCGCGTCCAGCTCAGGGGCGGCAGGCGGGCGAAGACCATGCCGACCATCACGAGAACGGGAAGGAGCGTGATGATGTCGAGAAAATCCACCGACGAACAGACCATCCGGAATAGCGGCGAGCAGGGTTGGACCAGATAGAAGTCGAAGTCGCCCTCGGTCACGGTCCGGCGGGCGCCGTATACGCCGCGGAAGAAGATCTGCGCGGTCATGTCCACGACGTTGAAGGTGAGGAAGAAAAGGGCGGTCTCGACGAGCGTGTAGCCCGCCACAGTCGACACGTGGCTGAACACGGCCATGATGAACGCGAAGAAAAACAGCAGGCGGATCAGCTTGCCCAGGAGGAAGCCGAAGGAGCCCAGGCGGTAGGTGAGCTGGGCCTGCATCGCCATGGAGGCGGTGCGCAACCAGATGCGAGCGTACTTGCGGCCGAGCGAGTTTATCCTCCCTCCGCGGCGTAGGACTGCACGCCCTGCCGCCACAGGCCGAGGGCGGCAAAAACGACGGCCGCCAGCCACGCGAGCTCCACGGCGAGCAGGCGCAGGGCCTCGGGGTGGGGGACCTTGTCGAGGAAGATCCGGGCGGGGAAAAAGACCATGTAGGGGAACGGGGTCGCCGACAGCAGGCGTTGGATGCCTTCAGGCAGGACGTCGAGCGGGAAGAAGGCGCCGGCCGCGAACTGGAGGAAAAGCTCGAAGCAGAAGAGCGGGCCGCCGGACTCCGAGGTCCAGAAGGCGAGGGAGCTGACCAGCATCTCAAGAAAAAAGAAGACGAGCGACGAGAGGACCGCCGCGGCGGCGAAGAGGGCCCAGGTCGCCGGATCGCGCGGAAGGAAGATGCCGCCGGATATCAGCCAGGCCAGCAGGGCCACCTCCAGGAAGGCCGAGACCGCGTGGACCGTCTTCTGCGCCATGTCCAGCGCCAGGGAGTAGCCGTGGTAGCTTATCGGGCGGACCAGGTAGGAGGAGATGCGCCCCGAGGAGATTTCGCCGACCAACTGCCACCCCCGGCCGGTGAAGACGAAGGAGCGCAGGACGTTGATGAGCAGGACGTAGGTCAGCATCTCCGAGCGGGTGTAGCCCAGGAAGGAAGGCTTGTCGCCCAGCAGCGCGTTCCAGAAGGAATAGAGGCTCACCACGATGGCGAAGCCGCCGAGGCGGTCCATCAGCAGCGTGGAGCGGCGCTGGAGCGTTTCCTGCAGGGCGATGGAATAGGCGACGAGGTATTTCTTCACGAGTGAGAGAAGAGGCGGCGGACGATGTCGTCGATGGCGACCTCCTCGACGTTGAGGTCGGCCACGGGATAAGAGCGCAGGAGGGCGGCGGCGCTGGCGGAGACGTTCGCGCGCGGGACCTCAAGGGTGGCGGACTCCCCTTCGCAGTGCACGACGGACCCCAGGGTCCTCAGGTCCGACGCCGTCACGGGCGTCGAGAAGCGCACGCGCAGGATCTTATGGTCCGCGTAGCTCTCCACCAGGCGGTCGAGGGCGCCGTCGTAGAGAATGCGGCCGCGCTCGATGACGATGACGCGCTTGCAGAGCGCGACGACGTCCGTCATGTTGTGGCTGGTCAGCATGATCGTCGCGCCGTGCCGCTGGTTGTAGGCCTTCACGAATTCCCGGACCTTCTTCTGCATGACGACGTCCAGGCCGATGGTCGGCTCGTCGAGGAGGAGCAGGCGCGGGCCATGCAGGAGGGCCGCCGCCAGTTCGGCGCGCATGCGCTCGCCCAGGGAAAGCTTCTTGACCGGCACCGAGAGGTGCTCTCCCAGGTCCAAGAGGTCGACCAGCTCGTCGAGATGCATTTTAAAATCGGCTTCGGCGATGCCGTAGATGGCCTGGTTGAGCCGGAAGGTCTCGTAGGCGGGCAGTTCCCACCAGAGCTGGGACCTCTGCCCCATGACGAGCGAGAGCTTCTTCTGGAACGCGGCCTCGCGCCGCCACGGCACGTGGCCCAGGGCCAGAGCCTCTCCCGCCGTGGGCGTGAGCAGGCCGGAGAGCATCTTGAGGGTCGTGGTCTTGCCCGCGCCGTTGGCGCCGAGGAACCCCACCAACTCGCCCTCCTCGATGCGCAATGAAACGTCGTTGACGGCCCGGATGTCTTTGTACCGGCGGTTCACGAGGGATCTGATGCCGCCCCACAGCCCCGGTTCCTTGACCGGCGAGCGGTAGTCCTTGGTGAGGCCCTTCGTCTCGATGGCGGGGGCCATCTAGGCCCGCCGGCCCATCTCGCTCATATAGCTGAGGGACTTGAGGCCGTCCATGCGGTCTAAGTAGACGATGCCGTTGAGATGGTCGGTCTCGTGTTGGACCACGCGGGCCGGGAAGCCCTCGTAGACCTTCTTGAAAGCCTTGCCGTCCAGGCCCAGGCCGGAGAGCTCCAGCTTCTTGAGGCGCGTGACCGGGCCGCGCAAATCGGGGACTGAGAGGCAGCCTTCCCAGTCCTCCTCGGTCTCGACGCCGACGGGCGTGATGACGGGGTTGAAGACGACCGTCAGCTCGATGCCGTCGGGGTGGCGCTTGACGCCCTTGGGCAGGCCCATGATGAAGACCGCGAGATCCTCGCCGACTTGGTTGCCGGCGATGCCCACCCCGTCGTATTCCTCCATGGTCACGGCCATCTCCCGGACCAAGCGCTGGACCTCGGACGAGCGGACCTCGTCCGGCTTCAGGCGGCGCAGGACTTTGCGCAGGATGGGCCGGCCGAGCAGAGCGGCCTTTCGGATCGCGGTGGAGACGAGCATGTTTCCCATTCTGCCATATCCGCCGGGATCCGAGCCAGGTGTCGGTCCGGCTGGGTCTTGACGTCGTTGACAAAAGGGGGGTAAGCTGGGGCAATGGTCGAGAGGATGGAGCATCTCCTGCGTCTGGCGTCGCGCAATCCCCGCGCTCCCCGGTCAGCGCTTTATGGGGAGCTTCTCCGCTCGGAGACCTACATCCTTACGGTGGACGACCCTCTGGGCGAGGGCGAGACACGGTGCGTGACCCGAACCGACGCGTCTTTCCCGGTCTGGGCGGACAAGGATCCGGAGTGGGGCGGAGTCTGGGTGCCCTGCTTCCCGGCCCGAGACCGCGTGCGCGAGTTCGTGACCGGACGAGGCTTGAAGGCGCCGAAAGGCAAGGAATTTCTCTGGATGGGGCACATGCCCGGACAGGTCTTCGCCCTCCTTCGCGGCATACGCCGCTTCGCGGGTTTGAAGTTGTGCCTGGACCTCGATACTTTCGTGGAGATTTCCTGGCCCGAGGTTCGCGATCTTTCCGAGGGCCGCGCTCCCGCCGAGGCTCCAGTCCTGCATGAGTTGCCTCTCGGGAGGCTCGCCATTCCCGCTGGGGCGCGCCTATCTTTCGGGCGCCTGAAGCCCTGGAATGAGGAGAAGGATCCGGTCCTTCTCACCATGCCTGAAGCCGGGAAATTCCGCCCCGAGGACACTCGCCGCCTGGTCCGCCTGCCGCTGGGAGAGGGTCGTCATGCCTGGACGCCCTGTCGGCACCTCCTCCAGATCGTCCGTCGCCTGCGCACCCTCGGCGTGGAGGGCTCGGAGCGCTTCGTCGAGTCTCTCCTGGCCGCTCAGCTCGCCTTCGAGATGTACGGCGAGGCGGAGGCGCTTTGCGAGTGGATGGGGGCGCGCGGTCAGGAGGCTTACGCCTGGATGGGTTTGGCGGCGATCTACGGCCGCACCGGCCGTTTCGAGGATTGCGCGCAACTCTGCCTTCGGGCGGTCCGGCGCTATCCCGACGAACGCAATTTTCACGTCAACGGCGTGAAGGCCCTTCTGACCCTGGAGCGCCGCGAGGAGGCCGCCCGCCGCGTCGAGGCGGCTTTGCGTCTCTTCCCGGAGGATGCGGTCCTCACCGGTCTTTCCCGCGCCCTGTCCGACCGGGACGCCCGGACCCCGTCAAAAACCGCTTAAACCGTTGATGATCTTCGCCAAATTCAGCGGATTCCCGCCTTGGCTTCATTTAAGGTAATCGGAAGCCCCTCCCTCCCGCCCGCCATGATTGTATCCGGATAGCTGATCATAGCGATCTCGCGATCTGATGGGTCGTTGTCATAGGCGCGATAGATGTAGACCAAGCTGCCAGGGCACGTGAGAAGCGCTAACGCCAGCCAGAGGGGTATTTTCATGGGGGGGTGATCTCCTGATGCAGGAAGTATTGCGCGGCGATCCTATCTTGTCAAGAGTCGTTGAATTCTTTGCTAACATTTCACCGTCATTGAGGTCCGCCGCTTGCAACTGATCGGTTGGGGGTGTTGGGGGTTTTGATGAGCAAAATGATCATTGTGCTGTTATCCTGCTTAGTCGTAGCGTGGGGTTCTCCCACGTTTGCCGCCGACTCAGATAAGAAAGAGATGACGCCCGCTCTGCGGGAGTTGCTTTCGAAGGCCGGCTCGGATCAACTCTCAGAAGTCAAGGTGCAGACGCCCGTAGCCCAGCCGGCCTCGGGAAAGAACGGCGGTCAGAAGATATACTATCAATGCGTGGGAGACCCCTCGGGCTTAGGCTTCTCGCTGGACTTCGCTATAGCGAAGGGGCAGGCCTGCTTGCAATGCAAAGGCATGAACCATGATAAGGTCTGCCGGTATTCCTGCACGATGCAGAGCGGCGGTAACAGCTACCCGTACTTCAGCGGCGCCTGCGACTGACGCCCAGGACGCCCGGGCCGGGCTAGAATTCATACGCGGCGACTCTTGCGGTCAAGAGGTGACACTGTGAAAACGAAGAAGACGATCACGATTCTCGAGGACGATCGCGACCTGCGCGAGATTCTGACCGCGCAGTTCATCGCCCAGGGTTATGACGTCTACGGCGGCCCGAGCGGGTTCGACATCATCAAGGATGTTTTGGCGCGCAAGCCCGACCTGATCGTCACCGATCTGGGTCTTTCCGGCTCCTCCGGGCATGATGTCATCAAGCTGTTCCAGGGGAGGGGACTCGTCGCCAAAGTGCCGATCATCGTGATCTCGGCCCAGGACAAGGCGAAGGTGGAGGCCGCGGCCAAGAGACTCGACGCCGTCGCCTACTTGAGCAAGCCGTTCGATCCGAGCCGGCTGCTCGACTTGGTCCATCGGCACCTGGCCGACGCTCCCGCCGCCTGCCCCCCGCCGACGCTAGTAAGGGAAGATGTCGCCTAGACCCTTTTCTTCCCAATCTCCCAGCGTCTTGAGCCGGTCCAGGCCCGCGCGTTGGCGGTGTCCCAGGATCCAGACCGTCATCGGCTTGTCCTGGAGCCGTTTGGCGAAGGTCTCCGTCTCGGGCAGGGTATATTTGAGGGCGCGCTCGAAGCGCTTGGGTCTCGGGTCGCCGCCGCTGAGGCCCTGGTCTTCCCAGTTCATCACGGTCGTGGGAATGGCGCGAAAGGGCGTCGGGTTCGTCCGGTAGCCTTCCTCCACGGCGCGCGCGGTCTCGCTGAAGCGCGTCGGCGAGGCGGGAAAATCCCGGAAGAGCCGGAGCATGAGCTCGACGGCCTCGGGGGTCTTGTCCGCCTGGCAGCCGAGGCGTCCCCAGACCTGCGTCTCGTCGCCCTTGTCGGCGATCGTGGTGTGTCCGCCGTTGGCCGAGTAGGCCAGAGAGCGCGCTTCGCGGACCTCCTGGAAGATGACCGCGCTCATGCCGCCGCCCATGTACTGGGAATAGAACTGGTAGTCCACGACTCGCGACGGGTCGTAGACTTCGTTCGAGGCGAAGAGTCCGACCTGGGCCTGGACCATGTCGCGGTGCGTGAACAGAACCTTCCCGCGGGAAGGCTTAAGGTAGTGCATCGGGGCGCGGGGCGCCGTGGGCTTGAATGAGCGCCCTGAATCCAGGAGCTTGGCCGTTTCGGAGATGGTTCGCGGTCCGACGTAGGCGACGCGCCGGGTCCAGAGGGGGTAGTCCCGGATGAGGGACTTGAGTTCGCTTTCGGAGAGGCGCTTGAGCTCCTCGTCGGTGAGGCGTCCGAGGACCGCGCTCTTGCGGCCGCGCATCGCGTACTCCCCCAGGGCGCGCTGCACCGCGCCCGGGTCCTTCTTCTCGTCCTCGCGCGCGCCGAGGTCCACCGACACCATCCGGGCCAGGGCGCCGCTCGAGACGTTCGGCCAGTCGAAGCGCTCGGCCGCGAGTTGGAGGGAGGGCCAGAAGTTCCGGTCGATGCCCTCTAGATGGACGGAAGACTCCTGCTCGTCGCAGGAGTAGGAGATCGAGGTCCCCAGAGCGAAGAGTTTCTTCTTGAAATCCTCCGCCGAGTAGGGGCCGGCACCGGACAATCCGAGCAACTCCAGGGCCGCGCAGAGCTTGCGGTCGTGCCGCCAGCCGCGGTTGGCCTGGAAGGTGAGCTCGAAGAGGTCGTTGTACGGGTTTTTCGCTGCGTAGAGGCGTCCGCCGGCGATGGGCGCGACCTGGTAATCCCGGTTCGCCTCGAGCCAGCGGGGCTCGATGGGTTTGGCGGGGATGGCGAGAGCTTCCTTGACGAATGGAGACTGCCGCGATGGGTCGATCTCCATCTTGGTGAAGGCGGGCTTGGCGATGTTCGGTATCTCCGGCTTGCCGGCGCGGCGCGTCACGCTCACGTAATCGCCGTTCAAGTAGAGCTTGGCCGCTCGCAAGACGTCGTCTTTGGTCACTCGGCGCAGGCGCTCCAGGCGCTCCACCTCGCGCTCCCACGGCTCGAAGGAGACGAAGGAGGAGGCCATGGTCGCGGCGCGCCCCTCGTTGCTCTCCAGCTTGCGCTTCTCGGCGATCTCGAAGGCGGTGATGACGGCGGTGATGTCCGAGTCCTCGAATTCCCCGTTCTTGAGGGCCGCGACGGTCTCCAGCAGGAGATTCTCGGCCTCCTCGGGCGTCTGATCCTTCTTGGGCAGGGCCCAGAGATACCAGGCGCCGGCGTCGTTCTGGTTCGACGTATAGGAGCCGGCGGCCTTGACCTTCTGCGCTTGATTGAGACGCAGGTTCAGCAGGCCCGCCGCCGAGTTGTCCATGAGCATGTCGAGGACCGTCAGGGCATCGGCGTCGGGGTGGGAGTGCGCCACGGTGGGCCAGGCCAGCACGACCTTCTCCTCGGCCTCGTACCTGACCTCATAGCGCTCCGTGCCCTTCGGCCTGGGCAGGAGCCAGGCCGGCAGGGGGGGCAGCGGCTTGGGCGTCCAGGAGCCGAAGCGGCGGCCGATGAGCTCCAGCGCCTTCTCTCGGTCGAAGTCGCCCGCCAGCGCGATGGCCATGTTGTTCGGCGCGTACCAGCGGTCGTAGAAGGCGTACATCTTCGACAGGGAGGGGTTCTTGAGGTGCTCGACGCTGCCCAGGGTCGTCTGTTGGCCGTAAGGGTGGACCTTGTAGAGGCGGCGCTCGACTTCCTCGCCGAGGATGCGCTCCGCGTTGTCCATGGATCGGTTTTTCTCCTCGTAGACCGTCTCGATCTCGGTCTGGAAGAGGCGGAAGACGGGGCTCTTGAAGCGTTCCGACTCGAGGGCGCCCCAGGCTTCGAGGCGGTTGGACGGGAGGTCGACGACGTAGACGGTCTGCTCGTCGGAGGTGAAGGCGTTGAGGCCGCGAGCGCCGATGGCGCGGTAGAACTTGTCGATCTCGTTGGGGATCGCGTAGGCCGACGCCTTCACGTTCTCGGCGTCGATCTCCTTGTAGACGGCGGCGCGCGCGGTCTCGTCTTTGGTGTTGAAGAGCGTGTCGTAGAGCGCGCGGATGCGCTCCAGATGGGGAGCCTCGGCGGCGGAGTCGAGGGCGCCGAGTTTCGTCGTGCCTTTAAAGAGCATGTGCTCAAGATAGTGGGCTATGCCCGTGCTGTCGGACGGGTCGTGCTTGGAGCCGGCGCGCACCGCGATCCAGGCCGTGACCCGCGGCAGGCCCTGGTTGGGGCTGAGGTAGACGGTCAGACCGTTGGGCAGGCGGTGGATGCTCGCGCCCATCGGGTCGTCGCGGCGAGGCGTTGCGAGGACCGCCGGCACGGCCGGCGACAGGCGGGAGGGTTTCGACTTTGCCGCGACGGGGGCGGCCAGGCACAGGGCGAGGAGCGGGGCGAGGGCGGTTAGGCGCGTCATCGGACCTCCGGGGTCGGGGGGCTTTCAGGGGCGGGTTGCGGCTTGACGATGGGGCCGGCTCGTGTTGCGGACCAGGTATAGCGGTTTTGCGCATTCCAGAGGATCCAGCCCTGGACGCCCAACTCCTCGGCGGCCTGGATCTGCGCGCGCACGTGCGCGGGCGTGTAGCGCACGCCCATCGAGAAGTCCTGGAGGTACGGCCTCAGGGCCTGCGGGCGAGCGTCGAGGCGCGTCAGGGCATCCTTGATGCCGTGGCGGATGGTCAGGTACGGCTGGCGGTTGGGACTCTTGAGGCCGTACTCGCCCTTGGCGTAGTGGGAGGGATACATCATGGGCGAGATGTAGTCCACGAGGTCGGCCATCTGATCGAGGCGCTGGCCGATGCCCATGCCGTTGTCGACGCTCGCGGTCAGCCCGAAGGTGCAGATGGAGAGTTTGACGCCCATCGGCTTGAGGCGGGCGCGGGCCAGGGTCAGAAATTCACGCAGGGCTTGCGACGCGGTCGCCGCCGTGTGATCCTTGCGCGAATAGCGGCACTGGCGCGTCTTGCCGTCGGAGGGGAAGCGGATGTAGTCGTACTGGATTTCGTCGAAGCCCGCGGCCGCGGCGCGCGAGGCGATGTCGATTGCGTATTCCCAGATTTCTTTTTGGTAGGGATCCACCCAGGCCGTGCCCTTGTCGTTGGTCCAGAGGCGTCCGTCCGGGAAATGGACCGCGAGGTCCGGGCGTGCGCGGGCTAGGTGGTTGTCCTTGAAGACGGCGATGCGGGCAATGGTGTAGACGCCCTGGTCCTTGAATTCCTTGACCGCGCCGACCAGGTCCGGGATGGCTTTGACGAAGGCGCCGGACTTGTCGGCCAGGGGCACTCCCTTGACGAAGACACAGCCGTCGTAGTCCTTGAGGGCGATCGCCACGGCGTTGAAGCCGGCGGCCTTCATCTCGCCCAGGAAACGGCGGCGGGCCTTCGCGGAGCCCGCGGCCCATCCGGTGAAGTGCACTCCCCGCAGGGTCGTCGTTGAAGCGGGTTCCGCGTCGCGGGCGGCTTCGCCGGCGAAGGAGGGGGCCGAAAGCAGCAGGAAGAGCGTCAGGGGTGCGAACACAGACGAAGACGATACAAAATCCGCGGCTCGCTCAGCGCCGGGGGGCGAGGAGGAGGTCGCGGCGCAGGGACTCCTCGCCGATGATGTCGACGAGGGGCGTCGAGTGGATGTCGCCGCTGGCGGCGCTGTTGATGAGCGTTGCGCGGTCCGGCTTGGACAGCCGGGCGTAGGGAATGTCGGACTCATGGAACACCGACGGGAAATATCGCTCGTCGTCGCAGAGAACGTCATAGCCGGCCGCGTCGGCCTGGCGCGTGAGCATGATCGAGTAGCGTCCGTCCGAGTCGGACCGGACGGTCCACTGGGTTGGTTTCAGGAGAAAAAGGACAGAGGAATCTCCTTCCGGGTCGCTGCTGAGGAAGCGGATCTGGACGCCCGGCGCCGGCGCGAGGGTCCTGAGGTTGAAGACGCGGCCATAGACGATCCAGTTCCCGGGGGTCGGCGAAGGCGGAGGCAGGTCGGGCAGAGAGCCGGGCGCGGCCTTGACCGGCGCGGCGGCCGTGGTCGCAGTGGGGACGGGGACGGCGGAGGTGGGCGGCGGCGCGTTTTGAGGGGCTGGCGCGGGCGGGGGAGTCTCCAGAGGGCGCCGCTTCGAGGCGGCGTAGGTCTCGGGATTGCACGCCTCATCGACGATCCGGGTGATGCGCGCGCGGACGGCGGAGGCGGCGTCGTGCAGCCAGACGCGGCGCAGATAGACCGCGCGCCCCAAGGCGAGAAGGACCGCCAGCGATCCGATGACCTTGAAGGGGAGGCGGCGGCGCTGGACCGCATCCGCACGGACCTGGGTGTAGCCGCGCGTGATCTCGTACTTCGTGCGCCCGCGCAGGCACACGGGACAGCCGGGGTCCGAGAGGTTGAGTTCGGTCCCGCACCCAGGGCAGGGGATAGTAGCCATTCTATCCTTATAACACTCCCGGGGAGGTTCCGTCCAGCCTCATTCTTGACTGAAAATGTCATGTATGCTACACTGGCTTTGCCGATCATTCCTTCAAATCAAGGCAAGTCATGGCCAACCAAGACGTCAAAGATCTCGCGGATAGGGAGTACAAGTACGGCTTCCAGTCGGACGTCGAAGACGATCAGGTCCCCAAGGGCTTGAGCGAGGACATCGTTCGCCTGATCTCCAAGAAGAAGAACGAGCCTTCCTTCATGCTCGACTGGCGTCTGAAAGCCTACCGGCATTGGCTCACGATGAAGGAGCCGACCTGGGCCGAGGTCCGCTATCCCAAGATCGACTATCAGGAGATCATCTACTACTCGGCCCCGAAGTCGAAGAAGAAGCTTTCCTCCATGGACGAGGTGGACCCGGAGATTCGGGCGACCTTCGAGAAGCTGGGCATCCCGCTCGAGGAGCAGAAGATCCTATCGAACGTGGCGGTGGACGCCGTGTTCGACTCGGTGTCGGTCGTGACGACTTTTAAAAAAACCCTGGCCGAGGCGGGAGTCATCTTCTGTTCGTTCTCGGAGGCGGTCCATGAGCATCCCGATTTGATCGAGAGATATCTCGGTTCGGTCGTGCCCTATACGGATAATTTCTTCGCGACGCTGAACTCCGCCGTCTTCTCGGACGGTTCTTTCTGCCACATCCCGAAAGGCGTCAAGTGTCCGATGGAACTCTCGACCTATTTCCGGATCAACGCCAAGAACACCGGCCAGTTCGAGCGCACGCTGATCGTCGCCGACGAGGGAGCCTGCGTCAGTTATCTTGAAGGATGCACGGCTCCGATGCGCGACGAGAACCAATTGCATGCCGCCGTCGTCGAGTTGGTGGCCATGGGCGACGCCGAAATCAAGTACTCCACCATTCAGAACTGGTATCCCGGCGACAAGAACGGCAAGGGAGGCATCTATAACTTCGTCACCAAGCGAGGCAAGTGCGCGGGCGACCGCTCCAAGATTTCCTGGACCCAGGTTGAGACGGGGTCCGCGATCACTTGGAAATATCCTTCCTGCCTGCTGATCGGCGACGAGTCGGTCGGCGAATTCCACTCGGTGGCCCTGACCAACCATTACCAGCAGGCCGACACCGGCACGAAGATGATCCACATCGGTCGAAACACCAAGTCGACGATCATCTCCAAGGGCATCTCCGCCGGGCACGGCAAGAACGTCTACCGCGGGCAAGTCAAGATCGCCAGGTCGGCCGTCGGGGCGCGCAATTACTCCCAGTGCGATAGCCTCCTCCTGGGAGACCAGTGCGCGGCGCACACCTTCCCGACCCTGGAGGTCTCGAACGTCTCCTCCACCGTCGAGCACGAGGCTTCCACCTCCAAGATCGGAGAGGACCAGCTCTTCTACCTGCGCCAGCGGGGGCTCTGCGTGGAGGACGCCGTCGGCATGATCGTCAACGGCTTCTGCAAGCAGGTCTTCAACGAGCTTCCGCTGGAGTTCGCGGTCGAGGCTCATAAACTCATGAACATCTCTCTCGAAGGGAGCGTCGGTTAAAAGGGGTCCCATGCTCAAGATCAAAGATCTTCACGCCAAGGCCGGCGGCAAGGCCATCCTCAAAGGACTCTCGCTCGAAGTCAAGCCCGGGGAGGTCCACGCCATCATGGGCCCCAACGGCTCGGGTAAGAGCACTCTCTCCTACGTCCTGGCCGGGCGCGAGGGCTATGCGATCACCGGAGGCGGCGTCGAATATCAGGGCAAGGATCTCCTGGCGATGGAGCCCGAGGTGCGCGCGCGCGAAGGCGTGTTCCTCGCCTTCCAGTACCCCGTGGAGATCCCGGGCGTCTCGAATAAGTATTTCCTCAAAGCCGCCTTCAACGCGATGCGCAAGCACCGCGGCGAGCCGGAGATGGACGCCGGCGCTTTCTTGAGGTTCGTCAAGGAAAAGGCCAAGCTCGTGGAGATGGACCCCTCCTTTCTGAATCGCTCCGTCAACGAGGGTTTCTCGGGCGGAGAGAAGAAGCGCAATGAGATACTCCAACTCGCCGTGCTGGAGCCGACGTTGGCGCTGCTTGACGAGACCGACTCCGGCCTCGACATCGACGCCCTCAAGAGCGTGGCCGGCGGCGTCAACCGCCTGCGCGATCCCAAGCGCTCGGTCGTCCTCATCACCCACTACCAGCGCCTGCTCGACTACGTCGTGCCGGATTTCGTCCATGTCCTCTCCGGCGGCCGCATCGTGAAGTCCGGCGGCAAGGAACTGGCCCACCAGCTCGAGAAGGAGGGCTACGGGTGGATCGAGGCGGCGGGGAAGGCGGCGGCGTGACCCCGATCCTCCAGCAGGGCGTGGACTTCGCGGCGCGCTTTGCTGCGGCCAAGGATCGGCTGCCCGGCGCCGGCCTGCCGTGGCTCGCGTCGGCGCGCGAGAAGGCGTCGACCGACTTCGAGCGCCAGGGCCCTCCCCGCTCGCGCCGCGCGGACTGGCGCTTCACGCCGGTGGACGCGGTTCTCGGCACGGATTTCGAGCCGGCCGGCAGGCCCAAGTCTCACTCCGGCTTCGCCGGCAAGGCCCTCTGCCCGCTGACCTTCCACCGCCTGGTGCTGGGCAACGGCCGCCTTTTGCCGGAGCGCTCGCGCTACTGCGACCTGCCGGCCGGCGTCTCGGTGTCGAGCCTGGCCCAGGCCCTGCAAGACGACCCGGGATCCCTGCGCGAAGATTTGGGCCGCGACCTCTCCGCCGAAGGCCTGCCCTTCGCCTGCCTCGCCGCGGCCCTCTTCGGGGAGGGCGTAGTCGTGCGCGTGGCGCGCGGCGCGCGCCTCGACCGGCCCCTGCACCTCCTCCTGGCTTGCGACGACACCGAGTCGGGACGGCCGCAGATGGCGCATCTGCGGCTCGTCATTATCTTGGAGCCCGGCGCCTCGCTGGAGTTGATCGAGGAATCCCTGGGCGGCGGCCGCGCGCCCTTCTGGACGAACCTGCTCACCACGGTTCGCATCGGCGCGGGCGCCGGGCTCAAGCATTACCGACTCCAGCGCGAGAACGCCCTCGGCTCACAGACATCGGCGACCCTCGTCGAGCTCGGGCGCGGCTCCCGCTACGAGTCCCATGCCTTCTCCTTCGGCGGGGCCCTCCTGCGCGCGGACTTGCGCGTTCGTCTGGCCGCGGAGGGGGCGCAGTGCTCTCTCAACGGCCTCTGCCTGGTTCGAGGGACGGAGACCGCCGACCACCACACCGTCGTCGAGCACGCGGCCGCGGGGGGTATCACGCGCGAACTCTACAAGGCGATCCTCGACGAGAGGGGGCGCTTCGTCTTCGACGGCATGGTCCACGTCAAGCCCGGCGCTCAGAAGACCGACGCCTCGCTCTACAACAAGAACCTGCTCCTCTGCGACGACGCCGACGTCCATTCCAACCCGGAGTTCCGGATTTTCGCCGACGACGTGTCCTGCAAGCACGGCGGGGCGATCGGCCGGCTCTCCTCGGAGGCCATGTTCTACCTGCGCTCGCGCGGGATCGGCGCCTCGGATGCGCGCCGGATGCTCGTCTACGCCTTCGGCTCGGAGATGATCGAGCGCGTGAGCCTGGAGCCCCTGCGCGAGTCCCTGATGGCCGCCCTCCACGCGCGCATGCCGGAAGCCGCCGAGGAGACCGCATGAACGTCGCCAAGATCCGAGAGGATTTCCCGATCCTCAAGCGTCTCGTGCGCGGCAAGCCTCTGGCCTATCTCGACAACGCCGCCACCTCCCAGAAGCCTCGTCAGGTGATCGCGGCGCTCGTCGACTTTTACGAGAATCACAACGCCAACGTTCATCGCGGCGTACACACCCTGTCGGAAGAGTCCACGGCCATGGTCGAGGCCGTCCGCGCCAAGACCGCGGCCTTCCTCAAGGCTCCCAAGCCCGAAACGATCATCTTCACCCGCAACGCCACCGAGTCCATCAACCTCGTGGCCCATGCCTGGGGCCGGAAGTTCCTCAAGGCCGGCGACGAGATCGTCGCAACCGAGATGGAGCATCACTCCAACATCGTCCCCTGGCAACTCCTCGCCGAGGAGAAGGGGGCGGCGCTGCGCTTCGTGCCGGTCGAACTCGACGGCACGCTCGACCTGGACAAGGTCAAGGCGGCCATGACGCCGAAGACGAAACTCTTCACGTTCACGGCCCTCTCCAACGCCCTCGGAACGGTCAATCCCGTCCCCGAGATGATTCGAATCGGCAAGTCCGCGGGCGCGGCCGTTCTGGTGGACGCCTGCCAATGGGCTCCGCACCGCCCCATCGATGTCGGCGCATGGGGAGCGGATTTTATCGTTTTTTCCGCCCACAAAATGCTTGGGCCCACGGGCATCGGGGTGCTCTGGGGGAGAGAGGAGCTCCTTGAGGATATGAATCCGTTCCTCGGAGGCGGCGACATGATCCAGCATGTGACGCTGGAGAAGTCCACATGGAACGCAATCCCTTACAAGTTCGAGGCCGGCACGCCCAACTTCGCCGACGCCGCAGCCTTCGGTCCGGCCCTGGATTATCTGAATGCAGTGGGGCTGGGCGCGATGCGCGAGCACGAGGAGGCCCTGGCCGCGAAGGCCGTGGCCATCCTCGAGGCGGAGAGTTCCGTGCGCGTGCTCGGCCCTAAGGACCCGGCCAAGCGTTCGGGCGTGGTCTCCTTCAATCTGGCGGGCCTGCATCCGCACGACGTGGGGACCGCCTTCGACCTGGAGGGCGTGGCGGTGCGCGTAGGCCATCACTGCTGCCAGCCCCTCATGCATAAGTTGCAGTGCGGCGGGACCGCGCGGGCCAGCTTCTATCTCTACAACGACGAGTCCGACCTGGAGGCCCTTGCCCGCGCGCTCCAGCGCACGGTCGAGTTCTTCGGCGCGCGCTCCTCGAAGGCCCGTCCTCAGGCGGGGGCGCGCTGATGGAAGGCGACGCGGAGCTCCAGGACCTATACCGCGAGGTCCTTCTCGACTACTTCCGATCCGGCGCGCGCAAGGGCAAGGCGGACCCGGCCGACCTTCGCGCGCACGGGATCAACCCCGTCTGCGGCGACGAGCTGGAGATCACCGCGCGCCGCGAGGGCGGAAAGATCGTCCAATTGCGCTATGCCGGTCACGGCTGCGTCATCAGCCAGGCCTCGGCGGCCATGATGGCCGAGGCGCTCGAAGGCGTCGACGTGGAGAAGGCCAAGGAGCTCATCCGGTCCTTCAAGAAGATGATGATCGAGAACGCCCCCGTCGGTTCCCTTCCGGAGGAGCTTGAGGCGCTCCGCGCGCTGGAGGGCGTGCGCCGCTTCCCGCTGCGGGTTAAGTGCGCGACGCTCGGATGGAACACCATCGCGCAGGGCCTCGAGAACGGGGCCGCCAAGGAGTCATGATGACCGATACCACGGCGACGGACGACGTGACCTTCCACCAGATCGGCAAGGCGCTCCAGCCGGTTTTCGACCCGGAGATTCACATGAGCGTCGTGGATCTAGGCCTCATCTACGGGGCCGAACTTGGCGAGAGCGCGAAGGGCCGCAAGGTGACGGTGACCATGAGTCTCACCTCGCCTGCCTGCCCCTACGGGCCGATGCTGCTTGCCGGCGTGCACTCCGCATTGGCCCGCCTGCCCGGCGTGGCGGACGTGGACGTGGACCTGGTCTTCTCGCCGGCCTGGGATCCGCGCACCATGGCGACCGAGGATGCCAAGGAGCAGTTGGGGCTTTACTGAGGCGACGATGAGGATCACGAGCTCGATCGAATACGCCACGCGCCTGATGATCGCCCTCGGACGGGAACACGGCAAGGCGCCGGTCTCCGCCGAGCGCCTGGCTGAGTCCAACAGCGTCCCGACCGACTACGTCAGCCAGATCCTGGTGAAGCTGCGCCGCGCGGGGATCGTGAAGAGCCGCCGGGGCAGTGCCGGGGGCTACGCGCTCTCGCGTCCGCCTGCGGAGGTGACTCTCGGCCAGGTTGTGCGAGCCGTCGACCGCGGCGTCCTCGAAGATGTTTGCGGCAAATACGATGCGGGCGCGAAGAATTGCCATCATCAAGAGGCGTGCGCCATTTCCCCGGTCTGGAGCCGGCTCGGGGCCGTCATCACGGAATACCTCGAGAGCGTGACCGTAGCCGCGCTCCTCCAGGGCGATCACTGACTCACGGGAGGAATCATGTCCGTCAAAGAACGCGTTGAGAAGGTTCTCGAGAAGATCCGTCCTTACATCCAGTCCGACGGCGGCGACATCTCGCTCGTCTCGGTCGACGAAGCCGCCGGTATCGTCAAGGTCAAGCTGCATGGGGCCTGCGGCTCGTGCCCCAGCTCCACGGCCACCCTCAAGGGCGGCGTCGAGCGCATGGTCCGCCAGGAGATCCCGGAGATCAAGGAGGTCGTTTCCGTCTGACGGTCCCCATGCGAGTCGAGCTTCATTGCCACTCCCTGTTCTCGGACGGGACCCTCTCTGTGACCCAGTTGGTGGAGCGAGCGGTTAAGTCCCGGTTGGAACTGCTTATCCTAACCGACCATGACAGCGTTTCCGGGGGACCCGAGTTGTTCGCCGCGGCGGGTGCGGCCGGCCTTGCGGCGCGTCTTGGCATCGAAATCAACTGCGCCGGGACCGACCAGATCCACATCCTGGGCTACGGCTTGCGCGTCGACGCGGAGGGCTTCGCCGAGCGTCTGGCGGACTTCCGCGAGCGTCGGATCGTTCGCGCCCGCATGATCGTCGAGAAGCTCCGCGCCTTGGGCTGCGCCGTCGACTATGACGACGTCCGTGCCTCCGCCCAGGAGACCCTCGGCCGCCCCCATGTGGCCGACGCCTTGCGTCGCAAGGGTATAGTCAAGAGCCGCCAGGAGGCCTTCGACCGCTTCCTGGCCAAGGGCAAGGCCGCATACGTCCCGCCCATGGGCCCGAGCCCGGAAGAGGCCATCTCCCTGATTCGCGACGCGGGCGGTTTCGCCTGCCTGGCGCACCCGCAGACGGCGGGCAAGGCGCCGGAGTTGGAGAAGCTTTTCCGCGCGGGCCTGGAGGGCATCGAGGTCCACTACGGCGCCCACACCCCTTCGCAGAGGCTCGCCTACGGCGACTGGGCCGAGAAGCGCCGCCTCCTCGCTTGCGGGGGCAGCGACTGCCACGGGCCGGGCACGGGCCGCGACGCGCGCTTGGGCGTGGAATACGGCGAAGCCGCCTACGGGGCGCTGATGGAGAGGATTTTTTAATGATCGTGATCGCCCACCGAGGAGCCAGCGGCCACGCTCCCGAGAACACGATGGCGGCTTTCGTCCGCGCCCTGGAACTGCGCGCGCGGGCCATCGAGCTCGACGTCCACCAGACCCTGGACCGCGAGTTGGTCGTGGCCCATGACGACGACCTGCGACGCTGCGGGCGCGACCCCCGCCGCTTGAAGACCCTCCATTGGGACGAGGTCGCGAAGGTGGAGGTGGGCTCCTGGTTCGACAAACGCTTCGCCGGCGAACGCCTGCCGCGCCTGGAGGAGGTCTTCGACCTGGTCCCGCCCTCCGTCGAGCTTCATGTCGAGCTTAAGCACGGCACGCGCGTCTATCCCGGCATCGAGCGGAGGGTCGTCGACCTCATCTGCAAGCACGGCGCGCTGCCTCGGACCGTCGTCTCCAGCTTCGACCACGAGGCCCTGTGCTCGCTGCGTTCGCTCGATGAGAATGTCCGCCTGGGCTATCTCATCGGCCTGACCACGCTCAAGACCGCGCTGAGCGAGATGAAGGACCTCGCCGCCGAGAGCCTGAACCTGAGCGTGCGTCAGGCGACGGCGCGCGCGGTCAAGGCCGCCCACGACCTCGGCTTCAAGGTCCTGGTCTACACGGTCAACACGCCGGCCGACCGGGACCGCCTCGCCAAGCTCGGCGTGGACGGCATCTTCTGCAACTATCCGGAGTTGGATTTATGGCGGTGAAAGAAACACGCGCGCCGGAGCCGACCGCGGAGGAAATCTCCGCCGAGGCGGAGCGCCTGTACGGCAAGGGGCTGGCCGATCTCGGCTGGCGGGACCCGGAACTCGAGCGCGCGGCGAGGCTGACATGGAAGATCAATCGTCTGAAGACGGCGCGCAGCGCCGTCATCGCCGCGCACGTCTACCAGCGCGCGGAGATCATCCTCGGGGTGGCGGACTTCGTCGGCGATTCCTATAAGCTCGCCAAGATGTGCGCCGAGTCCGACGCCAAGCGCGTGGTCTTCTGCGGCGTGCGTTTCATGGCTGAGACCGCCAAGGTCCTCAATCCGGAGAAGGAGGTGCTGCTCCCCGCGCCCGAGGCCGGCTGTTCTCTCTCCGAGTCCATCACCGCGGCACAGGTCCGCGCGTTGAAATTAAAGCACCCGGGCGCGCCGGTCGTCACCTACATCAACACTTCCGTCGAGGTGAAAGCCGAGTCCGACGTGGTCGTGACCTCGGCCAACGCGCCTAAGATCCTGCGCCGGCTGTACGTCCGGCATCCGAAGATCGTGTTCATTCCCGACGCGATGATGGGAAAGAACCTTGCTTACGAGCTGGGAAAGAAGCTCGGAGAGGAGTTGGTGATCTGGGACGGCTCGTGCATTGTCCACGATCATTTCGATTCGACCTCCGTCGAGTTCTACCGCAAGATGTATCCCGGCGTGAAGATTCTGGCGCACTTCGAGTGCACTCCGGGCCTGGTCTCGGTGGCGGACTTCATAGGCGGCACCGGAGACATGATGCAGTGGGTCGCCGACCACAAGGCCCCGTCCTACATGCTGATCACCGAGTGCGGCCTGGGCGACCTCGCCCGCACGCGCTTCCCGGGAAAGGTCTTCGTGCCCATGTGCCGGCTCTGTCCCTACATGAAAGCCACCGACCTGTCGCGCGTTCTGCGCGCCCTGGAGCGCCCGACGGCCTCCCAGCGCATCGAGGTCCCGGCCGCGGTGCGCGAGCGCGCGCGGCGGCCCATCAAGAGGATGTTCGAATTGGCCGACGACACCTGCGCCTCGTGAGTTCGTGGGGCCCTTGGACGGACGAGGCGTTCGCCCGCGCCAAGGCGCAAGACAAGCCCCTCCTGGCCGCGGCCGGCGCGCGCCCTCCGAAGTTGGCGAGAGAGGTCTCGCAGTCCGTCGCTCGACGCTTCGTCGCCGTCCTGGCCGACCCGGACTCGCGTCCCGACGCGGCCGCGCGCGTCGGCGCCGGCCACCTCGTGGTGATGGACCCGGACGGGGTTCGGCGAGGGGTGCTCCCGATTTCCTCCGCCGACCTGGGCGCGGCGCTCGAGCGCATGGCCGATGAGGCCTCCTTCGCCTCCTCCGGACGTCCCGAGGACCCCGCGCCGGCCTGGAGCGCAGCGGTCCCGCCCAAATCGCTCGGTTCGGCCCCGGACGAGACCTGCCTGGAGGAGGCCTTCGCCGAAGCGCGGTCCGCGGCCGCGGCCGGCGGCGTCGCCGTCGAGGTCCTGGAGGCTCTCGCCTACGCGGTTTCAGAGAGGAACGACGCGCGGGCCCTGCCGTTGTTGGAACAGGGAGTCGATGCCCTCCTGAGCGGCCCGCTCTGGGACGCCGCGAACGGGGCGTTCCGCGCGCTCGGGGAGTCGCCTCTGCGGGCCAACGCGCGCCGAGTCCGCCTGCTCTGGGACGTCCACGCCTTGACCGGCGCGGACCGTTGGCGCCGCTCCGTCGAGGCCGCGACCCGCTACCTCCTGCACGCGCTCTACGACCCGCGCCTCGGCTCCTTTCTCAGCGCGCCCGCCCCGAAGTCTCCCGTCCACACGGCCGACGGCAACGCCCAGGCCGTCCTAGCGTTGCTGCGCGCCTCGGCCTTCGACGTTCCCGGCGCACCGCAAGCCGCCGGCAAGGCCCTCTCCTTTCTCCAGGGCCTCTACGACCCGATCCTCGGCTTGCGGCACTCGGCGGGCGGCGGGGGGGAAGAGGTCTGCGGACTGCTAGGCGACGCCGCCTGGAGCGCGCTCGCCTTCACCGAGGCCTTCCAGGCGACGGGCGACAAAGCGCACCGAGAGTTCGCCGACGTCCTCCTGCGCTTCCTCTTCCAGGAGCTATGGGAACGCGACAACGGCGGATTCCTCGACCGCGTGCCGCGCGCAAGCGACCCGGCGATCCTGCGCGAAACCCGCCTGGACCCGGGGCTCAACGCCGTGGCGCTGGAGGTCTGCTGGCGCCTCCACCATCTCAAGGGCAACGCGAACTACCGCCGCTGGCTCGATTGGGCCTTGAGGGGGCTCTGGTCTCTCTGCGGCGCGGACGCGGCCGGGCGCGCGGGCTTAGCCAGGGTGGCGGACATGGCCGCTCGCGGGCGTCTGGACCTGGAGTTGGTCGGCCGTCCCGGCGAGACGCTCTCCGCAGCGCTGCTCGCGGCGGCGCGGCGCGCCTACGCGCCGCGGGCCATCGTCTCCTTCGTGGATCCCGACGACCAGGGCTACATCATGGCGCACAAGCTGACCGCGGACTCCTACCCGCGCCTCTTCGGCTGCGGGACGGACTTGCGGCGCCTGTCCGACTCGGCCGAGCCTTCCGGCGTGGCCGCGGTCCTTTGCGCGATGCGCGCGGCGGAGGGGGTCTGAACGTGGCCCGGCCCAAGCGCTTCGCGGACGCCATCTCGACGGAGAAGGACTGGCGCAAGGCCGTCGCCGAGGCCGCGCGCGCCGCGCGCGCCAAGCTCGGCCCCTCGCCCTGCGACCTGGCCCTGGTCTTCGTCTCCCAGGCCTGGGACGACTTCGACCCACGCAAGCTCTCGCCCTTGCTGGCCAAGCACCTGGCCCCTCTGCACACCCTCGGCTGCAACGCGAGCGGCGTTCTGGCGGGGCGGCGCGAGGTGGAGGGCAAGCCTGCCGTCGCCATCCTCGCCATGAGCCTGCCGGATGTGCGCGTACACGGATTTATTCTCGCGCCGAAGGAACTCGAGCGCATGGAGGACGGTCGCGCCTTGGTGGCCTGCCTCGACCTTTACCCGACCGACCGCCCCAAGTTCCTGGCCTTCTGCGACCCGGCGTCCTGCGATCCCGAGCGCCTGGCGGCCCTCTGCAACCAGGCCTACCCGGGCGCGCCGCTCATCGGGGGGCTCTCCAGCGGTCCGCTGCTGCGGCGTTCGGCCTGGATGATCCTGGACACGGAGGTCGTCGAATCAGGCACGGCGGCGGTGGCGCTCACAGGTCCAATCGAGTTCCAGACCGTGGTCGCGCAGGGCTGCCGGCCCATCGGCGAGGCGCTGGTCATCACGCGAGCCGAAGACCGCGTCCTTTACGAGTTGGGCGGTCGCCCGCCGCTGGAGGTCCTGCGCGAGACTCTCTCGAGCTGCACGCCCGAGGACCAACGCCTGGCGCGCAAAGCCCTCTTCGCGGGCCTGCTCATAGACGAGAAGCGCGCCGGCGCGCGGCGCGGCGATTTCCTGATCCGCAATCTCCTTGGTTTCGACCAGGACATGGGTTCATTGAAGGTGGGGGCATCGCTGCGCCGAGGCCAGACCATGCAGTTTCAGTTGCGCGACGCGCAGACTTCCGATTCGGACCTTAAATCGATGCTCGCGGCTCTGCCCGACGCGGGCTCGGCGCCTCGAGGCGCGCTTCTCGTCAACTGCTGCGGCCGCGGCCAGGGCCTCTACGGCGATGGAGATCATGATTCGGCTCTCGTCCAATCGATGAGGGGTCCGATGCCGATGGCCGGGTTCTTCGCCAGCGGAGAATACGGCCCCGTGGACGGGCGAAACTTCGTCCACGGCTCCACCAGCAGCCTCGTCGTCATCCGCTAAGCGGACGTCAGCGGCGGGCGGTCAGGCGCGGGGCCAGGCGTTCGGCGGTGTCGGGGGAGGGGTCCACGCGGCGCGCGTCGAGGTCCACCTCGAACTCCAGGGAGGGGTCTGCCTGCGTCGGCCGGAAGCTCACGCGGTAGGTCTTCTCCCCGGTGCGCTCCGCCGTCCAGGCAGGACGGGCGCCAGGCAACTCCGAGGGCTGGCGCAGGCGCTCTATGATGGGAAGGTCGTCGCCCGGCACGCGCCACTCGTGGAGCAGGGCGATGGCCTCATTGCCGCGGTCGTCGTCTGCGGAGATCTGCAGCGCCGGGTCGGCGCACAGGACGGGCGCGGGGATCTCATTGGCGGGCGGAGCCGCGGGACGACGCGCGGGCAACTGCGAGGCGACGGCGAAGACGGCGAGTGCCGCGTAGGGCGCCCATCGCGCCAGGCGGATCCGGCCGCGCGCGGCGCCCGCCGGGAAGGAGGTCGCCGCAGCTCGCGCCGAGTCCAAGGCGCCCCCTTCCACGACGGGCGTTGAGACGGCGACGGCTTCCGGGGCGGGCGAAGCCGTCATCCGGCGCAGGGCGTCCAACTCCTCGCGCAGGCGCCGCAGTTTATCGCGCTGGGTGTAGAATCTCGCGCGGGCACCGTTGACGGTCTCGCGCAGCCCCAGCGCCTTGTCGCGCAGGTTCGTGAGGTCAGAGGCGTCGGCCGGGCGTTCGTGGGACATGGGGACGCAGCCAGTATAGCCGCGCCCTATTAAGGAAAAATGTCGCGCCCGTGAACGGATTGTTACGCGCCCTTGAGGGCCGCGATGCGGACTTCGAGCGGCGGGTGGGTGGAGAGCAGGGCCATGAAGCCTCCCGTCTTCCCGGCGATCTTGAGGCTGGCGTAGGCGGTCTGGCTCTCGAGGGGCTCGTAGCGCCTCTGGAGGGCCTCCAGGGCGGCGATCATGCCGCCTCTGCCGGCCAGCCTGGCGCCGCCCGCGTCCGCGCGAAACTCGCGCCGGCGCGAGAACCAGGCGACGACCACCATGCCCAGCAGGCTGAGGGCGATCTCCAGCGCGAGGGTGACCGCGAACTGGACCATACGGCGGTTGTCGCGCTCCATGTTCTGAGCCACGGCGAAGGCGATGACGCGGGCTAGGAACATGACGAAGGCGTTGACCACGCCCTGGATGAGGGTCATCGTGACCATGTCGCCGTTGGCGACGTGGGTGAGCTCGTGGGCCAGCACGCCCTCCAGTTCGGGGCGGCTCATGGATCCCAGCAGGCCCGTTGAAACCGCGACCAGGGCGCGGGACTTGGTGGGGCCGGTGGCGAAGGCGTTGAGCTCGGGGCTCTCGTAGATGCCGACCTCGGGCATGACGGGCAGGCCGGCGGTCTGGGCCAGGCGGTGGACGGTCTGGAGCAGTTCCATGGACTCGCCTCGGGCCTCCTGCGGGTCGATGACTTGCACCCCCATGGACCACTTGGCGACGATGCGCGAAAGGCCCAGGGAAATGAAGGCGCCGCCCATGCCCCATATGAGGCAGAAGGTCATCAGCGCGCCGTAGTCGAGGCCCCGGGCGGAGAGGTAGGGGCGCACGCCCAGGAACTGGAGGGTGATGGAAAGGGTCGCCACCACCAGCAGGTTGACGGCCATGAAGAGGAAGACGCGCTTAAACCAGGTCATTGTTGTTCACCTCGATGCTTAAGTAGTTTAGTCTTGAATTGCCCTCCGCGTCAAGGCGATCTTCTTCAGAGACAGCCCTGAGAGAGAGCCCTGCCGAAATCACTAAGGAGTTGAATCCATCCGCGTTGCGCTTCCGTAGCAAACCCGGCCTGAATGGTCCGCCCAACGCTACGTTCTGCCGCGCGCGCTACAGGAACTCCCGTAAAGAAAGCGCGCGTCGGCACAAGCGCTGAGTTCGGCCTCATTTGGCCGCAAGACGTCCCGATGCATATCGGTGGAGGACGCTTCCCATAAGGGTTTGATAGGGGATGCCTTCTGCAACAGCGATGGCTTGTAATTCCTCCAGATCCTTGGAGGAAATGCGGATGTTAACTCTCCGGTCCTTTCGCAGGGTGTTCTTCGCGTACTGACGATGCCGGGAAATCTCCTGTTTTGGATTTTTCACGGACTTCCACTCACCCCGTTCAAAGGAATCAAGAGTGCTTTGCTCTTCTTTATCCAACTTAATCTTCTTCATCTAAGCCTCCCAGAAAATCTCGAGTCGCCTTTCGGCTGGGGATAATGGTTTTGAGAAATCTGCCCTCATTTGAATCGACGAATGGGACAAGATAAGCGTAGTTGCCTGCTTGGACCACAAGAACGCGTTGATTGGGATACTTGAAGGGGTTCGGATGATCGTATACGCCGAGAACATCGCCTCGTTCAATGTGCATCACAATCTGCTCGAAACTTACGCCACGTTCAGCCCTGAGGCGCTCGTTTTTCTCCGAATCCCACTTATAGTAGTCCACACTAAGATTGTATTGCATTGTGTGCTTTTTGGCAACAGTATTGAACCATTGGATAGGCCGAACGCCACGCTCTATCCATTGGTTAGGGCAATGGGTGACGAGTTGCGTAGGCATCAATCAGCTTGCGGATCATCTTCTGATAGGGCGTGTGATACTTCTGCGCTGCCTTCTTAAAGAAGGCAACGCTCGACTTGCTGAGCGTCATGGTTACCTTCACGCTCTCCTCCTTGAAGGCAAGTTCTTCAGGAGGGGGCAGGAAATCCCTGACCACGCTCAGCTCGCCCAGGGGTTCATCCGTGTATTTGATTTTCTTTTTCATAAAGAGCCTTCCCTTTTCTCCAGTAGCCCGCTCCAAAGAGGCGGATCCTATTCTCTCTGTACGTGAACCGAACGGTGAGGATTCCGTCACCGACGCGGCCGAAGCAATAAAACCGCTTTTCCTTCTGACTGTGCTCAAGATCTTCCGCAATGACTCTTTTGGCATCCGCGAATGCGTGTTGGGCCGTTTCAAACGATACGCCGTGCTTATGCTGGTTCTCCCGGTCTTTGCTCTCGTCCCATTCAAAATGAATCATGCGCTTCTTTAAGTATACATCGAGTATGTATAAATAGCCATACTTGTTTATGGTCTAAAACAAGCCGTTTCGCCGTTATGATTTGACCGAATTGCCCTAACGCCGGGCTGAACGGCGGCGGCTATTGGAATTCCTCACTGGCCGCCGTCCGTTCAAGCCGATGTTAGGCGGCTTCACAAGTTCCTGTAAGTCCGTTCGTTTCTCCGCAGAACTCTGAGAATCGTGACCACCCTTTCCAAATCCTGGACGGCGTACAGAACTCGCCAATTTCCCACCCGAATCCGATGGAGCTTATCTTGCAGCTTCTTGGCCCCGTGCGGACGGGGGCCGGTCCCAAGCCCGATGATATGCTGCTCAAGTCGTGACAGATCAGGCCCCATGATGCGATCCAGATCGCGCCGTGCCGTTCGCGCAATCTCGACCTTATACACTTTTCTTTCGCTTCGAAAAATACTCCCGCGCCGGGATGGCCGTTTCTGCCACCTTCGAATGTGTCGCCCATGCCTTTCGCGCGACCTTCAAGTCAGCGAGATCCTCTTCATAGAGGCGTTCCGCGGCTTCCCTGAGAAGATTGGCCATAGAACACGCCCTTTCAATCGCCAGGTGTCTTAGACTGGCGTGCAACTCCTTTGGCAGGAAAATGGTTGTTCGTATCATTTTACACCCCCTAGAGTGTAAGTATACCATAGGAACATACATATGTCTAGCCCTGCCAGCTGGTCAATCAAATGGTTAGGAGTCAAGCAGATTAAAAATCCTTCAGCTTGCTCTTTGTGCCTTTGCCCTGGAGTACCAACTCGAGATTCTTGGCGCTATCAGCGAAGGAGTCTGTGATCGCTTTGTATCCATCCTGCGTTGGCCACGGCCAGCCCACGCATGGGCTGAGTGCTGGCACACCTTCGATCAGTTCAAATTGAAGCCGGGCCTTCCCGTCCTTCGACCGGCAGAGTGCCACTCAGGTGTGTCTGCTGCCCAGGCGCTCGGATATCCAGACCTTGATGATGGATTGCCGGGTGACGCCCAGGCGGTCGGCTTCTTTGTCCAGGGAATGAATCATCCATGCCGGGAAGTCCACGTTCACACGCTTGGGCTCTTCGTTGGTCCTTTTCGCACGGGCCAAGTCGAGATACTTGGAGATGTTGCCACCGGAATCGAACAGTTTGTCTAGATCTTTAGCTTTCATATAGTTCACGCTCCTCGGTCCGTGCTCGCCGCACTGAAATGATGCGGGTGCGGCCCTGGCGATAAGTGACGAATGCCGACCAATGCTTACCGTCAATTCGCCCCGTGAATTGTACTCGGGGCTCATCGTCACTCTTTAGCGGAATCTCCAGAAGTTCGGGATCGTCCCATAATGCCTGCGCCTCAACAAAATCAATGCCGTGCTTCTTCCTGTTGGACTCGCTTTTCCTCTCGTCAAATTCGAATTCCATTTGGTATAGATAGTATACCGTATCTATCCTATTCCGTCAATCCCAGGCGCCTATGATCCCAGGCGCCTATGAGTGTCAAGGCCGTTTAGAAATGTCCTGTAGTTAAGCCGCATAGAAATGTCCGGTTTCCGTTGTCGTTGTAGCCGTGTTTTAATCCGTTTTCCTTTCGTTTCGTTTCGTTGTTGTGGCCGTTGCCGTTAGGATTGATTTAGTGAAATTGCGTTGCTGTTGCGGAGGCCGTAGTCGTTTCGTTCGCCGCTCGAATTTCAAGTTGGAAAGATTTTGCCCCCCAACGGAATGTCCGTGTCCTTCCGGCAAGCGCGCGTATCTCCGACGAGGCCGGGGAGCCCACTCTCGGCAAGTCTGCGCGCGCGGATGACGTGAGGACGGC
>Ga0154316_130_pt1 | contig 48690 bp, 27 predicted proteins | sample RifGroA2_FD_105610 | JGI IMG/M metagenome (GOLD analysis project Ga0154316, IMG submission 105610) | Elusimicrobia bacterium GWA2_66_18
GGTCCATGGCGGATATTCAAGCCCTTAGCCCGTTCCCGTAAGAAGATCATAAAGGTCCATGGCGGATATTCAAGCCCTTAGCCCGTTCCCGTAAGAAGATCATAAAAAACCTATTGACAGGTTTTATAAATCATATATGAACCTATTGCACAGACTGCCTGACGACGTAAAAATCAGTCGGCGCGACGTCGTTCACGCATAGACCGGGGCAAAAATCGGCACGCCGGCCGTCATCCCGCCCAAAACCCGCCCTATCTTCGCCTTGCCGCTTCTCCAGAGCTTCAGCAGATTGTGCGTCGTACACATCAGCGACCACTCGCTGTCGGCCGTCTTCGCGCCTCGCCGCGAGAACCCGTCGCACCCGCGCCCATCTTTGATCTGCCCGAACGCCGGCTCGATCGTCTGTCCGCGCAGTTTGTAGAGAGCCCGCCCCCGCTTCGTCAGCAGCTTGCGCTCCATGCGCTCGCGCGCCGTCATCGTTTCGGGTATCCGTCCTATCGGCGCAGGCTCAATTCCGATTAAAAATATGGCCGATAGTCAATCACAGCTCGGATGATGCAGACGATTGAATTTGCGCCATGCGTCAACCCCGGCTCGAAGGTCTGAACCGCCCGGTCAGCCGCACGCGGCGGCGCGAGTTATACGCGGCGCCGGGGCGTCAAGCGCGCTTGAGGAAGCGCTTGATATCCTGGTGATTGCCCGCCGCGAGAAACGTGACTTGGTCCTTCTTCCAAGCGAAGAGAATGCGGTCCTGGAGGGAGGAGCGTATCTCCCACAGCGGCGGGCGAAGCTTTTTGAGACCCACGCCCACGGGAGGGCGGCTTCCCTTCTCAAAGCACTCCACGAGAACGGACACCGTCTCGTGGATGGCTTCAAGCCTCCGGACGTCGCCGACGCCGCGCAGGCTTTTGGCGTAGAAAAGGGGCTCGGAAGGCGCGCCGCAGCGAGCCGGCGCAGCCGGACAGGACCTGGCGGGCTTGGGCGGCGCAGAGTCCCCGGCGGGCCATCACCACGGCGAGCTTGACGCCGCCCCCCGCCGCGCGCAGCAAGCTCCGGGCGCGGGCCGGCGTCACGCGGCCGAGGTCGGCCGTGATGCGCTCCCCGCGCAGGCGCAGCTTGCGGGACGCGGGCCTCAAGTCCACCATCCAGTGATCGTGGACCTTGCCGATCTTGATCATCGCGCCGGTGGTGAGCGTGTTCAAGATGAGCTTGGCGGCCGTGCCGCTCTTGAGGCGCGTCGAACCGGTCACCACCTCCGGTCCCACGTCCGCGGCGATGATGATGTCCGCCTTGACGCCGCGGGGGCGGCCGTTCGAAGTCACGAGGATGGCGACGGCTCCGCGCCGCCGCGCCGCGGCGAGAGCCTCCCGGACGAAAGGAGTGACGCCGCTGGCCGCCACGCCGACCACGACGTCCCCGCTCCGGACTTTCGCGACGGCCTCGCGACCGAGGGCCGGATCGTCTTCGGCTCCTTCCTTGGCTCGAAACATGGAGCGGCGTCCGCCCGCGATGACGGCGCGGATAGCGCCGGGGGCCGTGTTGAAAGTCGGCGGACATTCGGCCGCTTCGAGCACGGCAAGGCGGCCGCTGGCGCCCGCGCCCAGGAATAGGACCGAACCGCCTGAAGAGAGGCAAGCGGCGACGGCATCGACGCCGCGCGATATGTCGCGCGACGCCCTGGCCACGGCCGCAGGCACGCGCCGGTCCTCCTCGTTGATGAGGCGGACGATATCCGCGGTGGAACGGCGGTCGATGTTCCGCGTGCGCGGATTGGGCTGCTCGGTCGGCAGCCGCGAATAGGCCCGGGCCGAGAGGAGGGCCACTTCAGTACGTCTCGCCGTCGTCCGAGGGCGCGCCGCCGGCGGGGGCGGCCGCCGGCGCGGGGGCGTCGGTCGAGACGGCGGGAATCTCGGAAGCAAACGGGTCGACGATCCAAGCGGTGACGCGGTCGGCCAGGCCCCGGTTAGCCTTGAACAGGCGCGTGCCGCGCTCCTCGGGGACCACGAAGAGCGCGGCGTTCTTCTCGCCGACCGCGTTCCTGGCGAAGGCATAGAGCACGGGCGTCTCCTTCGAGGAGCGTTTGTCCTTCTCGGAATGAACCATCAAGAGCGGCGTGCCGCGGCCCTTGAAGGCGCGCACCGCGTTGACGAGCGGGATCTCCTGCCAATCCAGGCCTGGAGAGAGCACGATGACGAAGGGCGTCTTGGGGTGGACGGCGGCGTACTTCACCCCGACGCTGCCGCCGACCTCGGCCCCGGCGACGCCGACGCCTTCCTCGGGCACGCCCTGGGCCGCGAGGTAGTCGACCGCGGCCTCGACGTCTCGGGTCATGTCCGCGTAGTCGTTGACCAGCTTGGTCGCGCGGAGCTTCTTGTATGAAAGCGTCTCGCCGGACGGCGAGGTCCGGCTCTCGCCGTGCCCGCGCAGGTCCACCGCCAGGTAGCCGCAGCCCGCCTTGGCCAGGACGCGCGCGAAGAGGCGCCAGTCCTCTTTGCGCTGGCCCGTGCCGTGCAGGAGGATGAGGGTCGGACGGCCCTCCGCGGCCTTCTGCCAGACCGCCCTCAAGATCCAGCCGTCCACGGCCCTGAGGTCGACGGCCGAACCTGGAAGCGGCTTGAGGATGGGAACGGGGGCGGCGGAAGCCCCTAGGGATAAAACGAGCAGCGCCGCTGACAGCATGAGACCTACCGGAGCATCTCTTCCGGCTTGAACCACAGCGCGACCTCGCGCTTGGCGTCCGTCGGGTCCGAGGAGGCGTGGATCACGTTCTCAAATTGACCGCCGGTGGTGATGCGTCCGAAGGAGCCGCGGATAGTGCCGGCGGCCGCCTGCTCGGGATTCGTCGCGCCCGCGACCGCGCGCACGGCCTTGATCGCGTTCTCGCCGCGATAGACCAGGGCGAGGATGCGATGGTCCTTGATGCCGTGAAACTCGCCGCGGATGTACTTGATGAGGCCCTCGAAGAAGGGCTTGTCGGAGAGGGACGCGTAGTGCTCGCGCGCCAGATCCTCGGAGACGGAGATCATCTTCGCGCCGACCATTTCGAGGCCGGTGGCGTCGAGGCGGTCGATGGTGAGGCCGGTCAGCTTGCGCGACGCGCCGTCCGGCTTGATGAGGATCAGGGTCTGTTCGATGGCCATAGTGGCGGTCATTCTAGCGGATTGGACCCGATGAAGGAAAGAAGGTGTATAATAATAATGATCCATCAACGAATTCCAGCGAGGCGATCATGAAAGGCGACAAGCGCGTCATCGAGGTGCTCAACCAGGCTCTGACGATCGAGTTGACGGCCATCAACCAGTATTTCATCCAGGCCAAGATGCTCAAGAACTGGGGCTACGGGGCTCTCGCCAAGACGATGCTGGAGGAGTCCATCGGCGAGATGAAGCACGCCGACAGGCTCATCGAGCGCATCTTGTTCCTGGAGGGCATGCCGAACATCGCCCGCTACGGCGCCATCAGGGTGGGATCCAGCGTGCCGGCGCAGCTCGCCAACGATCTCAAGCTGGAGCTCGAAGGCGTGAAGGCCTACAACGACGCCGTCGACTTCGCCGCCAAAGCCAAGGACAACGTCACGCGCGAGCTGCTGGAGGACATCCTGGTCGAGAGCGAGGCGCACGTGGACTGGCTGGAGACCCAGTTGTCGCAGATCGAGTCCGTCGGCCTGCAGAACTACTTGGCCGAAAAGCTGGGGGAGGATCCGAAGTAAGTCACGCGGGCCCAGGGCAGGCGCGGGCGAGCTGGCCGGCGAGGAAATCGGCGAGGAAGTCGGGATCGAAGGGCCAGGCATACTCGACCGTGACGCCGGGATGCTTCTTGGCCGCGGCGGCGGCGATGTCGGGTATCTCTCGCTCGGCGTGCCGGCCTCCGCGCGTGAACATCGTCGAGATCAGGCTGATGCGCGTGAAACCCTCATCCGCCAGGGACTCGATGGCGTCCTCGACCGACGGGGCGCAGAACTCGTTGTAGGCCGCAACGAGTTTGCGGCCGCCCAGCTTGGGGGCCAGGGCGCGGGCGATCTCCTCGACGCCGGCCTGGTAGGCGTCGTTGTCCGGCGTGCGCGGCCACTGGCGGACCTGCCTGTCGAGATCGGCCTCGCGGCGGCTCATCGTCCTCTCCCGTCGCGCCATGCGCTCCGCTTCCAACCGCTTGAGTTCCGCGATGAGAGGCTGCGGCGTATCCGCGGCCGTCGCGCCGTGGCCGATGAGAATGACCGCTTCTTTCATCAGAGTATTATACCACCCCGTCATGAAAACGATATGATCGGCCCATGGTCCGCGCGACGATAAGGAACGCGTTCCTCCTGCTCTTGGCGGCAGGGCCCGCCGCGGCCGCGCGCCCGGAGTTGGAGCGGGAACTGTCCGTCCTCATGGACCTGTTCTACGATATCGACTTCGACGCGGCCCGCGCCGGGGCCGACGCCTTGGCCGCGCGCCATCCCGGACATCCCGCCGGCCCCTTCTATCGCGGCGTCTCGACCTACCAGCGCTGGGTCGCCGAGGGCATGCGCTCGACCGACACCTACCGCGCCTTCGAGGCCGACCTGGACGCGGCCGAACTCGCGGCCCGCAGCCTCGTGGCGGATGATCCGGCCGAGGGCCACTACTACTGGGGCGCGGCCGCGGGCTTCCGCGCCCGCGCCCTGGCGGGACAGCGCCGCTTCTTCAAGGCCGTCCCCGAGGCCGCCATCTCGGTCAAACACCTCAAGAAGGCGATTTCCCTCGATCCGACGCTGGATGACGCGCGCCTGGGCATCGGCATGTTCCACTATTTCGCTTCGCGCATGCCGGCCGGAGCGCGGCCCTTCGCTTTACTGCTCTTCGGTGAAACGGGCGACCGCAAGCTCGGCCTGGAGGAAATCCGGCGCGTGGCCCGCGGCGCGGGGGCGGCGCGCATGGAGGCTAGGACCGTGCTCTCCATCATCCTGGCCAAGGACGACGAGGCGGATTGGAGCGGCTCGGATCTCCTGCTCGCGGAACTCATGGGCCGCTACCCGCGCAACCCGCTCTACCGCCTGCGCCGCGTCTTCGTGGCCCAGCGCCGCGGCGACCTGGAGGCGGCCGTCGGCTTCGCCGACCCCGAGGGGACATGGCTCGCCAAGCTCCACCCGACCGTGCGCGTTCCCGCGCGAGCCTGGGCGCTCTACCGCGTGGCGGAGTGCCGACTCCTCCAGGGGCGGCGCAATGAGGCGGCGCGCCGCCTGGAGGCGCTCGAGGTCCTGGCCGACCCGAAGGATCTCAGGGACTGGATCCTCCTGCGTCGGGCGAACCTCGCCGACGCCGCGGGGCGCCGCGACGAAGCGCGCCGCCTCTACCACCGCGTCAAGGACCGGGCCCCCGCCGCGCTCGCCCGCCGTTACCTGGAAGTTCCCTTCCCGGCGGGGCCCCAGGACGTCGCCCCCTACTTCTCCGGCTACTGACGCATGGAGGGGATGTGATAGAATCCCCTCCATGGCGCGCATCCTGGTCGTCGACGACGAGCGAGACGTCGCCGACCTCATCAAGTTCATGCTCAACCGGGACGGCCACGAGTGCACGGTGCTCTACGACGGGGGCCAGGCTCTCAAAGCGCTCGGGTTGGAGCCCGCCGACGCCGCCCAGCCCGTCCCGGACCTGGTCATCCTCGACGTGATGATGCCGGTGGCCGACGGCTACGCGGTCTGCGCGCGCATGCGCGAGGACGCGCGCACCAAGGACATCCCGGTCCTGATACTCACGGCCAAGACGGGCATGCAGGACTTGCACCAGCTCGCCGCGAACGCGGCCCGGCATCTCGCCAAGCCTTTCGACCCCAAGGCGCTGCGGCGGTTGGTCGCGGCCATGCTGGAAGGAACGCGCTGATGGCCGCCATTCTCGTCGTCGACGACGAACCCGAGATCGTCACCCTCCTGCGCTTCGTGCTGGAGCAGGACGGCCATGCCGTCGCTTCGGCCGTGCATGGGATGGACGCGCTCGAGAAGCTGGGCATCGAGCCGCCCGACCCCGCGCGGGCCCTGCCGAACCTCATCGTGCTGGACATCATGATGCCGGTGATGGACGGCTACCAGCTCAATATGCGCCTGCAGTCCCACCCGCGGACCAAGGAGATCCCCATCCTGGTGCTGACCGCCAAGGGCCAGAAGATGCGCGACCTCTTCGAGATGGCTCCCAACGTGGCCGCCTACGTGCAGAAGCCGTTCGACCCCAAGATGCTGCGGGAGCTGATCTCCGGCATCCTGACATCGAGGAAAGATAAAAATGGCTGAGCCCGCGAAGACGACCGAGGAGGGCCGGGGTCTCGAAGAGTTGATGGCGCTGAAGAAGGCGAAAGTCGCGCAATTGCGGACCCGCGGCGTGGATCCCTATCCCGCTCGAACCATCCGTCAGCATGACTGCTCCGCCGTCGCGCGCCTGGGCGCGGCGCTCGCCGAGCCGGCGGCGCGCTCGGCGCAGAAGGTGTCCCTGGCGGGACGTCTCACGGAACTGCGCGACATGGGCAAGTCCATCTTCGGACGTCTGGCCGACCTCTCCGGCGGCGCCCAGGTCTACTTCAAGAAGGACGCGCTGGGCGAAGGCCCTTTCTCTTTGGTCAAAAAGGACGTGCACGTCGGCGATCATCTCTCCGTCTCCGGCTCCGTCTTCAAGACCAAGACGGGCGAGCCCACCGTCGCCGTCGAGTCCGTGACGCTGCTGGCCAAGGCCCTGCGCCCCATGCCCGAGAAATGGCACGGCCTGACCGACGTCGAGACGCGCTACCGCCACCGCCATCTGGACCTGATGATGAATCCCGAGTCGCGCGGGGTGTTCCTCAAGCGCGCCAAGATCGTCTCCTCGATCCGCCGCGTGCTCGACGCGCGCGGCTACGTGGAGGTCGAGACCCCGGTGCTCCTCGGCCAGGCCGGCGGCGCCTCGGCGCGCCCCTTCCACACGCGCCACAACGCGCTCGACCAGGACATGGTCCTGCGCATCGCCACCGAGCTCTCCTTAAAGAAGCTCATCGTCGGCGGCCTCGACCGCGTCTATGAGATCGGTCGGGTCTTCCGCAACGAAGGGCTGGACACGCGCCATAATCCGGAGTTCACCATGCTCGAGGCCTACGAGGCCTACTCCGACTACGAGGGCATGGCCGCGCTCTTCGAGATCCTGCTCTCCGAGTGCGCCGAGGCCTGCGGCGTCGGCGAGGTCGAGTGGCGGGGCGTGAAGATAGCGCTCCAGCCCCCCTTGCGGCGACTCTATCTGCCTGAGATCTGGAAGGACCGCTGCGGCGAACCCATCGACAACATCCTGGAAGGCAAAGGCTTCAACCGGGCGGGCCTCGTTGGGCTGGTCGAACGCCTCGGTCTGCACGCCGGCGAGAAGACGCCCAGCGCCAAACTCTTCGACCGCATCTTAGAGGCGAGGATTTCGGATTTACTTCAGCAACCGACCTTCCTTTTCGACCATCCCGCCGCCGTCACGCCGCTCGCCAAACTCAAGCCCGGCAACGAAACTTTGGTCGAGCGCTTCGAGTGCTTCGCCGCCGGCGTCGAGCTCTCCAACGCCTACTCCGAGCTCAACGACCCTCAGGACCAGCGCGACCGCCTGGCCGAACAAATGAAGCAGAAGGAAGCCGGCGACCAGGAGACCGACCTCCTCGACGAGGACTTCGTGCAGACCATGGAGGCGGGCATGCCCCCCATGGGCGGAATCGGCGTGGGCATCGAACGCATCACCATGCTCCTAACGGGGAAGGATTCCATCCGCGACGTGATCCTCTTCCCCACCCTCAAGCACGACGCCTAATCGAGATGGGCCTCGAACTCTTCCTCGCCCTCCGTTACCTCAAGGCCAAGCGCAAAGGCCTCTTCGCGGTCGTGACGACCTCCATCGGCGTGGCCGGCGTGACCGTGGGCGTCGCCGCGCTCATCACCACGCTCTCGGTGATGAACGGATTCCAAGCCGACATCCAGCGCAAGATCGTGGGCGCGCAGGCGCACGTCACCGTCTACGGCGCCGGTTCGGCGCGGGACTTGGTCCGCATCGAGGACGCGGCCAAGGCCGACGCAGAGGTCGCCGCGACCGCCCCCTTCGTGCTGGGCCAGGCGATCCTCACCAGCCACGACCGCTCCGTCGGCGTGCTCCTCAAGGGCCTGGACCCGGCGCGCGAGTTCTCCGTCAACGACCTGGCCAAGAAACTGGTCAACGGCGGCTGGGACGGGGTCAAGGACGGCAAAACGCCCGGCATCGTCCTGGGCGTGGAGTTGGCCGACCGTATGGGCGCGGAGGTGGGCGGCACGGTGGTGTTGGTTTCGCCCAAGAGCGTGGCCACGCCCATGGGGCCTCTTCCTAAGATGCAGCGCTTCAAGATCGCGGGGCTGCTCAAGACGGGCTACTATGAGTACGACAGCGGCACGGCCTGGACGGACATCTCCGCGGCGGCGAAGTTCCTGGGCGTCGAGGGCGGGGCCACCGGCGTCGGCCTGCGCCTGACCGACTTGCGCCGCGCCGACGCCGCAGCCGAGCGCCTGCGGGCGGCGCTCGGCTTCTCCAAGACGGTGCGGACCTACGCGCAGATGAACCAGACTCTTTTTGCCGCCCTCAAGCTGGAGAAAACGGTGATGTTCATCATCCTGACCCTCATCACTTTGGTGGCCTCGCTCAACATCGCATCCACTCAGATCCTGCGCTCGGTGGAAAAGACGCGCGACATCGGCCTGCTTAAGGCCATGGGGGCCACGGCCGCGATGATCCAGCGCGTCTTCCTCGTCGAGGGCCTGCTCATCGGCGGCACGGGCGTAGGCGCGGGCATGGCCCTGGGCTTCTTTCTCTGCTGGGCTATAGCGACCTTCCCCATCGTGGAGCTTCCCGCCGACATTTACTACCTCTCCCGCGTGCCGGTGGACCTGCGCGCGTGGGACGTGGCTGCGGTGGCCTTCATGGGCCTGACCCTGACCCTGTTGGCCACCATCTTCCCCGCCGTTCGCGCCTCCAAGGCCGACCCGGTGGAGGCCATCCATTATGGCTGAGCCCGCCGTCCTGGCGCGCGGCGTGCGCAAGACGTACGGCCGCGGCCCGACGTCCGTCCAGGTCCTGCGCGGCGTGGATCTGCGCGTCGAACCCGGGGAGTTCATCGCGGTCCTCGGCCCCAGCGGCTCGGGGAAGTCCACGCTCCTGCACCTGCTCGGCCTCATGGACCGGCCGGACGAGGGGGAACTGTCCCTCTGCGGCCGAGCCGCCTCGAACCTCGACGAGCGGGACCGCGCCCGCCTGCGCAACGAGAAGATGGGCTTCATCTTCCAGTTCGACTCGCTCCTGCCCGAGTTCACCCTCTTGGAGAACGTCCTCATGCCCGCGCGCATCGCGCGCGCCCAGGGGCTGACGACGCAGCCTGCGGCCCGGGCCGCGGTCCGCGCGACCCGGCTTCTGGAGTCGCTCGGCATCGCCGCGCTCGCCGGACGCTTCCCCTCCCAGACCTCCGGCGGCGAACGCCAGCGCGCGGCCGTCGCCCGCGCCCTCGTCAACGAGCCGGCGCTGGTCCTGGCCGACGAGCCCACCGGAAACCTGGACCGGGGCAACGGCGACCGGGTCTTCGCGGACTTCAAGCGCCTGACCCGCGAGCACGGCGCCGCCGTCATCCTCGTCACCCACGATGAGCCCGCCGCCAAGGCCGCCGACCGCGTCCTGCGCATGGACGACGGCGTCCTGCGCTGATGGATCCGCGTCTGGAGGGTGCACTCCGTCTGGACGCCCCCGCCCCGGGTTTGGTATCTTCAAGTCTCATGAAGATCTACATCGACGGCAAGTTCTACGACAAGAACGACGCGAAGATTTCGGTCTTCGACCACGGGGTCCTCTACGGAGACGGCATCTTCGAGGGCATCCGCGCCTATAACGGCCGCGTCTTCCGCCTCGACGACCACCTCCAGCGCCTGGAGGAGTCGGCCAACGCCATCCTCCTCAAGCTGCCGATGACGCTCAAGGAGATCGAGACCGCCGCCCTGGAGACCGTTCGCCTCAACGGCCTCAAGGACGCCTACATCCGCCTGGTCGTGACCCGCGGCGTGGGCGACCTGGGCCTGGACATGCGCAAGTGCAGGCAGGGCGCCTCGATCTTCATCATCGCCGACAAGATCGAACTCTACCCCGAGGAGTTCTACGAGAAAGGCCTGACCCTCGTCACCTCCACCATCCGCCAGAAGGGCCTAGACCAGGTGACGCCCGGCGTCAAGTCGCTCAACTACCTCGCCAACATCCTGGCGCGCGCCGAGGCCACGGCCGCCGGCGCCCAGGAGGCGATCCTGCTCAACGCCACGGGACAGGTCTCCGAGTGCTCGGGCGACAACCTCTTCTACATCAAGGGCGGAAAGATCTTCACCCCCCCTTCGTCTGCCGGCATCCTCTCCGGCGTGACCCGTCAGGTGGTCATGGAGCTGGCCGAGAGCAAGCTCGGAATCAAGGTCATCGAGCGAAACTTCCCGCGCTACGACCTCTACACCGCCGATGAGGTCTTCCTGACCGGCACCGGCGCCGAAGTCATCGCGGGCGTCAAGATCGACGGCCGCGTCATCGGTTCGGGCGCGGCGGGCCCCATGACCAAGAAGCTGATCAAGCACTTCCGCGAGTACGCCAACTCGACCGGCACCCCGGTCTACGAGACCGTCAAGGCGAAGTAGGCCTCCGAGCGTGAAGCTGCTGTCCTGGAACGTCAACGGCGTGCGCGCCGTCTGGCGCAAGGGTGTCCTTCAGGAATGGCTCCGCCGCCAGGAAGCCGACGTCTATTGCCTCCAGGAGACCAAGGCCCGGCCCGACCAACTCGAGCCGGAGGTCCTCAATCCTTGCGGCTGCCGCGGCGAGTGGCATTGGGGCGAGAAGAAGGGCTACTCCGGCGTGGCCACTTTCTCGAAAACGGCCCCGGAGAAGGTCGAGCGAGGGTTCGGGGTCGCGGAATTCGACAACGAGGGCCGCGCGCTGATCACCAGGCACGCGGATCTATCCCTCTTCAACATCTATTTCCCCAACGGCAAGCGCGACGACGCCCGCCTGAGATTCAAGATGGACTTCAACGAGTCCCTCCTCGGGGTCCTCGAACGCTTCCGCAAGCGCGGCGACGACAAGATCGTGATCTGCGGCGACGTGAACACCGCCCACCGGGAGATCGACCTGGCCCGCCCGAAGGAGAACCGGGAGGTCTCCGGATTCCTGCCCCAGGAGCGCGCGTGGATCGACCGGCTCCTGGCCGCCGGCTTCATCGACGCCTTCCGCGAGTTCGAGAAGGGGCCGGCACACTACAGTTGGTGGGACATGCAGTCCCGGGCGCGCGAGCGCAACGTGGGCTGGCGCATCGACTACTTCTTCATCTCCGCGAACCTGCGGCCTCGCCTGAAGCGGGCCTTCCTCCAGCCCGAGGTCATGGGCTCCGACCATTGCCCCGTCGGCATCGAACTGGCCCCCTAAGGAGCCTCAGTCCGCGCGGGCCGCTTCGGGCTCGATCGCGGCCGGATAGATCTCGTCGTAGGTCTTGACGTCCTTGAGGACGATCCCCTCGCGGACCTCCGCGGGGATGTTCTCGATGTCCTTGAGGTTGGCGAACGGGAAGATCACCATCGCATAGCCCATGCGGTGCGCGGCCATCACCTTCTGCTTGAGTCCTCCGATCGGCAGGATGTCGCCGCGCATGGTGATTTCGCCGGTCATCGCGACGCCGGCCTTGACGGGGCGCCCCGTCAAGGCGCTGACGATCGCTGTCACCATCAGGCCGCCCGCCGACGGGCCGTCGATCTTGCCGGCCGGGGTGATATTGATGTCGACGTCGATTTTCGTGAAGTCGAAGCCCTTGAGCCCCAGGCTCGCGGCGTGCGTCTTGACGTACTTGTAGGCGTTCTTGGCCGAATCCTCGATGTCGTCGCCGAACTGCTTGCGCAGCTTCAACTGGCCGCTGCCCGGCTCCTTGGAGACCTCGACGTTCAGCGTGCTGCCGCCGTAGGCGTTGACCCCCAGGCCCGTGGCCACGCCGACGCCGTTCTGGGCCGTCTCGCGGAGGCTGAAGGGCGGCACGCCCAGGTACTTTTGCACGCCGTCCGCATCGACGATGCCGGGGACCTTCTCGCCGCGCGTCTCGATCCAGGCGGCGATCTTGCGCAGGACGGCCTCGATATTCTCGCGCAGGCCGCGCACTCCGGCTTCCATCGTGTAGCCCTCGACGATCCGGCGCAGGGCGCCCCGCGTCAGGGACGCTTCCGCGATCTGGAGGCCGGTGAGCTTGAGCTTCTCCGGGACGACGTGCTTCTCGGCGATCTGGATCTTTTCGAGCGTCGTGTAGCCGTCGAATTCGATGATCTCCATGCGGTCGCGCAGCGGCTCCGGGATCTTGTCGAGCTGGTTGGACGTGACCACGAACAGGACCTCGGAAAGGTCGTAGGGGACGTTCAGATAGTGGTCGTGGAAGGTGTCGTTCTGGGCCGGGTCGAGGATCTCGAGCAGGGCCGCGGTCGGATCGCCTTGGTTGCCGCCGCGGCCGATCTTGTCGACCTCGTCGAGGAGCATGACCGGGTTGACCGTGCCGGCCGTCTTCATATTCTGGATCACCCTGCCGGGCATGGAATCCTGATAGGTCCGCCTATGGCCGCGGAGTACGCTCTCGTCGTGCACGCCGCCCAGCGAGAGGCGCACGAAGCTCCGGCCGAGCGCCTCGGCGATCGCGCGGGCGATCGAGGTCTTGCCGACTCCGGGAGGCCCCGTGAAGGCGAGGATCGCGCCCTTCTTGGAGCCGGTCCTCTTGCGCAGCGCCAGGAACTCCAGCACGCGCTCCTTGACCTTCTCGAGGCCCGCGTGGTCGCGCTCCAGGATCTCCCGGGCCCGGGCGAGGTCGAAATTATCCTGCGTGCGCCGGCTCCAGGGCACGTCGGTGAGCCACTCGAGATAGGTGCGCAGCTTCTGCGCCTCGGCATCCTGCTGCTCCATCTTCGAGAACCTGTCGAACTCCTTGAGCGTGATCGCCTGGATCGCGTCCGGCATGCCGATGGACCGCATCTTGGCCTTGAGGCCCTCGAGCGTGCCGATATCGTCGGGCGCGCCGTCCTCGGCGCCGGGAGCCGCTGCCGATTGCTTATTGAAACGCCCCATCATCTCGAGGACCACGCTCTCCAGGCGCGATTCGAGCGACGGGGCCGCGAGAAGCTTCTGCTTGATCTCAACCGAGAAGGGCATCTCCTGGGCCAAGAGGTTGGCGAGGCGATGGACGTCCTTCTCCGCGAGAGCCTGGCCGACGAGATTCGGCGAGATCTCCGGATCGAGGGAGGCGAACGTTTCCAGGATATGCTGGGCCACGGAACCGAGATCTTTCAAGCGGTCCGCGTCGCTCGGGACGGCGGCGGGGTAGGAGATCTTGGCCGTCGGGACGCCCGCGGCGGTCTTGCCGTAGCCGGTGATCTTGACGGCGCGCAGCGCCTCCAAGAACACAATGAGCTTCGCGCCGTCCTGGGATTCGTTGAGGAACGAGATCCGCATCAGCGTCCCCATCGTGCCGCGGCCTCCGCCGGAGGCGATCATGTAGCCGCCACGCAGGGCCTCGCTCACGCTGGCGACCGCCTCCTTGGTATTGACGATCAATTGGGTCGCGCCGAAACCGGGGAAGAAGAGCTTGGTGAGGGCCAGGATGGGCGCCTCCGTCAGAGCCGGGGGGCCGCTCTTCGGTTTGCCGTCCCCGTCGCCGCGGGCCGCTGCCCCGCCGCGCATGTCGCCATCGAAGTTCCTGGCGCCGGATTTGCCGCCGCCGTCTTTCGCCATCTCGAGAACGGCAGTCTGGAGCGATTCCTTCGCGGACACGTCCCCGTCGCCAACCGCGGCGACCGGGACGACCGGGACGACCGGGACGACGGCAACATGGACCCGCGCGGCGAGAGGGGCCGCCGCGGGCGCGGCCAGCGGGACGGCGAGCGTCGCCGGCGTCAGAGCGGGGATGGCGATGAGCGGCGCGGTCACGGAGAGCGCGGCCGCGCCGGAGATCCCGAGGCCGGACGCCCTGATGGGAGCCACGCGCGACGCGGCCTGGGCCCAGGCCGCGGGCCCGGGCAGGGTCGCCGCGAAGGCGGCGAGGGTCAGCCGGGCGCAGAGGATGGCGAACGGGGCGCGACGCGCGTGGCGAGCCATGTTTGTATTCATGCGTCCAGTATAAAGGGACAGGAGTCCTCGGTGCGGGGCCTTACGGCCCCGCGAACGGCGGGAAAGGGCCCCCAAGAAGGGGCCTCCCGAAGGCCTAGACGGCGTAGGCCTTATTGACCTAGGTCAATATCGGCTCCCCGCAAGCGTGATAGAATGCGCCCATGGTCAACTGCCAACACGCCGGACTGAAAGCCTGGGTCGACGAAATGGCCGCGCTCTGCCAGCCGGACGGGGTCATATGGGTGGACGGCTCCGAGGCGGAGAAGAAGGTCCTCGAGAACCGCGCCGTCGCGCGCGGCTTCCTGATCCCTCTGGACCAAGAGCGCTATCCCGGCTGCTTCTACAGCCGCTCCAATCCCAACGACGTGGCGCGCACCGAGCATCTGACCTACATCTGCGCCCAAAGCCCCGAGGACGCGGGCCCGACCAACAACTGGATGTCCCCGGAGGACGGCTACGCCAAGGCCGCGACCATCTTCCAAGGCTCCATGAAGGGACGGAACATGTACGTCGTCGCCTTCTCCATGGGCCCGGTCGGCTCGCCTTTCTCGAAGATCGGCGTGGAATTGACCGACTCCGTCTACGTCGTCTTGAACATGCGCATCATGACCCGCGTCGGCCGGAAGGTCCTCGACCGGCTCGGGACCGACGGCGAGTTCACGAAATGCCTGCACTCCAAGGCGGACCTGGACGTCAAGCACCGCCTCGTCCTCCACTTCCCGCAGGACAACACCATCTGGTCCGTGGGCTCGGCCTACGGCGGCAACGCCTTGCTGGGCAAGAAATGCCTGGCCCTGCGCATCGCCTCCTGGCAGGCGCGCAAGGAGAACTGGCTCGCCGAGCACATGCTGATCCTGGGCGTCGAGCATCCAGGCGGCCAAGTCGAGTATGTGACGGCCGCCTTCCCCTCGGCCTGCGGCAAGACGAACCTGGCCATGCTCATCCCCCCCGAAGGCCTGAAGGCCAAGGGCTACAGGATCTGGACCGTGGGCGACGACATCGCCTGGCTGCGCGTCGGCGCCGACGGCCGCCTGTGGGCCTGCAACCCCGAGGCCGGCTTCTTCGGCGTGGCCCCGGGCACCAACTCCAAGACCAATCCCAACGCCATGGCCGCGATGAGGAAGAACACCATCTTCACGAACGTGCTCCTCGGCGACGACCTCTCCGTGTGGTGGGAGGACGGCGACGGCGCGCCGCCCGCGCTGGGCACCTCTTGGGAGGCCAAGGTCTGGAAGCCGGGCATGAAGGACGAAAACGGCAAGCCCGTCCTCGCCGCCCACCCGAACAGCCGCTTCACCGCCCCGGCCGGACAGTGCCCGACCATCTCCCCGAACTGGGAAAACCCCGAAGGGGTCCCCATCTCGGCCATGATCTTCGGCGGGCGCCGCGAGCGGCTGGCCCCCCTGGTCTTCGAGTCGTTCGATTGGAACCACGGCGTCTACGTGGGCGCCACCGTCGCCTCCGAGCGCACGGCCGCGGCGATGGGCGCCGTGGGAGAGGTCCGGCGAGACCCCATGGCCATGATCCCGTTCTGCGGCTACAACATGGGAGACTACTTCGGGCACTGGCTCGACATGGGCGCGAAGATCCCGCGCCCGCCGAAGATCTTCCACGTCAACTGGTTCCGCAAGGACGAAAGCGGCAAATTCCTTTGGCCCGGCTACGGCGAGAATCTCCGCGTGCTGGAATGGATCCTGGCGCGCAGCCGCGGCGAGGGCAGGGCCCGCAAGACGCCCATCGGCTGGCTGCCGGCCAAGGACGCCCTCGACCTGACCGGCCTGGACCTGCCCGCCGGGACCATGGACAAGCTCCTCGAAGTCAAGAACGACGAGTGGACCCGGGAGCTCGACGGCGTGAAGGCCTTCTTCCTGCAGTTCGGCTCCCGGATGCCGCAGGAGATGTGGCGGCAGTTCGAGTCCCTCAAGGAGCGCTTGAAGACCGCGGTCGCGGCCTGATGCGCGACGGCGAGGCCGCCCTCTTCCTCGCCCCGTCGCCGCTCAAGAAGGCGCTGTCCTAGTCGGGCGGATCGGCCTCAACGTATCGAGGCCGAATCGTTGGGCATAGCTGACGCAAACGCCTCTACAGTATTGGTCATGAAGGCAGGACTTGCACGACAAGCGCTTGGCTCGGCCCCTCTTATCGCAGCCGATGAAGTCATCCTGATAGCGGACATCATCCTGCGGATATTCCGCGCGTCCCCGATATGCGCCCGGAACCCGCAATTGGCAAAGGGGGATCGCGCAATTGCCCGAGAAAGGTTCGACTCTTATGCCGTATTTGCGGCAGCGTTCCAGCGACTCGTTCAATGCAGGAGCCATTTGGCCCAAATCGACGCCAAGATCGGGCGTCCTCACGAGGCCGACTTCCGAGAGCATCGAGAAAAAAATGGCGATCGGGTGCGGATGTCTGAGCTGATCGATGAAATCAATATGGCCGGGAAGCTCGGCATAATTGAGACTGTTGACGACGATGTTGATGGTTAATTGATTGCCGCCGGCTTCCAAGATATTGCGGATACCGCTCACGGCGGAGCGGAATTGCCCTCTTGATCGAGTCAGTTGATCGTAAAGTTCCGGTCGGTGCGAGTGGAAAGAAACGAAGAACATCATGGTCCCCAGCTTCTCGACTCGATCTCGTCGGGATAAATGGACCGCGTTGGTCTGCAGCTTGATCTTCCGAAACCCCCTTCTGCGGGACAATTCCACGATCTCCAATAGGCGGGGATGCGTCGTCGGTTCTCCGCCGGATATCGTCAAGACTTCGGCGGATCGAGCCCGGGGGTCCATGAAATCCAGGCTTCTCTCGATCTCGTCCAAGGACGCCGTTTTCCCGGAAAGATCCACGAAACAAAAACCGCACCGCTGATTGCAGGTGAAGCAAATTCGAAGGACGGTTTCATGTCCCGAATCTGGACCGACTTTCAGGACATCCTTTACGAGCCTGATTCCCGATTGCGGCTCGGACGCGGACAATCTGCGCTCGAAGCTTGCGAGGAGTCTTTGGATGACCCGCAATATGATCCGCAAGGCGCGCCGCTCGGCGATACTCAGGGCGACATTCTCCGGCACGACGCAGCGCACCGAGAATTGACCGGTCAAAATCCGCACCACGATGCCTATGCGGCGGAGGCTGTCTTTGTGGAAACAAACTTTCGTGCGAATGTAATCAGGCTTCCAATCGGAACGCATCGAACATTGGACCTTCTCCAGAGGAGCACGCAGCAGAATCGGGAGCCGCTCGAATGCGTCGACAAGGGAGGCGAAATGAGTCCTCTCCGCCAAGCTCACCTCCAACCCCGGCAGCGCCGCGTCACCCACTGGTAGTTCTCGGGCAGGCCGGGCCTCCTTGCGGCGAAGCGCGTCCACAAGCCGACGCGGCCGGTAGGGCGAAAAGGGCCATCACGCCGCTCGGACGCATTGGTAGAAAGTATAGCCGGACCCCGGGTCCCCGTCAACGGCGCGCGCGTATCGGTCGCGCAACGACGATGGCCCCAGAACCATGTAGGTCCATTGTGGTCGTCCCGTTGGGACTAATGCCACTGGGATTCATCCTTGAACACCGCTATATTTGGCATCAACGCATGCCTGCGAAGCCCTTCGTCAAAAAAACCGCTGCCGGGATCGTCTGTTCCGTCTTGATCCTGAACGCGCCCGGCGCGGCGGCCCTGGCCGGGTCCCCGTCGCCTGCCTCGACCGCGGTCCATTTTACTCCCGCCGGTCTAGCAGCAGTTCTGGGCGCCGCGGCCGCTTCGGTCCCAGCCAGGATGTTTCCAGGCCCTGATCTGGCGGCCATGCCCATGGTTATCGCGCCGTTGTTCGCGCCCAACGCCTCCGCCTGGAAGAGCGCGAACCCGGAAGGCGGATCGACGCCGCCGGGCCTCCCGGACTTCGCCGATCCCGCCTACGATGAAGTTCGACGGTTCCCCGAATTCCAAGAACTGCCCGAGGACGTGCGCGGCGCCTTCGCCGAGCAGCGACGCCTGCTCGCCCTCTGGCAGATCGAGGCATCCGCGGCGGATGTCGAGGGCTTCTTCCGGCTTCCAGCCGGGGATCCCATGAAGCTCTATGAGGATTATTCGTTCTTCGAGGCGGCCCGGCGGCATTGGCGCCGCATCCCGAAACGCATCGCGCCGGCGGACACGATGACCGCCGTCCTCGCCCGAAGAAGCCTTCCCCCGCAGCCCAGTCTCGTCATTTCGGATTTCGGTCATGGCCACAGCATCGCCATGGCGGTCATGCTCGCGGAGGCGGGCTGGAAACCCGTCGTCAAGATGACCGTTTATCCCCTTCCTCTTCAACAGATCCAGGCGGCCGGGGCGATGAAATTCTACGCCGCCAGGATGGGAGCGGCGCGCGGGCTGCTGCGGCACGACTCCCCGCCCGCCATCATCCTCGAGCAGCACACGCGCGACGACTCGCCCCGCGGCTTGCCGCCCGCAGAGGATATCAAGCGGTCATGGGGGAATCGCGTGGCATGGTTCGTGGAAGCGCCCGTCAACGAATTGCGCGAGATCGAAAGCGCATCCGCTTATGAAAAAGATATGGTGCGCGAACTGCCTACGGGAGAATTCACGACTCTGCCGTCCCTGCCGGGCTTCCTGAAAGCCTATGTGGACGCTGGCGTGCGCGTGGAGGCGCATTTCGTGATGCCTTACACCGGCGGACTGCGGCGCGGATCGTACGGCCACATCGTCTTTCAGGATTAAGTCACGCGCAAGCGAGCGTCTTCTCAAGCATGACCTTGAGTTCCTCGGCCACGGCCGGGTCCTTGATGCCGGACAGGTTGATGCGAACGTTCTCCCCCGCGCACTGAGCCGCCGCCTTCAATAGATGCATGGCGCAATGGATGTCCGAGGCCACCGCGCTGCCGGCGAGAGGCGCCGCCGCCTTCGCCAACGCCAGCGACCCCGCCGCCAACTGGGCCGTGCGCAGGGGGATCCGGGCCGCGTGGACCAGGGCCTCCTGCATCTTGGCCGGGCGGGACGCGTCATCCTTGGGCAGGGACATCGCGGCCATGAACTGATCGAAGGCCGCGGCGTCGTCGTCGGCGAGGCGGTCGAACTTGGCGCGCATCTCGCCGAGGCCCAGCAGGGCCTGGGTCAGCGGCGAGCGCTTGGCCTCGTCGAGCTTCTTTGATTTCAGGGTGATGCCGACCGCCATCTGGCCCAGACCGCAGGCCATGGCCGCGGCGATGGCGGCCGCCGATCCGCCCCCCGGCGTGGCGTCCGTGTTCGCCATCGCCGCGGAGACCTCGCGGCCCGCCCTCTTCCAGTCCGGAGGAGCTTCGAGCGCGCCCACCGACTCCAGACGGCTCTCTAATATTTGGACCTTGGCGTCGAAGTTCTCCAGATGCAGGGACTCTAAGGCGAAATCGAGCAGGGCCTCGCGGGGCAGCAGGCCGACGATCTCGGTCGTCTTGACCTTGGCGCCGTGCTCCGCCGCGAGCCGGCCGGTCTCGTCTAGGACCTTCTTCATCGAGGTGGTCTTATAGTCCGTCAGCACGGTCGAGATCTGCACCTGCTTTCTCGCCTCCAGCGAGATCTCTTTGCCGCGCACGGCGGCGAGCCCTCCTCCGGAAGCGCGGACCCTCTTGGCGATATCCTTTCCGGCCGTCATATCCGCCGTGTCCAGATTGAGATTGAAGTTCACGATCTGCCGTCTGGCCCCGACGGCGACGGCGCCCGCCGTAGGGTGTATATGATTCGGGCCGAAATCGGGGATGCGGGTCTCATCTTTGCCGATGAGTTCTTTCAATCCCTCGAACTGGCCTTTGCGCACGTTCGCCAGATCCTTGCGTTCCGGCTTTCGCGCCGCGTGGTCGTAAAGATAAACCGGAATCCGGAGTTCCCCGCCGATCTTCTCTCCCAGCTTCTCCGCGAGCTTCGCGCACTCGGCGATGGTCACGCCTTTGACGGGGATGAACGGGATCACGTCGACGGCTCCCATGCGCGGATGCGCGCCTTTGTGGGAGTTCAAGTCGATGAGCTCCAACGACTTCTTCGCCACGCGAAAGCAGGCTTCGACGCAGGCCTCCGGCGCGCCGACGAACGACAAGACGCAGCGATTGTGGTCGATGTCGGTCTCCACGTCGAGAATGGTCACGCCCGCCGACTGGGCGGCATCCACCACGAGCTGGACCTTGGACTTATCGCGGCCTTCCGAGAAATTCGGGACGCATTCGACGAGCTTCATATTCCTCTCCTATTCCAGCCCGAACCATGAGAGCCATTTCTTCAGATCGCGAAAATCCCTCGTCAAGTGATCCGGCCGGGAGGCCGCGAGGTCCTTCCACCGCGCGAAACCCGTCCCGACGGCGATGGTCTTGAAGCCGGCCTCCTTGCCGGCGGCGACGTCGAGCGGGGTGTCGCCGATGACATAGACGTCATCGGGACCAAACGGCTCGCGGGCCAGCTCCTTGGCGCGCAGAGCGGCTCTCTTCAAGAGGGAAGGGCGGTGGAATGAATCGGAACCGTATCCGCCGAAAAGGAAATACACGTTGAAGCCGGATGGCTCGAGCTTGATGCGCGCGCCTTTTTCCATGTTGCCGGTGCCGAGTCCGAGCAAGACGCGCTGATCTCGACTCAGATGCTTCAGAAGAGTCTTCAGGCCGGGGGGGATGCGATACGAGCCGTCGCGAATGGCGGCTCGGACGTAATGGGGAAGATGCTTAAGATACTCTCGATGGAGGGTCTCGATGGCCGCGCGCGTCGTTTTTTTCCCCGTCGCGACGCGATAAGCTTCTCCGAAATTATAGAGATCGGTGCGCCCCGCCAGGAAAAGCTCCGAACAGGCTCTCTTCTTGCCGTAAAGCCGCTGGGCGGCTCGGTTGAGGGCCTTGCGCCCCGCGCCGCCGGCCCGGATGAGCGTGCCATCCACGTCGAAGAGGAGGATCTTCACGAGGGCTTTGAGACGATCCTCCCCCGCTTCATGGTCCACCGGACCTTCGGTGAGCCGAAATAATAGGCGAGCTCGCGCCAGTCCTCGGCGTCGTGGCAGACCAGGTCGGCGACTTTGCCCGCCTCGAGGGAACCGTGCGTCGCGCCCACGCCGGCCGCGTGCGCCCCGTTGATCGTCGCGGCGACCAGGGCCTCGGCCGGCGTCATCTTCATCTGCGTGGTCGCGATGGAGAGGATGGCGCGCATGTCCCAGCAGGGACAGGTGCCCGGATTGAAGTCCGTGGCGAGCGCCACGGCCGCGCCCGCATCGAGCAGGCGCCGCGCCGGCGGGTAGGGCTTGCCGAGAAAATAGTTGGAGCCGGGCACGAGGCAGGCGATGGTGCGCGACGCCGCCAGGGCCGGGAAATCATCCTCGTTCGAGCAGTCGAGATGATCGACGGAGACCGCGTGAAGCTTCACCGCGCAGGACAGGCTGCCCATCCGGGAGAGTTGTTCGCAGTGGACCTTCAGTCCCAAGCAGGCCTCGGCCCCGGCGCGGGCGACCTTCTCAAGATCGGAAAGGTCGAAATACCCGTCTTCGCAGAACAAGTCCACGAACCGGGCCAGACCCTCGGCGGCGGCGCGCGGGATCATCTCGCCGCAGACGCGGGCGACGTACTCGTCCTTGCGGCCATTCATCTCGGGCGGGACCGCGTGGGCGCCGAGCAGGGTCGCGACGATCTCGAGCGGCCCCATCGCGCCCGCGGTCTTGATGGCGCGCAGGAGCTTGAGTTCGTTGCCCAGGTCCAGACCGTAGCCGGACTTGGCCTCGATGGTGGTCGTGCCGCAGGAAAGGAAGTCGAAACTCCGGCGGCGCAGGCCCGCGGTCAGGTCGGACTCGGAGGCGCCCCGCACGCCGTTGACCGTCCAAAGGATGCCGCCGCCCCGGGCCGCGAGGTCCTGATAACTAGCCCCCGAGACGCGGGCCTCGAAGTCGTCGAGGCGCGGCGCCGTGAAGACGGGATGCGTGTGCGCGTCCACGAAGCCGGGCGTCACCACGCGGCCCTCCGCGCTCAGACGCTCCGCGCCTTTGGCGAGAGGATGGGCCAGCACCCGCTCGCGAGGGCCGGCCCGGACGACGAGGCCCTCCTCGATGAGGACCGCCCCGTCTCGGAGCAGGCCGAGGGATCCTTTCTCGCGGCCCGCGCGGGGGCCGTCGCAGCCGGCCAGGGTCAATAACTGGGATGCGTCGAGGACGAGCGTCGCCACTCGCACATTCTACGAAATCCCGCCTCAGCGGAAGTTCTTGAATTGAAGATCCAGTTCCCAGGTCCCGGCCCCGTTGCGGAGCAGGGCCATGGCGGCCTGGAGCTCGTCCTTGGACTTGCTCGACACGCGAAGCTGGCCTTCCTGAATCTGGGCGTTGACCTTCAGCTTGGCGTCCTTGAGGGCCTGCTGGATCTTCTTGGCCTTGTCCGTCGGGATGCCGGACTCGATGGCGATCTCGAGCCGCGCCGTCTGCCCTAGCGCCGCCGTGACCGTCCCCTTCTTGAGGTTCTTAAGCGCCAGGCCGCGCTTGGCCATGCGAGAGAGGAGCACGTCGTACGCCTGCTCCACCTTGAACTCGTCGCAGGCGCGCACGGTGAGCTTCTTCGCCTTCGAGTCGAGCTCGATGGACGCGCCGGCGGTCTTAAGGTCGAAGCGGTTTACGATCTCCTTCATCGCCGTCGCCGCCGCCTCGGAGACTAGATTTAAGTCCATGTCGCTCACGGCGTCAAAAGAGAAGTCCCCGGCCATAGTCTTACCTCGCCATAGGAATCTTGATCGAAGGATGCTTGCGCGCGAAAGCCTTGGCCTGGGGATAGCCGGCGTCGAAGTGACGAACGACCCCCAGCCCGGGGTCGTTATTCAAGACGCGGACCAGCCGCTCTTCCATCGCCTTGGTCCCGTCGGCCACCGTCACCTGCCCCGCGTGGAGCGAGTAGCCCATCCCCACCCCGCCGCCGTGATGGAAGCTGACCCAGGAAGCGCCGGAGGCCGTGTTGAGCAAAGCGTTGAGGATGGGCCAGTCGGCCACCGCGTCGGACCCGTCGCGCATGGCCTCCGTCTCGCGGTTGGGGCTGGCCACCGAGCCGCAGTCGAGATGATCGCGCCCGATCACGATGGGCGCGCCCACCTTGCCTTTCTTGACCAACCGGTTGAGGCGAAGCCCCATCTCCGCGCGCTCCCCGTAGCCGAGCCAGCAGATGCGCGCGGGCAGACCTTGGAATGCGACCTTGCGGCCCGCCAGGTTGATCCATCGATGCAGTGATTCGTTCTTCGGGAAGGCGGAGAGCGCTTCCCGATCCGTCGTACGGATGTCTTCCGGATTTCCCGACAAGGCGACCCACCGGAAGGGGCCTTTGCCTTCGCAGAAAAGCGGACGGATATATTCGGGCACGAAGCCGGGAATATCAAAGGCGTTCTTGACCCCCGCCTCCACGGCGCGGGCGCGGATATTGTTGCCGTAGTCGAAGGTCACGGCCCCCTGCTTTTTGAGGGCCAACATGCCTTGTATGTGCATCCCCATCGACGAGATCGCTCTCTTCACATACTCGGTCGGGTTTTTCTTTCTGAGTCGGGCGGCCGCGCCGACGTCGTATCCCTGAGGGATATAACCGTAAAGCGGGTCGTGCGCGGATGTTTGATCGGTCAGAACGTCGACTTCGAAGCGTCTCCTGGCCAACTCTGGGATGACGTCGGCGGCGTTGCCGAGGAGTCCCACGGAGAGGGCTTCGCCCCTCTCCTTGGCCCGGCTGACGCGAGCAAGCGCCCGGTCGAGGTCTTCCTCGACGCAGTCGAGATATTTCGTCTTAAGCCGGAAACGAAGGCGACCGGGATCCGCTTCGACGCCCAGAAACGCCGCGCCGTTCATCGTCGCGGCGAGAGGCTGGGCGCCGCCCATGCCGCCGAGACCGGCGGAAACGACGACGCGGCCGCTCAGCGTCCCGTTGAAATGCCGGCGCGCGGCCGCGGAAAACGTCTCGTAAGTGCCCTGCAGTATGCCCTGTGTCCCGATGTAGATCCAGGACCCGGCCGTCATCTGGCCGTACATCATGAGGCCCTTCTTGTCGAGCTCGTCGAAATGTTCCCAATCGGCCCACTTCCCGACGAGATTGGAGTTCGCGATCAGGACGCGCGGCGCCTGATCGTGAGTGCGGAACACGGCGACAGGCTTTCCCGACTGGACCAATAGCGTCTCATCGTCGCCGAGGAGCCGCAGTGACTTTATGATCGCGTCGTAACACTTCCAGTTCCGCGCCGCCTTGCCCCGTCCGCCATAGACCACCAAATCTTGGGGGCGTTCAGCCACCTCGCCATCGAGGTTGTTCATCAGCATCCGCAGGGCGGCTTCCTGCTGCCAGCCCCGGCATGAGATTTTCCCGCCGCGCGGCGCGCGGATCGAACGCTTCATGGGCTTATTCTCGCTTATCCAAGATCGGATCGAAGGCGCCGGACAGGACCATCTCGCGGGCCGTCTCGAGTTTCCCGGACAAGACCTCGTCGCCGCGCGCGGCCTTCACACGGGAGCGCAGGACTTCCAGGCCCTCCTCCACGCCGCGCCCCGACTTCAAGGGCCGGTGGAACTCGATGGCCTGGGCGGCGCAGACCAACTCGATGGCGACCACCTGGGCCGCGTTCCAGACCACCTTCTTGAACTTGAGAGCCGCCCACATCCCCATCGAGACGAAATCTTCCTTGTTGGCCGAGGTCGGCACGGAATCGGCCGACGCCGGGTGGGCCAAGGTCTTGTTCTCGGAGGCCAGCGCCGCCGCGACGTACTGGGCGATCATGAAACCCGATTCGACGCCGGGATCGCGGGCCAGGAAGGGCTTCAGCCGGGGCGCGATGCCCGCCGTCACCTGGAAGGCGCGACGCTCGGAGATGTTGGCCAGAGTCGTCAGAGCCCCCGCCGCGGAATCGAAGGCGAAGGAAAGGGCCTGGCCATGGAAGTTTCCGCCGGAGATCACGCGGCCGCCCGCCACGAGAGGATTGTCGGTGACCGAACGCATCTCGATCTCCACGACGCGGCGCGACTCCGCCAGGCGGTCGAACACGGCGCCGTGCACCTGCGGCGCGCAGCGCAGGGAGTAGGAATCCTGGACCCGAGGGTCGCCCGCCGCGTGCGAGCGGCGTATCTCGGAGCCGGCCAGAAGACGACGCAAGGCGCGCGCGGCTCCGGCTTGTCCCGGATGGGGCTTGAGGCGCGAGATGGCGTCGGCGTAGGGCGCGGGCGTCCCGGTCAAGGCGTCGAGGCTCGCGGCGCAGGCCAGATTGGCCGCGCGCCAGACTCTTTCCGCCGTCAGGAGGGCGAAGCCGCCCACCGACTGCATGGCCTGCGTGCCGTTGAGGAGGGCTAGGCCCTCCTTCTCGGCCAGAACGAAAGGCTTCAAGCCGGCGGCCTTCAAGGCGTTCGCGGCCGGCATGCGACGGCCGCGATACAAGACATCCCCCTCCCCGATGGCGGCGAGAGCCATATGAGCCTGGGAAGCGAGGTCGCCGCTGGCCCCCACCGAGCCGCGGCTGGGGATGAGAGGGATGATGCCGTCCGATAACATCCGGGACAGATGCCGCACGAGCGACAGCCGCACCCCGGAACAACCGCGGCTCAACTCGTTGAGCCGCAGGAATAGGATGCCGCGGGCCTCGCAGGGCGCCAGGGGCTCGCCCACGCCGCATGCGTGGGACAGCACCAGATTGCGCTGGACGGCCGCCAGCCGCTCACGAGAAATCATCACCGAGGCGAGTTCGCCGAAGCCGGTGTTGACGCCGTAGACGGGCTTGCCGGAGGCCATGGCTCTTTCCAGGACGCGGCGCGCGGCGGCGACGCGCCGCAGGGCCGCGGAGGTCAGGACGACCTTGAGATCGCCCCCCGCCGCTCGCGCGAAAGATTCGAGCGTGAGGCGGGAGCCGAGCTTAAAGGAGCTCAAGGGCAACCGCGACCGCCTCCCCGCCGCCGAGGCAGATGCCGGCGATGCCGCGCCTGCCGCCGCGGACCTTCAGGGCGCTCATGAGCGTGACGAGGATGCGGGCTCCCGAAGCGCCGAGCGGGTGGCCGAGAGCGACCGCTCCTCCATGCACGTTGATCTTCTCGTGAGGCAGACCCGCGAGCTTGGCGACCACGAGCGCGACCACGGCGAAGGCTTCATTGACCTCGAATAAATCCACCGATTCTTTCGTCCAGCCGACCTTCTTGAGCAGTTTTTCGATCGCGCCCGCCGGCGCGGTGGTGAACCACTTTGGTTCTTGGCTATGAGTGGCCCAACCGGCGATGCGGGCGATCGGCTTCCTGCCGGCCGCGCCCTTGGCGCTCGCGAGCACAAGCGCCGCGGCTCCGTCGTTGAGCTTGGAGGCGTTGGCCGCGGTGATCGTGCCGCCGGCCTGGAAGGCCGGTCTTAATTTGGCGACCTTTTCGAGCTTGGCGCGGCCCGGCTCCTCGTCGATATCGATGCCGTCGACTCCCGTGATCTCGGCCTTGAAGAGGCCCTTGGCCTGCGCCTCGATGGCGCGTTGATAGGACTTGACCGCCCACTCATCCTGCATCTCGCGGGTGATGGCGTGCTCCTTGGCGCAGACCTCGCCGCAGTCACCCATATGAATCCCGTCATAGGGGTCCATGAGGCCGTCCCTGAGGACGGCGTCGAGGAGCTTCGCATCTCCATAACGGTAGCCGGAGCGAGCCTTGTCCAGGAGGTAGGGGGCCTTGGACATGGACTCCATGCCTCCGGCCAAGGCGTAGTCGCCCTCTCCAAGGGCGATGCCCTGAGAAGCCATCATGACGGCCTTCATTCCCGAGCCGCAAACCTTATTGACCGTGGTGGCCCCCACGGAGGCGGGGATGCCCGCCGCGATGGCGGCCTGCCGGGCGGGCGCCTGGCCGATGCCGGCCGAGAGGACGCAGCCCAGGACGACCTCGCCCAGATCCGAACCCTTCACGCCGGCCTTGGCGAGCGCGTCCGCGGAGGCCTTGGCGGCGAGTTGGGGCGCGGTATAGTTTGCCAGCGCGCCGCTGATGGAACCGATGGGTGTGCGGGAACCGGACAGGATCAGGATATCGCTCATCTTCGCCTCCAGGCGGTCAGTAATAGACGGCGCGCGCGGCCAGGCCGCTCAACGCCGAGATGACGACTCCCATGTAGAAGGTGAAGGCCGTCAAGTCGAAGAAGCGGTTGCGCCTCAGGAAGAACATCACCCCGAGCCAGACCGCGGCGAGCGCCGCCGCGCCCGCCATGCTGGGGAACAGGAAGCAGAGCGCCAGGACCAGTCGCTCGGCCATGGCGAGGTGTTTCTCGTCGAAACCGGGGTATTGCGCGCCGTGGATGTCCTTCTCCAAAAAGTAAACCAGGACCGTGCACGCGTGGGTGACCACGATGAAAAGGCAGCCCAGGACCGGCCATTTCTCCGGGAATAACCCCGCCGACGCGGCCGAGCCCACCGCCATCGGCACGATCGCGAAGATCACTGAATAATGGATGATCTGGTCCCAAAGGAAGAAGATCGTGTTGTCGGGCATGTGGTACTTGAAGATGGTGTAGACGCGCCACCAATCCTCAAGCCAGTGCACCAGGAACACGATGAGGATGCAGGTCCAGCCATTGAGGCGCAAGAAGATGTTCTCCACCCAGTACTCGCCCAGGTACGGCCAGCAGAGCGCGATGTAGAAGGTGGGATGCATCAGGCAGTGAACAAGCAGGCCGAGGGAACTGGTCCTCTTCCAGCGGTTGATGAAGTTGCTCTGAAAGGTGAAATCGGCGAGGAGATGCCCGAACAGCAGGCGCCAGAAGATCTCCATTATTTGGCCGTGAGGTTGAAGACTCCGTCCCAGGTCCCGTCCGGCGGCAGGACCGAGTATTCCTGGCAGCGATTGAGGTAGAGCAGGCCGGGACCATCCTGAGGGAAGAGTTTGGCGAACTGCTGGAAAGCCAAAAGAGCCGCGTCGTACTTGCGGGATTCGAAGGCGGCCACGCCCTGCTCGTAAAGCGGCAGACCCTCCCGCCACTGCGCCGACAGGCGGCTGGTCTCGCCGACGGGCTCGAAGATGCGGATAGGATTTTCCTTGCCGACCACGCGAACCCGCCCGAGAGTCCTCGCTGCGATGCGGGGCGCGCAGCCCGCATAGGCGCTCTCGCTGACGATGACGCCGGACCCGAAGAACTTGTTGGCGCCCTCCAGGCGCGAAGCCAGGTTGACCTCGTCTCCGATGACCGTGTACTGCAGCTTCTTCTCGCTGCCGGTCAGGCCGACGGTCACGACTCCGGAGTTGATGCCGATGCGCACGGACGGAATCTCGGGCACGCCCGGGTCGAGGTTCTTGTTGAGCTCCTTGAGGGCATCCTGACAGGCGAGGGCGGCCAGGATCGCGTCGACGCGGTGGTCCTTGTTCTCGATGGGCGCGTTCCAGAACGCCATGATGCAGTCGCCGATGTACTTGTCGATGGTGCCGCGACGCTCCAGGATGACGTGACTGAGGGCCGAAAGGTATCTGTTGAGGAACAAAATGAGCGCTTCGGGGTCCATCTTCTCCGAGATGTTCGTGAAGTGGGCGATGTCGAGGAAGAAGACCGTCATCTCGCGCTTCTCTCCGCCGAGCTTGACCTTCGAGGGGTCCTGGGCGAGTTGGTTGACGATCTCGGGCGAGACGAACTGCCCGAACATGCTCTTGATCATCTTCTTCTCCTCGCCCTCGGTCAGAGCCCGGTGCACGGTCAGGGCCAGGGAAGAGGAAGCGAAGGCCGCCATCGGAGCGACAAAATCCACGATGACGCCGCGGCGGAACGACCAGAGAGCGTAGATGGCCCATGAGACCGAAATCGCCGCGGAGAGCCCAGCTCCCAGGGCCGGAGAGAAACGCTGGAGCAGGTAGGTCAGAAGGATGGCGACGAGACTGAGGAGGAGCGTGAGCGCCCGCGACGAACAGTTCATCCAATCGCGGTTGAGCAGGTTGTCGATGACGTTGAGATGGTACTCGGCGCCCGGCGCGCCCTCGGTGAAGGGCGTCGGGTATTTGTCGTAGTAGCCCAGCGCCGTCGAACCGACGATCACGATGGACCCCTTCAAGGCCTGCCTCTGGCCGTCGCTCAGGTTCCCCGACAGCAGGTCGGGCAGGGAGATGTGGCGGTAAGCCGAAAAAACCGTCTCCTGGCCCCCCTTGACCTCGTGTCTCGGCCAGTCCTTCGGGAGGCGGAAATTGAGGACTTTCTCGTCGTCGCCATAGGACTCCAGCACCTCCCCGAGGGACTTGTCGAGGAAGGCTCCAAGCCCCACGGCCTCGATGGAGGCCGCGTGGAAGCCCTTGTTCAGCGGGTCGAGCGCTTCGGGACGAAACAACTGGAAGGACCGGATGTGCCCGTCGTTGTCCAGCAGGAACTCGATGTTGGGATGGCCGAAGTAGCGGCCCGCCTTGACGAGAGACGGCACGGGCAGGTGCTCATCAAGGCGGTCGTCTCCCGCGGAAGACTTCCTGGAGTGCGCGTAAAGATGGATGACGCGGCCGAAGCGCTTGGTCGCCGCCGCCAACTCCGCGTCCCCCTCCCGCCGCTCGAAGAACATCACGTCGAATAGGACCGTCCGGACTCCGAGCGAGCGCATCTTGTCGAGGGCGCGGGCGTAGACCACGCGCGGCAGCGGGAAACCGTACTCCTTGCCGCTCTCGACGTCGACGGCCAGCAGGATCAAGCGCGGATCGCCGGGCTTGACCGCGCTCAAGTTCACGTGGAACAAGAAGTCGTGCCAGACGTACCGCACGCTGGTGAAGATTCCGGAGAAGGGCAGACCGAACAGGCGCGGGATATAGAGAGTGAGGAAAACGACGGAAAAAACGGCGCAGAAGATCTTGGGGAATCGGCTCTTGGAGGTCAAAGATTCCTCTCGACCAGGGGCGGAAGAATGAATTTCACGACGTCCATTCTGTCTTTTTCTTACAGAAGGAAACAAGGGGCTGGGGCCGGACGCCCCTCTCTAGTGGATGACGCCGATCTTGCGGATGGCGGTGGCCGAGCCGCCGGTAGCCTTGACCTTGATGCGGGCGACATAGCCGCCCTTGGAGACCTGCACCCCGGCGTCGTTGCGGCCGTCCCAGGCCATGAAGTTGGCGCCCGCGCGGCAGCCGTCGGCGCCGGGGGCGCAGGAGAGGGTCTTGACCAGGTAGCCCAGGGCATCGTAGATGGTGATCGTCACGTCGGCCTCGCTGTTGAGGGTGTAGGCGATCTGGGTCTTGCCCTGGGCGCCGCCCTTGCGCGAGTCGAAGGGGTTGGGGAAGTTGCTCACGCCGGAGATGATGGCGGAGGTCAAGCCCGTGTTGGCGGCCGAGGACAGCGGCGACCAACCAGACAACACGCCAGCGCCGCTCACTGCGCGGACGCGATAGCCGTAGTACTGCCCGGGCGCTCGCGGGGTCTCGCCGGGGAAGGTCGGGTCGCCCACGTTGTAGGTGGTCAGGCGCGAGGGGACGATGTTGAGCGTGCGCCAGATGACCGTGGCGCTCAGATCCTTCGGGTCGCCGCCGCGCTCCTGGAACTCATAGGAGGAGACGCCCGAGATGCTCTGCACGGACGCGCCCCAGCGCACGGCGTAGGACGGCTTGCCCTGCTCGAGCGGAGTGGCGGCGCTCGGGGTGGTCGGCGGCGTCGGGTCTACACGATAGACCCACATCGCCTGTGACGGCGACGCCGAGCCGGAAGCCGAGATGTACTGCGCGAAGAGAATGGCCCCCGCGTCGGAAACCAACTCGCCCGAAGTGTGGATGATGGGAGCGGAACCCCGCAGGCCGCGGCCGGAGAAGGGCGCGGGATCGCCGTCCTGGAAGACGACCTCCAGGGTGTTGGCGGCGGTCCCCCGCTTGGCGCGCAGGACCTCGCTGCCGATGTAGAGCAGCCCGGGCAGGCGCAGCTTGGAGGCGTCGTCCACGCTGAAGAAAGTCGTATCCTGGGTCAGGGCCTGGGTCAGGCGCGCCACGTTCGGCACCTCCAGAACGAGGTTCGTCAGTTTGGCCGCGGTGATGGGCACGCCGGCGGCGCGGGTAAAGAAGGAAGCCGCGCTCAAGCCCGAGGTTCCGGTCACCGTCACCGACGACCACTTATGGGTGATGCCGATCGGATCGTCGTAGTACTTGCCGACGGCGACCTGGTAGTAGCCCGAGGCGCCGACCACGGGCAGGTTGAAATTGAGTTCGCCGGCGCTCTTGGCCCACGCCGACGGGACCAGACCCTGGCCGGGGTCGGGCGCCGTCGTGGACAGGTTGCCCTGGTCCGCCACGTCCAAGCCGATGCGGAATTGAGGCTTGTTCGAGCCGGACGGGAAGATCACGACGTCCAGGATGCCGTCCTTGTTGACGTCCACGTCCAAGATGCCCGTGCCGGTCAGGTCGGTCGTGGGGGTGCCGTCGCCCAGCAGGGAGATCTGCGTCGGGCGCGTGTTCTCGCCGACCGTGAAGTTGTCGGGCAGGCCGTCGCCGTTGACGTCGAGGAGAGGCGCGGAGGCGCCGCAGTTCGTCGGCCACGAGCTGCCGTCGGGGCAGATCCACTTCGTGGCGTCCGGGATCGGGTTGGAATTGGAGTCGAGACAGATGTTGTTGCGCGAGTTGATCAGGTCCTTGCCGTTGTTGCAGTTGACCGCGTCGAGCTTCGCGTAGGCCGGGTAGCCGACGGCGGCGGAGGGCACGCCCGGGCCCGCGCGCGTGACGATGATCGGGGGCAGGGCCGAGCTGATGGAAACGCCCGGCACGGTCAGCGGGGCGATGGTGAGGGTCTTCGAGGCGACCGGCGGCTGTTTGACCGAGTCGGCGGCCGCGGTGAGCGGAGAGCCGTCGAGCCCGATGAGGTCGGCGAATTTCTCGAGCTTGAACCCCAACGTGTGGCCCAGCGTCGAGCCTCCTTTCCGGTCGACGTAGCCGATGTCCGCCGTGACGAAGAAGATGACGCTCGCCGTGGTGATCGAGACGTAGGGGATGGAATTATAGGCGAGAGGAACGAGAGCCGACCCATTGGAGAAGGATCCCGCCGTCGAGACCGCCAGCTGGCCGATCACCATGTCCAGGTTCGGCGTGAAGACCTTGTCGCCGTTGTCGAGCCACACCTTGATGAGCGAAGCGTCGCCGTCGCCCGTGAGCGGGACGGTGGAATCGACGACGGTGCCGGTCTGCTTGAAGCGCATCTGCGCCAAGTTGACGAAGTCGGTGTTCGTCCTCAAGTTCACCTGGAGGATGGGCACGTTCGCGTCGCCCTGTCCGGCTCCCGCCGGAGCGGCCGAGTAGCCGCTGATCTCCACCGTGATCGGATTGACCGCAATGTCGCTGCCCACGTAGGGATAACCGGTCGTGCTGGTCCCGAGAGGATTGGAACGCGTGATGCCCTGATACACGCTTTGGGTGACGTTGTCTCCCCGCGGCAGCCCGATCCAGGAAGCGTCTCGGACGCTCACGCCGACCAGGTCGTTGGCCACCGCCCCGTCGCCGATATCGTAGGCCGCGAAGAAGACCTGGGCGGTCGGGCCGATGTACTGGTCGTTGTTGAGAGTGACCAAGGTCTGGAGATCGGCATCGTTAGCCTGATTGAAGACATCCACCTTGCGCACCGGCACGCCGGCCGACAGGTTCAACCGCGGCGTGAACGCCGTGCCCAACCGGTCGCCGCGCGACGTGATCGCCAGGCACGGCTTGCCGGTGGCATTGTCGATGCCGGCAACGGCCGCCGTCTTACAGCCCTGGCCCGAGAAGCTCATGAGCTCGGCGCCGTTGACGTAGAGATGCCCGCCGACCGCGGTTCCCGCGTTGTCCGTCGGCAAGCCCCTCGTCGAGGCCACGACCAGGTCGAAGGGCGGGTCCGTCGTGCTGGAAACGCCGACGATGAGGGTGGTGTTGACTTCCGAGATGTTGATGTCGTTGAAGTCAAGAACGTCGTTCTGATTGATGTCCTTGAAGAGACGCACGAACTTCACGTTCGTGTTGCGCCCGAGGGGCTTGCCGGGGTCCTGGGAACCGCCGCCGCGCTCCAGGCGCAGGGAGCGCCACGGCGCCAGGGCGACGTCGCTGACGAGGCTGAACCGGAGCATCGGCACATTCTGCTGGGCCTGGGTGACTCCCGATACGCCCTCGGCCAAGTCATAGGCGCCGAACGTGAGATTGGACGACACCTTGTCGACCCGCAGGAGCGGGTTCGACTGGAAGGAAGGCGCGGTGAACACGACCCTATGGGGAACCTGGACGGTCAAGTAGGATGGGTCGACGACCTGGATGCCCAGTTTGTTGCCCTCGCCGGCGAACTGGGAGATGTCGTAGGTGACGAAGTAGTCGGCCGGCTGGGTGCTGACGACGATGGGATTCTTCAGGATCACGTTCACGGTGCCGGTGCTGAAGGTTTCATTGCCATAAGAGATCATGTACGGGTGATCACCCAAATCTCCAGGCGTCGAATCGTTCACGTCGAAGGCCCCGTTGCCGTTGGAATCGGCCCAGACCTTGAGCACGTTGACGTCGCTGTCCAGGGAGTTCGCCGAGCCGATGCGGTCGAAACGCAGGCGCTGGATAATGGCCGTGTTGCGGTCCGTGCGCAGCCGCAAGCGCAGGATGGGCACGTCCTTATCGTTCTGCAAAGCGGAGTTGCCCGAGATCTGGTCGAATTCCGCGGTGACCGTGTTCATGGTCGGGGCCAGGACGAAAATCGGGCTGGCGACGGGGCTGGCGCCGACGAAGACCGTCGTGTGGCCTGCGTTGGCGGGAGTCAGGACGAAACGGGAGCCGTCGGAAACGAAAGCTCCCGTGACCTCGCTTGGCGGGGTCAGCGCCGGGTGAGAGAACTTGGCCGACTGCGAAACGTCGAACGCCACATAGAGCACGCTGGGCGTCGAGGTGACCAGCATATAGCCGGCATTGTTCGCCGTCGGATCATTGATCGGCACCAGCACGCGTCCGCTCGTCTCGGGAGGCGCGCCGAAGTACGAGGCGCCCAACTTGATGTCGGTGATGTCTTGGCCCGTGTCCGGGTCGCGATGGAAGACGCCGTCGGCCGACTTGTAGATGCTGATCGCGGAAAGATCGGCGTCGTCCCCGGACAGCCCGGAGGGAAGGCTTCGGTTGAGGCGCAGACCGGCAAGCTGGACTTGGAACTCGCTCGTCCATATCTCCAGGCGCAGGGCCGCGATGTTCCGCTCGCCTTGATGGATCTGCGGCCAGACATAGGTGTCGGTGGAATGCGCGGTCGGCAGCGTGTTAAGAGCGCCGCGTTCGACGCCGGTGATGGTGGGCGCGCCGGGCCCGAAGCCCGTGTAGCCCACGATCTCATTGTCGACGAGCATATAGGCGGTCGTTCCGGCCGGCGGCACATGCAGTCCGATGGTGGAGGTGAGGACCCAGGCCGGCTCGATCGTGCCCGCGGGGTTGAAACCGATGGTCGTCATGAGCAGCGGCGCCGCATAAGTGCCCGTCGAGGTGCTGAACATCGGCGTCGCCTTCACGCTCATGACCTGAGGCGCGGCGACGATCGTGCGTGCCTTGCCTATGAAGGGCAGGGGCGACCCGGGGTCATAGGCGTTCGGCAGAGACAGGGCGTTGAGGAATATGTTGTCCGTGATGGGGCTGGCGGTCGGCAGGGAGGTCGGGAGGATCTTCACTCCCAGGGTTCTCGGCCGGGCGAACGCGTCCGTCGGCGCCGCCAGGGCCGCCATGCGCAGGGCGACAAAGTAACGCTGAGGCGTAGGGGCTAGGGCGGCGGTGACGAGCTTGATCGGGGTGGTGTTGATGATCTGGGCGATGAACGGCTGACCTTGATAGTTGCCGAAGGTCCCCGAACCGACGAGGACGTCGTTGGCCGTATTAAAGAGGCCGTCGTTGTTGACGTCCTTCCAGAGTTGAACCTCTTCCACGTCGCCGGCCAATGATCCGACTTGAAGCGCCGTGCCGGTCGCGTAGACCAGAATCCAGCGCCAAGCCGCGTCCGCGACGTCCGTATTGATGTTGAGCACGGCCACGGCCACGGTGCTCTTCTGCTGCAGGTAAGATCCGATGAGCGGGTCTACCGTGTCCGACGAGACGACCCGGACGAGGTCCGAGTACTCCGTCATCCGGAGGATCTGAGACATGGTCAGCCCTATGGGGGGCAGGCCCACGTTCGCGCTGGAGAACTGCTTCGGCGCGCTGATCAGGAAATAGGAGGTGGCGGGGATCGCGACGCCGAGGTTGGATTGTCCCGAGACCGCGGCCAGCGGGTTCACGTCGAAGGTCACGAAGTAGTCGACTTTATTGGTCAGAATGTCCTGACCGCCGCCGCCGATCAGGCTCTTGACCGGGATGCGCGCGGGACCGGAAAGAACCGTGCCGATCTGGTGGTCGTGCAGGCCCGTGCTCTCTTGGCCGCGGTCGCAGTTCGTGAACTTGTTGTTGGAAAGGTCGATGCCGTGGCAATAGAGGACCTCCTTAAGCGTCTCATCGGTCTGGCCGTCGTTGAGGACGAGACGGTTCTCGGTGTCCCCCGGGAATGGATTGTCCGACGGGAGCATGCCCACGATGCCCGCCACAAAAACCTCGACTCCGCCGGCCGGACCCGCGGAAGACAGGGGTGCTGCGAGTGTCACGGTCGGGAAGTTATGGATGACGCTGCTCAGCGGGCTGACCTGGGAGTCGCTGGAGACGTTGAGCAGCCCGTCGCCGTCCGTGTCCGCCCAGATCTTGATGTTCTTGACGTCGTCGGCCTTATTGAGCGCGGTGTAGCGGGAGTCGTAGATCCCGGTCAAGCCCGTGAAGTGCGTCGATGGGATCCAGCGGTCCAGCTTCAAGGCCTTCCACTCCGCCGAGCCCGAGTTCGCGCGCAACGTGATCTTGGCCACGGGCTGGTTGATCTGGTTCTGGATGAGATTGGTCGCGAGGGGATAGGTGGCGTTGTTTCCGTCGCGGGTCCAGTTGGTCAGCACGAGGACGTCGGGCGTGGCCGTGACCGAGACCTCGTCGGAGGCGTACGGGAAGTTGGCGGGGCTGATCACGCCGTCGCCGGACAGCGTGGTGATATTCTCGTTGCTGATCTTGATTCCGTGGGTTTGGCCCGGCTCGGCCGAGGGATCGTAGTCGAAAGCCAGGAAGTAGGTCTTCGTCGAAGTTGTCACGGTCCCCGCGAGCCCGGTCGGGTTCGAGATGACGAGGGTCATCTGCCGCGTCTCGCCGGACGGGAAGACCCCATTGGCGATCTCCTTGTCGATGAGGGGCTGAAAGACCCCATCGCCGGGCGTGGTGACCCGATCGGCCTGGGTGTCGAGATAGAGGTGCACGCGGCTGATGTGGGCGTCAAGCCCCGTGCCGGAGTGCTGGACCGTGATCTTCGAGAGGGTGCCGGTGAAGGCGTTGGTCCAAGCGTCAAGCTTCATCACGCCCGCGTTCGAGGTGCCCTGGCTGACGTAGGTGTACGAGCTGAGGACCGTGGACGGCTGCCACCAGGAGTTGATGCTGGACGGCAGGATGGTGATCTTCGCCGGCTCACGCTCCACCGAGGACGTGGCCGTGACGATGGCGAAGTTGTTGAGCGCCACGTCCACCTGGGAGCTCCCGGACAAGTTGATGTAGGACGGCGCCGGGATCTCCAGGCCGAAGCTTTTCGGCAGCTCGTCGGCCGCGTAGCCCGTCGAAGTCACGCGCACGGTCAGGAAGAAATTCTTGGGTGCGCTGAAGATGGCCGACTCGAGGGGGAAGGCGACGTCGAGAGGAATCTGGTTGAAGCTGGCGTTGTTGCCGAAGAACCACGCCCCCGCGCCGTCATAGGCGCCGGTGGACAAGAGGGTGTCTCCGGGAGGCGGATCATAGCGGCCGTTGAGGTTTTTGTCGTACCATAACCCCACCTCGGCGATCCTGCTGTTGCTGAGGTTGCCCTCGACGCGACTCTGAACTCTCAGTGAACGTAGATTGGCGGTCAGGCTCGTCGCCTGGGTCGCCTGGATGTTCATCGACAGGCGCAGCATCGCGATGGGATCCGGCGAGGCCGCGGTGGTCCCATCGCCCTGGTTGAGGACCTTCTTTGTCGTCCCCGCCGCGATCTTGGCCGACGGAATGGGGCCGCTGGGGGGCGGGTTGGATTCGGGCGCCAAGTCGGTCGGGCTCACGACGAGGCCGGCCAACTCGACGTCTCCGTCGGAACGCAGGGACGTCTTGGTCGGCAGGCCGGTGCGCGTACCGTCGTTGGTAAAGCCGTAGATGGTCGGCGTATAGTAGTCGCTCGCGCTTATCCGCAAGACCTCCTGGTAGGTGTCGTAGACGGCCAGGTTGCTGAAGACGCCCGCCTCGGCCTTAAGGAAAACGTGGAAGGTCGTGAGGCTCGTCAAATCCATGAGGCTGACCGTGGCCGTTGAGCCGGAACTTGCGAAATTAACCAGGTCGGTATAATAGTTCCCGTTCTCGGCGTCGCCCTTGGCCACGTTGCCGAATAAGTCCCGCGCCGTCAGCGTCACGAAGCCCTGGCTGGCGACCTTCAGGGGGTTGGCGGGCGTGTACGGATGGTTCAGCGTCAGGTAGGCGGCCTTGTTCGCGGTGATCTCGTGGACCTGGGAGATCGGCGCGAAGACGTTCGTGCCGCTGAGTTGCGCTTGGGCGTAGATCGTGGCTCCTCCCGCCAAACGGCTCCAGAAGTACATCGCGGCCGAGGTCTGGCCCGTGCCGCCGAGAATGGCGACGTCGAGATTGCCGCCATAGATGTCGCGCCAGAAGCCGGAGGGAGACGTGGCGACGATGACCGTATTCGGGTCAATGCCGGCGAAAGTGTCGTTGCCTACGCTGGTGTAACGGATGGTATAAGTGGACGCGCTGAAGGTAGGATTGCCGTACTGGTCTACGAGTTGGGCCTCAACTACGGTATCGACCGGCGCCCCGCCCGAAAACTGGACCGTCGTGCCCGCGATGAGACGACGCGCGGGGGTTCCCCAATTGATGGCCACGGGCGGGCCGGCGATGACGGTGTAGCTCGCCTGGCCGGAAGCCCAACTCGGATTGGTCAGGGCGCTGACGGTCAACGTATGAGATGAGGAGCCGGACGCAAGCATGGTGTCGATCAAGTAAAAGCTCGTCGCCGACTGATTGACGGCCAAGTACGCCATGCCCGGGGCCGACTTGAAGTTGCCGGTCGTCGGCGTCGAGAACAGCACCTGGCCGCCTGAATTGGAGGTCAACTGGAAGACTCCCAGGTTTTCGTCGCCCGCGCGCAGGGGAGAAACATTGCCGTAGTAGTCCCGTGTCTCCAGGAAGAAAGCCGAAGACGTCGTCCCGGCCGGCAGGACCTGACCGCCGCCGGTGGAGACGACGATGCGATCGATGAGATCGGGCAGGATGACGACGGACTGCTCCGCATGCGACGTCGGCAGGCCCGCGACATCGATGGCGATCACCGGCTTGGTCCCCCCGGACGGGGCGTACTGCGAGGAAGCCAGCGTGTCTATGTAGTAGAAGGTGGTCTGGTAGGCATCGAGCGGGATCGTGACCGAGGTGGTCGAAGCGGCAAAAAAGGGAGCCGCGAACCGCGAGCCGTCGAAGGCGTCCGGAGCGCTCGAGAAGGCGACATAATCGTTGACCGGGGACGGAGAGCGCGTCACCGTGGAGAGTTTGACCTCGTAGGGCAAGGCCGCGACGCATGGATTCTTGAACTTGTCCCAAAGCTGGGCTTTAAACTCGATGGGCGAGATGTAGAAGTTTCCGGTCTTGCCCGCGACCAGCGTGTTCTGCGTATTGCCGAAATCGACGCGGTCGATCACGCCGGGGTTCATCCGCAACTGATGGGTCGCCAGCAAGGTCGTCCCGATGTAGGCCTGGATGGTCCACCATCCGGGGCGAGAGCCCTCGGCCGTGTTCGAAGACGGACCGACCCCCGAGTAAGAGCTCATCTTGTCGTGGTACCGGAACTGCGTGACGGGCTCGGCGCCCGTGGATCCGCCGAAGATCGTGATCCGGTCGATGAAGGCCGTATTGTTCCTATTGCGGAAACCGTAATCACCGGTGGCGCCGGCCACGCCCAGCGTCATGTTGCCGTTGGAGTCGTGGACCGGCGTCTCGGCCACCTTCAAGCGGACCGTCGTGTCGTTGAGCTTGGTGGGGTTATTGAAGTCGTCGCGGCGCTCGAGGATATAGGCGCCGCCGGAGCCCACGTCGCTGATGCCGACCGAGGCCTGCGTGGGAGTCGAGAGGAAGACCAGCTTCGTCGCCGTGCCTCCGGCCGTCACGAGAGCGCCGGTGATGTTCTTCTTCTCGCCCGTAGTCGAGTCCGGCTCCAAGGTGATGTAGTCGACCGGGCTGGTCAGGTCGGCGGGAGCGGTGACGGTCCCGAGCCATATCCGGGCCGAATCGTCCTTTTTGCTGGAGACGAAGTAAGCCAGCCGGTTGGTGAAGCCCACGCGTCCCTGGGCGTCGGTGACCACCTGCGTCGAAACGCCCGCATTGACCCAAGTCCCGCCGTTATCCCACTTGATGACGCCCGGCGTGCCGGCCACCGCGACCAAACGGACATCAATGGTCTGGGCATTGACGACGGCATTGCCGAATGCATCGGTCAACTGGCCGGTGAACTCTTGCAGGCCCGGGTTGCTGTTGGAACCCGCCGAGACGAACGTGTCCGCGCCGGGCAAGACCCCGACGGCGTCGGGATCGCTCGCGGTGATCGCGACGAACGGCCCGTTCAGCGCCGGATTGAAGTCGGTGGCGATCCAGGGCGAATTTTGATCGTAAGCCTGTATCCAGCGGCTGCCGACCTTCTTGAGCGTCGCCAGGACGGCTGCGGGCTTGACGCCCTTGTCGACCGACCCGGAGAACGTCACGGTGGAAGGTGAGAACTCGGGCGCCTGGACGCCGCTGAAGGACTCGGCGACGAATGTAACGGTCCCCACGTAGACGTTCGTGCCCGAGGAGAGGACGTTGTGGTAGGCGTCGTGGGCGATAAGGCCCAGCGTAAATTGAACGCCCGCCTTTTTGGTCGCCGGTGCTCCGGTGAAGTGGAGATGGTCGGCCGGCGCGGGCAGGGTCCAAAACTGGGAGGATGTGCCCGCGGCGTAGCCGACGATAGGGGACGACCCCGTCGAGGCGACCACGGTATAAGTCGAGATGGAAGTCTTCGGGAAGATCGAGAAGGATCTCTTGCCTTGGAAAAGGCTTTGACTGGACGGAGCCGTGGCCGCGGGATCTCCGGGAAGCGTGATGTAAACGTTGGGCATCACGGCGGGCGGATTGGTGTCTTGCGCGCTGTCGGTGCAGATGTTCGAGTAGGAATCGACGAGGTTGACCTCCGCCTGGAATGATGTCGCGGGCCAAGTGATCGTGAAGGGCGTGGGCAAGCCGGTCTTACCCACGCCCGGCACGGCCGTCTCGCCGGGCAGGACCACTTGTAGGGCGACGGCGGACGAAGCGTAAACCTTGAATGCAGGAGTGACGGCCGCCTGGGTGTGGCAGACGTTCCAGGTGGACGGCGGATTGTCCATGCAGATCGGATCATTCACCGCGAGATTGGCGGAGACGACGGCCATCGAACTCTTGCGCAAGAGCTGGAAGTTGTCGATGGATACCGTGCCGATGGGGCTGAGAGCGCCCGTCAGTCCGTTGGTGGCGTAGGGGTCGTTGCTCGTTACGGCGACGACCGGGCAGCCGGACGTGCAGACCGGGGAAGCCAGGTTCATGAAGCGATCCACGAAGTTGACCGTGACCGTAAACGTCGACCCGGCCGTGGGCGTCGAGATCGACCCGGTAAAGCCTCCATAAGGCGGTCCGGTCAGGTAATTCCCCGAGCCCGGAATCGCCGTCTGCCCGGGGAGGAGCACCTGCAGCCCCACGGGATCGGCCGCGACGACGGTGAAGGTCGACACGGTGGCCGGATTGTTGTCGGAGATCAGGCCCGTCGTGTTGAAATCCTCCGCCGTCAGGAATTGATCGGTCGCGGCCCGGCGGAGCACGACCGTCATGGGAGGCGTGAATCCCAGCGTCGTATCGATCGCCGCGGTCGCCACCGAGACGGCGTAGGAATCCTTGGGAGTCTGGATCTTCACTGCGGCCACGCAGCGCGGGTTGGCCGGGCAGTTCTTGACGAGGTTGAAGAAGTCGTCGACCACCCCCACCCGGACATCCGGAATGATGCCGCCGCCCGACGCGCTGAGCGCGTCTCCGGCCTTCTGGCTTGCGGCCGAGAAAGTCTTGCCGGTTTGCGAGCCTTCGCTGAAATCCTGGCCGGGGAGCTTGAGCACGAGCTTCGTCGGAATGCCGGCGGCGACGTTGATGACGGAACTCGTGTCATTGACCAGGCTATAGGCCCAAGGCGGCTGGAGCGTGGGACTGACCATGTCCGCAAAAAGACGAGAAACCCCCGCCCGCTTCATATAGACGGTGTAGGTGGCCGAAGTCGTGATCACCTGCGTGGTCGGCACGATCACGGCGAAAGGATCATCGGAAGACAGGCGTATCTCCTGGCTGGCTCCAGGGGTCAAGTTCCAGTAAGAGTCGTTGATATCGACGACCACGGAGAAGGCGAAGGAGGGGCCGGCCTGGGTGTCGAACGCCGCGCCCGTGCGTCCCGTCGTGGCGGCTCGCGGCCGGCTGACGGTTCGGCTCTCGCCGGGCAGCAGAATGCGCAGCCCGTAGGGCGTGTCCGCGGCCAGATTAAACGCCTTGACCTCGGAGGTCGCCAAGACCGGCGCGCCGGCGTCGAGGTCGCTGGCGATCAATGTTCTAGCCCCGCCCGAGACCAGATTGATGTTCGTGATCGTGGCGCTGCCGTTGGTCATCGCGAAGTCGTTGATCAGGCCGACCGGAGGACCGGCGACGGTCGTGTCGTCGGAGATGACCCTAATCGGATTTTGGACGACGCCGCTCACCCAGTTGTAGCGGGAATCCGTGGCATAAACTCCGGCCGTAAACGGCACGCCCGCGGTTTGCATCGAAGGCGTCCCGGTCACGCCGAAGGGCGCGATGTTCCTGCCCGGATCCAAGATCTCGCCGGGCATCACGAGGATCAGACGATCTGCGGTTCCCGGGTTGACGACGATTCCCGAGACGGTCTGCGACGACAGCGGCGTCGGCGCGCCGCTGTCGTCGACGGCGCTGATGACGAGGTTCCCCGTGGAAACGCTTGGGACAAAGTCCGTGAATATCCTCTCGCCGGAGATGAGGCCCCGGGACAAGGGCACGGGCATCGTCGCGTAGACATCGTTGACGACGAGCTTGACCGCGCGCGTCTCGCTCAGCGCTAGGTTCCAGTACTTATCGACCGCCCGCACCGTAACGTAGAACGTAGAGCCGGCGATCAGAGGGCCGGGGGTCCCGGTCTTGCCCGTGGGCGTGCCCTCCGCGGCGATTTCGCCGGGCGTCGAGGGGCCGGGGCTGGAAGAAACGAGGACTTGAAGCGCCTCGGCCGCGCCGGCGTTGACCGTGAGACCCGAGACCGTGTCGGTGCTGTACTTGTTGGGCGTCGTGTCGCGCGCCATGACGGCGAAGCCGGACTGCCGGGTCACGGGAATGACGCTGAAGCTTGTCGTTCCGTTGAGAAGACCCCGTTCATAAGGCGTCGGCGCGAAGCCGCGCGCCTGAATGCTCGGATCGGTGGGGAAGCGTATCTCGACGAGGAAAGTATGAGAGGAGATCGGCAGGACGGCCTCATCCATGAACGGAGTCGTGCCCCTGACGACGTTGTAATATTGGTCGACGAGGTTGATCGTCAGCGTCGTCGTCACCCCGGCCGTCAAAACGGCCGGAGAATTCGCCAGGCGCCCGCCGGTGGTGGGATCGGCCGTGTACGGACTCCTGCCGGGTGCGGCAAACTGACCCTCCGCCAGCAGTTGGAGCTTGACCGGCTTATCCCACCAAACTTTGACGGAGCCGGAGGGCGGGGTCACGTAGGTCGGATTTGAGATCGCGGCGCCGGCCTGGGCCCTGACCGTATGCGTACCGGCTGTGACCGCCGTCAGGAGGAAGGTGGTGGCGCCGGAAACCAACTTCTGCGTCGGCACAGCGGCGGCATTGACATCCGAGAGTATATCCGCGGAGACCACGATGACGCTCGAGGCATCGGTGTTGAAATACTGATCGACTCCATACACCGTGACCGCAAAGGTGCTCCCCACCACCTGGGGAGAAACCGACCCCGATTTACCCTGGGCGGAACCCTGGACGCGCATCTCGCCCGGCAGCAGCGCCAGGAGTTGGGTGATGCCTTGGGCGCCGACGGTGATCTCGCTCGAGGGGTTGGCGACGTTGGCGCCGATCCCCGTTCCCTCGGCCGAGACGGTCTGGGTCCCCGCCTGGATCAAAGTGACATTGATCGTCGTCGATCCAGTGAAGGTCTGGGGTCCCGGATCCGTATCGAAAGGATCGGAAGTCACGACCGTCACCGTCGTCGAGACGGATATCGTATTCCAATATTGGTCGGTGATCCTAAGAGTGACCGGGGTGAGGCTTCCCGCCTGACGCGCCGTCGGCGATTGTCCGCGGCCCGCAGGCGAGGTCCTCTTGCCGGGCTCATAGGACTCGCCCTGGACCGTCACCATGATCCTGTCGGCGGCCATGGGGTTGACGAACAAATCCGAAGCGCCGGTGATGGTGCCGTCCGCGATGTCGGTGATGACCAGCCGGCGGGTATTGCCTAATTGAGAAGCGCGCCTCAGCCGCAGTTGACCATCGAACTGCTTGAAGCCTAAATCCCCCGCAATGAACTTGTACGTCTTGGGCAGGCCGAAGTTGTCGTCGATGCTGTTGTCCGTGTCCGTGATTTCCGGACCGGAGGCCGGCGGCTCGAAGATGTTCTGCATCTCGAAGGTGACGGTGCTGGCATAGGCCAAGGCCGGCGCGCCGCCCGAGTCCAGGGCTTGCATCTCGACGCAGTAGTCCGTGCCCGCGTTGAGCGTGGTCAGCGGCGCGCCGCCGCAGCCGGACGCCTTGACGTTGACCGCGAAGCTGGCGGCGCTGTCGGCGATCTGGAAGCGCGGGCCGGCGACGATGCTCGCGTCCCCCTGCGGGTTGCCCGCGTTGTCGATCGCGCGCGTCCATAGGACGTATTTCTTGCCCTTCACCCACTTATTGATCAAAGAGTTGTCTTCCCATGCCGTTTCGGTGAGCTGGTTGTTGACCGTGACCCACAGGGGTGAAGCGCCCCCCGGGCAGGCGGCGGCGGTCGCCGCAACCCAGGCGTTGCCGTCCCAGAGGTAATCGGAACCAGGATCGCAGCCGGCGGCCCCGAACGCCCCCGTGACGTTCGGATTGACTTCATCCCGGAGGAGAAGAATTTGGACCTTGCCGAGATGCCAGCCTGAGGTGGCTTTGACGCCGGAACCGTTTCCCGTCCCGAAGCCCGGGTCCGCGTCGGTTCCCTGGATGATCTCGGTCACCGGATAGGTCAGGCCGTTGACCGGCTCCGTGAGATTGGCGGCGGGAGCGGTGGAGTCGTATAGGAAAGTGTTGCTGACGACGCTGGTCTGCGTGTTGCCCACGTTGTCGGTCCCGGAGGACGTCACCATATAGTGGTGGCCGCCGCTGAACTGGAGGGAAGCGGTATTAAACGTCCAGGAGGAATTGAACAGACCGGTCGCATCCTGCCAGTACGGGCATGCTCCGATGAATCCGACGCCGATGACGAAACATGGCTGGCCCGCCTCATCCCGGCTTTGGATGGAAATCCTGACCGAAGCGATGCCGCTCGTGGCGTCGCCGGCGGTGCCGCGGATCGGGGGGATCTGCCGGGCATGGCCGGCAATCCCATTGTAAGCCTCGTTATTGGCAGGAACCGTGGACGCCGTCACGGGCGCCGTGTTGTCGAAGAGGAAGGTAGAACCCCGGATGTTATAGCTGTCTTCGATATTTCCCGCGTTATCCTTCGCCCAACTGGTGACGTAATACGAGGTTCCCGAGGCCAGATCAGCCATCGTCAGGCCCGCGTAAGACCAGGGATCCCCGGTCAAGGTGAACGGCAAGGGGATTCCCTGGTTGAAGGAAAGTCCTCCCCACCACAGACCCGTCTGGTTGTTGCGGACGGCGACATTGATCTCGAAGACCCCGCTGCCTCCGAGCCCCAAGCCGAGCAGGTCGGTCGACGTGCCCGTGATGGAGGTCAAAGCCGTAATCGTGGCGCCCGAGGCGGGAAGGTTCACGAAGGATTGCGGCTTGACGTTGTCGAACCGGAAGCTCGCGGTGCTCAAGGGGGAACTATAATTGCCGGCCAAGTCCAGGGAGCGGACCTCGGCGCGGTAGGTGTTCCCATTTCCCAAGAGGCTTAACGCCTGCGTCGTGGTCCAGACCTGCCAGGGAATGGTCGTCGTGGTATCGGCGACAAACCAGGCTGATTCTTTTTGTCCCTCGGTCAAGTTGAAGAACTGAGCCGGCTGAGACAGCACTCCATCCCGGTTCCAATACTTCAGCGTGACATTGTCCCGCAACCGCACCTGGACCTGGGCCACCGAATCCGGCGCGGCATCGGAGGCGTTCCCCATCAGGCTGGTCAGCGCGGCATTGCGGTCATAGAGCGTCCCCCCCTCCGCGCTCGCCGGCGGCTCGGCCAAAACCGCCACGGGAAGCGTCACGTCGAAAGTGAAGGTGGACGTATTGATCGCCGTCTGGGTGCTGCCGGCCACATCGATGGAACGGGAAGTGACGGTGTATTTGGAACCATCTTCAAGTCCCGAGGCGCTGTTGTTCGAGGGCGGGAGGCCCGTGTTTTTGGACCAAGCCGGGGCGCCGGTGGTCGCCAGCCAGGCAGGAGACCCGCCCGCCCAACCTCCCCCCGCCTGCCAGTAGTCGCCGTTGGGTTTCCGGATGGCGATCTCCGTCTTCGCCACGCCCGAGGCATGGGCATTGGGATCCGAGGCCACGCCCGAGATCACGCTCAGATTCGACAGATAGGCGCCCGGGACCGGGACCACCGTCGGGTTTGAATTCGGCTGCGTCGTATCGAAAGTGAAGCTGGCCTGAACTCCCAAATTACCAGGGTTGCCGGCCGTGTCCTCGACGCGGGCATCGATGGCGTATTGGTAGTCATCTTGGAAAACCAGAGTCGTCGAGGAGTAGGTGAACGTGTAATTCTGAGGCCCCCCCGCGAGAACGGCGGTAAACCACATCTTCGTGCCGGGAGCGGTGAAGGTGGAACCGTTCCACCAGTACTGGCTGGATAGTTCCTGGACCGCGATGGAGGCCACGGCGACGCCATACGTGCCGGAAGCCGATCCCTCGATGGAGGCGACATTCTTCTGGAAACTGCCCGGGGCCGGGACGGTGACGCTGACTCCGGGCGCGGTGGTGTTATACGTGAACGTGATGGAGGAGATCACCGTTTCCAGGTTCCCTCCCGGGACCGCATTATCACGCGCGCGGACCCGGATCCGATAAGTAAAGCCGTCGACGAGGAGGGGAGGGGCGGGCCTCGACCAGACCGATCCGATCAGCGACGTCGCGGCGCACCAGGATTCGGTCGTCGAAGTGAAAGTCGAGTAGGCCGGGCAGGTCAGGAAGCTCGTATTCGGAGAAATCTCTTGGACCGAGAACTCAATAAGGCCGGCTGAAGAGATCCCCGAGGAGGAGTTATTGACGAGTTGGTCGACGGCGGTGCCGCCGATCGTCGTCAAAGTTTTGATGACCGCACCGTCGCCGGGCGTCGTGACCCGGGACAGCGGCGGCGCCGTGTCCGCGATGAATGTGATGGAGTCCGTTCCGAGCGTGAAATTGGAATCGATGCCGTTCGAAGACGGCCCCTGATTGTAGTTGGCGGGCAAGGCCCTGTCCTTGGCCCGGAACTGGACCCTGTAACTGTTTCCTGAAACAAGCTTCCCGTCGAGCGCGGCGTGATCATAAGTCCATGAGGCGGCGGAGCCCGAATTAGCGTTGAACCACGCCGAATTCGCAAGGGGCTGGTTGAAGTCGCCGCCGGTATTGTTCCACCACAATCCCAAACCATCATCGAGTATGCGGATTTGAGCTCCGCCGCCGGCCAGGGTCTCCAGGCCCGCGGAGGCCGCGGAAGGACCGTCGAAAGCGCTGCCCGTGATGGGCGCGATGGTCCGGTGGTAGGGCGCGTTCGACGCGCTGCCGGCCAGCGCCGTCACCGCTCCCGTGGATTTAGTCTTGTCGAAAAGGAACTGAGTGGAGATCGACACGACGAAGTTTTCCTCGTTTCCGCCGGCATCGACCGCTTTCGATCTTATGATGTAGTACTTGCCGGTGGTCAATACGGGCGTGGCGAAACTCCAAGTTCCCGAAGCCGCGCCCACGAACATCGTCTGGTTGAAATATTCCGTCGTCGCGTTGAAGAGCGCCCCATCGAAGTAGTCCGTCGTGCTCCCCGTGATCTGACCCAGGGAGAGTTGGACGCCGGCCAGGGGAGTCAGCAACGAAACGCCCGAGGCCGTTCCCGAAATCATGGGAAGATCGGCGAAGGCTTGGCTTCCGTCCGGGTTGAGCGCCAGGGACGTGGGCGACCTTTGATCGAAGATGAAGCTGTTCGAACTGATGCCGGCGCCGAAGACGGCCTGGACGTTGCCGGCTTTATCGGTCGCCTGCGCGGTGACGATGTACCGATGGCCGTCCGACCAGGTGACGCCGCCGAAATTCCACGCCCCGGCCGTCCCCCTCGCCGGGAAGGGGTAGGGGCAGGCCGCGGTGAAGGCGCCGGCGACATCGGAATAGCAGTTGGGCGCGGCCTGGGTGACGTCCTGGATGATCAAGGCGATGGTCGAAACGCCGATATTGTCGGCGCTGGTCCCCGTGATGGTCGCGAGGTTGTTGTAGAAGCCCCCGTTCACCGGCGCCGAGATGATCGCCGTCGGCGGGGCCGTGTCGAAAGTGACGCTTGCCGCCTGATCTAAGATCCAGTTATTGCCGGCGCGATCCGTCGTGTTGGTGCGGACCAAATAGACCGTGCCGTGGGTCAAGGGCGGACGATTCCAGGTCCAAGCGTCGTTGAGCGCGCCGACGTTATAGGTCGTCGTGTCGAAGTAGACGGCTCCCGCGCCCGAGAAGCTGGAGCCGTCCCACCAGGAGTTCGACGCCCCATTAGCCGAGGAGACGGCGATCTGCAGGCTGCCGATGCCCGAGAGGGCGTCCGTGGAGGTCCCGACGAAGGAGGTGACGGAGGCATTAATCCACTGCGGCGTCGTCAGCGTCGCCGTGGGTCGTAGCGTGTCGAAAGTGAATCCGGCTGAACTTAAAGCCACTTGGGTATTGCCGGCCATGTCGGTGGCCGACGACAAGACGACGTAGCTGCTCGCATGCGAGAACAGCGATGAATTGTTGAAGTCGAAATTCCAGGGGTTATTGGCTCCGAAAGCCTTGAACCAGGCCGGGCACGACGCCGTGAAGCCCCCATTGGGCGCATAGCAGTTGTTGGGCCCGGGAAGCTTCGTGTTCGAGATGCTCAAGGACACCGTCGAGAGGAGGACATTGCCGTAAGCGGCGAAAGCGGCGCCGTTGATCGACGGCATCACGCTATAGAATTTCGCATCCAGCGGCAGGGCGATGGAGGACGTCGGAGATTTTGAATTAAATATAAACGTCGAGCCCCGCACGCTGTAATACGCCTCCTGGTTGCCCCCGTCATCGGCGCTGTCCAAGCCCACGGAACTCACGTAATAGCTCGTGCCGTCGGTCAAATCGTTGGAAGTCGGCAGATTGCTGTCCGTCAAGCTCCAAGACGAGGCATAGACGTTGTTGACCGCGACGCTTGAAATCGACGCCGTCCACTTGAGGAC
>Ga0154316_117_pt2 | contig 44616 bp, 39 predicted proteins | sample RifGroA2_FD_105610 | JGI IMG/M metagenome (GOLD analysis project Ga0154316, IMG submission 105610) | Elusimicrobia bacterium GWA2_66_18
CCTTCGGCGGCGGCGGGTCGTCTGGAAGCTGGTAGCGCGCAGGGCCTCGGCCCCGGCGCCGGGAGCCCCGTGAACACGCCGCGCCTGAAGGCCGCCTTCGAGCTGCTGCGCCGCCTGCCCAACTTCTTCCTGCGCGTGCTCCTCTTGCCTCTGGCCCACGGCCTGTATTCGATCCGCGTCGTCGGACGCGAGAACGTCCCTCTCGAGGGGCCGGTCCTGCTCGTCTCCAACCACGTCTCCTTCATCGACGCGATGCTCATCGCGATGGCCAACCGGCGCCTGACGCGCTTCCTGATGCTGCGCGCCTACTACGACCTGCCGGTCGCGGGTTGGTTCTTCCGCGCGACGGGCTGCATCCCCGTCTCGAGCGGCGACGGCCCCAAGGCCCTGGCCGAGTCCTTCCGCCGCGCGCGCGCCTACATGCTCTCCGGACAGGCGGTGTGCATTTTCGCCGAAGGGGAGATCTCCCGGCACGGGCAGATGCAGCGCTTCAAGAAGGGCTTCGAGCGCATGGTGGAGGGCTCAGACGCGCCGGTCGTGCCGGTTCATCTCGACGAGGTCTGGGGCAGCCTGTTCAGCTTCTCAGAGGGACGCCTGCTCTTCAAGCGACCGCGCCGCCTTCCCTACCGCGTCACGGTCAGCTTCGGCGCGCCCCTGCCCGCGACCGCCACGGCTTTCGAGGTCCGCCAGGCGATCCTGGCGCTGGGCGCCTCGGCCTTCCGCCACCGGCTGGCCGACGCCCCCCCGCTGCCGCTGGCCTTCGCCCGGACGGCCAAGCGCCGGCCCTTCGCCCCGTGCCTGGCCGACTCGACCGGCGCCTCGCTCAACGCCCTCTCCGCCCTGACCGGGGCGCATCTGCTGGGCCGGGTCCTGGAGCCGCTTGTCGGCGAGGGTGAGCGCGTCGCGGTGATGCTGCCGCCGTCGGTCGGCGGGGCTCTGGCCAACGTCGCACTCGCCCTGCGCGGCAAGGTCTTGATCAACCTCAACTATACGGCGTCGAAGGACATCATCGACGCGTGCCTGGCCAAGGCCGAGGCCGCGACGGTCGTCACCTCGCGCCTCTTCGTCGAGAAGCTGGGATGGAAGCCGTCGGGACGGATGGTCTACATCGAGGATGCCGCCCCGGCAATAGGGAGCGTCTCAAAGACTTTGACGGCCGCGCTCTTCCTTCTGACGCCGTCCTTCATCCTGGAGCGCACGGCCTTCTCCAAGGCGCGCGGGCCGCTGGAGCGGCTGGCGACCATCATGTTTACGAGCGGCTCGACCGGCGCGCCGAAGGGCGTGATGCTCACGCACGCCAACGTCCTCGCCAACCTCGAGGCCGTCGCCCAGGTCATCTCCATCGGACCCGAGGACCGGATGCTCGGGGTCCTGCCCTTCTTCCACTCCTTCGGCTTCACCGCGACCCTGTGGCTGCCGCTGCGGCTGGGCATGGGCGCAGTCTACCACTTCAACCCGCTCGACGCGCGCACGATCGGACGCCTCGTTTCGCAGACGCGCGCGACCGCTCTGCTCGGAACGCCGACCTTCCTGCTCGCCTACCTGCGCCGCGTCGAGGCCGAGGAGTTCAAGACCCTGCGCTACGTCGTCGTCGGCGCGGAGAAGCTGCGCGAGGATGTCGCCAAGGCCTTCATCGAGAAGTACGGGGTGATCCCCCTCGAGGGCTACGGCGCGACCGCACTCTCCCCGATCGCCGCGCTCAACATCCCGGACATCGCCTGGCCCGGCATCAAGCAGACCGGCACCAAGCTCGGCACCGTCGGCCTGCCCCTGCCCGGCGTCTTCATGAAGGTCGTCGACCCGCAGACGGGTCGGGAACTGGGCGCCGACCAGCCGGGCCTGCTCCTCGTCAAGGGACCCAACGTCATGAAGGGCTACCTCGGCGACGAGGCCGGGACGCGCGAGGTCATCAAGGACGGCTACTATGTGACGGGCGATATTGCGAAAATCGACGAGGACGGCTTCGTAACTCTTACCGACCGCCTCTCGTGCTTCTCGAAGGTCGGCGGCGAGATGGTCGCGCACATCAAGATCGAGGAGAGCCTGCAGGACGCGCTGGGCGCGCGGCTAAAGCGACGAAAGGATGGCGCCGTCGAGGTCCGCGAGCAGGTCCAGGACGTCCTCGATGCCGACGGAGAGACGGATGAGGCCGTCGGAAAGGCCCGCCTTGAGGCGCTCCTCTCGCGGGATGGAGCCGTGGGTCATCGAGGCGGGATGACCGATGAGAGACTCGACGCCGCCCAGGCTCTCGGCCAGGGAGAAGACCTTGCAGGAGGAGATCATGCGCTTGGCGCGCTCGAGGTCGCCCTTGAGTTCGAAGGAGATCATCCCGCCGAAGCCGGCCATCTGCGACCGGGCGGTCTCGTGGCCGGCGTGGCTGGGCAGGCCGGGGTAGTGGACCTTCGAAACCTCGGGATGGCCGAGCAGATGCTGCGCCACGATCACGGCGTTCTCGCAGTGCCGCCGCATGCGCAGAGCCAAGGTCTTGGTCCCGCGCAGCACCAAGAAACAGTCCAAGGGTCCGGGCACGGCGCCCACGGCGTTCTGCAGGAACTTGTATTCCTTGTGGAGCGCCTCGTCGCAGGTGAGGATGGCGCCGCCCACGACGTCCGAATGCCCGCCTAGATATTTGGTGGTCGAGTGCACCGCCACGTCGGCCCCGAGCTCCAAGGGGCGCTGCAGGGCGGGGCTGGCGAAGGTGTTGTCGACCGCGAGCTTGGCGCCCTTCGCATGGGCCAGCCTCGCCGCGGAGCGGATGTCGGTGATCCGGAGCAGGGGGTTGGAAGGCGACTCGATCCAGACCAATTTCGTCTTGGGAGTGAACGCCGCCTCTAAAGCCCGGAGATCGGTGGAATCCACGAACGAGAAAGACACCCCAAAACGCTGAAAGACCTTGGTGAAGACGCGATACGTCCCGCCGTAGAGATCATTGCCGCAAAGGACGTGATCTCCCGACGATAAAGCCTGGATGACGGTCGACACGGCGGCCATTCCCGAGCCGAAACAGAGGCCGAAGGAAGCCCCCTCCAAGGCGGCGAGGTTCTTCTCCAAGGCGAGGCGGGTGGGATGGACGGTGCGCGCGTAATCGAAACCCTTGTGCTTCTCCGGCCATTGCTGGACGTAGGTCGAGGTGAGATACACCGGCGTCATGATGGCGCCGGTGGTCGGGTCGGGAGACTGGCCGGCATGGACGGCCAGCGTCGAGAAGCCCGGCGCCTTGATGTCGCCCATGGCTAGGCCGCCTCCGCCAAAGCCTCGGCGGCGACGCGCTCGACGTCGGCGGTCTGGGGCTGGGTGAAGTATTCCAGGTTCGGGGAGAGGCCGATGCCGGGGCAAGCCTTGCCCGCCAAGAGGCGCGGGCGGACCTTCAACTCGTAGAACATCTCGTCGACCAGCCGCCGGATCAGGTGCTCTGCGAAGTTGGAGATCTCGGTCTCCTCGTTGACGAAGACCACGCGGCCGGTCTTGCGGACCGAGGCCTTGACGGCCTCCCAATCATAAGGAATGAGGGATCGAAGGTCGAGGACCTCGACGGAGCCGCGGCCCTCGGCCGCGAAGCGCCGCGCCACGTCCAAGCAGACGGGGGCCATGCGGCCGTGGGTCACCAAAGTCAGGCCCTCGCCGGGATGCGAAACCTTCGCCTTCCCGAGCGGCACCGAGTAGTCGGTGAGCGTGGGCCACTTCGCCTTCCATTGAGATCGGTCGCCGAGAGGGGCGTCGATCATCTCGTGCAGGATCTTTTCGTCGGCAGGCTCGCCGGGGATGAGCTCCGCGCCCTTGGCGCGCATGAGGGCTTTCGGCTTCAGGTACAGCACGGGGTCGTCGCTCTTGATGGCCGAGAGCATCAAGCCGTAGGCATCGAGCGGGGTCGAGGGGCAGACCACCTTCATGCCGTGGATCTTGGACGCGATGGAGTCGAAGGAGTGCGAGTGATACATCGCGCCGTGGATGCCCGAGCCGGTCGGAGTCATCAGAACCATGGGCGCTTTGTACCGGCCGCCCGAGGCCCAATGGCCGTTGGCGCAGAGCTTGAGAAGGTCGATGGCGTTGAAGATGTAGTCGACGAACTGGATCTCGACCACGGGCCGCGCGCCGGCCCAAGCCAGGCCCAGAGCCGCGCCCACGATGCCGCGCTCGTCGAGCGGCGAGTTCCAGGAGCGCTCCAGTCCCTGGGTCGCGGTGAAGACGCCGCCCAGGGGCGGGCCGACGTCCTCGCCGAAGATCTCGGTCACGCCCAGGTTCTGCTCGCCGTAGTGGAGGGCCATTCGGATGGCCTGAGCCATGTTCGCCATGTCAGCCGCCTCCGCTGGTCGGATAAGACGGCGGCAGGCCGTCGGCGAAGACGTTCTCCCAGACGGTCTCGCCGGCCGGGAAAGGCTCCTGCTTGACCCGCCGGTGAGCCTCGTCGATGGCCGCGGACTCGACGTCCCAGACCTTGAGCAGGGTCGGCTTCCGAGCCAAGTCGCGGGATGTGAGCGCGTCCTCGAGATCCGCGATGCAGTCGGTCTCCGGAATGCGGTTGGCGCCCGAGGAGGACGAATGGCCGTAAAGGCGGCTGCAGCGCGCCTCGAGGAGATACGGCCTGCGGTTCTTGCGGACGTAACCGAACGCTTCTTCCAAGGCCAGCCACGAAGCGACGGCATCGTTGCCGTCGACGGTCTTGCCCGGCATGTCGGGAAAAACCTTCGCCCAATCCGATATATTTTTCTCTCCGTGCTGGGTCGAGCACGCCGTGCTGATGCCGTAGCCGTTATTGACGACGACGATCAAGATGGGCAGAGGAAGGACCGCTCGATTGGCCCAGACCAGGCAGGAATGGAAGTCCCCCTCGGCCGTGCCCGCGTCGCCGCCGTTGACGATGGTGACGGCGTCGGTCTTGGCCCGCGCCTGGGCGATGCCCGTGCCGATGGCGGTCAGGTACTGGGTCTCGATGGTCGGGGAGATGGGCACGACGTTGAGCTCGGGGATGGCATAGTGGTTGACGAAGTTGCGGCCCCTGGAATACGGGTCCGCCGCCACGGAGCGCATCTGGCGGATGGCGTCGATGGGCTTGGCGCCCATGGCCAGGACGATGGCCGAGGAGCGGTAGTGCAGGTGGAGGAAGTCGCAGTCGACTCCGTGCCCCTTCTTGACCTGAAAGCCGAAGGCGGTATTGAAGGCCTCCTCGCCGGGCCCGCCGATCCAGAAGAAGCCGTCGCCGCCCTTGCTCATCTTGATGAGGCGCTCCTCAAGCAGTCGCGCGCGCACCATGTTCTCGTGGATCTGAAGGAGTCTGGCGGCGCCGAGCTTCCGGTACGGATCGGCGGCGGAGGCGGAGGTCTTGGGAGGCATTGGTGGCGATATTCTAGAAAATTCCGGCGAACCGGCGCAGAGTCCGGGCGTGCAGGCGCGCCGTGTCCTCGGGCGTCGGGCCATATCCTCCGCCCAGGGTGACGACGACGGGGACATGGTGGAGGAGGCAGGCCTCGCGCACGGCCATGTCGCGATCGAGCACGCCCCTCTCCGTAAGCTTCAAGCCGCCGAGACTGTCGTTCTCCCAGACATCCACTCCGGCCTGATAGATCACGAGCTCCGGCTTGAAGCCCATGACGGCTTTGAGGCCGCGACAAAGGCGGTCGTAATACTCGGCGTCCGCGGTCCCGGCCCGCAACTCGATGTCGAGGGTGCTCCTCTCCTTCTTCTCGGGATAGATGTCGGCTTGATGCATGGAGAAGGTGAAGGCGCCGGGGTCTCCGGCGAAGATGGAGGCCGTGCCGTTGCCTTGATGCGCGTCCAGGTCCACGACCGCCGCCCGTCGGATCCTGCCCTCCTTGCGAAGCTTAAGGACGGCGATGGCGATGTCGTTAAGGGCGCAGTAGCCCTCGCCGTGGTCGCGGAAGGCGTGGTGAGCGCCTCCTCCGCAATGGAGGCCGACGCCGCATTCCAAGGCGTGACGCGCCGCGAGAAGAGTGCCGCCGACAGCCAAGCGATGAGCCCGGGAAAGCGCGGGCGAGAAAGGAAGCTCGAGGCGAGAGATATCCTCCTCGGTCATGCGCCCCGACATCACCTTCTCGGTCCAGGTCTCATCGTGGGCTAAAAGAATATCTTCTCGACTTGGTTCCGCCGGCTCGACTAAGACGGCGGTCTCTTCCAAGCTATTGGCCGTCAATGAAAATTTACGCGTCGCGAAAACATGGCCCGTCATGCCGGCCACTTCATATCGGGGAGAGAAGACGAGACGGGGCTTCATCCGCGCAGGAGAGCCTTCAGCAAGGCCGCCAAGACGAGCAGAGCCATGCAGAGCGTGCCGAACCAATCGCCGTGCCGGACGTAGAACGAACGCTCGGGGAAGGCGTCGGTCATCGGAACATCGACGTCGAGGCGTCCCCTCGCGTCTAGATCCAATCTCGCGATCACCCTGCCGTAAGGGTCTATGACCGCGGAAATGCCGGTGTTGCCGGAGCGGATGACGGTCATGCGGCTCTCGATGGCGCGCGCCGCGTTCACCGCGAAATGCTGGTAGGGGCCCCAGGTGTCCTTGTACCAACCGTCGTTGGTGATGTTGACGAGAAGGCGCGCCCCGCGCGCCGCGTCCCTGCGGGACCAGCGCGGGAACATGGCCTCGTAGCATATGGTGACGGCCGCGGGGCCGAAGGGCGTGTCGAACAGGGGCTGGTCCTTGGCGCCGGCCGCCATGTCGCCGAACTCATCGAGCACGGCCAGCCAATGTTCGATGATGAAGCGCGGGATGAGCCCGCGCAAGGGAACGAACTCGCCGAATGGCACGAGTTCCCTCTTGGCGTAGAACCCCGCGACCCTCCCGTCCGAGGCTATGAACTGCGCGCCGTTGGCGGGCCCCCCTCTCTTGCCGTCGGGTCCGGCGATGATGCCGACGAGCTGCGGGGCTCCCAGCGCCTTCGCCCAGCGCGCGCCCTCGGCCGCCGCCTGCCCGCGCGCGATCCAGCGCGGCAGGCAGGTCTCCGGCCAGACCACGAGGGCCGGCTTCTTGGGCCGCGGCGCCGAGAGCAAGCCGTCGAGATTGGCGAGGATCGCGTCGATGAAGGCGCGGTCCCACTTATGATACTGATCCACCTTCGGCTGGAGGATCTCAACACGGGCCGTCGGACCGGGAGTCAGGGGTCGGCCGAGCAGGACCGACCGACCGTGCGCCCACAGCCCGGCGGCCAGCAGGACCGACGCGCAGAGCGGACGGACCGACGGACCCCATTCGCCGGCCGACGCGTCAAGCCGGGCCTCGGCCAGGGACGCGCTGAAGAGGACGACGACGAAGCCGAGCAAATGCGGGCCGCCCCAGGACAAGGACTGGAGCAGGGCGAGATTGGGGCCCTGCGTGTAGGCGAACAGGTCCGCGGCGAGGCGCGGCGTCCAACGCTCCGAGGCCGCGGCGACGGCGGTCCAGGCCAGGGCCCACAGCCAGGGACGCAGGGCGCGGGGCGCGCGAACCGAGAGCCGGCGGCCGAGGACGGCGGTCAAAGCCCAGTTCAAGGCGAGGAACCCGGAGAGGGCGAACCAGGCGAGGGCGGCGGCGAGGACCGGCATGCGGGCGAACCGACAGGTCTGGTAGATCCAGTGGAGGACGACGGCGTGATAGGCGAAGCCGGCCGCAAAGCCCGCGAGGGCCGCGTCTCGTCGTCTCTCAGAAGAGGCCGCCAGGAAGAGCGGGGCCAAACCGAACCAGCCCAGGGGCCAGAGGCTTTGCGGGGGCAGCGCCAGGGCTGCGAGGGCGGCGCCGAAGGCGACCGCGCTCAGTTGTCCGAGCCGGCCCCGTGGCATTTCTTGTACTTCTTGCCCGAGTTGCAGAAGCAGGGTTCGTTACGGCCGATCTTATGAATGTCGGACGGACGGCCTGAGCCGCCGGAGAGGATGCTGCGGGCGGGCTCGACCTGCTTCGGCGGCGAAGCCACGGGAGAAGACGGCTCGTCGACCATGCCGTCCACGGCCTCGCCGGCAGGGGGGGTTTCTGGGATGAGCGGGGGCGGCGGGGCCTTGGGGGCCTCGACCTTGAAGAGGTACTCGACGGTCTGCTCGCGGATGCGGGCGAGCATGGCCTCGAACATGCGGAAGGATTCCTTCTGGTACTCGACCTTCGGATCCTTCTGGCCGTAGGCGCGCAGGAAGATGGACTTCTTGAGGTGGTCCAGGTCGTAGAGGTGGCCCTTCCAAGCCTTGTCGATCATCTGGAGGAGTATCATCTTCTCGATCTCGCGGAAGTCCCAGCCCGTGAACTCTGCCGGGCGGCGGGCATAGACTTTCACGGCGGCCGCGATCAACTCGTCCTTGAGGGACGCGGCCGAGAGGCGGGCGAGGTCGGCGTCGGCCGGGTTCCACTGCAGGCCGAAGGAGCGCTCGAGGTAGGCGGAGAGGGCGGGGAGGTCCCACTCATGGGCGTCGTCGCGGCCCGCGGCGGCGGCGTCCACCGCCTCGGCGGCGTCCTCCTCGATCATCGCCTTGATCTGCGCGCTCACGGACTCGCCGAAGAGCACCTCGTCGCGCAACTTATAGATGACCTCGCGCTGTTTGCTCATCACGTTGTCGTAATCGAGCAGCTGCTTGCGGATGTCGAAGTTGTGGGTCTCGACGCGGCGCTGGGCGTTCTCGATCTGGTAGCTGACCAAGCCGGACTCGATGACCTCGCCCTCCTGCATGCCGAGCTTCTCCATCAGAGGCGCGATGCGGTCCGAGCCGAAGAGGCGCATAAGTTCGTCGTCGAGGGCCAGATAGAAGCGCGTCGAGCCTGGATCGCCCTGGCGTCCGCAGCGGCCGCGCAGCTGGTTGTCGATGCGGCGCGACTCGTGGCGCTCGGTGCCGAGGACATGGAGGCCGCCGACCGATTTGACGACCTCATACTCGGCCGGGTCCTGGGGGTTGCCGCCCAGCAGGATGTCCGTGCCGCGGCCGGCCATGTTGGTGGCGATGGTGACCGCGCCCTTGCGGCCCGCCTGGGAGATGATCTGAGCCTCCATCTCGTGGTACTTGGCGTTGAGGACTTGGTGCGGGATGCCCGTGTGGCGCAGGATCGCCGACAGCTTCTCGGACTTCTCGATGGAGCGCGTGCCGACGAGGACCGGGCGGCCGAGCTTCCAGAGCTCGCGGATCTCCTCGACGATGGCGTTGAACTTCTCGCGCTCGGTCTTGTAGACCAGGTCGGAGAAGTCCTCGCGAATCGAGGTGCGGTTGGTCGGGATCTCGCGGACTTCCATGGAGTAGATCTCGAGGAACTCGTCCTCTTCGGTCATGGCCGTGCCGGTCATGCCCGAGCGCTTCTTGTAGATCTTGAAAAAGTTCTGGAAGGTGATGGTGGCCAGCGTCTGATTCTCTTCCTTCGGGGCCAGCATCTCCTTGGCCTCGACGGCCTGGTGCAGGCCGTCGGACCAGCGGCGGCCGGGCATGAGGCGGCCGGTAAACTCATCGACGATGATGATCTCGCCGTCTTTGATCACGTACTCCACGTCGCGCTTGTAGAGATGGTGGGCGCGCAGGGCCTGGGTGATATGGTGCACCCACTCTCCCTCGAGGTCATCGTAGAGGTTGCCCAGGCCGAGGAGCTTCTCGCACTTCTGCACGCCCTCGTCGGTCAGGATCGCCGTGTGGTTTTTCTCGTCGACGATGGCGTCCCAGTCCTTCTGCAGATCAGTGCCCTCATACTTCGCCTGGATCTCGTCCTCCTCGGTGATGAGGCGGACCTTGAGGTGAGGGATGAGGCGGTTGACGATGGCGTAGCGCTCGGTGGACTTCTCCGCCGCGCCCGAGATGATCAGCGGGGTGCGAGCCTCGTCGACTAAGATCGAGTCGACCTCGTCGATGATGGAGTAATAGAGAGGACGCAGGACCCGATCCTCCTTGCGCACGACCATATTATCGCGCAGGTAGTCGAAGCCGATCTCATTGTTCGTGATGAAGGTGATGTCGCACTGGTAGGCGGCCTGCCGCTCGGCGTTGGAGATGTCATGCTGGACGCAGCCGACGGTGAGCCCCAGGAAGCGGTAGACCGGGCCCATCCACTCGCTGTCGCGCTTGGCCAGATAATCGTTGACCGTGACGATGTGCACTCCCTTTCCGACCAGGGCGTTGAGGTAGGCCGGAGCGGTGGCGACCAGGGTCTTTCCCTCGCCGGTGCGCATCTCGGCGATGGAGCCGTTGTGGAGGACCATGCCTCCCAGGAGCTGGACGTCGAAATGCCTCAGGCCGATGGAGCGGCGCGCGGCCTCTCGGCACAGGGCGAAGGCCTCGGGCAGGACGACGTCGAGGGCCTCGATCTCGGCCTTCTTGCGGGCCTCGCGCTTGTCGTCCTCGTGCTCGGAGACGTCGATGAGGGCGAAGAATTCGGCGACCCGGGCGCGGAGAGCCTCGGTGCGGCGCGGGAACTCCTCATCGGGAAGCGCCTTGATCCCCTCTTCCAGAGAGTTGATCTTGTCCAGGGTGGGGCGGAAGCGCTTGAGGGTGCGCTCGCTGGCCGTGCCGAAGACAATCTCGAAAAGCTTTTTGATCATGGTCGCCTCCCAGGGCGATGGATGCGACCATTTCCTGCGCTATGCTCGGTCATATATGGAAACGGGAGTGTAGCAATTTCCCCCCGGAACGGCCTAGGACGGGCTACTTGAGAGAGGCGCGTAGGATGCGGTCACCGGGTTCCAGGCGGTCTAGGACCTCCAGCCCGGAGATGACGCGCCCGAAGGCGGTGTAGCGACCGTCCAGGTGCGGGGTCGGGACTAGGCTTACGAAGAGTTGGCAGCCTCCGGTGTCCTTTCCCGCCTTGGGCATGCCGACCGTGCCGCGCAGGAAGGGCGTGCGGTTCACCTCGTCGGCCAGACGCCAGCCCGCGTCTCCCCAGCCGGAGCCGCGCGGATCGCCCCCTTGCACCACGAAAGCCGTCACCACCCGGTGCCAGGTCAGGCCGTCGTAAAAGCCTTTCTTGACGCTCTCGGCGAACGCCGCGGCATGCGTCCCCGCGTCCGCGGCCGCAGCCAGAGCGATGGTGAAACTCCCCTTCTCCGTTTCCATATCCACGAGGGGGGCGTCCTCCAATGGCCGCACGCGTCGCGGCTTGTCCGTGAAATGCGCGAAGCTCTTGAGCGCGGCGCGAATCGAGGAAGCTTGGTCGGGGTGCTTATCGGCGACCGTCAGGAGGGCCTTGCGGATGGACTCGCGCATCTCGCCCGCGCCCGTCCCGGTCGCGGACTTCATGGACTCGAAGAGCCCTCCTAGGAGCTGCGCGTCCTGGCGCCGGGCCGCCGCGTCCACGGCGGCCCCGCGCAGCTCGAGCGACGCCCGCGGGTCGCGCAGGACTTGGTCGAGGACCGGCAGGGCGTACATGGAAGTGGAGGCGGCCAGCGTCTCCAAGGCCTGCGCCGCCACGCGGGGATCCGGATCCTTCGTCCCTTCTTGAAGGATCTCCCCCGCCCGCAAGAGAGAAGCGCTCGCCTCAAAGGCGCGGGCGCGCACCCACCAGCGCGGGTCCTTGCGGGCCCGGGCCAAGACCTCGGCGGCCCCTTCGCCGCGAAGCTTGGCCAAAGCCAAGAGCGCGCGACCCTCGGCCAGGGCGCCGGTTCCCGCGGCCATCTTCTCAAGTAGAGGGCCGAAGCGCGCGACATCACCCGAGGCAGCGGCGGCGTCCGCGGCGGCCGCGCGCACATGAGCCGACGCGTCGACGAAGAGGGCGTTGCTTAGGCGCGACCAATCCTTGGCGGCGCCAAGAGCGCCGACGGCCTCGGCGCGGACGTACGGGTCGGGATCTGAGAGGAGGATGTCCTCGGGGGCCGCGCCGAGCTTGCCCAGGGCGCGCACGGAGAAGAGGCGCACGCGGGAATCGGCGTCGCGCGCGCAGACGGCGAGGGCCTTGGCCATGCGCGGCTCAGCCCAACGCGTCGCCGCGTAGACTGCGCGCCAGCGGACCTCGGCCTCCGGGTCGGCGGTCAGCAGGGAAAGCCTAGAGGCGGCGGCGGTGGAGTACTCGGGCACGCGTTTAAGGAAGCGCATGCGAAAGAGCGCCAACGCCGCCTGAGCGCGCACCTCGGCGTCGGCGTCGGTCGTCGCCGCCAAGAGGACCGTCTCTTCGCCGGCCGCCCCGACCTTGCCCAACGCCTCGACGACCGCGCGACGCACGCCCGCGTCCGGGTTCGAGGCCTCGGGGGCCAGGACCGCGGCCGCCGCGGCGCGCGCGGAGGCGATGTCGACGGGCTCGGCGCCGCCCTCGGGAACCTCGAAGAGGCCGTACTGGCCGAGAGCGAAGGCGGCCTCTGCGCGCTCCTGCGGGTTTGCCTCCCGCAGGGTCTCGCGCAGGACCCAGACGTCCCGCGGGTCCGCGGCGCGGGCCATCTCGCGCAGGGACGTCCGGGCCTGGGCGGGGACCGCCGCGACGAGGAAGACAAAAAGCGCGGGGAAGACCATCACGCGATTATATATCCTTAATGATCCATGCGCCGCCTGACCTCCCTGCTCTGCGCCGCCGCAGCCTTCTGCGCCTGCGTCTCGGTCGTGCCCCTGCCCGATCCGCGCGGCGCCGTCGGGTCGAAGCAGCGCCTGGTGGTTCTCGTCGCCCAGTCGCCCGGGCCCTGGATCATCAAGGAATCGGACTCCAAGGCCGAAGCGGCGGCCAAGCTCCTACCCGTGGGGTTCCTGGTACAGACCGTCCAGGACGATAAGACCCTCGACATCTCGAAGGAGCTCCAGCAGTACCTGCCGCGCCCGCGCTACGACCGACAACTGGAGGCCTCCATGCTCAAGACCCTCAAGACCCTGCACGGGGGCGACATCCAGACGATGTCGGAAGCCGGGGTGAGCGCCCCTCAGATCCGCGACTGGAACCAGGCCAAGGACCAGCTCGATTGGCGGCGCCGCTATTTCGCGCCGGAAATGGGCCAAAGCGTGCCGCGCGACTACTCCCAGGTCCCCCTCCTCGACGACGGCGTGATCGTCGAGGTGAATCTCTCCTTCGGCACCGAGACGACCGACGAAGGACAAATCATGCCCGCCCTCACGGCGGCGACCCGCGTCTATCGCGCCGACACCGCGCGCCTGCTCTGGAGCCGCGAGGAGATGCTCACCGACAAGACCTCGAGTATGACCCTCGCGGAGTTCAAGCTCTTCCCCTCGGAACTGACCCGGCGCCTGGAAGCCCTCGCCCCGCCTCTGGGCGAGACCGTGGCCCGTTCCGCGGCCAAGGCCCTGGCCCTCACGCCTCCCGAGAGCGCTCCTCCGGCCCCGAGCGTCCCCGCTTCCACGGGTACGCTACCCTCCGGTCCGACTCAGACCGACCTCTCCACGGCCGCGCCTGCGGGCGTCGTTCTCTCGACGACCACGCTCCCGATCATCGCCGTCTCGACGGACGCCTCATCCCCCCCGCGCTGATCGTTTTAGTAGAATAGCGGCCTTGAAGAAACTCGCCGTCGCCGTCGCGGGCTTGGGCATGATCGGCCGCGAGACCGTGCGCCTCCTGCGTAAGCGCCGCGCGGAACTGCGCGAGCGCCTGGGAGCCGAGCTGACCCTGGTCGCCGTCGCCGACCGCCAGGTCGGCCGCGAGGCGCGGGCCCTGAGCCTGCCCGGCCGCGTCGTCCGCTACGCCGACCCCGTGGCCATGGCGCGCAGCGCGGACGCGGACCTCTTCGTCGAGCTCCTGGGCGGCTTCGACGCGCCGAGACGCTTCGCCCTGGAGGCCCTTGGTCGCGGCCGGTCGGTCGTGACCGCCAACAAGCGCCTGCTGGCCTACGCCTGGCCCCAACTCGCCCGCGCGGCACGGGCCTCCGGCGCCAGCCTCGCCTTCGAGGGCAGCGTCGCGGGCGGCATCCCGGTCCTGCGCGCGCTCGAACTGTCCTTCTCCGGCGACCGCGTCTTGAGCCTCGACGGCATCCTCAACGGCACGACCAACTACATCCTCACGCGCTGCGAGGAAGGCCTCACGGCCGCCGCGGCCCTGCGCGAGGCGCAGGAGAAGGGTTTCGCCGAGAAGGACTCGGCTCTCGACCTCTCGGGGCGCGACGCGGCGCAAAAGCTCTCCGTGCTGGCGGGGCTGGTGACCGGCGGCTGGCTGAAGCCCGACTCCTTCCCCGTCGCGGGCATCGAATCGGTCGAGTCGCGCGACGTGGCCTACGCTCGCCAGCGCCTGGGCAAGGCCGTGCGTCTCGTGGCCCGCCTGCGCTTCGCGGGCAGCGCCGCGGCCCCGCTCGTGGAAGCCGGGGTGTCTGCGACGCTGGTCCCGCTCGACCACCCCCTGGCCGCCGCGCGCCGTCAGTACAACGCCCTGCTCGTGCGCACGGCCTCGGCCGGCGACCTCATGTTCTACGGCCAGGGCGCGGGAGCCGGACCCACGGCCAGCGCCGTGCTGGCCGACCTGTTCGTGACCGCGCGCGACCTCCTGGGCGGCCTTCCCGCTCCCCGCCCGGGGCCGCGCCCGCTCCAATTGGCGCCTCCGGGCTCCGCGGTCTCGGGCTTCTACCTGCGCCTGGAGGTGATCGACCTCCCCGGCGCCCTGGCGCGCATCGCCGGCGCCCTCGGGCGCGAGGGCGTCTCCATCGCGAGCATCCATCAGGATCTCGCCGCGGGCGCGCGCGCGGTGCCGGTCATGATCACCACGCACCCGGCCCCGCGCGGCCGCTTCGAGCTCGCCCGCAGGCGCATCCTCGGCCTGGCGGCCGTCTCCAAGCGGCACTGCGCGATGAGGATTTTGGGATGAACGGCCTCATCGAGCGCTGGAAGTCTCGCCTTCCGGTGACCTCCCGCACTCCCGTCGTGACCCTCGGCGAAGGCGGCACGCCGCTCGTGCGAGCCGACCGCGTCGCGAAAGCCGCGGGCCTGCCCCCCGGCGCCGTCTTCCTCAAGCTCGAGGGTCTCAACCCCACGGGCTCGTTCAAGGACCGCGGCATGACCCTGGCCGTCTCGAAGGCCGTCGAGGCGGGGGCGACGGGCGTGCTCTGCGCCTCGACCGGCAACACCTCGGCCTCGGCCGCGGCCTACGCCGCGCGCGCGGGCCTGCGCTGCGTGGTCTTCCTGCCCAAGGGGAAGGTCGCGGCGGGCAAGCTCTCGCAGACCGTGATGCATGGCGCCGAGATCGTCGAGGTGGACGGAAACTTCGACCAGGCGCTGGCGATGGCCGTGCAGGCCGCCGAGCGCCTGGGCTTCACCTTGGTCAACTCCTCCAACCCCTTGCGCATCGAGGGACAGAAGACCGGGGCCTTCGAGGTCGTAGAGACTCTCGGTCGCGCGCCCGACCACCATTTCATTCCCGTGGGCAACGCGGGAAACATCACGGCCTACTGGAAAGGCTACACGGAACTGGGCCATCGCCCGCGGATGTGCGGTTGGCAGGCCGCGGGGGCCGCGCCCATCGTCCTGGGCCGTCCCGTGAAGAACCCCAAGACGATCGCCACCGCCATCCGCATCGGCCGCCCCGTCTCCTGGACGGCGGCGCTCGCGGCGCGCGACGCATCGAACGGCTCCATCGAGTCGGTGACCGACGCCGAGATACTGGCCGCCTACCGCTTCCTGGCCCGCGAGGAAGGCGTGTTCTGCGAGCCCTCCTCGGCCGCGCCCGTGGCGGGACTCTTCAAGCTGGCGAAAGCGCGCAAGGCCCCCCAGGGCCTGACGGTGTGCGTGCTGACCGGACACGGCCTCAAGGACCCGGGCATCACGGCGCGCTTCAAGCCCCGCATCCGCCGCGTCAAGGCGGGAGGAAGGATCGTCCTTTGAAGACTTTAGCGAAGGTGACGGTGTCGGCGCCAGCCTCGACGAGCAACCTGGGACCGGGCTTCGACTGCCTGGGCCTGGCCCTGGACTTGCGCAACGAGTTGACGGTGGAGTTGACGGACGGGCGCGGCCCCGCTCTCATCGAAATCGAGGGCGAGGGCGCTTCGACCCTGCCCCGCGGCGAGGCCAACATGCTCGTTCAAGCCGCACGTATGATACTCCCCCGCCGCCTGCCCGGACGCTTGGTCTTCAAGGCCGTCAACCGCATCCCCCTGGCCCGGGGTCTGGGCTCCTCGGCCGCGGCGGCCGTGGCGGGACTCTGGGCCGGCGCGCATCTCTTCGGCCGCCTGCACCGCCGCGAAGACGAGTTGGAGGCCCTGGCCGCCGAGCTCGAGGGGCATCCCGACAACGTGGCCCCATGCGTGCATGGGGGGCTGACCGCGAGCCTGATTTCGGACGGCCGCCCGCGCGCCCACCGGCTCCCGCTGCACCCCTCCCTCTCCGCGGTGGTCTGCGTGCCGGCCTTCGAACTCTCCACGAAGAAGGCCCGCGCGGCGCTGCCCAAGGATGTGCCCATCGCGGACGCGGTCTTCAACTCCTCGCGCGCCATCCTTCTCACGCGCGCCCTGGAAACCGGCCGCACGACGCGTCTGGCCGACCTCATGCAGGACCGCCTGCATCAGCCCTACCGCGCGCGCCTGGTCCCCGGCCTGCGCGAGGCCCTGGCCGCCGCGGTCTCGGCGGGAGCGGCGGGAGCGGCCCTCTCGGGCTCAGGGCCGTCGGTCTTCGCCTTCGTGTCGGGCGACGCCGCGCCCCGGGTCGGCGAGGCCATGAAGCGCGCCTTCGCCAAGAGCCGCGTCGCTTCGCTCTGGCTGGCGCTCGACGTGGACCACCAGGGAGTGCGCATCGAGCGCTGAGATGCTGATCACGGTCATGAAATTCGGCGGCACCTCCGTCGCCGACCCGGAGAAGATCCAGCGCGCCGCCGAGCGCGCCATCGCGCAGCGCCGCCGCGGCGACGCCGTCGTCGTCGTGGTTTCCGCCCCCGGCGAGATGACCGACGAGCTCATCGCGCTGGCCGAGCGCGTCACCCCCAAGCCCGACGACCGCGAGCTCGACCAACTCGTCTCGACCGGAGAGCAGGTCGGCATCGCCCTCTTCGCCATGGCTTGCAGGGCGCGGGGCGCGCCCGCGGTGTCTCTCACCGGCCCCCAGGCCGGCATCGACGCGGTCGGCGCCTACGGCCGCGCCCAGATCCGCCGCATCCGCACCCGCGTCATCATGAAGCATCTAAAGGCGGGGCGCATCGTCGTGTTGGCCGGCTTCCAGGGCCTGCACCCCTCCGGCGACACGACGACACTCGGCCGCGGCGGCTCGGATCTGACCGCGGTGGCGGTGGCCTCCGCGCTTAAGACCGGCCGCTGCGAGATCTTCTCGGACGTGAAGGGCGTCTACACCGCCGATCCGCGCATCGTGCACGACGCCCGCAAACTGCCGCGCATCTCCTTCGAGGAGATGCTGGAACTGGCCGGCGCGGGCGCCCAGGTCATGCAGGCCCGTTCGATGGAGGTGGCCGAGCGTTTCGGCGTGGAAATCCACGTCCGTTCCGCATTCCGGCCCGCGGCCGGAACCTTGATCGTCGCCCGGGAGGATCTGATGTTGGAAAAAGCCTTCGTGTCCAGCCTGGCGCTCGACAAGAGCGAGGTTCGACTGAGCGTAGTCGGAGTGCCCGACCAACCGGGAGTCGCCGCTCAGGTCCTGACGGCGCTGGCGGCCGACGACATCCCCGTGGATATGATCATTCAGTCCGCGCCGAGCCAGGCGGGGGTCAACGACATCTCCTTCATGACGCCGAAGGGGCACGCCGTCAAGGCGAAGAAGGCGCTGGAAAGCGTGGCCAAGAAGCTCGGCGCCGAGCGCGTCGATCTCCACGACCAGGTCGCCAAGGTCTCCGCCGTAGGCACGGGCTTCCGGCACAGCCCGAAGATCGCCGCGACGATGTTCTCGGCGCTGGCCAAACATAAGATCAACATCCACATGATCTCCGCGTCCGACCTGCGGGTCTCCTGCGTGGTGGACCTCCAGAACGGGGAGACCGCCCTACGGGCCCTCCATAAGGCCTACGGGCTCGGAAAAGGGAGGCGCTAATATGTCGATCTTCGTGGCCATCGATTTCGAGACGGCGGACTCGGGATACGATTCCGCCTGCTCCGTGGGCCTGGTGCGCGTGGAGAACGGGGCCATCGTCCAGAAGGTCGTCGAGTTCATCCAGCCGCCGCGCTTCCTCTTCGAGTTCACCCACATCCACGGCATCGACTGGAGCATGGTCGCCGACAAGCCCAGCTTCGGCGAGATCTGGCCGAAGCTGGCCGAGATCCTGCACGGCGCCGACTTCATGGCCGCCCACCACGCGCCTTTCGACAACGGCGTGCTGACCGCCTGCTGCAAGGCGGCCAAACTCCCTAAGCCGCCCCACCGTTTCGTGGACACCGTGAAGCTGGCGCGCGACACCTGGCGCATCTACCCGACCAAGCTGCCCGACGTCTGCCGTCGACTCTCCATCGCGCTCAACCACCACGAAGCTCTCTCCGACGCCGAGGCCTGCGCCCAGATCGTCATCGCCGCCCAGAAGCAGGGCGTCAAGCTCTGAGCCCCTCCAAGGAGCGTCCTATACGCTATGCTGAAAAATCAAACAATCGCCGTCATCGGAGCCGGGCACATGGCGGGAGCCATGATCGGAGGGATGGTGCGCTCCAAGCTTCTTCCCCCAAAAAGCATCGTCGCCACCCGGCGATCCCAAGAAGCCCTAGAAGAGCTGCGGAAGAAATGGGGGATCCGCGTTTCGACCGATAACAAGAAGGCCGTCGCCGAGGCCGACATCATCATCCTAGCCGTGAAGCCCCAGATGGCCAAGAAAGTCCTGGAAGATTTGGCCGGCTTGCTGAGCAAGGACCAACTCGTCATCTCCGTGATGGCGGGCATCACCACCGCCGCCATCAACAAGGGTCTGCGCGTGGATTGCCCCGTCGTGCGCGCCATGCCCAACACGCCCTGCCTCGTGGACGCGGGCGCCACCGCCGTCTGCGCGGGGGCGCACGCCTGTGCGAAAGACCTGGCCAAAGCCGAGGCCGTCTTCGGCGCGGTGGGCCTCGTCGTCAAACTTCCCGAGTCGGCCCTCGACGCCGTCACCGGTCTCTCCGGCTCGGGGCCCGTCTACGTCTACATGGTCATCGAAGCCATGATCGACGGGGGCGTCAAGATGGGCATCCCGCGCTCCATCGCAGCCAAGCTCGCAGCCCAGACCGTCTACGGCGCGGCCAAGCTGGTCCTCGAGACCGGCAAGCATCCCGCCCTCCTCAAAGACGATGTCACCACCCCCGGCGGCACGGCCATCACCGCCATCCATGTCCTCGAAAGCAAAGGCCTGCGCTCGGTCCTCATCGACGGCGTCGAAGCCGCGACCAAACGCTCGATGGAGCTCTCCAGGCTCTTCGCCGAATGAAACCGCGCCGGCCTTGACGGATGGCCCCGGACCTGTTATAAACTTCCCTGCCCAAAGATACGAGAGTCGCCACGCTCATCACCGCCCGCGAACATCTCGACGAGGTGTGCGCGGAGTTGGCTCTCTGCCCCCGTCTGGCTTTTGACACGGAGTCCAACGGCTTCTACGCCTACAAGGAGCGGGTCTGCCTCGTGCAGATCTCGTCGCCGACGGACGACTATATCGTCGACCCCATCGCCATCAAGGAGCTCGACGCGCTGTGCCCCCTCTTCGCAGACCCCAAGATCGAGAAACTCTTCCACGCCGGCGAGTACGACGTGCTCTGCCTCAAGCGCGACTACGGCTTCACCTTCTCGAACCTCTACGACACCATGATCGCCGCGCGCGTGCTGGGCATTAAGGAACTGGGCTTGGCCGCGGCCATCGAACGGCACTTCGGCCTGGTGATCTCGAAGAAACTCCAGCGCGCGGACTGGGGCAAGCGCCCCCTCACGCACGAGATGATCCGCTACGCCCAGGGCGACACGCACTTCCTCATGCGCCTGGCCGACCAGCAGAAGCAGGCCCTCATCGAGAAAGGCCGCTGGGATGACGCTCGAGAAGCCTTCCGCGAACTCGAGAAGCTCGCGCCCAACAGCAAGGCCTTCGATCCCGAGGGCTACTGGAAACTGGTCGGCCGCACGGACATCGGCGGTCAGGCCATGGCCGCGCTCAAGGAAATTTGGCTTTATCGCGAGCAGCAGGCCGAATCGCGCGACCGCGCCCCCTTCCGTATCATGCCCGAGGATCTGATGGTCCGCATCGCCCAGGCCCTGCCCGAGACGCGCGACGCGCTGGCGGCGGTCAAGGGCATGAGCCCGTACATCATCGAGCGCTTCGGCTCGGGACTGCTTGCCTGCGTCGAGCGCGGCCGCGCCGCGCCGCCGGTCGTGAGGCCCGCCCTGCCCGAGAAACGCCGCATGGCCGAAGACGAGTTCCTCATCTTCGAGGCCCTGCGCGCCTGGCGCAAGGAACGCGCCGAACGCGACAAAGTCGAGCCCATCGTCATCCTCTCAAGCGACAGCCTGCGCCAGATCGCCGCCTTCGCCTGTCGCCACGACGGGAACCCCCTGGGCCCGCTCTCCGACCTCAAGAAGACCCGCTACGGAGAGGACATCCGCCTCGTCGTTCAAAAGGCCCGCGGCGTTCCAAACCAGTCTAGGCCTTAGGTCCCCCTACCTGTATAGGAATACTGCCTGGCCGATGCGGGCCCTGCGTCCTAACCCAACCTCTCATCGCATGAGTATACTGGCCTCATGAACCGCCGTGCGCGACTGACCCGCCTGTCCGTCTCACTTTTCCTCGTCCTCACCCTCCCCGGCCTCGCCCCCTACCAGGCCGCCGCGCAAGCCTTCTCCGCCCACCCCGTCGCCGCCGCTTCGGCCGCCTCGGTCGCCGGCATCGCGGGCGCGGTCCTCCGCGTTCAGACGCCATCGCTCGGCACGAGCGTCTCTCGCCCAACGGCCTTTGCCCTCCTCTCGGCCCCCGCGCCGGTCCCCGCCGTGCCCATCTCTCCGGTCGCCGCGGCGGCCTCCGCGGCCGAGACCCTCAAGACCGGCGCTTCGCGGGTCGCGGCGTCCGCGGACGCGGACCCCTCCGGCGCCGCCGAACGCGTCGAACTCGACGCCCTCTTCGCTGGAGAGGCCGTCAAGCCCGCCGCCGACTTGGCCGTTCCCGCCGCCGGAACCGCCGGGAGCGCGCTCCACTCCCGCCCGGCCGCGGCCGACGGGCCGCGCTGGGTCTTCCGGGACGAGACGCCCGCCCCCCAGCCCCGGGCCCCGCGCACCAGCCTCAAGAGGACCCTCTCCGTAGGCTTCCTGGCCGGAACCCTCGGAGTGGTCTTCACCGATGCCAGCCAGATCCTGGCGACGCTTCTCGGCTGGTCCTTCCACGGGAATTATAAGTCCCCCGTGGGAAGCTCCGATCCCACCGCGGCCATAGCCTCCCTTTTTCTAGTCGTGGGATCGGTGCTGGCCCCCATCGCCGAGGAGATCGTCTTCCGCGCCGGTCTACAGGGCGGGCTCGCGAAGCTCACCGGCAAGCTCCACCTCGGCACGTTCCTCCTGCCGGCGCTGGCCGCCACGCTCGTCTTCGTCGCGGCTCACGAAACCGCGGACCCGGTCATGTTCGCCATCCGCTTCGGCTTCGCCGCGGCCCTGAGCTACGTCTTCAAGAAGGAAGGCATGCTCTCGTCGATGACGGCGCACGGCGTCTTCAACGGTCTCCAGCTGCTGCCGCTCCTTTTCGCGGCCCTTCACGCTCCCGCGCTGGCCCTGCTCATGATCCCGGGCGTCCTCTACACGGCGATCCGCTCCTGGAAGCTCCTGAAGTCCCAGAAGTCCGACATCGACTCCGGCGCATTGGCGCCCAAACCCTTCCAACTCAAGCACGCTCTCATGTTCCTGCCTCTGCTGGCCATCGGATTCATCTTCCTGATGCCGAACCTCTACTGGCTGGCGGGGGGCGCGGGTCTCGTAGGCTATCTCTTCGTGCAGGCCGCCGCCTGGCGGCGCAGAGTCCATCCCTGAACCGATGAGACGACTCCGCCTCCCGCTGGCGGCGGCCCTCGCGGCGGCTTGTTGGCCCGCGCCGTCAACCGCGGCCGTCATGCAGGCGGTCCGGACCGCGCCCATCTCGGGTCTGCCCTGCGTCGCCATCCCGATGCCGCCCTTGTCGCCGTCGGGAAACCTTCTCCCTCTCGGTTCCGGGCCCGCTCTCCTTTCCCCGCAGCTCTTGCCGCCGTCGCTCGCTCCGGCGTCGGCCGCCGCCGTCCCCGTCGCCGCGCCTTCGGTCCATGAGCGCCTGACCGCGGCGGCCTCGGCCGTCGCGCAGTCGCGCGACTCCGCGGCCCTCCCCTCCTCGGAGGCTTCCGCTTCCGCTTCCGAGAGCCAATTCCGTCTCCTCGTCGGAGAGGAGACCGCCCGCTCCCGCGTCGCCGCCTGGACCGACGGTCCCGCCGCCCCGAATCCCTCGGGGCTGTCGGCCGCCGAGCCAAAGAAGCCCCTCGACCCCGAGAAAGGCAGGCGCGTGCGCGGGATGTTCGCCGGCACCGCCGCCATGAAGATCGGAATGGAGACCGTGACGCTCAGCATCCCCTTGCTGGTCCTGCAGGCCATGGGCGGCGCCACGCTCGTGGCCGGGCTCGTAATCGTGTACGGCGTCGCCCAAGCCGCCTTCGCGGGAGCGGCCGGGAACCTCCTCGACCGCCTACCCGTGCAGAAGGTCCTGGCCGGCGCGGTCGTCTCCCAGGCCGCGTTGGTGGCCGCCGTCATCACCCTGGGCGCGACCGGGATTCTCACCGCCTGGACCTTGTTCCCGCTCTACATGCTCGTCGGCGGCGCCGTGGGCATCGCCGAGATCTCGCGCCACTCCATCCCGCCCCTCATCCTGGGCCACGACGAGGCGGCTCTCTCCCGCTACAACGCGCGCCTGCATATCTTCTACGAGGTGGCGGGCGTGGTCGGGGCTCTCGCCACCGGAGCCCTCATCACTTTCGTAGGCCCGCTCTGGGCCCTGGCCCTCCAGCCGCCCGCCTATCTCCTCTCGGGCCTGCTGTATTGGCGCGTGCGGCTCGCCAAGCAAGACGCGCCGGGACCGCGTTTCTTGAGACCCCTGCTCCCCGGCCTGCGCGAACGAATCTCTGAGTATTTCAAGGACATGAAGGCGGGCGCCGGGCTCGTGTTCAAGAGCGGCCGCCTGCGCTGGGTCGCTATCGCCTTCATCCTGCCCCAGATCGTGCACCGGCTCATAGAGGGCCTGCTCGCTCCGATCTTCGCCAAGCGCGTCCTGCTGGACCCCGGCGCCGCCGGCTATCTATTGACGGCGTCGAACATGGGCGAACTGCTCGGCGCCGTCCTGCTGCTGCGCTACGCGGCGAAGATCAAGGCGCCCAAGTGGGTCAAATGGGGCGCGCTGGCCATGGTCCTGTCCTGGGTCATGGCCTTCACCCACGCCCTGCCTTTCGTCCTGCCCGCCTTCCTGCTCATGAGCATGACCTGGTCGGCCGGCGACCTTTCCCTGCGCTCCGACGTCCAATCCTCCCTGGGCGCGAAGGACCAGCCGCGCGCGGCCAGCTTCCTGTACGGCGCCTTCGTGCTGGGCGCGGCCGCGGCCTCGCTGGGGCTGGGGGCGCTCCTCGACCTGCTCCCCCTCGCCTTCGCGCTCGCGGGAGTCTTCTCCCTCTTCACGGCCATGGCCGCCGCGGTGTTCTACGCCTCGCGCCGCCTCGGCGCTTTGGAGCGCTAATCGGTCAGGCGGAACTGGATCGGCTGGGGAAGACGCACGGCGACCGGCTTGCCGCCGAGGTCCATCGCGGGCGAAAAGCGCATGAGTCGTCCCACCTTCAGGGCGGCCTCGTCGAAAGATCTCCCCCCCGAGTTCACGACATCCACCGAGCCGACGATGCCGTCCCGGCCGATGTGGATGGAGACGACGACGTCGGCCTCTCGGCCCGCGCGCCGCTCCGCCTCGGGGTAGAAACGCCGGAGGTGACTGATGACCTCGTCGCGGTTGAGCAGCCTCGGAAGGGACGACAGAGGCGTGCCGCCGTGGCCGGTTCCGCCGGACACGCCCTCGTCGGAGCCCTCGCCCGAGCCGCCGACCTTGGCCGCCGTGCCCGTCCCGCCGACGGCTCCGCCGGGCGTGGGCGCGGGCGGCGCGGGGGTCTCCAGCGCTTGCGTGCTCGGGCCGGGAAGGGTCCAGTCCTTGGGCGGCTCGGGCGCCTTCCGGGCCGGCGTGGGCGGCGCCTCGGGCGTCATGTTGACCTTGGCGGGCACGCCCGGCGCGAAGGGCTTGGGCGCGCCCAGCTTCGCCGGACCGTCGCCGAGGAAGGGGCTGATGATCTCGATTTCGAGGGGCGGCGTCGAATCGAAATGCGGACGCGGCAGGAGGACCAGCAGGCCGATGACCGCCGCGTGAACGGCCAGGGAGCAGCCGAGAGACCATGAAAGCGGCGGCTCCCGGGGCGCTGCGGTCACTTGCGCCGCACCTCCAAGCCGACCTTGCGCACGCCGGCGGAACGCACCGCATCCAGAAGCTCGGCCACCTCCCCATAGGCCAGCGCCTGGTCGGCGGAGAGGGTGACCGCCTGGTCGGGGCGCGCGGCCACGGCGGCGGCCAGCAGCTTCCTGAGTTCGTCGAGGCTCACGGAGCGTCCGCCGATGGCGAGCCGGCGCGAGCCGTCCAGGGTGATGGGCAGGGCCTCGGTGGCGACCTTGTCGGACTTGCTCGCCTTGGGCAGGTCCACTTTCAGCGCGCGCCGCGCGATCATGGGCGCGGTCGCCATGAAGATGATGAGCACGACGAGGACCACGTCCACGAGGGGCGTGATGTTGATCCCGGTGATCGCATCTTCGCCCGAATCGGCCTGCATAGGACCCTCCTAGCGGCGGCGCTCGCCGCCGTGCGCCTTCGCTCCGAGGCGGCGGCCCAGGGCCTCCGCCTCGGCGAGGAGGTCTCGGACCCACTTCTGGTAGATATTGAAAGCCAGCACGCAGGGGATGGCGACCAGCAGACCGACGGCGGTCGCGACCAAGGCCTCCGAGAGGCCGGACATCACGACTTCGGGGCCCGCGCCGCTCTGGGCGAGATCGTGGAAAGCCTTGATGACGCCCAGCACCGTGCCGAAGAGGCCGATGAAGGGAGCGTTATTGCCGAGCGTGCCGAGCCAGAGAAGGCGCTGCTCCAGGCGACGGCGCTCGTCGGAAAGCGCGGCGGAGAAGTGCTCCGCGGCCGCCTGCGGTCCGCGCGGCAAATGCGCCAGGCCCTCCGCCAGCGCGCGCGAGGCGAAGCCGGGATGGGATTTCAGGGCCTTCTCGATGGCCTCGTGGGAGCCCGCATCGAGCGCGGCCAGGAGCGGCGCGCGCAGCGAGGCGAGCGCCGCGGCCTCGCCGCGCAGAAGCTTGAAGCGGTCGCACATCGCGGCGACGGCGGCCACCGAACCCGCGAGGAGGGCCCATATCACCCAGTCGCCTCCCGTCAGAGCCAGGGACATCAGGATGGTCTTCATGGCGCGTTCCTCTTGGGGTCGAGTTTAAGGAGCGCGGCCGCCAGCTCCGCCTGCACGGCCGCGTCCGGCTCCGCGGCGAGCTCGCGTTGGAGCCGGCGGTACTCCTCGGCGCCGCCGAGCTCTCCGAGATAGTGGATGGCCATGGCGCGCACGAACCAGTCCGCGTGCTGGTAGTAGCGCAGGAGGATCTCGCGGCCGTAGGCGTCTCCCATGCGCCACATCCCCGCCGCGCCGTAGATCTGGACGGCCAGGGACGCGTCGCTGCGCGCGGCGTTGGCCACCTGGAACTGCACGGCCGCGTCGCCCATGACCAGAAGAGATTCGAGCGCCGCGAAGCGCACGGTGATGTTCTGGTCCAGGAGCGCGCCTTGGAAGAGCGGCAGGTAACGCAGATCCTTGGTGTAGGCCAGCGCCACCAGAGCCGCGGCGCGCGTCTGGACGTTCTTGCCCAGGCGCGCGGCCTTCTCCAGCTCCGACTGGAGCGTGAAGTCCGTGGTGCCGGCCAGGCCCTCGGTGAGGAGAAAGCCCAACTCGGTGTAGCGGGTCTTGAGGTTGTAGCCGGTCTCGGTGGAGAGCTTGTTGAGGTTGCCGATGGAGGCGTCGAGCTGGGCGGTCGAGTCCGGGCGCGCGTCCATGCGCTGCTGGAGCAGGCGCAGGAGGTGTTGGTTGATGCGAGGATCGATCATCTCCTTCTGCGCCTTGACGCGCGGGGCGGTGACGACCAAGGCCTCGAGCTGCAGGAGCAGAGAGCCGTCCACGACCAGGTTGCCGGAAAGAGAACGGTCGGCCGCCATGGCGGGCCCGGCGAGCAGGAGGGCGAGGAGAGCGTTTCTCACGGCTTCCTCTTCTGAGGGAAGAGCTTGAGCGCCGCGACGCAGTACTCCGCCACGACGAAGTCGTTGCCGACCTCGCCGTCGAGACGCTTGAGGAAGATGTCGTAGTCCTCGGCGGCGCCCAGTTCCCCGATGTACTTGGCGGCCATGGCCTTGACCAGCCACGAAGGCTCGTCGAGGAACTGTCTCAGGCGGTGCAGTCCGGAGACGTCGCCCAGGCGGGCCAAGCCCGCGGCGGCGTAGACGCGCAGGAGCGGCTCGGTGTCGCGTTCCGAGGCCGCGGCCAAAAGCGGCATCGCCTCGCGCGGATGACCCCAAACGGTCAGGGCTTCGAGCGCGCCGAAGCGGACGGCGGGGTCGAGATGGATGAGGGCTTCGTTGAAGATCCGGAGGTTCGCCAAGTCATGGCTGCCGGCGAGCGCGATGAGAGCCGAGGCGCGCGACTCCGCGTCCTTGTCCCAGCGGGCCATCTCGACGAGCTGCTGGCGGAATACCGGGTCGGCGTTGGCGGAGAAGGCCTCGGCCAAGGGCAGGCCGATGTCGAGAAAGCGGTTGCGCAGGTTGTAGCCGATGGGCGAACCGACCAGCAGGAGGTCGCCGACGGGCGTGCCTTGGGAGTCCCTCAGATCTCGCTTGAACTTTCTGCGGTCCTCCGCCAGACGGACCAAAGTCGAGGTGATCTGAGGGTCGATTTTCTCGACCACGCCGGCCGGCTCGGAAGCCGGGGCGGGGGCGCCGGGCTTGCCGTACGCCTGCGGGGGCGGTTCCACTCGCAAGGCGATGTCGCCGCAGGCGGCGAGCGCCGCGGCCAGGACCGGGAGCAGCAGAAGCGACGGGCGCGCCATCTTCTTCATTATGTAATAAATCCGACATCGAAGACTTGCACAATGTTCCCAGGCGCGGCAGTCACGTCACCAACGAAGACTCCCGACCGCGTCGACCAGCCAGGAGCGCCCGCCCGGGACCGCCAGGTCTCGGGCGGGCCATTGATGGGGCGGCTACTTGCCTTGGCCGCCCCACTCGCGGGACCACTTCAGGCCGTAGGACTGAGCGCCTTCGCCCATGACATCAGGCGCGTAGGTGAATCCCAGGCCCCAGGGCCGGTACGTGAACTCGACGCCGGCGATGGGAAAGGCGGAGTCAAGCCCGCCGACGAGGGGAAAATTCGTCTTGCTGTTGACGGCCCCGGTGCGAGGATCATAATCGATGATCGACCCGGTCCCGGGAATGAGCGCCGTCGCGAGCATGAAATAGCTCACGGCGCGGAACTTCCAGAGATTCATGGAAGGCGCCATGCCCACCAATAACGAGGGACTCATGACGTCGCCCGTGCGCTTCATCCCATAGCCGGCGGCGTCGGCCTGCTCGGAAATCGACATGACGCCGCTTCCGAGATAGACCGGAAGCCGGAATCCATCCCCCTCCCAGTGGTCCCAGATGGCGCTCACTATCGCGACGATGCCGTGCCCTTGGCCCGCGGCCCCATTGATCGCATTATTGCCGTTATTGGTGGCTGAGTTCACTTTCGCAGGCGGGGTGACGATCAGCGTGCCGTTGTTGTCCCTGAAGCTCAGCGTGCGACTCCCGGAAATGTTCGTATAGCCGGCCAGGAAGCTCACTCCCCAGTGATCGGTGAAGCCATATGTCAGGGCCGTAGTCATGCCATAGCCGGACATCTTGTTGGAGAATCTTCCATCAATATTAGGATTAGGCCCGTTGTTGACGTTGCTGCTATCCTGGCTGTTGTTGGTGACGTAGCTGGGCGCGAACTTGGTCTGAAAGACCCCGGCGCGCAGCGGGTAGGTCAGCACGCTGCGACTCATCACGGCGCTTAATGCCTGTATGTTCAGCATGGGCGGGTCCCCGGTGGCATGAGCGGCCGACTGGAGCAGGAGCAGGGCGGAGACGACGAAAAGGATCCGGCGAATGGTCCGTAGCGGCGAGAGGCGGCTGGACATGGATGAGGGCTCCTAAGATTCATTCTGGACCGAACGATCGGATTTGCAGCGGAACTGCCAGGACATCATCTTAGCTAAAACGTGGAACGAAGAATCAGCCATGCGCGTCCGCGTGCGGGCGCCTAGGGAAGAGACGGCGGGCCCGGACGGCCGATGGTCTGGAAGACCTTGAAGAGACGCTCGACCCAGCGGGCGTCCATCTCGTCGAACGGGACGGTGGAGAGGGCCTCGAAGACCGCCCAGGGCTTGCCGTTCTTGTCCTGGATGGGGACGACGAGGACGGCCGCGGCGCCCTGCGCCGAACGGCGCGCCGAGCAGGAGGCGAAGGCCTCGCCGCGCAGGCCCTCGACGGGGACCGAGGCCTCGGCCGGATCGGGACGCGCGGGGCCGGGCTGGAAGGCGGCGCCGTCCGGTTGCAGGATCCAGAGCCCGCAGCGAACCCAGGGGCTGCCCCCGAAGGCGTCCCACAGCGCGTCGACGACCTCGCGCATGAGCCTCTCGGCCTGCGGCGCGCGGCGGCGCCACTTTAAATCCAACCCTGATTTGACCTTGTCGTAGCGCGCCCTCGAGGGACGGTTCTTCATATCGAGGGGCTGGGGAACGGAAGATAGATCGTCGATCATACGGCTTTCTCCAATACGACCAATTGACCGCAGGCCCCGCCGATGTCGCGCCCGAGGTTCTGGCGGACCGTGACCTTGAAGCCCGCGCTCATGACCCGCTCCTGGAAGCGCCGGGCGTCGGACTCGTCGGTGGGCCGGTGCGGCGTGTCCGTCTGATTGAAAACGATGAGATTGACGTGTAGAAGGGAGAGCGATCCCAATCCCTTCAGCCAGGCGATCAGGGCTTGAGCATCTTGCGGGCGGTCATTTTCTCCTTTGAGCAGGACATACTCGAAGAAGAGCTTCCGGTTGGTCAGCGTCAGATAGTTTTTTAGAGCCTCCCCCAGCTTCGCCAACGGATAAGCTTTATTCATGGGAACTAGGCGCGAGCGCAACTCGTCGGTCGCGGCATGCAGGGAGACGGCGAGGTTGACCTGTGGGAAATCCCGCCCGAAGTCGTCGATGCGCGGGGCCACGCCCGAGGTGGACACCGAGATGTGCCGGGCGCCGATGCCGAAGAGCTTCTGATCGATCAGGGTCTTGAGGCTCGCCGCGACCTGCTCGTAGCAGGCGAAGGGCTCGCCCATGCCCATGTAGACCACGTTGTCCAGGCGCCCGTCGAGCCCCATCCTCTTCATGTACTGCCGCCAGAAAAGGACCTGGTCCGAAATCTCCTCCGGCGCGAGGTCGCGCGTCAGGCCCATGAGGCCGCTCGCGCAGAAGGTGCAGCCGACCGCGCAGCCGACTTGCGAGGAGACGCAGGTGGTCCAGCGCGTGGGGCTGGGACGCAACAGCACGGTCTCGACCTTGCCGCCGTCGGGCAGGTCGAGGAGGGCCTTGTAGGCGCGGCCGTCGGGCGAGGCGTCCACGCGCCGCTCCGTCAAAGACAGGATGGGAGCCTTCTCGCCCAGGGCCTTGCGGACCTCCGCGGGCAGGACCGCGACCATGTCGTAAGAGGAAACGGCCTGGTCGAAAACGGCCTTGCGCACCTGGTCCCAGCGGTACGCGGGCTGGCCGATATCCTTCAGGGCCGCCTGGGCCTTGGCCGCGTCCATCAGTAGGTGAGCTCGCGGACGTGTTTGCTGTCCAGCAGCTTGCGCACGACGTTCTTCTGCTCCAGGCGCGGGCCGGAGACATACCACTCGCTATAATAGGAACCGCTCTTCTTCATGAGCTTGCGGCGCAGGACCTTCACGTCCGCCACGCGGAAGATGGTCTTGATCTCCTCGAGGCCCTCGTCGTGGAGGTCGGAGATGATGCGGAAGGTGTGCCGCTGGCGCAGTTCATCGATAAGCTCGTCGAGCCGAGGGAAGAACGCCTGCACGACCAGCGTCAGGACGGTCGCGACCGCGCCGATGGCGTAATGACCGAAGCCCACGGCGACGCCGATGGCCGACACGACCCAGATGGTCGCGGCCGTGGTCAGGCCCGTCACGTGCTCGCCCTCGCGCATGATGGCCCCCGCGCCGAGGAAGCCGATGCCCGAGATGATTTGCGCGGCCAAGCGCGTGATGTCCGCGCCCGGCACGCCCTCCGCGACTTCGCGCGAGAGGATGGAGAAGAGGCAGGAGCCCACGCAGATGAGAATGTTCGTGCGCAGGCCGGCGGCCTTGTCCGAGAGTTCGCGCTCCAGGCCGATGACCGCGCCCAGGCAGAGCGCGATGAGGAGGCTAAGCGAGTCCGGCATGAGCTGTGTCATGTTCCCTCCCGGAACGGGTGGGCGACGCGAGTTCGGCCGCCCGGCGGCCGGAGCGCACGCAGTCGGGCAGGCCGACGCCCCGATAAGAACAGCCGGCCAGGATCAGACCCGGATGGCTCTTGAGACAAGACCCCAGGCGCTCCAGGCGCCGCGCGTGTCCGACGTTGTATTGCGGGTTGCCCTTGATCCAGCGCGCGGTCTTGGCCGCGATGGGCGAGACGCCCTTGATGCCGAGGACCTTATGCAGGTCACAGCGCACGCTCTCCTCGATGCGGGACAGCGGTCCTTCGGCCGACTCCTCGCGGCCCGCGCCGCCGATGAAGGCTCGGATGACGACCTTTCCCGAGGGAGAGCGCGACGGAAACTTGCTCGAGGAATAGGTCGCGGCCGCCAGCGTCGAACCCGCCTCGCGCGGGATGAGGAAACCGAAGCCCTTCGGCAAGAGAGGAAAGGTCGCGGCGTCGTAGATCAGGGTGGTCGTGGCCGTGGAGACAAAGGGAATCTCACGCAGGCGGATGGCCAGTTCGGCGTCGAGCCCCTCGACGCAATCGGCCAGCGCGGAGGCGGGCACGGCCGCCACCACGACGTCGGCCTCGAAGGTCCCTTGGGGAGTCGCGACCTCCCAACGTCCCCCGCGGCGGCGCACGGCCCGGACCGGGCAGTCGGTGCGCACGGCGCCGGAGGGCAGGGAGCGCTCCAGGGCCGACATGACGCGCGAGAGGCCGTTCTTGATCGTCATGAAGGTGGTGATGCCCTCGCGACGCGCGCGCTTGGGCGCGCCCAGCCACATCGAGCGCACGAGCCCCCCGCGTTTCTCCATCTCCAAGAGCTGGGGGAATGTGCTCTTGATGCTCATTTTCTCCGGGTCGCCCGCGTAGATGCCGGCCAGCATGGGCCCGACGAGAACCTCCAGGGCCTCGGCGCCGAGGCGGCGGCGGGCGAAATCAGCCAGCGACTCGTCTTCCAGGCTCTTGCCCGCGGGAATAAGCGGCTCCAGGGCCATGCGCAGCTTGCCGCGCATCGAGAAGAGCGTCGAGAGGGCGAAGGGCAGCAGCTTGGTGGGCGAAACCAGGTTCATGCCCGCCGGCAGGGGGACTAGGCGGCCGCCCTTGAAGACGCTCACGGTCGGGTCGGCCCCGGTGCACACCAGTTCGTCCTGCAGGCCCAGCTCCTTGACGAGATCCAGCATCTCGGGCTTCAGGGTGACGAAGCTGTCCGGCCCCGTTTCGACGGGGGCTCCGTCCACCTGCTCCGTGCGGACCTTTCCGCCAACGCGCGGGGAGGCCTCGAGCACGACGACCTCGGCGGGCCGGCCGCCGCGTCCCCGAGCCAACTCGCGCGCCGCCGTCAGACCGGTGACGCCGGCCCCGATGACGACGACCTTGCGCGGCGACTCAGAGCGTCCGGATCTCATCGTGAAGTCATCTCGTGGACCCAGTCGGCGACCGCCTCCACGTTCTCCACCGGCGTCTGAGGCAGAATGCCGTGGCCGAGGTTGAAGATATGTCCCTTCCGTCCGCCGTTGCGGTCCACGACGTTCTTCACGGCCGACTTGAGCGCCTTCTTGTTCGAGAAAAGCAAGACGGGGTCCAGGTTGCCCTGGACGGGGCGCTTGCCCAATCTCTTCCTGGCCGCGTCAAGATCGATGCGCCAATCCACGCCGACGACGTCCCCTCCGGCCTCGGCGAAATCCTCAAGAAAACCGTTCGTCCCCGTGCCGAAGGAGATGACGGGCACGCCGCATTGCGAGATCTCCTTGAGGACCCAGGCGGAGTGCGGGCGCACGAAACGGCGGTACTGCTCGGGCGAGAGGTCGCCGATCCAACTGTCGAAGAGCTGGAGGGCCTGGGCGCCGGCCGCGGCCTGCGCCTGGAGGTACGCGGCGGTCACTTGCCGCACCTTGCGCATGAGCTTGTCCCATAGGTCGGGGCGGTCCGTCATCATCGCCTTGACGCGCTGGTAGTTCTTGGACGGCCCGCCCTCGACCATGTAGCTGGCCACGGTGTAGGGGGCGCCCGCGAAACCGATGAGGGGGACTTTGCCGGCCAGCTCGCGGCGGATGAGGCGCACGGCGTCGTAGACGAAGCCTAGGTCCGCGGCCGCGGTCTTGTCGCGCAGACGCGCGACGTCCTGGTCGGTGCGCACGGGGTTTAAGATGCTCGGGCCCGGGGCGAAGCGCAGCTTCAGACCCAGGGGCTCGACGGGCAGGAGGATGTCGGCGAAGAGGATGGCCGCGTCGATGGGAAGGCGGCGTATGGGCTGGAGAGTGACCTCACAGGCCAGTGCCGGAGTCTTGGCCAGCTCCAGGATCGAGTGCTTCTTGCGCAGTTCCCGGTACTCCGCCATATAGCGCCCGGCCTGGCGCATGAACCAGACGGGAGTCGCGTCCACGGGCAGACCGCGGCACGCGCGCAGAAAGCGGTCGTTTGAACTTGCCACCTATTGATGATATCAAATGCCCCGCAGCCGCCGTCAGGAGGCGAGAAAGGTGTCGGCCGTGCTCAATAGGGTAAACAACGCCTCGTCCGTCTTGGCGCGCCACAGCTTGCGGCGGACGTTCTCGTTGGTGACGAGGGAGGCGACGCGCTGAAGGATCTTGAGCTGGATGATGGGCGTCTCGGCCGGGGTGAGGATGAGGAAGACGAGACGCACGGGCACCCCGTCCGGGGTCGGGAAGGGGGCCGGCTTGGCGTACCGGCCGACCGCGATCAGGGGATCGCTCAAGCCCGGCAGACGCGCGTGCGGCACCAGCACGCCGCGGCCCACCGCGCTGGCGAACTTAAGCTCCCGGTCCCAGACGGCGTCGAAGGCCGCACTCTCGTCGAGCTCCGGGCGCCCCGCCTTGAGCTTGGAGAGCAGGTGATGGACGGCGGCGCGGCGGTCGACCCCGGGGAGGTTCGCCTCCACCGCGGCCCGGGAAAATAACTCACCGGAGGCCCAGACGCTGGGCTTGTCGAATTCATCGTGCACCTCGCCGATCAACTCCTCGATGATGTCCTCGAGCGTGAGGATTCCGGTCACGCGGCTGAGCCCGTCGCGAACGACGGCCATGTGGATGCCCTTGTCGGGCATGGTCTTGAGGAGCTTCTCGAGCGGCTCGGCGCCCGAGACCTCGAAGATATCTCGCCGAAGCTTCTTGAGGTCCGGTTCGGGACCGCTTTCCTTAAGAATAAGGTCCTTGAGATGAACGTAGCCGATGACGGTGTCCAGGTCATTCTCGCAGAGCGGGTAGCGGGTGAAACGCTTTCCGCGGATCATCGCCAGGTTCTCGGCCCAGGACTTCTCCAGGCAAAGGAAGGAAATGCGCTCGCGCGGTCGCATCGCGTCGGAGACCTTGGCCGTGGCGAAATCGAAGAGGTTCTCAAGAAGAAGCAAGCGCTCGAGCGGCATCGCGCCCTTGTCGTGGGTCTCTCCCAGGAGCACGCGCATCTCATCGACGGAGACCGCGTGCTCCGCTTCCGCCGCGGACTTCAGGCCGAAGAGGTTCAACAGGCCCTTGGAGCAGTCGGTGGTCACGCGAATCGGCAGCCTCAGGAACTGCGCCAGCAGCCGAAGAGGCCGGGCCCCGTAGAAAGCGATGGGCTCGGCGTAGTGGATGGCCATCGCGCGCGGGATCATCTCGGCCATGACGATCTGCACGCCTGCCAGCGCGGAGACGGCGATGAAGAAGGCGAACATCCTCAGCCAGGACGGCGGCAGGGAACCCGCCCAGGAGGCGAAATGGCCGCGCAACTGCTCCGCGATCTCCGGCTCGGCGACGGCGCCCAGGGCCAGGGAGATCACGGTCATGCAGAGCTGCATCGCGGCGAGATACTCGTCGAAGCGACCCAGGATGTCCTGCACGGCCAGCGCGCGGGGGTTCCCCCTGCGGGCCAGGACCTCGACGCGCGCCGGGCGCACGCGCATCAGCGCGAACTCGATGAGCACGAAGAAGGCGTTGACCGCGATCAGGACGGCGGCAAGCAGATAGACCATCGAACTGGGAGTATAGAAGCGGCTGGAGAAGCGGTCAAGGCCTGATATGCTAGGATTCGCGCATGGCCGAGAACCGCGAATTCAAACCTCTCAAAGAACTCGGGGAGATCCCCCTGGGCGAGGACGACGTCCTCAAGTTTTACGTGGACGAGTTCAAAGGGCACAAGTACGGCTCCGTGCGCCGCTTCGTCAAGGGCGACACCTACTCCGGCCCCACCAAATCCGGCGTCACCATCAACGCCCGCCTCCTCGAACCGGTCATCGAGGTCCTCTCCAAGCTGCCCGCCGAGCCCGCAGCGCTTGAGGACCAAGAGCTGGCCCGCTGGCCGAAGAAGGCCGGCGTGGAACTGGTGGCCCGCATCACTCTCTTCAAGGACACCACCGGCGTGGACCTTCGCGAGTGGGTCGACGAGCCCGAGTACAAGGGGCCTTCCAAGAAGGGCGTGAGGATTCCTTATAAAGACCTGCCCCAAGCTCTCGATTTCCTCCGCCAGATGGCGCCCCTCATCGCCAAATCCTGACGGCTTCCTCCCCTGGCGCGCCTCCGGAAGTCCTGCTATAGTGGAAAGGTGAAACCCCTCGTGCTTAGGGCTTTCCTCATCCTGGCTCTGGCCGACCCCGCCGCGGCCAGCCGGGTCGAAGTCGGCTTGTCCGCCGAGGTCCGTCCGGGAAATGCTTCCGGCGTCTCGGGCGCTTCCTTGGGCACAGCACCCATCCCTCTCGGCCTGAACGTAGCACCCCTCTCCGTCGCCCCCGGCGCGCCACTCGTCCCCCTCCCCGTCTCCGCCGTCCCCGTCCAGGAACAGACGCTCGAGGACGCCCCGGCCCTGCCGGTCCGGGCGGACGCCTCGGTCGGCGAGGGCGCCGCCGAGAATATCGACCAAGAGTCCGCCTCGGCGGCGGGACGCTCCCTCTTCGACGCCGTCGCTCCGACCAGAAGATGGGACCTCTGGGCAAGATTGAAGTCCTTGGCGCCTACCAGCGACATAATCCCCGCCTGGCCAGGACGCCCGGGCGAGAAGGTGCGCCTCAAGGGGCGCACGCTTAGGCTCGACCGCCCCCTCGCCGGCGGCGGGGGCTCGCGCGTCTGGAGGACGAACGACCGCGATTCGGTGGTCAAGATCCTGCACCCTGAGTTCCGTTCCCTGCCCCACTACGCCGATGAGGCCGAGCTCCTGCGTTCCATCAAGGACGCGGATATCCCCCACTCCCGCCTGCTGGCCGCCAGCCCTGACGGCTCGGTCATGGTCAAGGAGTTCATCGAGGGCACGGGCGCCGAGGAACTCCTCGGCCGGGGCTTCACGGACCTCCAGCAGGAGGGCTGGACGGAACTGGCCTCCAAGCTCGTGCGCGCCGGCGTCACCGCCGACCTAGCACCCGGCAACCTGGTCTGGCAGCATCGCAAGGCGCGCTGGACCATCGTGGACGCGGGCGGCATCATCCCGGGCGGCCCGTCCTCGACCTTGGACCAATTGATGACGCGCTCGGCCGAGATCGCCGGCGTCGAGCCCGGGGCCTTCCTCTTGAGCGTGCGCAGCCGGCTGGGTCCCGACTCGCCGCAGTGGGCGCAGGTCCTAGAGGACCTGCGCGTCCAACCTCGCCACGCCGCCGCCCTCGCGGCGCTCGAGTCGCAGGACCGCGCGCCTGAACACCGAAGACCGCGCCCGGGCGACCCAAAACGACGTAAACTTCTCCCGCAGGTGAAATAATGACCTCGGCTCCCCTTCTGCGCCGCTGCCTGTCCGCCCTCCTGGCGGTCATCCTCGCCTGCAGCCCCGCCGCGGCCGCCGTCGAGAGGTATCCCGGCGGTCCCATCGTCGCCGAGTTGGTCAGCCGCCTGCTCGAGCAGACCCACTACGCCCGCAAGCCCATCGACGACGAGGTCTCCAAACAGTTCCTCCGGAACTATCTCGACAGCTTCGACTACAACCACATGATCCTGGAGAAGTCGGATGTCGACGAGTTCGAGGCCAAGTACGCGACCACCCTCGACGACCGGGTCAAGGACGGCGACGTCGAGGCCGCTTACGATATCTACGACCGCGTCATCAAACGCCTGGAGGAGCGCGTCGCCCTGGTCAAGACCCTGAGCGCCGGCGGCTTCATCTACGACGTCGACGAGTCCGTCGTCCTTGACCGTCACGAAACGCCCTGGGCCGCCACCCCGAAGGATGCCGCGGAGGTCTGGCGCCAGCGCATCAAACACGAGTTCCTGCTCGAGCATCTCACGCGGCTGAAGGCCGCGCAGGCCAAGGCGAAGACCCCCGCCCCTAAACCGGACGACGCCAAGCAGGTCAAGAAAGACGAGAAGCCCGTCAAGGAAACCCCGATAAAGGAAACCGTGGATACGCGCTACGACCGCCTCCTGCGCAGTTACAAGGAGTACGACGGCGCCGATATCCTCCAGACCTATCTCTCCGCGCTGACCCACGTCTTCGACCCTCACACCGACTACCTGGCCGCCGCCCAGAAAGAAAACTTCGACATCAGCATGAAGCTCTCGCTCGTCGGCATCGGGGCGGTCCTGCGTTCCGAGGACGGCTACGCCAAGATCCTCTCGCTGGTGCCCGGGGGGCCCGCCGACACGGACAAGCGCCTCAAGGCGGGCGACCGCGTCGAGGCCGTGGCCCAGGGCGACGGGCCGTTCATCGAGGTCGTGGGCATGAAGCTCGACCGCGTCGTCTCCATGATCCGCGGCGAGAAAGGCTCCACGGTGCGCCTGCGCGTGCTGCCGGCCGACGCCCCCGACCCCGCGGCGCGAATGGTCGCGACCCTCGTGCGCGACGAGATCAAGCTCACCGACCAGGAGGCCAAAGCCCGCGTCTACACCCTGCCCGGCGCGGGCGGGCGCAGATCCAAGGTCGGCGTGCTGGACGTGCCTTCCTTCTACGCGGACATGCGCGGCGGCGACGGGGCCAAGAGCGTCACGCGCGACGCCGGGCGCCTCCTCGAGGAACTCAAGAAGCGCGGCGTGGACTGCGTGGTGGTGGACCTGCGCCACGACGGCGGCGGCTCGCTCGCCGAGGCCGTGTCCCTGACCGGTCTCTTCATCCAGGACGGCCCCGTCGTCCAGGTCAGGGACGCGCGCGGCTCCATCCGCGTCCTCAGCGACACCGAGGAGGGCGTGGAATACGACGGGCCCCTGGTGGTCCTGACCTCGCGGGCCTCGGCCTCGGCCGCGGAGATCTTCCCCGCCGCGATGCAGGACTACGGCCGCGGCCTCATCGTCGGAGACAAGAGCACCTTCGGCAAGGGCACCGTCCAGTCCGTTCTGGAACTCAACTCGTACCTGCCCCCCGCCTACCGCTCCTACAAGCCCGGCGCTCTCAAGCTCACCGTGCAAAAATTCTACCGCGTCTCCGGCGGCTCCACCCAGCACCGGGGCGTGCTGCCGGACATCCACCTGCCTTCCGGCGGAGACCTTTCGGAGTCCACGGAATCCTCGCAGAAGAGCGCCCTGCCCTACGACGAGATCGAGCCGGCCTCCTTCGCGCGCTACGACAAGGCCGCGACGGCCGCCGTCTCCCTGGCCAAGTCCTCGGCCGAGCGCGTGGCCGCCTCTCGCGAGTTCAAGTGGATCCGCGAGGACCTGGAGCGCTGGGAGAAGCAGAAGAAGGACAAGACCCTCTCCCTCAATGAGGGTACGCGTCTCGCCGAGCATAGGAACGAGGAGGACCGGCAGACCGCTCGCAAGAAGGAGCGCATCACGAATAAGGAGAGGCCCCTGACCTTCGAGGAAATCACCCTGGCCCTGCTCGACGGCAAGACCCCGCCCGTGGCGGCCTCGACGGCCCCCGCGCGCGGCGCAGCACCCCGCCTCGACGACGAGGAGGAGGGTTTCGAGCGGGCCCCGGACGCTCCCGACGCGGTGCTGGAGGAGAGCCTGCGCATCGCCGCCGATCTGGCGGCGCTGGGCGCCGCGGCCCCCGCGGCCCAGGCGAACATGGACCACGGTCGGAATGTTGCGCAGTAATACGACATGAACCCCGACCATTGGACGCATAAGACGCAGCAGGCCTTCGCGGACGCCCAGGCGCTTGCGCAGAAGCGAGGGCACCAGGAGTTGACGGAAGAGCATCTCCTCTGCGCCCTCCTCTCTCAGGAGGGAGGCATCGTCTCCGAGATCCTCAGCAAGGCGGGCGTCGCCCCCAAGTCCGCGCAGAACGAGGTCGAGCGCGTCCTGGCCAAGAAGCCCCAGGTCTCGGGCGGGCGCCTGCACGCCTCTCCCGACTTGGAGAAAACCCTCATCAAGGCCGAAGACCGGATGAAGGCCATGAAGGACGAGTTCGTCTCCGTCGAGCACGTCCTGCTCGGCCTCATGGACAACGGCGAGGGCGCGGCCAGGCTCCTCGCCCGGCTCGGCCTGACTCCCGACAAGACCCTCGCCGCGCTGACGCAGGTCCGCGGCTTCCAGCGCGTGACCTCGCAGGAACCGGAATCCTCCTACCAGGCCCTGGAGAAATATGGGCGCGACCTCACCGCCGCCGCGCGGCGCGGCAAGCTCGATCCCGTCATCGGCCGCGACGCCGAGATCCGCCGCGTCATCCAGGTCCTGGCGCGCCGGACGAAAAACAACCCCGTGTTGATCGGCGCGCCGGGAGTGGGGAAAACCGCCATCGTCGAGGGCCTGGCCCAGCGCATCGTCGCGGGCGACGTCCCGGAAGGGATCAAGGATAAATCCGTCATCGCGCTCGACCTGGGCGCGCTCATCGCCGGCGCCAAGTTCCGCGGCGAGTTCGAGGAACGCCTGAAAGCCGTCCTGAAGGAGATCGCGGCCCAGGAGGGCCGCGTCATCCTCTTCATCGACGAGCTGCACACCCTCATCGGCGCAGGCGCCGCCGAGGGCGCTTTAGATGCGGCCAATCTTCTCAAGCCCATGCTGGCCCGCGGCGAACTGCGCTGCGTGGGGGCCACGACGCTCGACGAGTACAAAAAGAGCGTCGAAAAGGACGCAGCGCTCGAACGCCGCTTCCAGCCGGTCTTCATCGGCGAGCCGAACCGCGAGGACACGGTCGCCATCCTGCGGGGCCTCAAGGAGCGCTACGAGGTCCATCACGGCGTGCGCATCCGCGACGCGGCCCTGGTCGCGGCCGCGGCCCTCTCCGAGCGCTACATTCCCGACCGCCAGCTGCCCGACAAGGCCATCGACCTCATCGATGAGGCCGCCAGCCGCCTGCGCATGGAGATCGACTCCATGCCCCAGGAGCTCGACGAGGCCGAGCGCCGCATCCGGCAGCTCGAGATCGAGGCCACGGCCTTGCGCAAGGAAACGGACGCCGCAAGCGTGGAAAGACTGAAAACCCTCGAGAAAGAACTGAAGACTTTGAAGTCCAAGTCCGATGAACTCCGCGCCCACTGGGGCAAGGAAAAGACGCTCATCCAGGAGCTCCGCAAGACGAAGGAGCAGGCCGAAGAGCTCAAGGCGGACGAGAAGAAAGCCGAGAAGTCGGGCGACCTGGCCCGCGCCGCGGAGATCCGCTTCGGCCGCGTGCCCGAGCTCGCCAAAAAGCAGGAGAAACTCCAGAAGGACCTCGCGACCCTCCAGAAAGATCGCCAACTCCTGAAGGAAGAGGTCGCAACGGAGGACATCGCCGCCGTGGTCAGCCGCTGGACGGGCGTGCCGGTGGAGCGCCTCCTCGAGGCCCAGTCGCAGAAGCTCCTGCGCATGGAAGGGGATCTCCACGAGCGGGTGATCGGCCAGGACGCGGCGGTCAAGGCCGTGGCCGACGCCGTGCGCCGCGCCCGGTCCGGCCTCTCCGACCCGAACCGCCCCGCGGGCGTCTTCCTGATGATGGGGCCGACGGGCGTGGGCAAAACGGAGTTGGCGCGCAGCCTGGCCGAGTTCCTCTTCGACTCCGAGAAGGCCATGATCCGCCTGGACATGTCCGAGTACATGGAGAAGCACGCGGTCGCCCGTCTTATCGGAGCGCCTCCGGGCTACGTCGGCTACGAAGAAGGCGGCCAGCTGACCGAGGCCGTCCGCCGGCGCCCCTACTCCGTCATCCTGCTCGACGAGATCGAGAAGGCCCACCCCGACGCCTTCAACGTGCTCCTCCAGATCATGGACGACGGGCGCCTGACCGACGGCCAGGGCCGCACGGTCGACTTCAAGAACACGCTCCTCCTGATGACCTCCAACGCCCAGCCCGGGGAAATCAAGAGCCGCTTCCGCCCCGAATTCCTCAACCGCATCGACGAGATCCTGGAGTTCGCGGCTCTCGACAAGGCCCAGTTGAGGAAGATCGTCGACGTCCAGCTGGAGGCGGTGCGCAAGCGCCTAGCCGAGCGCCGCGTCGAGCTCGAAGCGACCGGCGCGGCCAAGGACTTCCTCGCCCGCGAGGGCTACGACCCGGCCTACGGGGCTCGCCCGCTCAAGCGCGCCATATCCCGTTGCGTGGTGGACCCGCTGGCCCGGCTCATCCTCTCCGGCGAGGTCAAAGACGGAGACTCCGTCACGGCAGACGCGGGCAAGGACGGGCTCACCTTCCGGACGGCCGCCCGCAAGAAGAAGGAAGAGGACGCGACCGCCTAAGCGCCGAGCGGCGGCTCGCGGCGCAGGCGCTGCACGACCGCGACGGCCGCTGCTTTGACGAGATCGTCCGCCTCAACGGCGATAAATAGGCGCATGGGATCTCGTTGACCGCCATCAATGACCAATCTTGACCGTTCTCATCGACGTCCGCCCCCCTTCCGCGCTACACTGGCAACATCGCAAAAGGAAAGGTAAAACGCCATGGAAAATAATACTTTGACCCTCTCGATCCTGCTTCTCGCCGCAAGCGCGCACGCCCAGTTGCGACCGATCGTACCGTCCTTCCCCGGAGCCAACAACCCCGTCGTCCTCCTGCCGAAGACCCTGCCGAGCCCCTTCACCGGCATGACCATCCAGTTGCCGGCCCGCAGCATCGCCCCGGCTCTGGACCTGCCCGCGATCTCCTTACCGACCCCGGCGGCCATCATTCGCATCCATATCCGTGCCGATCGCGAGAACGTCGTCAACCCCATCCGCCGCATCGTGTCCGTCGTCAACGCCCAGTTCGACGAGCGCAAGGAAGCGCCCCGCGCCCAGGCCGAACAGGACGCCGAGAAAGACCGCCTCGACCATCTCTTCGATGGAGACGCATCGCCCAACAGTCAACCCCCCGCCCGTTCCGGCCACCGCGTCAATCTTCCCGAACTCGAACTTGAGCGGGAACTCGGCCTCTAAGCCGCTACCCTACCAGGAATACTTGACGGTATAGGTCACCACGGCCTCGCCGTCCTTCTTGACGGGCGTTGAGAACTCCACGGTCTGCGCGTCCTTCTTCTCCCACTTCTGCGACGCGTCGACGATCTTCCAGTTCGTCCATCGGTAGAGGTGCTCAACGACGGTCGCCGTGACGTCGGCGTCTTTGTGGTTGCGCAGGCGGATCTCGAAGGTCTCCTCGAAACGATGTTTGTTGAAGTCCGAGGCGTAGCTGACCCGCTTGCGCTCGCCGACCAAGTCGAAGGACTCCCCCATCTTGACCCGGACCTTCTCGTCCTTGGGCGTGTGGTCGATGGCGTCTTCGCCCGCCAGTTGGAGCGAGCCATCGTCATCTTTTTTATAAACGCGCACCCGCCCCTTGGGCAACGGGATGCCGAGGCCGTCGGCCTTCCTGTTATGGATCTCGAAATAAACCGAGATCTTCTTGCCGGAAGATACCCCGTAGTTGGGGTCCCAATAGCCGGAATCCCCGTAGTTGAGCCACTGCACGCCTTGCGCCCCGTCGTAGATGTATATCTTCTTCAGCGGGATACCCGCCGCCGAAGCCATCTCGACCTGCTTCGAGGAATTATCCACCAGCGTCGTCAGGCGCTGGAGCGAGTAGAGGTGGTACTCGAAGAACGATTTCTCCGCCATCCCCCCGTTCATCTCGCTCATCGCCATCTTCGCCATGCCGCGCATCGCGCCCACGGAGGCGGTAGAGCGCGGGGCGCGGTGCACGTCGCCGGCGACCAGCTTGAGCTTGGCGTCCTTGTAGGCGACCCCCGAGTTGTTGGAGACGGTCACCCAGGCGGTGAGGTCGGCCTTATCGTCGTTCTTGCCCGCAACTAGAATATAGTCAGCGTTCCAGGAAAGCCCCCCGGTCAGATACGATATCTCGCCCTGATGCTCGCCCGCCTGCTTGGACGAGAGCTGCCAGACGAGGGTCGGCTTGGTGAGCAAGCCCTGGGGAAGGGCCGGCAGGATGAACTGCCCGGCGGGATTGACCAGGATCTTGTCGCCGACCTTCAGCACCCGCCCCCCTATGTTGGAGAGGAGCACGCCCTTGAGCGTCTCCTTCTTCTCACCGTCGCGGCCCATGGGCCGCTCCAACTCCACTTCCTTGCCCAGGTAGCGCTCCAGAAGCTTGTCTTGGCTGACCAGATCGTACTGGAAGTCTTGCTCCAGGACTTTGACCGCGTCAGGCGCCGTCAGGGATTTAAAGTGCACGCTGGTCGGGTCGATCTGCGCGGCTACGTTCTGCACCTCGACGCGGTCCACGCCGTTCTTTAAGGAGAAGGGCCGCGTTTCCTTGATCAGGCCGAGGTTCGAGTTGTAGACGGTCACCTCCGTCGCCGCCGCGGACACGGCCAATAGGATGGACGCGAAAAGAGAAGGAAAATGTCGGGCTAACCTTGATTTTATCGTAAAATCCCTCCTTCGGGACCAAAAAATGACCGATTCTGCTTTTTTTATAGCAAATCATGCCGCGAGGATTCGAATGGGAGGAGCGATGATATCAGAGCGGATCGCGGAGTCAAACGGAAGGATGTTCGACTAAAATTATGCTTCGGAAATCCCCGCATTCCGTCGATGCCGCTCAGCGTCGCGCCCACCTGCAGGCGTTCTCCGAACTACTGCAGCTCTTGCGTCGCGAGGCAGGCCACCCCTCCGCGCGCGATTTTTACCGTTCCAACGGCGGGAGGGCCCATTTCCTCTGCACCTACGAGCAGTATCTTAACGTCGAGAGCGGGCGCAGCGCTCCCACGCCGGGGCTTCTGGAGAAGATCGCGGTTGCCCTGCAGATATGGCTCCATGAGGGGAAAAACCGCGAGTTGTTTCTGGTCTATCTGCGGCTGGTCCTCGGCAGCGAGAATCTCTTTGAGATGGTCGCGCAGGCGATCCGGGAAGCCAAGAATGCGGCGGCCGCGCCTCCGCTGCGCCAAGCCCTCCAGCGCGACCTGGAAACGCGGCGCCGCCCGGTCACCCAGGAGCAGGCGGACGCGATGTACGCCGATCCGGTCAGCTACTGGCTGTCGGTGGTCTTCTGCAACGACGGCGGTGAATGGACTGCGGCGGAATTGGCTCAGCTTCTGGGCTACCCCGAATCGGCGATTCGGACTTCAGCGCAACGATACCTGAAAACGGGTTTTCTGGTCGCCTCCAAGGACGGGAAACGCTTTCGTTGTTTCGCCTCCGGCAAGGTGCTGGTCATCCCGCGCCGAACCCCGCATCTGCCTCCGGAGCCCGTGCGGCGCTGCGAACGGCTCAACGAGGAGATGGCGCGCAAGCGAGGCTGCGAGGAATTGCGGGAATCCCTCTACTTAAAGTGCTATCCTTCGGGCATTCGCCAATATTACTCCTATCTGGCCAGGACGGTCGCCGGGGCGAGCGTCTACTCAACAGCGGACCGGGGGCCGGACACGGCCTTCTACCAAGTGCAGACCATCGTGAGAAAACTGTTCTCTATCAAAAAGGAGGCCTGGAAATGATTTCAATGAAGCCAATCGCGCGGCTGATGAGTCTTGCCGTGGCGGCCTATTGTTTGCTTCCCGCCGCGACGGTTGCCGCCGGAGGCGCGGCGGCGGACTGCCCCGATCTCGACCGCGTGGACAGGACTTGGGTCGAGCATTCCGGCAAGCCTGTACCCGTTGAGCTGCTGGGGACTCATCTGGCCACGCCGCTCATGAGCGCGGCGCCGCTGCTCCTGCCGGTCAATGAGACGTACTACTGGCTCGGCATCTCCGTGCGCAATCCTTATGCCACAACCAAGGTTCCCAACCTCTCTTGCTACCTCCTTGGAAGCGTGGCGTATTATTACAACGGCGTCGAACAAGACCCTGAACTCGACATCGTTCGGGAAATCAACGAGGGCCGCGAGCCTCAGCTCCTCGTCAACCGCCTCATCGAATTTCGCTGGTTCGATCCCAAGGAAAACAAGAAGCACCGCTGGTTCAACGTCGCCTTGGCACGCCGACTGGATTGGCTCACTTCCGGAGACGGGACCATGGACGAAAATCTAAGACCTATTCCGCTGCCTCGGGCGCCGAATTCCCTCGATATCGCGCAAGCCGCCGATGGACGGCGATATCTGCCGG
>Ga0154316_133_pt1 | contig 43208 bp, 35 predicted proteins | sample RifGroA2_FD_105610 | JGI IMG/M metagenome (GOLD analysis project Ga0154316, IMG submission 105610) | Elusimicrobia bacterium GWA2_66_18
CAACGGAGCAAGCCAAACTACTCAAGCTCGTCGGAGCGTCACGATTTCTGTAGTGGCTAAGAGCCCCGAAAGTCAGGATCGACTCCCGCCAAATCGTCTTCATGCGGCCCGCGAAACTCTCCAACCGGTCCACGACCGCGGATCTCAGGGCGCCCATCTCCCGCATCATGCGGCCTTCCGACGCGCGCAGATCGCTCTGCAGGCGTTCGATCTGAAGGGCCAGCCCGCGCCGCACCCCGCCGATCTCCGTCCTGACTGCCTTGAATTCGGATTTCATCTCCTCGCGAAGATCCGACAGTTCGGTCTTCGTAGCCATCTCCGCCCTGACGGCCTTGAACTCGGATTCCATCTCGCCGCGCAGACCCGCGAATTCGCCGCGCAAACCCGTGAACTCGCTGCGCAGACCCGTGAACTCCTCTCGCAAACCCGCGGCGTCGGCTTTCATCGCCTCGCCGAAAGTCTCCAGATCCGCCTTCGTCGCCGGCCTTTCGCTCATCATATCGCTTCCCGCCAGGATCCAGCGTCAGCGCGCTTCCAACGTCGTGATCCGCCGCTCGTGGTCCTTCATCCCGACCTGGACGTCCGTCAACGCCTGCCCGTGGAGGACCGCGGCGCGTTCGGAGTTCTGCGCTTTCCCGGTGAAAGCGTCGATGGCCTGCAAGACCCGGGAAGTCCCTTCGCGCATCTCGGTTCTGAGGCTGCCTTCCAGGTAGTCGATGCGCTTATTGGTGTCGAGGATCGCCAGCGCCAGCTCGCGGCGCGCTTCGGAGAGTTCGGTCTTGGTAGACATCTCCGCCCTGACGGACTTGAACTCGGATTTCATCTCCTCGCGAAGATTCGACAGCTCGGTCTTCGTGACCTTCGTTTCCAACTCCTCGCGCAGACCCGTGAACTCCGCTCGCAAACCCGCAACATCGGCTTTCATCGCCTCGCCCAGAGCCGCCAGATCGACTTTCGTGGCCTTCGTTTCCAACTCCTTGCGCAGACCCGCGGCGTCGACTTTCATCGCCTCGCCGAGAGTCTCCAGATCCGCCTTCGTCGCCGGCCTTTCGCTCATCATATCGCTTCCCGCCCCCGGGGGCCCTCAAGACCGGCCGGCCCCATCAGGATACGGACGACCCCCTCGATAAGTTCCCGTCCTCGGGAAATCATACCCACTCTCGCGGCCGCAGGCCAGGGTCCAAAGTCCCAGGGCCGCCGCCCACGCCCCCGGAGCTTGAAATCCTATTTGCCTGCGACCGTCGCCGCGGCGGCGGACTGCCCTTTCACGCGCGCCTGGACTGCCGCCAGTGTTTCGGCTTGCGTCTTGCGCATCGTCGCCACGGGCTCAGTCACCTCTGCAACAGATTTCTCAGCCTTTTTGAACGCTTCATCCATCGCGATATCCGGGGGATCTGTCTTACAGTCTTTACCAGCACTTATCGCCGAGCACGCAGTTTGGAGTAACCCCTTGGCTTTATCAACGACCGTAACGACGGTAGCGGCATCGTCCGCACCAGCGCCTTGAGCCGTTGCGACAGGCTCCACAGGCTCCACGGTCGGAGGGGTGATCTTCTTGCCCTCCGGTTGCTTCGCATTGACCTTGCCGATGGCGGTCTGTAGGTCGGTGAGTTGGTCGTTGACGTCATTGACCCCACTGACACCATCGACGTTTCCGCGCGCACTCTTGACGATGTTGCCGATTTCCTTGTGCACGCTGCCTTCCTTTAACAGTGTGTCGGCGAGATTGCTGATGGCGATCTTCGCCTTATTGGCGTCAGCTTGGATCTGATCATACTGGCTCCCGAGATTCAAAGCCAGAGGGACATCCGCTCCTTCCGCCTCTGTCTTGGCGGCCTCGATCAGCTGCTGAGCGTTGCTGTAAAAGGTTTCCGCTTTCTGGATTGACGGTTTGGATAAATTGATCACTTTAACAGCCTCGTCGCTCTTAAGATTCCAAACCCTGCCATCGTTGAGGCCGTTAAGGCCGTTGTCAAGGCTACTCAAGGTATTGCTTAGTTCTGCGGAGACATCGCCCGCTGGCTTCACATCACAGGCGCCCTGCCCCGTAAGCTTAGCCCGCGCGCTCGCTATTTTTTTTAGTTCCGGCTTCACTTTAGCAATAAATGCATCCTGCCCCGAGCTCCGAGCGGCCACGGTTTGGGAATCCTTTTCAGCCGTCTTCTGGCTCAGTTGATCGACGAGGGCGCAGACTCCAGCGATGCCTTGCAGCTCCGGGGTGTCGCCCTTGACAAAGTCCAAGCCAACCACGGACCCGGACTCAGGCTCCTTGATCTTCTTGTCGTCAGGCAACGACGTCTCTCTATGACAACCACTTGCAATTTGCTCCTTAGACTCCTTGCCCACGCATATGTAGAGGACAATAGAATTGCCTGATCCACCCTTCGCGTACGTGACACCGGGTTCGCCGCATGTGCCAACTGCACTCGCGATTATATTAGTCCTTCCACTGGAGCACACATATTGTTCTTTAGGATTACTTTTCTCAAGGAAACCCTTAAGCAGGTCGGTCGTGGTGCCTGCAACGAACTTCGTCATCTCGCCGGCGAAGGTCTTCAGGGACTCGTTGCGCAGGTCGGCGCCGATGAGGCCCCAGTCGTTCTTCTCCTTCTTCTTGTATTCCAGCTCGAGGTCCTTCTCCATGCGCGACTTCTTCTCTAGGAAGGCGAGGGACTCGCCGACGCTCTTGGAGCCCTTGTCCTGGCTGCCGCCGAAGCCCTTGTCCTCCTTGCCGGCGCTGGGGCCGCCGGCGGAGCCGCCCGCGCCGCCCGCGGGAATCGCCGTCTGGGCGGCGGCGTTGAGGTCGGCGGCCGCCGAGCCGGAGCGGTTGAAGCCCTCGCCCTGCTTGCTTGCCGCCGCCTTGAGGGCGTCGATGCCGGAACCGCCCTGAGTCTGGCCGCGCGCCACGCCGCCGTAGCCCTTGGTCGGACGCGCGTTGCCAGTCGAGTCCGCCATCGAGGCCTTGTTGGGCACGTTCGCCGCGGAGATGCCCCCCAGGCCGGCCGAGGCGCTCGATCCGCCCCCGGCCACGCCCAGGCCGCGCAGGCCCGAGCCTCCCAGGGCGACCTTGGGCATGGGCATGGGCGCCTTCTTGGCCGCGGCGCCGAGGCCGCGGGCCGACGCCGCCAGGGCGTCCTTTAAGTCGGCATCCGAACGCGACGACGTCGGCGAACCGGGGGGAGTCCCCGCCAGCGCCGAGTTCGTCGGGGGCTGCTGGGCCGCGCTCGGCCCCATGATGAGGGAACTGGGGTCGCGCACGTTGAGCGGGGTGATGATGTCGGCGCCGCCGCCCGCGGGCCCTCCGGGGGCCAGGCCGTCGGTGCGCTCGTACGGGCTGCCGCCGCCGCCGAGGCTGCCGGAGCCGCTCGATCCGGGGCCGCTCCAACCCGGCTTGAGCGTGCCGTCGCCGCCCTCGGGCGTCATCATGAAATGCTCGGCCAAGGGCGCCATGAACAGCACGCCGAGGCCCGCCAGAATGAAGGCGAGGTCCTTCTTCTTGAACTGCTTGAGCCTCTCGGCGAGGGTCAAGCCCGCGCCGAGGCCGCGCACCTTCACCTGGGGCTTCTTGGAGTCCTTGAGCGTCGGGATCTTGGGGGTTGCGTCCATGGTCATTCTCCTTCGGATGAGGATCGGATCATTGAGCGTTGAGCACCTGCTGAATGTCGTCTATGTTCTCGACCGTGCACGATTCCGCGGTATAGCAGCCGTCGTTGGAAGAAGTGCACATCTTGACGTAGCTGCATTGCGCGTCCGCGAAGGACTTGCAGTCGCCCTCCACCGCGCCGGCGAGCGGCTTGCACCGGATGTAATCGAGGGACCATGCGCTCTTGGTCTTCCAGCCGTTCGTGTCGCAGCCCGCATTGCGATACTGGTTGATGGCGCTTTGCGTCGTCTGCTTGGATGAGTCCACTTGGGCGCTCTGGCTGGCACAGCTCGCGCTGTCGTCGGCCTGATCCTGGGTCACCATGCGGGTCTCGGCCTGGAAGTCGTCCTTGACGGCATTGTCGTTGTAGTCGACGATCTTCTTGCTCTCCGTCGTCTCGAACTGAGAGCACTCGTTCGAGCAGTTCTGGTTCTTCGTCAGAGGGCACTCGCGCGTATGCTTGCAACGCACGCCCATATACTCGCTGCATTTGGCCTTGAGATCATCGCCCAGGGCCTTGCATTTCTTGGCCTTGCTCTTGCTGCAGCCGCCGCTGCCGCAGTCCATGTCTTCGAATTGTTTGGAGATGGCCTCCATCTCCGCGTTGAGCTTGTTTTCCTTAGGCCCGTACTGATCGTCAAGCTCTTTGCACGTCTCGGCGTCCTTCGTCATCTGCTCGGCATCCTTCTGGGCGTCCTCCGCGATGGCATCGGCGCCTATCGGGATGTCGAGGGACCCTTCCTGTAACTGCGCGATCGCCAGAATGTCCATTCCCTTCCCGGAGACGGCGTTGCCGTCGTAGATGGCGCCGGTGTTGGTGGTGGCGAACTCGCCGGGGCAGTCGTCGTTGCAGTTCGGGGACGTGGCGATGGCGGCGCGGCCGCGGCCCTCGGCCAACTGGGCGAACGCGCGTTTGCTGCCCATGGAACGCGCGGCGACCGCGCCGCTCTTAGCCCGCGCCTCCATGGCCGAGGAGCGAGCGGAGGAGAGCGTTCCCTTCGCGCCGCTCTGGATGGCGGTCTTGGGCGCCGTGACTTTCCCCGTCGCGTCCAGGCCGCCGCTCGCGCGGTCGCCGGGACGCGAGCCCGCTCCGATGAAGCCCGAACCGCCCAGGAGGCCCCGCAGGAAGCCTCCGGCGAAAGCGCTCTTGATGAAGCCCTCGTGCTCCCCCGCCAACTCGGCCTCGGAAAGCGCGACGCCCTCTTGATCGGGGTTGGACTTCACGTCCTCGACATTGAGCACGCCCGCGATCGAATGCGCGCCGCCGCTCATGGCTTCCAGGTCCTTGCGGCTGCCCTTGACCATGTCAAGGGAGTCGGCCGCCGTCCCGCCTGCGCCCACCCGGCTAAAGAAGGCCCCCCAGCCGACGGCGCGCGCGGAACCCGCCTCCTTGGCCGTACGGAAAGCCGCCATCAGTTCGTGAAACGACCGCCGTCCGCCCAAACCCAGGCCCCAGCGCGAGGCGTCCACTCCCGCCTTCTGGGCGATCCAGGCCACGCCCGCCGCCAGGCGCGCGCCGCCGGGCATGTCGATGAGGATATAGGACGGGCTCACGAAGAGGGTCGACGACAGGAGCACGAAGAGCAGCGATAAAGACGCGGCCTTGCGCTGGCGCAGGAACAACAGCAGCGCCGCTAAAAGACCCTTCTTCTTGTTGCGCTCGAGGAATGTGGAAGGCATATCGCTCTTCGCCCGGCTTTTACTGGCCCTCCAGGATCGGAGTGTCGTCGGCGATATGCTTCTGGGTCTCCAGGGCGCTCTGAGTGTAGGAATCGAAATCGTCGGAATTCGTCACGCTCTCCGGGGCCGCGCAGTCCTTCGTGGCCGTGCCTTCGAGGGCCTGGTCCGTGCAGTAGTTGACCACGTCGCCCTGGACGGTCCCCACTTGGGCGGCCACGACCTGGCCCATGGCTTTGGCCATCGCCGCCATCTGCTTGGCTATGTCCACCATCATGTAGCCCATGCCGACAAGCATGACGCCGATGGCGATGAGGGCGATGCCCACCGCGGTCATCGGCCAGAAGAGCAGGCCGACGCCCACGGCGATGAGAGCCGCGCCCGCCATCATCATCATCTGGCCCTGCTGCTTCATCTTCCGCGCGTTGTCGGCCATCTTGGAAATCGCGTCCATCGCGCTCTGCAGGTCGGAGTCGTACGCATAGGTTTCCGGCGTTTCCGGCGTTTCCGGCATCGACACGTCGGGCGCGCCGCTGGTCCCGCCGTCCGTGGAGACGGTCTGGCCGTCGGCGGCGGCGGTCAGCGCGCCGCCGTCGGTCTTGGACTGGTCGAAGGCGCCCTGAGCGTTGGATGCCGCGGACTCGCCGCTGCCGGCCTGGGCGCCCAGCAGGGACATGCCCTTGGCCATCTTCAACTGGCCGATCGACCGGCTCGTGCGCGCCTTGGAGACGTTGCGCACGCTCGCCCTGGACTTGACCGGCTTGGCCTTAATGCCGGAGAGCTTCCCCTTCTGGGCGGCGATCTTGGGCATGCTGGCGCCGAATTTCGGCGCGAGGGAAGCGCCGGCGAATATGTTCTTGCCGCCGAACTGCCCGCCGAGAGTGTTGGAGAGCTTGGCCCCGCTCAAGTTGTGCTCGAGCCGGCCCCGCGCCTCAAGAGCCGCCTTGGCGCCCTGAAGAGCGTCGATCTCGACGGGAGCCTGCGCCTCGGCCTCGGGCGCCGGCTTGTCCTGCGGCTTGGCCGGGACGGCCGCGGGGAGAGGGTCGAAGCGGATCTCGCCTTTGCCGGCCACGCCCAGGCGGTCGCCGCCGCCCGAATGAACCTTCATGGAGGAAGAGATGGCCCCCATATCCGGCGAGCCGAGGCCGGGTACGCCGGTCTTGAGCATGGCGTAGCCGAACAGGGCGCCGCCGAGCGCGGCGAGGACGGCCGCCAAGACGGCCAGCTTGCCCAGCGCGCCGAGGCCGGCCAGGAACTGGGCGATCCGGGCGGCGATGCCGGCTGGAGCCGCCTGTTCCCCCAGGCCGGCCGCCGCGCGGGCGACCCCGCCCGTAGCTCCCCGCCAGGAGCCCGCCGCGCCCCGCGGCCCGCTCCAGGCCGCGCCGCCGCGCTTGCGCTCCTTGTCCTTCTTCTTGAGGTCCGGGATGTCCGCCGCCGGAGCCCCCAGGTTGGCTTGAAGGATGTTCTCGTTCTCGTTGGCCATAGGTCAATCCAACTGCGACGCCTTGGAATTGGCCGCCGCCAACGCCGCGCCCGCGCTGGCGATCATTCCGCCCGCCGAGATCGCTATCAGCATCGGAATGCTTACCCCCGGGTTTATAGCGCCGTATATCGCGGCGGCCGCGCCGACGGCGGCGCTGATTCCGCCGATCATGATATCGCCTGAAGTCGCGATGATCGCGGCTCCCAGGGCGGCGATCAAACCGCCTACGGCTATAATCGCGATCTGGACGATTGGCGTCAACACAACCGTCCCCTCCCCCCCCCTCAAGATCATTATGAGAGCAAACAGAACCGCCAACACCACCAAAAGGGCCGTCACGGCGTCGATCATCCATTGATAGGTCGCCGCGTTCGTCGTGCTGCCGGTATCGGTGCTCTGGCAGTCGCCGTTGGAGTCGGCGTACTGGTCGCTGCCGCAGGCCGTGGTGCCGCCGCTCGACCCGCTGTCGCTGCTTTGGCTCGACGTGTCGGAGGCGCCCTGCGAGACGCCCTGGCCCACGCCGGGACCGGAGATCACGTTGCCGCCCGCGCCGGCGTTGTTGTCGAAGGGCGCGGCGGCGAGGTCCGCCTGGCTTTCCGCCTTGCCCGCGCTGGCGGCCTGCCGGGAGAGGCTGAAGGCGTTGGCGAGCTGCCGCTTGGCGAAACCCTTCGATTTGCTCTTGCCGGCGGTCGCGCGGGCGGCCTGGGAGTAGGTCGGCTTGGAGCCGCTGCGATATGACGACAGCGCTCCGCCCTGTGCTTTGTTGGGCCCGCTTGCGTCGGCGAAGGAGCGGTTGATCCCTCCGGAGAGGCCCGCGCCGCCGACGAGAACGGGACTGCTCGCGAATGAGGAACTCAGCTTGCCGAAGGCCCTGGGCATGCCGGCTCCCGCCGAGGCGCGCGGATCCGCGGCGGCGGCCGCCGCGGCGGAAGGAGGCTTGTCGGCCTCTTCCTCGGCCTTCTTGCGGGCCGCTTCCTCCGCCGCGCGCGCCGCCTCCGCCTCCGCCGCCTTCTTGGCGCGCTCCTCGGCGGTCAAGCCGTCCATGCTGCCCGAGATATAGCCGAGGGAGTTCGGGATCGATTTGTCGTTTTTGATGACGCCGGACAAGTCGTCGTACTTCTGGTCGCCGCGGCCGGCAAACAACTTCTTGTCGGCCTTCGCGCCGGGCTTGGCGCCCCTCATCATCGAACCGATCTGCCAGGCGCCGGCGCTGAGGCCGCCGACCAAGGCGAGGGTGAGCAGGGTCTTGGCCAGCGAAGCGCCCGCGCCGACGGCGCCCGTGCCGGCGCCCGCGCCGCCGAAGGCGCCCCGTAAAGCGGAGGGGCCGGCGGCGCGGGCGCCGAACCAAGCGGCGCCGCGCTTGCGGTCGCGGTCCTTGCCGACCTTCGCCAGCTTGAAGGTGGGGACTTCGCTCGCCTCGAAATGACTGGTCGCCATGATTTTGCTCCGCTTGCCGCCTAGGCCCAGTGTAGCCCCGGACCCCCTTCTTGTCAAGAAAAAGAAGGGTAATTACCTGTTTTTTACTTTCTGCTTGGGACCTCTAGGCCGGAGATTTCTCCAGAGCCCGCTGAGACGGCAAGCCGTTCAAGCTGAAGAACATCCCTTCCGGCGCCTTGCCGTCCTCGAACTCCGTGGACGGATAGGACTTGGGCGGCATCATCATTGTTGCGGCCAGGCCGACCAGAGCCAGACCTCCCCCGATCATGATGTATGGGCTGACCCCGCCCATCATCCCCGTCCCTCCCTTGAACGCTGTAGTGGAGCCTGGGGTTGTTGTTGAGGGTGTGCCTGAAGTTGAGGCCATGCCCGCCACCATGCCGGCAAGGACGAGGCCCGCGCCGGCGGCCGCGAGCACCCCGCCTTGCAGGGTCTGACCGTAGGATCCGCCGGCGATCTCGGCGCCCAGGCCGATGACGACCGCACCCATGGCCGCGACAACGAAGCCTATGATCTTGGAGATCATGGGATTGACTTTGGCGATCAGGCTCGCCGCGACAAGAAGGAGAGCCGCGACGCCTATGATGATCTGCGCCGTCAGGATCTCGTTCTCATAGGGAGTGACGTCCTTGGTCTCGGGTTCGGGAGGGGCCTCAGACTCATTGGTATCCTTGCTCGTTGTCGCGGCCATGCTCTTTTGCTGGGAGGCGCCTATGCCCGTGCCATCCGTGCCGATGGCGTTGGAGTCGCCGATGGCGCCGCCCGTGTTGGCCGCGGAACCGTCGTAGGTCTTGCCGCCGGCCGCGCTGGACGCAGCGCCGCGGTTTTCTCCCTTGACTGCCATGGCCTGGCGTATGGCCCCGCTGCTTCGGCCCGCGCGCGCGGCGACGCTGCGCCCGCCCGTGACGGCCGAGCCCCGGCCCCCGGCCATGGCCCCCGGCTGGCCGCCCTTGGCGGCCGAGACGAGCGCCGAGGCGTCGAGGGCGCCCTTGGGCGCGGCGCTCCCGCTGACCGCGACGGCGCCGGCGCCGAAATTCTTGCTCAGTTCGCCGAATTTCTTGCCCAAGTTGGGCAGGGGCTTTGAGGCCGAGGCGTCGGCGTGGGCGGAACCGGCGCCCGAAGCCGCGGCGTCGGCCGAGGCGGCGGCGCCGGCCGAGGCCGCATCCGCCGGATTCTGCGCGCCCGCCGGCGCGTTTTCCTTAAAGGCGCCGGAATTGGCCTTTGCGAAGAAATCGAGGGAGGCGGAGTTGCCGTCCTTGCCGTCGGCGGCCTTGGAGTCCGAGGCCGCTTCCTTGGGCTTGGGCTGGAATATGGACAGGTTGCCGCCGGCTTGGTCGGAATCGCCGGGGCCGAAGAGCTTGTAGCCGACCATGCCGATGCCGCCGGCCAAAGTGGTGCCCGCCAGGACCAGGGCGAGCAGGCCGGCCTTGGTGGCGAGCAGGCCGCCGCCGTCCGTCGTGAAGGCGCCGAGGCCCGCGCCGGAGCGGCCGCCCGCGAACAAGCCGGAGAGGATGCCGGCCCTCTTCCTCTCCTGCGGCTCTTTGTTGACTTCGGGACGGATGTCGGGAATCGGGGGTTTCTGGTCCATGAACTCCTCCTACAAACCGCTGAGGCTCCGGCTTAAATTCTGTTGCTTCTTCTGCTGTTGTTCCTCTTGTTGTCTGGCCTGCTGTTGCTGCTGCATCTGCATCATCATGCCGGCGGCTATCTGGCCGACCGCGCCGGGAAGAACGCCCGCCAGGACCACGCCCATGATCATGGTTCCCATCTGCTGGGCCATGGCGCTGGAATCGTCGCCGCCGGCCGCGGCCTCGCTGGTGGGCGGCGCCTTGATCTCTTTGCTGGAAAGCTCGGGAACGCCGGTCTTGAGGTTGGCGGGGGCCTCGTCGAGACCGGCGTAGAGACCGACGCCCGCCTTGCCGTCGGCCCCCGCGCCGATGCCGTCGCGGGCCTTGGCGCCGTCAAAAACCCGGCTCAGAGCGCCGACCGAGGCGTCGCCGCCGCGCAGGGAGGCGGCCTGCGTCGCCCCCGAGGCGGCCTTGCGCAGGGCGGCGGCGGCGCCTGAGGCGCCCTCGACGCGACCATCGTCGCGCAAGCCCCGGGTGGAGCTCAAGGCGATCTGGGAGGAGCGCGTGCCGAAGGCGCTCGCAGCGCCCGACGCCGAGGCGCCGAAGCCCCCGGAGGAGTCGCCCAGGCCGGAGAGGACGCCGCCGGCGAGCTTCGGAGAGGTGAAGCCGCGCCGGGCCTTCTCGCCGCCCCAGCCGCCGGCGTCCTTCTTGTCGCCCACGCTCTTGAGGGCCTGGGCCAGGCTCGTTTCAGCCCCCGGAGCGCCGGCAGGCGCGGACGCGGGGGCTTGCGATTCCGGCGCGGCCGAGTAGAGCATGGAGGAAGTCGAGTCCTCGGCGCTCTTTTTCCTATATGAGCCGCCCATCGAGAGGTCAAGGGGCGAACCGGGCGCTCCGGCAGGGCCGATGGCGGCGTCCAGGTTCTGCTCGGCGCCGGCGTCCGCGGCGGTATGGCTCGTGTCGACGCGCCCGGAGCCGACTGAGGTCCCCATCAGGGGCAGGCAAAGCCACATCCCCGTCAGGCCGAAGAGCGCCAGGATGGCCCACCAGAACTTCTTATAAGGATCGTCGGCGGCAACCACGCGAACGGACCGCGGCGAAACGGGGGTTAATTGGACGATCATAGGCCTCGCCCGAAGTGTAGCCCCCCCGCGGGGATTTATCAAGTGAAGGCCTTTCTTTTACCGTGTTTTTACCCGGCAGACCCGAGCGCGGCCGCGGCCGGCGAGGTGGTGAGGTCAGGAAACCGGCGGACGGCCGGCGTTGGAAAGGCTGGCCGGGATGGGCAGCGGGTCGGGAGAGGTCAGGGAACTGGCCAGGGGCCCCGTGGCCAGCGAGCGCGCCGGCTTGCCGTATTCGGCGAAGATCGTCTCGATCTCGTCGTAGTCCAGCTCCTCGCGCTTGAGCAGCTCCGCGGCGAAGCGATCCAGGATGATCTCCTCGGCCTTGAGGATCTGCTCGACCTCCCGGATGGCGCGGTGCAGGAGCTTCTGGGTCTCGTCGTTGAGCTTCTTTTTGAGGTCGTCGGAGAGTTGGTGCTCGGGGATCCGGGTGAAGTCGCCGACCAAGCCGCTCTCGCCCATGCCCAGCTTCCAGACCATCTCGTGGGCCTGGGTCATCGCGGCGGAGAAGTCGGAGCTCACGCCCTGGGTGCTGGTCTTGAACTTCAAGCGCTCCGCGGCGTAGCCGCCGAGGCAGGACTTAATGCTCGCGAAGATCGAGTCGACGTCGTAAGAGTGGATCTCCTCGCGGGGCGTGTAGTGGACCACGCCCAGCACGTCGCCGCGCTCGATGATGGAGGCCTTGAAGACGTCGTGCAGGGGATGGCAGAGGTAGGTGACGATCAGGTGGCCCGCCTCGTGATAGGCGGTCATCTGGCGCTCCTTGGCGGTCATGCTGAGGCGGTGCGCCACGCCCAGCTCGATGCGCTCGATGGCCGCGGAGACGTCCTTGTAGGCGACGACCTCGCGGCGGTCGCGCGCCGCGATGAGGGCGGCCTCCTTGAGGATGTTCTCGATCTGGGCCGGAGACTTCATGATGGCCTTGCGCGCCAGCCGCGCCATGTCCACCAGCGGGTCCACCTTCATCTTCTTGGCGTAGTACTCGAAGATCTGCTGGCGCTCCTGGAGGTTGGGCAGGCTGATGCGGATCTTGCGGTCGAAGCGTCCGGGCCGAGTCAGCGCGGGGTCCAGGACCTGCTCGGCCATGTTCATGGCCCCGATGACGACGACCTGCGCGTCGGTGTCGGTCACGCCGTCCATCTCCACGAGGAGCTGGTTGAGGGTGGAATTGCCCTCTTGGCCCCCGCCGAAGGCGTCGTAGACGACGCGCGTACGGCCCAGGACCTCGATCTCGTCGATGAAGATGATGCAGGCGCCGTAGGCCTTGGCGTACTGGCGGGCCTGGCTGAAGAGCTTGCGCACGCGCGCGGCGCCCACCCCGACGAAGATCTCGACGAACTCGGAGCCGGAGGTGGAGAGGAAGGGGACTTGCGCCTCGGTGGCGATGGCCTTGGCGAGCATCGTCTTGCCGCAGCCGGGAGGGCCCACCATGAGCAGGCCGTGGAGTATCTTGCCTCCCACGCGTTTGAGCATCGCGCGGTCCTTCAGGAGCTGGACGACCTCCCAGGCCTCGCGCTTGGCCTCCTCGTTGCCCACCACGTCGCAAAAGCGGACCTGGACCATCGCCATGTTGATCTTCGACTTCCTGAAGGTGGCGAATCCTCCGCCGTACTGGAGGAGGTAGAGGAAGCTGACGAAGACGAGCGTCTGGAGGATGCCCCACGGCAGGGACGCGACGTTGATGCCGATGATATAGCGCCGCACGCTCTCCTCCATCCCCGACATGTACCAGATGGGGATGACGATGGAAATGATGATGCCGATGACGATGACGATCGGCACCCACCAGCGCTGCCAGAAGAGCCGTATCTTGGCCCAGAACATGCCTCAGTATATCAGTTCTGCAGGCCGGGCAGGATGAAGGCGATGGGCCGATCTCGGTTGGGGACGTACTTGGTGGACTCGAAGACGAAACCCGTCGTCTTGTAGAACGGCATGTCCAGCGGACGGGTGCAGGCGGTGACGGTCACGACGTTCCAGACCTGGGTGCGCTGGACGCTGACGCCGGGCTGCTTGCCGTTCTTGCAGGAGGAGGTCAAGTCCAGGAAGTTCCCGGTGCTGTAGGAGCTTTTTTGGCCGCTCCCCCAATCCAGGGTGCCGGAAAGCGATCCATACCCCAGATAATCCTTCACCTTTTTCTCGATGTCGAGGCGAAGGGTGTCTTTATCCCAGCTCTCGAATTTCGCGTTGCGGTGGCTCTCGAGCTGCCAGCGCCGCGCCGCGTAGAAGGAAGCGATCTCGATCTTCTGGACCAGGATGAGGAGGGCGAAAACCTTGACGAAGGCGAACAGGAAGAACATGAAGAGCGGGAAGAGCAGGACCGTCTCCGTCATCGCCTGCCCCTTTCGACTCATGGGAACTGCCTCACCTGGAACTTGGGAGTCGGATCGGGCCAGACGGCGGGCTTCGTCGTGAGGTCGCCCCTCAGGGAGATGGTCGTGTGCAGTTCGGGACGCCCCGCCGTGAAGGCCTCCGACATGGCGGTGAAGTTCACGTTCCAGTAGTTCTTCGAGGGCACGGCCCAGGTCATGGAGAGAGGAATTCCGGGATAACCGCTGCCGCCGTCTTCCTGCAGCGTCTTGATGGCGTTGGCGTCCACCCACATGATCTGGAAGAGGCCCGAAGAGCATCCCGCCGAGGTCTGGAGCGTGACGGCAGGGTCCGTGCATTCCGGACGGTAGGGCTGGATGCCGGTGCCGCCCAGGTGCCTGTTGCCGCAATAGGTGAGCTGCTGCTGGCAGATGGGCTTGACGACCGCGCTCGAATCGAAAGCGGGGACCTTGCTGCGAAAGCTGTTGACGAGAGCGTCGGCGTCGGCCATGGAGTCGCCGGTGTTGAGCCAGTATGACTTCTTCATGAAGCTATGGTCGGCGGACAGCCGCTTGAGCACCGAGTACTGGGCGTCCTCGACCGAGCCGAGCAGGGAATAGATTTGGAAGTAGAGCTTGTAGATCTCGACGGCGAGATCGAGCGGATGCCAGTACTTAAAAGCGTTGTCGAGGGTAAAGAGCTTCAGCGGCTCCGGGAGCGTGGGCGGGCCGTCGTTCTTGCCGGCGCCGGCCCCGCCGTAGCGTATCTGCCACTGGCTGGTCGGCAGCGTGGTCTCGGCCGTGTGGCTGCCCGAGGGATACGCGCCGCCCTCATGCGGGAAAACCCCGTTCGCGTAAAGGATGGAGGCGTAGGTGACCTTCTCGCAGTTCTCGACCTTGCCTTCGCACTCGGCCATGAAGTCGCCGTAGCCCTCGTCGAAGATGCGCATAGGGAAGGCGCCGTTGACGTAGGCCGTGCGGTTGAGGAAGTCGGAGTAATTCGTCATCTCGACGAAGGCGGCCGCGTCCATCGCGAACTGGTGGCGGATCTTCTCGCGGGAGAGTTTCGCCGTCTCGTAGATGAGATAGACGAAGAGCATGAGCGTGGGGAAGATCAGCATCGCGGGGATGACGATCTGGCCCGCGCGCGAGCGCAGAAGCCTCATGAGGGCATTATGCCCCCCCGCCGGCTGAAATTCAAGGCCGGAAAGATTAAATCGCGCCGAGGAAGTCGCCGCTGGCTTGGCTGAAGACGTGCTGGGAGGTCTCGATGTCGAAGCTGGCCATGACCAAACTGCTCGGAACTCCTTTCACGAGCCGGTGGGCGCGGAGCTGGTAGGTGGTGGAGAATATCTCGCCGCGCACGTGCTCGACCTCGACCCACAGGCCGCGCTCGCCCCAGGGCTTCAAGGTCTCGGCGACGGCTTGCGCGTAGCGCGCGTAGTCCTCGTCGCTCATGCGCACCGTGACGCCCATGTTGTAGAGGAGCAGCCCCGCGTCCGGGTCGTCGGCGGGGATGTTCTTGGCCACGAAGGCGGGGGCCTTCTCGGGCGCGCAGGCGACGCACTGGAGGAAGTTGGCCTCGTCCTGGGAGCGCTTCAAGACGACGTCGACGGCGTCGTCGAGCTCGCGGATGGCGGGCAGGCTGTCGGGCCAAATGCCGGCCGTCAGCCAGCGGCGCGAGGCGATGTCGGTCAGGTCCAGGGGCTGGGGGTCCAGGCCCACGCGCGCCGCGATCAGGCTCGAGTCGAAGCCCTTCGGCTTGAGCGCCGCGTCGGCCGCCAAGTTGAGCCCCGCGCCCGCGTTGACCTCGACGAGATAGTAGGGCAGGCCGCGCCGCTGAAAGAAAAGCATGGCCGGGCTGATCCAGAGGATGGAGCGTGCCGCGACATAAGTGCGCCGGTGCCGGTCGCGGAGGTTCTCCAGGAAGGAATCCGGCGGCGCGGCCAAAAACCGGGACAGCGCGGGGCCGGGGTCGGCCTCTGCCGTCCCGCCGCATGACGGGAAATACGCCGCGAGCGGGCAGTCGGCGTCGTTGAGGGCCTCGAAGTGGAGGGCGGTGAGATAGAGGCTCCAGGCCTCGTTCCAGGCCACGAAGCGCCTTTTCTGCCAGGCCTTGGCGAGGAGCTTCCACCAGGGCGGCTCCGCGCGCTTGAGGGCGTCGGCGGTCCAACGCAGGACCCCCGAGGTGACGGCAAGACCCGCGGCCTGGGAGGCCCCGCGTTCGAGCTGTGCGGCGAACTCCTCTCGTGTCACGTATGCCGGGCCCGTCGCAAGCCTCAGTTCGGCTCTTCCGGGGAGATCAGACCCATCTCTATGCCCTTGACGACGGCCTCGGTCCGGTTGCTGACCTCGAGCTTCTGGAAGATCGCGTTGAGGTGATTCTTGATGGTCTTGACCGAGCACGCCATCTTGGCCGCGATCTCCTTGTTCGCCATCCCCGAGCCGAGAAAAACGAGCACGCGGATCTCCGTCTTCGTGAGGGCGACGGGAGATCTTCCGTCCCCGCTGGACATCTGGCGCAGGCCCTGGAGGAGCTTGCCCATGACCTGCTGGGGGATCATCACGCCGTCGTTGGCGAAGGCCTTGAGGGCGTTGACGAGCTCGGCGGCGGGCAGCATCTTCGAGAGGTAGCCGTTGGCTCCGGCCTGGATGGACTCCATGACGTGAGCCTCATCCTCGTAAGACGACAGGATGAGGACGTTCGTGTTCGGACACTCCTTGCGGATCTGGCGGGTCGCCGAGACGCCGTCGAGATGAGGGAGCTTGATGTCCATGAGGATGACGTCGGGCTTGAGCTTCTTGGCCAGGCGGACGACCTCAATGCCGTCGGCGGCCTCTCCGATCACCTCGATAAGCTTCTCGTTGTCCAACAGATCCTTGATGCCCTCACGGAAGAGCGTCTGGTCGTCGGCGATGAGGACCCTCACTTTCTTCTTGGGCGCAGCCTTGGTCGCAGCCATGCGATTTCTCCTCCTCGATTCTGCCGAGTCTAGCAAAAAGACTCGTTATTAATAGCGGCGTTTCCGGTTCTTGTCAAGAGGCCGCCGGGATGGTGAAGAAGAAGGTCGCGCCCTTGCCTTTGCCCGGGCTCTCCACCCAGATGCGGCCCTGGTGGCTGTTGACGATTTCGCTCGAGATGGACAGTCCGAGCCCGAGACGGCCCCCGCCGGAGCCCTGATAGAAGCTCTCGAAGATCTTGCCGACCTCGCCCTCGGCGATGCCCTCGCCGCTGTCGGACACGGCGAAGCGCACGCTCGCGCCGTCCTTGACGATCCGGACGCGGATCGTGCCGCCCTTCGCAGTGTGGCGGATGGCGTTCTCGAGCAGGTTGTTGAGCACCTGCGCGAGGCGCTTCTTGTCCGCGCTGATGGTCGGCAACCCCGGCTCGATCTCGGTCTTAAGCGTCAGGCCGCGGGCCTGCGCGCGCGCCTGCGGCCCCACGACGACCTCCTCGGCCATCCCGCCGGGTTCAAAAAGATTGGTCTCGAGCCGGAACTTCCCCTGCTCGATGGAGGCCCAGTCCACCAGGTCCTCGATGAGGCGTGAGATCTGCCCGATGCCGTTGGCGATGTACTGCATGCGCTTCTTCTGGTCCTCGTCGGGCTTGATCGTCTGGGCCAGCATCTCGAAGCTGACCTGCAGGGTCATCAGGGAGTTCGAGAGGTCGTGCGAGGACATGGACATGAACTTAGACTTCATGGCCGACAGGCGAGAGAGCTGGGCGTTGGCGCGCTGAAGGTCCGCGAAGAGGCGCTCGTTCTCCTGTTTGAGGCGCATCTTCTCGAGCGACTTGTCGATGGCGCGCATGAGCTGGTCGAAATTGACCGGCTTGGTCAGGAAGTCGTCGACCGACTCCTGGATGGCCTTGAGCGCGGTATCGAGGCAGGCGTGCGCGGTGATCATCAGGATCTGGCTCTTCGCGTTGAGCGCCCGGATCCGCTTGATCGCGTCGATGCCGGTGCCGTCGGTCAGATTGTAGTCCATCAGGATCACGTCGAAAGACTCCTCCTTGACCCGCGCGACGGCCTCGCCGGCGCTCCCGGCCTGGGCGGTCTCGTAGCCGTTGGCCTCCAGGTTGTCTCTGACGCCCTCCCTCATGTTCGCGTCGTCGTCGACGATCAGGATCTTGCCTTTCATATCGCCATCAGGCCGCCGTGGGCAGGAAGAGCTTGAAGGTCGTGCCCACGCCGACTCGGCTTTCGACGTCGACGCGCCCTTTATGGCGGTCGACGACCTTGCGCACGACGGCCAGCCCGAGTCCGGTGCCTCGCGCCTTGGTGGTGAAGAATGGAGCGAAGATCTTGTCGAGAACTTCCTGCGGGATGCCCAAGCCGGCGTCGACGACGTCGACGGCGACCCAGCCGGGTTCGGGCGCGTAGGTGCGGACCGTCAGCTTGCCTCCCTCCGGCGGGGGCATCACCTCGACGGCGTTGCCGATGAGGTTGCGCACGGCCTGCTGCATCTCGATGGTGTCGATGTCCACCGACGCGTCCGCCGCCGCGAAAACCTTGTCGAGCCGGATGTGCGGCGGCAGCGGGTAGACCGAGAGGAGTTCCTCGAGCCAGGCGTTGAGCTGGACGCGCTCCGGCTTGAGCTCGCGCTGGCGCGAATAGGTCAGGATCTCGTTGATGATGCCGTTGGCCTGCTGGATCTCGGATTCGATGATCTTGATGTGCTTGGCGATCTTGGGGTCCGGCTCGCCGGCGGCGCCGAGTTTGGTCTTGATGAAATAGATCGAGTTATTGATGACGGCCAGGGGATTGCGGATCTCGTGGCCGACGACCGAGGCCATCTGACCGATGGCGGCCAGGCGCTCCTTCTTGATGAGTTCATCCTGCGCGGCCTTGAGCTCCCGGGTGCGGGCGTCGACGCGCTTCTCCAAGAATTTAGTGAACTTCTCCAACTCCTGCTTGGCGTGGATCAGCTCTCCCGTCTTCTCCTTGAGCGATTCGCTCATGCCGAGGAAGGTCTGAGCGAGGTCCCCGATCTCGTCGTTGGTGGTGACGACCTCCGGGAGGTCCTCGAACTGGCCCTTGCCGAGGCGGTCGGCCGCCTCCTTGAGCATTCGGATGGGCCGGGTGATGTGGCCGGCGACCGCCAGGGAGAGCAGGACCGTGAGCAGGACGACGCCGATGAGGACCGTCGTGATCTGGGACTTCATCTCCTCGGCGGACTGATTGGCGGCCTCCACGGGCTGCTGCACATAGACGATCCAGCCCAGTTCCCGCGTCTCGGAGAAGGCGGCTAGGAGGCGGCGCCCGTCGGCGAGAGATATCTCGCCGCCGCCGCGCTCATTGGACTGGGTGGTGACGACCTTCAGGACGTCCTCGGGCAGGCGGGCGTCGGGCCTGTATATCTCCTTGGGATCCGAGTGCGCGATGAGGAATCCGTCCTGGGCCACGACGCAGGCCCGGCTCTTGCCGGTGGCCGGAAACTCCATCGCCAGCATCGTCGACAGGGGGTTGAGACTGACGCGCGCCGTCAGCGCGCCCACGACCCGGGCGGGCTGGGCGCGCGCATCGAGGATGGGCGTCGAGACGGTCACCGTCGGGTAGAGGCCCTGGAAGCGCTCCAGGCGGCCGATGTACTGGCCTTTGGGGCCGACCGCGGTCTGAAAGAGATCCTCGCGGCTGAAGTCCCTCATCTCGGGGTTCGGGCTGAGGTAGTTGCCCACCCGCAGGACCTCCACGCCCCTGTCGTTGAGGACCGCGAGTTCGAGCACGGCCTGGTGGATCTGGAGGATGCGGTTGAGGTGCTGCCGCTGCCTGACGGCGCCCATCGAGACGAAATCCTCGAGGCCGGCGGTCTCCGTCAGGACGTTGCGGAAGGTCGTCACGTACTTGTGGACCGTGTCCGCGAATCCCACCGCCAGGGATTCCTGCATGGCCAGGGTCTCTTTGCGCAGGGACTGCTGGGAGATGCTCACCAGCTGGACGCCGACGAAACCCATCGGCGCCAGCGAGATGAGCAGGAACCAGAAGAGGATCTTATAGGCGAGCTTGCCGCGTCTCTTCGAGGCCATGGGCTAGAAATTCACCGCGGGACCCGACGGCGTCTCAGCCGTGGGACGCGTTGCGCGATAGGAGCTGCTTGATGCGGGCCGACAGCTCGGCCAAGTCGAACGGTTTGGTGATGTACTCGTCGGCGCCAAGCTCGAAGCCCTGCTTCTTCTCCTCGGAGGAGAGAAAGCGTCCGGTCATCATGATCAGGATCATGGTCTTGGAGCGCTTGCGCAGTTCCTGGCAAATCTGAAAGCCGGAGGAATCCGGCAGCTGGATGTCCATGATCACGACCTCGGGCTCGATTTTCTGCGCGGCGAAGATTCCCTCCTTGGCGGCGCCCGCCTGATGGCACTCGAAGCCGTCGAGCTCCAGGACCTCCGCCAGGCTCTCGCGCAGATGGGCGTCGTCGTCGATGATCAGCAGCTTCGGGAGCTTCGTCATTTCATCTCCTCAAGTCCCCGCCGGGCGGGATGAGTTTGTAGCCGACGCACGGGATCGTCGTGATGTGGCGCGCCGCGCCCCCGAGCTTCTCGCGCAGACGCCGCACGTGGACGTCCACTGTCCGCGGCGAACCGAAATAATTATAACCCCAGACGCGCTCGATGAGGTACGGACGAGAGAGGACTCGGTTGGCCGAACTCAGGAACACGTAGAGAAGGTCCAGTTCCTTGGAGGTCAGGGGTACGCGCTTGCCGCCGACATGGAGGGTGTAGCTCGTCAAGTTGAGCTCGATCTCCCCCATCTTGATGAGCTCCTCGGGGGCGCTCGACTGGGTGCGGCGCAGGACCGCCTTGATGCGGGCCAGGCACTCCGCCGTGTCCCAGTTGAGGGAGAGGCACTCGTCGGCGCCGGCCTGAAAGAAGGCCAGGCGCACGGAGGCGCGGTCCTTGGAGACCGTGGTCCCGGCCGCGGGCGCGGCGGGCGCCGGCCCCCCGCGCCCGAAGAGGGCGTAAGCGTGCTTCGACGGGGAGGGGGAGACCGCGGGCTGGTCGGCGTGCTCGACGATGGCGATGATCGGCATCTGCTTGGCGGGACCCTTCGTGCGCAGGGCCTTGACGAACTCGACGCCGTCCTCATCGACAAGCTTCTGGCCCACGAGGAGGAGGTCGCAACCGCGGTGAGCGAGCAAACCGTGAACTTCCTTGGCCTTCTGGGCCACGGTCACCGACATCCCCGCGCCCTGGAGGGCTTCGAGGATCACGGCCGCGCGGTTCGGCTCTCGGGAGGCGTAGACGACGTTGACGCGCATCCGGGCTTAGGCTCCGCCTGCGTCACCCTCGTCTTCGAGGTCGAGGCTGAGCCCCCCGAGGCCGATCGCCCCGGCGAAGAGATTGTAGAGGACCGCCACCAAGAGGACGACGCCGTCCATAAGGACCGTGTAGAACATCGTAAAGAGCAGCATGGACAGCAGCCTCAAGGGCGTCGTCATCGCCGCGTTCTGGGAGTTCGGGACGACGACGAAGGTCGTCAGCCCCCCGAGCAGGCCCAGCGTGGCGAGCACCGCCGAGACGGCGGGCTTCGTCGCCAGGAAAATGGCCAATCCCGCGATGACGGCTGCGATGATCGCGACGGGGAACATGGCGCGCTGAACGGCGACCATCGCGACCAACACGCCGACAATCGCCACCGCCGGCAGGACGGGGTTCTTCATCCAGTACGGGTCGATACGTTTGACTCGGTAGCTCATTGCTGTCTCCTGAACTAGGCGGCTTGAAGCTTGACAAGCTTAACAGAAGCGACGAGGAGACGCAAGCGATTCTCAGATGCGGGCGCCGACCCTCTTCGGCTCGAAGAGGATGAGCGTCCGCTTCGTCTCCCCGTCCTCGTCGAGGTGGACCGCCTTGACGTGGCAGAGCTCGGAGCGAAACATGGTGTCCGCCTCCTTGACTTGGTTGGGATTGTCGAGAGCGACGCTGACGAGACGCAGGACGTCCTGCTGCTGGCTGTCGATGACGTCAAGAAGATGGAACTTGCCGTCCGTGGTCACGACGCCCGTGACGGGGAAATTCGTGTAGAGGACGCTGTTGTCCTCGTCGACGACGATGGCGCGATGGTTCGTGGAAACGACCGCCTTCAGGATCGACTCCCACCAATGTTCTTCCGCCGCGCCGCGCCGCTTCGCCTTGACCATGGAATTGGCGATCTCCGCCTTCACCTTCGAGAGGAAGATGGTGATGACCCCGGCCAATTCGCCGATCTCATCGTTGCGGGCGGGGAACTTCAAGTCGAGGTTCTTGAAGGAAATGGACTCGATGGCGTCGCGGAGGTTGAGCATGGGGTTGATGACGAAGTGGTGCAGGAAGAAGTAGAGCGGAATGCCGAGGAGCAGCAGCACGCCGACGGCGCCGACGGCGTACTTGTGCATGGCCTTGTTGATGACCTTGACGACGCCCTCGCGGCTGATCTGGAGGTCGAGCACGCCCAGGACGTCCCCCCTCAGGGCCAGGGGGATGGCGATGTCGTAGAGCGGCATGTTCGCCACCGCGCGCACGATCGGCGTCTTCGCCAGCCACGCCTGCTCGATGGCGTCCGTCGGCAGGCTGACCTGGCGGGTGAAATCGTCGAAAGATTTCGTCATCATGGACGGGTCCTTGAACCAGCGGACTTCGCCGTATTTGTTGAGATAGAGGAGCGACGCGACGCGGTCGTCCTTCGAGAAGCGGCTGACGATATCCAGCTCCGCCATGGTGATGGCGCTCTGATTGCGCGCGAGGCCCTCGATGATGGTCGGCGCATAGAGGCGGACCATGTCGATCGACTCCTGCTTGAGCTTCTCATCGAAGGTCCACTTGAAGAGATTGTAATAGAAGATCCCGCCGAGGAACATGACGTAGACGCCGATCCCCGTAAACCAGAGGAACCACTTCGCGGAGAGCCTCATGGTCCGGTTCCGTAGAGCTTCTCGATCTTCTCAAGGCCCGCGACGGCGTCCGAGTTGCCCGGGTCGAGCTGCTTGGCGTGCAGCCACTTGTCGCGGGCCTTGTCGTAGTCGCCCTTCTGATAGTAGATCACGCCCTCGAGATAGGCCTGTCCGGATTGCTGCTTGGCGTTTTCGTTGGAGACGGCGACGGGAGGGGCGGCCTCCGGCATCGCCGCGGTCGTCGGGGAGGTCGCAGCCGCCTTGGCCTCATCTTCCTTCTTCGTCTCGGCGGCGGCCTTGGCGTCATCCTCCTTCTTCTTCTTGCCTTCCTCCTCGCGCTGCTTGGCGAGTTCCACCGCGCGCTTCCTCGCGGAGTCCTCCCGGCGGACCTGCTCCTTGGCGCGGGCGACAAGTTGATCGGCGGCCTTTGGGTCGTAGCCGTACTCGACGGCGTGCCGCCATTCGACGACGGCCTTTTCGTATTGGCGGGACTCGTAGAGCCGGCGGCCCTCGGAGACGTGTTGATTCGCCACTTCAGCGCGTATCTCGGCCTGAAGTTTTTGGGCCTTGACGCTGCCGGGGCCCGATTCCAGGACCAAGTCGAGCATCTTGAGGGATTCCAGGACCAGGCCCTGCTCATAAAGATGGAGAGCGCTCTGAAGCTTCTCGTTGGCGTCCTGCTCGCGCGCCTCCGCCTCGACCTTCGCTATGGCCGCGGTCAGGCGCGGGTAGCGAGGGTTGAGGACGAGCGCCGCATACCATTGATCCAGAGTTTCATGCAGACGGTGCTGTCGATAGGCCTTCTGACCGCGGCGGTAATGCTCCTCGGCCATCTCGGAGTGCGCCTTCTTGAGCCAATAGCGGGCCTTCAGGTTGCTTGCGGAGAGCTTGACGACCTCATCCCAGCGCTCGGCGGCTTCGACGAGGCGGCCCTGCCTGTACAAGGCCATCCCTTCCTCGAAGCGGTCCTCCAGCATTCGCCGCTCCGACGCCATGGGCTTCGTCGTGCCCTTGAGGTCGAGCGTGGCGCGGTTGAGGATCGAGGCGTCCTCGTAGCCGGGGTCGATCGCGAGGATCTTGCGCGTGAGATCGTTGGCCGCCTCGTATTGGCCCTGACGGTAGAGATCGAAGGCGTTCTCATAGACGTTCCTGAGGGTCCTGCGCGTCACGCGCGCCTTCTCAAGTTGGATGGTGTAGATGTACTTCTTCTTGTCGTCCTCGGAGGTTATGGTCCCCAGGTTAAGCTTGGACATGTCGAGGAAGAGCCCCTCGGTGTCCTTGATCTTCAGCGCCTGGGCGCGCGCGGGGTCCGCGGCGGCGGCGAGGAGGAGGACGGCGAGCGCCAAGCGTTCCATCAGAACCCGAGCCCCCCGGAGACGAGGCTCTTCATCATCGGCGCCAGCATCATGATGAACACCGTCGGGAAGATAAAAATGAAGAGGGGGATGAGCATCTTGGTCGCGGCCTTGGCGGCCAGCTTCTCGGCCTTGTTGAGGCGGCGGAAGCGCATGTCCGCGGCGTAGCTGCGCAAGAGTTCGACGAGGCTGGTGCCCAGTTCGTCGGACTGGATGATCAGGCCCACGAAGGATCGGACTTCGGAGATGCCCGTGCGCATGGCCAGCCGTTGCAGGGCGTCGCGGCGCGTGTAGCCGAGTTGGATCTCGTTGACCATCTTCTCTAATTCCTTCTCCAGCTCGGTGCGCTGGTCGGGGCTGATGTTCTTGAGGATACGCTCGATGGCCGCCATGGAATCGAGGCCGGCCTCGATGGTCAGAGCCATCAGGTCCACCATCGTCGGGAAGTTCCTCATGATGGCTTGCTGGCGGGTGCGGATGATGCCGTTGAACATCGAATCAGGGAGCAGGAATCCGACGACGCCGAAAGGGATGAGGATCCACTCGCCGGTAAGGAAGAAGGCTCCCAAGCCGAAGCCGGCGGCGAAGAACTCCTTCATGTGCAGCATATCGAGAGGGGCGGGTTTCACCGGCCGGCCCATCATCATGTGCATCTCCTCGAGCTTCACGTCGAGGTGGAATATCTTGAGAAGGAAGAGGTCGAGCCGGTCGATGAGGCTGCCGTTCGCGTTGAGGCTGGAGAAGGCGGAACTGGTGCCCACTTCCTTCTTGGCCAACTTGGACAAATCGCTCTCGTCGCCCTCGGGCGGCGGGGCGAATATGCGGTTGGCCGCGGTGTAGGCGGCAAACGAGCCGAACACCGCGGTTCCGAAGAGGAGCCAGTGCATCCCGGGGCCGATGGGAGGCTCAGACATTGATGTCCCCGAGCTTATTGACGATTTTCATGCCGATGCCGATCCAGACCGTGCAGAAAAGGAGCGTGCAGATGCCGAGGGGCGTGAAATAGAACTCCTTCATCGAGGCGGGCTGGAAGACGAACATGACGGCCAGCATGATCCACGGCATCACGCCGACCACGATCGCCTGGATGCGTTGTTGGGCGGTCATCGCCGCGGTCTTCTCCACCAGCTTGGATTCCTCGCGGATATTCTCGACGATGCGGTCGAAAATCTTCGTGAGGTTGCCGCCGACGGAACGCTGGATGACGATGGCCTTGATCATATAGGAGAGGAGACGGCTCTGCACTCTGTCCTCCATCCCTTCCAGGGCCTTCTCGATGCTGGTGCCCAGATGGTAGTTCTTCAAGCAGAGGCTGAACTCCTCGGAGATCGGGGGCTGGAGGTCCTTGGTCACCATCTCGATGCAGCCGATGAGGTCGATGCCCGATTTGAGGCCGTTGGACATGAGCACCATGGCGTCGAGCAGCTGCGCCTCGCACCTCATGCCGCGGCGCAAGCGGATGTTGCGCAGGAGCCAGCCCGGCAGGGTCAGGCCGGCGTAGACGCCGAACCCCGCGAAGATCAGGAAGCCGAAGAGGTCGAAGGTGAGCAGGCCCGCGATCAGCCCGAGGACCATGGGCGCGCCCACCAGGTAGTGGATCTTGATGACGACGAACTGGCGCTCGTATTCGTGCGCCCACTCCTTTGCCTTGGCCTTGTAGCGCTCGATGCCCTGTTGGATCCTCTCCTCGTTGAGGCTGCCCACGGTGAAGGCGCCGAAAAAGGCGCAGCCGATTCCAAGGATGAAGCAAAGCAGGGACGCGGTCCTCGAGCCCCCCGCGGGCTGGGCCGCGGGCGCATAGCCCCGGGGGTTCGATTGGAGGACGTCGAAGGCGCCGTTGCTGAGGGCCGCGATGGCCATCACGGCGTCCTTATAGCGCTGGGTATCGCCGTTGACGAGGCCGTCCATCACGCTGTCGAGCTGCTTGTTGATGAGGTCGAAGTGGGCGAGGACCGCGCGCCCGCGGCCGCCGAGCGAATTGCCCAGGCGCGCGCGCACGAGGCGATCCAGCGACATCTGAAAGCGGATTCGGTTGTCCTCGTAGTCGCGCAGGAGGCCGCCGGGCGGGGCATACTGCCCTCCCTCGGACGGCGGAAAGCTCTTGCGTACGAGCTCGAAGAACTCATAGAGGACCGACACGGGGGCCTGCCAGAGCATGGCCTCGTTGAGGATGCCCTCCTCGGGGTCCTGCCACACGGGGCGCTTGAGCATGGCGTCCAGCGTCTGTTCGACCCACTTCGGCGCCGGCAACGCCGGGTCGCGGTCCTTCTTGAAGTAATGGTAGAAGTACTGCACTCGGGTCTCGGCGCCGTCCTGCTTGGCCGCGGCGGTCTTGCGTCCGACGAGGTAGCCGATCTCCTCGCTCGTGAAGAGCTGCTGCGCGCGCGCGTGCCCCGCGGCGGCGGCGACGATCCAGCCGGCGAGCAGGGCGCGCCTCATCAATGCCCCCCCGCCCCGTGCGCCATCGCCACGGTCTCGGCGTCGTCCGGGACCGGGATTCCCGCCTTGATGAGCTCGTCGATCTCATTGGACAGCCCCTTGGCCTTCTTGGTGCGCTCGCTCATGAAGGCTTCCTTCGGAATGGAGAGACCCTTGAGCTTGATCTCCTCGAAGAAGCGCGGGACATAGTCGCAGGCCGTATAGTAGCCGTAGCTGACGCCCTTCTCGTCCATCCGGGTCTGGATGAAGCGGAAGATGTCCTTGGTCAGGATCTTCATGCCCTCGCGCCCCACGCACTCCGAGACGTAGGTCGTGCGTCGCTTGCCGTCGGCGAAGCGCGTGATCTGGATGAAGAGGTTGACCGCGCTCGAGATCATGTCGATGAGGACGTTCATCGGCAAGTCGGTGCCCGCCATGAGGCACATGGCCGACAGCCGCGAGATCGCGTCCGACGGGGTGTTGGCGTGGAGGGTCGCCAGCGACCCCTCGTGGCCGGTATTCATGGCCTGGAGCATGTCCAGAGATTCTCCGCCGCGGCACTCGCCGACGACGATGCGGTCGGGGCGCATGCGCAGACAGTTCTTGATCAGGTCGCGAATGGTGATCTCGCCCTTGCCCTCGATGTTGGGCGGGCGCGACTCGAGGCGGATCCAATGCTCGGCCAGCAGGCGCAGCTCGGCCGTGTCCTCGACGGTGATAATGCGCTCGTCGCCCGGGATGAAGTTCGAGAGCATGTTGAGGAAGGTCGTCTTCCCGGTGCCGGTGCCGCCCGAGATCAGGATGTTCTTCTTAATGATGACCGCGGCGCGCAGGAACTCGACGATCCCGGAAGTCGTGGATCCGAACTTGATGAGCTGCTCGTGCGTGAAGGGTTTGGCCGAGAAGCGGCGGATGGTAAGCGTGGGGCCGGAGACCGCCAGGGGCGCGATGATGGCGTTGACGCGCGAGCCGTCCTTGAGACGAGCGTCCACGAGGGGGACCGACTCGTCGATACGGCGGCCGATTGGGGCCACGATGCGCTTGATGACCTGGACGACCTGTTCATCGTCGCGAAAGCGCATCGGCAGCAGCACCAACTGCCCATTGCGCTCGATGTATATCTTGTCGTACGAGTTGACCATGATCTCGTTGATGGTCGGATCGCGCAGCAGCTGCTGCAAGGGACCGAGGCCTAGGATCTCATCGATGAGCTCGACGACGAACTGCTCGCGCTGCGTGCGGGACAACGCCAGGTTGGATTCGCGGTGAAGGAGGTTCTCGATGATCTGGCCGACCTTGGCGCGGTTCTCCTCGTTCATCTTCGCGTCGTCGGAGATGCGGATGCGCTCGGTCTCCATCGCCATGACGACCAGCCGGTGCATCTTTCCTTTGAGCTCGTCCCAGAAATCGGGGACCGTTCCGGCCGGAACGGTCGAGACGGGAGCCGCCTTCGCGGCCTCGCCTTCGGGTGCGTAGTAAGTCGGCTTCCAGAGGATGTCCGAGGATCGGGCGAATTCCTCGGCCCCGGTGGAGTTCTCCCAATATTTGACGGAAGGCTCGACCTCCATCAGGCGGCCCAGGAGCACGCGCAGGGACTTGACCCAATCGCTCTGCAGCTGCTCCACGACGAGGATCTTCTGCGTGTTCGCATACTCCGGGATCAAGTCTTCCCAGGGCATGTAGGCGAGGACGTTCTTCTGCATCGCGCTAAAGAAGCGTCCGACCTCCTTTGGCGCGAGCGCGCCGGGCAGATTGGCCTGGTTGACGACGATCTCGAACTTATCGAGCGCGAAGTGCAGGGCCTTGATCTCGTTGAAGAGGGCGTAGGTCGCCTCGAAGTGGGAGCGCTGGGGCAGGCAGACCCAATAGATCAGGTCGGCCAGATCGAACGAGAAGATCTGCATCGGGAAGAATGGATCGACGTCCAGGAACAGGTCGTAGGTCTCGGCCAAGGATCCCAGTATCTTCACGACCACGTTAGGGGAAAGTTTCTGGAATTCCTGACGCGTGGAGGCCAAGGGCAGAAGACCCACGCCCCACTGGGAGATCGGTATTCTGCCTTTGAGCAGCCGTCCCAGGCCGCCGGTCGGACTCTCCCCGACCAACTGCGTCATTTTCGCCAGAGAAGGCGGGTTGACTCCGAGGATGAAGCTGAGGTCGTTGCGGCACAGGGGGTCCATGTGCACGATGACGACCCTGCGGTTCTGGCTGCCGGCCCAGGCAAGCGCGAGGTTGAGGCACGCCGTGCTCTTGCCGACGCCTTCCTTGGGGCCCGTGAAGACGACGACCCGCCCAGACTCCTTGAGGGAGGTCAAGACCGCGGGATCGGCGCCGGCGAGCGGCTCTGCCATGGGCTTTACTTGACGATCTCCATCGTAACGAACAAAAAGAGGGACTTCTGGTCCTCGAGTACGCTGCTCGTCGTGAAGAGGAACCCGATGAGCGGGATGCTCCCGATGAAGGGGATCCTCGTCTTCGTGACGTTTTTCGTGCTCGATTTCAGGCCTCCGATCACCAGCGTCTCGCCGCTCTTGATCTCGACGGCGGTCTGGACCTGACGGGTGACGATGGAGGGCACGGCGGTGTTCCCGACCTGGACCGCCTTCGAGTAGTCGACGTTCGAGACCTCGAGCTGCAATTCCGCCCGGATCGTGTCCTTCTTGTTCGGATTGATGACGGGGACGATGTTGAGGATGACGCCGAACTTCTTGAAGTCGGCCGTAACGGTTCCGTTTCCGTTGGCGGAAGGGAAGGGGATCTCGCCGCCGACCACGAAGTTCGCCTGGGAAGAGGCCTGGACGACGATCTTGGGGTTCGATAGGAGCTGGGCCTTCCCCTCCGTCTCCAGCATCTTGAGAGAGGTCTGAAGCTGGGTCTGGCGGGCGAAATCCCCGATCTTGAAGATGCCGCCCGCCGGGATCGCCTTCTCGGCGAAGTTGATCCCCGTCTGGAAAGGAGTCCACGCGAAGCCCATGTCGCGCTGCATGGACCCGGAAATCTCCACGATGTCCGCGGAGACGGCGATCAACGAATCCTCCGGCTGGGCCGAAGCCGCGGTTGCGAGTCCTGCGACGAGCGCCAGGGCCGTCCCGAGTTGCCTTTTCATGTTGTCGTGCCTTTCCTGTGAGCGGGCCCGGCGCTTCTGTTTCAAATCAGCGGAACAACTTGCGGAAGCTGGCCATCTCCATGGGATGCATCTCCGCGTCGCCCAGGCCGCGCATGATGACCGTGGGCTCTCCCTGCTTGAGCGCGAGAGCCAGATACTGGGCCTCGTTGGGGTTGAGGGCAAGGCTTGCCGTCGCCTTCTCGGAGAAGGCGGCCGTCTTGTCCTCCTTGTCCGTCACGGCCTTGAACTGTTTGGCGTTCATGCCTTGCCCGAGATTCGTGCCGACCGCGATGACCAGGACGTTCTGCAGGATGGTCGCCGTGACCTTCTCCTTGCGCCCGTCGTTCATGAGGGCGTCAAAAGTGACGAGCACGTCCACCCGATCTCCCGGCTTGATGAGAGCCTTCATTTCCGGCTCGATGGGCAGCATGGCGCCTCGGTAGCCCGGGGGGATCTTCACGCTCAGTCCCGACTCGGGCGACAGGGAGATCAGGGATGACTGGGTGACTTGGTTTCCCTTGGGGATGCGATTGCGCGTGACCAGGTTGACGATGAGCTTGATGTCGGAGTCCGTCTTGATCTCGAAGCAGTCCTGCTGCATGAACTTGCGCGGGATCTCCGTCTTCTCCACCATGTCCTCGCGCAAGACCGTCCTCTCCGGGATGTCGTTTCGGGCGATCAGAATCCTGGCGGTCTCGTACTGGCTGTTGAGAGCGCGCTCCTTGCTGGTCAAGGCCATGAGGTAGAAACCAGCCGCGAGCATCGCCAGCGCCATCGGGATGAGTACGCCTTTCTTTTCCATTTTCAGTTCGTCCTTTGCTATTGCTGCTATTGCTTAAGCGGACTCTCGATGGGCATCCGCACGACCGCCGTCAGGGTCCGACTGCCGGCGCCCGACGGCTTGGCGAGTATAACCCTGCTCATCGGAAAGATCAGTTGGACCGGTTCCTGCGCGACGCACACGAGATCGTAGTTCATCTGGTACGCTTGCGGATCGTAGATCGTCTCTTCTTTATAGCAGCGGACGCTGGCCGCGGGCAGGATGCGCTTCATCACGTCGTTCATCTTTCCCTCGTTGCCCAGGGATGGAATGCTCCAAGTCATGCCGCCTATGCGCGCGACCTCGTAGGTCGCGTGGTTGAGAACGATGAGTCGAAACGAGATGTTGCCTGTTTCCATAATAAGGAACACCATGCTGAGGAACACGGGGAGGATCAACAGCATCTCTACGACTATCTGCCCCGAGTCCCGACCAAGACTGCTCACTCCTTGCCCCCTCGTCCCGCCCGCCCGGGTCCCTTTCCTACGCCGCGTGGATGGGACCCGGGAAGGCGACGCCGTCCTTTAGCCGCCCAACTGGCTGGCGGCTCCAGTGATCATCTGTTGGATGTTGTTGAACAACGTCGGCATGAATTTCTTCAAAGCCACGCCGGCTACGAGCACGACTCCGACAACGACGGTCAGCATGAGCAGATATTCCACCGCGCTCTGACCGCGACGGCCGGAGATCCGCGTGCGAACCCACTCCTCCACTTGAGACATTTTCATGGCGATCTCTTCTCTCTCCCGTTTTTACTAATAATACGGCGTCAGGATCTTGATTCCGGCGAGCTTAAAGAGGCTGCGCAACTGCCCCTGAAGGAATCCGTACATGCCGGCGAAGAACGTCACCAGCGTCACGGTCGTCAAGAGGTATTCCACCGCAGTCTGACCCCTCTTTCCTTTCATAAACCGGCTCAATGATCGTGTCCGCATCATGGTGAGTGTAACAGCGGCCCAAGAACGTGTCAATACGCTCGCCATTAAAATATCATCAAAACTTAATCTTGACGGACATCTGATCGCTCGTCCCGAGAGCGCCCATCGCGACGATGGCGATATCAAACGCAAGCCCATAACCGAAGGCCTGCGAGGTGTACACGCCGATGCCGTAGGAGAGGCCGCCCGTGCGGTCAAGACTGAAGGATTTGACCGGCAGACTTTGACCGTAATCGTCCGAGTTCCTATAACCGATCCGAAGCGTGATCTGGCCGTAATCGAGGTAATCCTCCGGCAGCTGGAATTCGCCGCCCAGGCCGAGTCGCGCCCCGCTGTCGGACGCCTTGTTCAACTCGACGCAGGCGGTCACGAAGTCATTGAGGCGCAGGGAGGCGCCCCCTCGCGTGACCCGCGCGACCTCCTTGGAATCGACTCCGAAGTTCTGGTGGGCGAAGCCCAGCGAGAGCGCGTTGGTCGGCTTGAGAACCACGCCGAGGTCGCCGACGACCGTGTTGTGAGCGGAGCCGGCGATATCCTCGTGGATCGTCTTGAGACCTGCGCCGAGGAAGAGCTTCTCGTACCAGAAGGAGCGGGCCAAGCCGACGGTCCCGAAGTAGTTCCTCACGATCACGTTCGTGTTCTGCTGAGGGACTCCATTGGCGTTGCGGATGTCGAATCCCTCATCCGTCATGTACGCGAAATTGGCGCCCCAGGTCGTGCGGCCCATCGGGTGGGCGTAGGCGACATATCCGGGCATGTAGGAATTGGGAACTAGATTCGCCTTGACGCCCTGCACATAACTCAGACGCGAGAAAGCGAGTTCCCGCTGCTGCGTTACCGCGAGCCCGGCCGGGTTCCAGATCAAGGCATCGGACCCCTCGGCCAATGCCACAAAAGCGCCGCCCAACGCCATCGCTCGAGCCGAGCCGTAGCCGATCTTCATGAACGCCGCGCCGCTCGTGCCCGCCGAGGAATCGATGGCGCGCGCCGGCCGCGCCGGGAGAGCGCTCCAACCCGCCAAGAGCAGGGCGGCCAGGTCTCGAGTCTTCACGGGACGAGCACCTTCTTGACCGTCTGCAGGACCGAGCGCCCGCCCTCGGCCTCTTCGACGCGGATGACGGCATAGTAGAGGCCGCGGGCCACCTCATGGCCGCCCTGGTTGATCTTGTTCCAGACGTAGGTCAACGGACCGGCCTGATAGGCCGCAGCGACCTCGCCGAAGTTCTTATCCAAGACCAGTTCTCCCGCGATGTTGTGCAGCTTGAGTTGGACCTTGGCGCGGAAAGGCGCATGGATCTGGAAGGTGGCCGAAGGCCCGGTGATCGGATTGGGGTAGGCGAACGTGTTCTGCTCGAAGTCCGCCTTGGGATCGGCCGAAGCGTTCACTGCGACCGGGATCTCGTCGACCAAACGGTCCAGAGAGAGAGCCCCCGGATTATTGACGTCGCCGGTGATATCGTCGATGGCCGCGAGGTCAGTGGAGCCCACGATCTTGAACTTATAATTGCCGTCGGGCACGAGCGAGAGCCGGAAGTCGCGCCCATCCCATTCGTCGACGATCGGCGTGCGGGCGGGCCGCACGCCGACGATGCGGCGCACGAGCGAGACGGAATCGGGCGGAGAGGGGTTGCCGGAAGAGTCGAAGGCCGTCCCGGGCTTGTAGATCTTGATGGCGACCTTCATCGTCTCGGAAACCTGATACGAGAGGGCCGCGCTGCCCGGCGCGGAACGCAGGGGCGTGACGGCCAGGTCGTAGATGCGCAGGGGATCGTAGGAGATGGTGAGTTGAGCCGTCGAGCCGGAGGAAAGGAGGGATGCGACGTCGTCGGCCACGGCGCGCACCAGATAGAAGCCGGTGGGCGGGAAATTGCCCGTATCGTCGCGCCCGTCCCAGACATCGGTCAATAATATGCCGCCCTGGCGGACGGCGCCGGAGACCACGGTGCGGACCACCTGAGGAGGCAACTGGGTGTTTAGGATCTGGACGGTGACGGAGGACTGCCGCGTCAGGGCGTAGGTGATCGTGTAGGGGTGCAGGGTGATGGTGTTGCTCGAGTTGAAGAGCTGAGGCACGTCGGGACTGACGTTGAAGCTGGTGAAGATGATGCCGCCGCGCGCGACGGTCACGTTCCCGTAGACTCGATCCGCGGCGAAATATTTCGGGGTCGTCGTGGATTGGGCGGTGAGCGTGTAGACGTAGCTGCCGTCGGGGACAAAAAGACCGCTGGCATCGCGGCCGTCCCAGAACTCCGAAATGCGCAGTCGTCCGGGGCGCAGTCCGTGGAAGGTGACGATCGGCGAAGCCTGGCCGCCACCCGACGTCAGGACGGACGCGCTCGTACAGGAGTTCGGCGGGCTCTGCGCGGCGCACGGCGGCCAGGTCAGAGTGCTGGAGGCGATGTAGGATCCCGCCGGGTAGATATTCCACGCCACGAACATCGGCTGGGAAAGCTGGTAGTTCAAGACGACCTGGTCCGAGGTCCCTGAAAGCAGCGGCGTCATCGAGACGTCCGTGATGCGCATGAGATGCACCGGGAACAGCGCCGTCGTCGTCGAGACCTTCGCCGGGAAAGAAGGGTCTGCCGCCGTCAACTGCGCGAGGTAGGTCCCCGAGGAAACCACCTGCCCGGAGTCGTCCGTGCCGTCGGTCCAGGCCTCGCTGTTGTTGAACAGGCCCGGACGAGTCTCCTGGTTGACGAGAGTCTTGACGAGCCGCGTGCCGGTCGCGTCGTAGATCTTCATGGAGACATTACAGTCGCGGGAAAGCTGATAGCGAAACGTGAAGGGATTGAGCCCCGAGATGGCGGGGCTCGAACCGATGACCGTCGAAGTCGGGGAGATCTGGGTGATGCCGCACAGGCCGCGCAGGACGGAAAGAAATCCCGCCTTCGCCGACGAGGTCCAGATCCGCTTGTCGTTTGGATTGCCGCTGTAGGATTGGCCCAGTTGGGAAACGAGGGAGGCGTACATCACGAAGACGTAATCGCCGTCATTGACGAGGGTCCCGCTCGCGTCGCGTCCGTCCCAGAAGCTGATGACGGAACTGCGCGAGGCCTTCTGTTCGGCGATAGTCCGCAGGGGGGAGACGGCGGCTCCGCTGCAGGAGTCCATGCGCGGAGTAAAGCTCTTCGCGGTGGCCTGTCCCGTGACGCTTGGGTCCAGGTTCGGATCGTTGACGCTGTTGAGTCCGGCGCAGAACTGGGTCCCCGGAGGGAACACGTCGATGTAGACGGTCGCGGCTTCCGTCAGCATGTAGGACAGGACCGCCAGGGACGTCGCGCCGCCCAGCAGCGGCTGGACCCGGATGTCCGTGATCTGCAGCGGGTCCAGAGCGATCTGACGCGTGGTGGCGAAGGAGAGATCGGGGGTCTGACCGTATTGGTCCGAAGTGACCGCCTGAAAGACGGCGAGATAGTTGCCCGCGGGCAGGATGTTCGCGAAATTATCGCGGCCGTCCCACGAGTCTCCATTAAGGAGCGTGCCCTGGGGCGTGCCCTCGCCCGAGCGGGGCAAGCCGTTGAGCACCGTGCGCAGGTTCGCGTAATTTCCGCCGGCGCCGGGCAGGGCCTCGTTGATGGTGATGTACATCGAGGCGTCCTTGGAGAGGCGGTAGGTGAGGCCGTAAGGCTGGGCCGACACGCCCGTGACCTGCCCGACGACGGTCGGGGTGGAGCGGATGACATGCACGTTCGTCACGTCGACGGTGATCGGCTTCTGCGAGACGTCTTGATCGTTGCTGTCCCTCGTGGCTCCGGAAGGGTAGGCGCGCGTCTGGGTGATGACGATGTTGCCGCTGTCTCCCTGCTGATTGGTCTTGACCGTGGCGCGAAAGCCATATTGCCCGTTCGTCTTTCCGAACTCGCCCTGGATGTTGTAGGTCCCGTCCCACAGCACGCAGTAGGCTTCCGTATCGTTGGGAAGCTTGCTGCTGACGCCGCTGGCCGTGCCGGGCGCATCGATGAAGAAAGTGCGAATCGGCGGAGTCGAGGCGGAATCCAGGGGGTTCGAGCCGTCCTGGAACTTGAACAGCTCGAAGTTGACCTCGTCGATGGAGACGGTGCCGCTGGTGTTGTTCGTGATGCCGACCTGCGCGCAGAGGTGGACCACGGAGTTGCACACGTTCAAGCTGGAGACCCCGACGACGAAAGGACCGGAGGTTCTGCAGCGGTTGTCCGCGTCCGTTTCGAACTGGATCTCCGGATCGTTGGAGATGTTGCCGTCCTTCGGCTGGTTGACGAGGGGACACAAGTAGCGGGGCGGAGTTTCCGAAGTGACTCTGCAAAACTCGCTTCTGGCGACGAAGGCCGAGTTGATGTACACCTGGACGGACTGGGCGCGCGCGGCGGCCGCGAATAGGAAGGAAGCCGCCGTGACGACCGCCGCGAGAGAGATCGAAGCGATGACGCGCTGGCAACGGCGCCGGTGTCGGATCATGTTGTCGGTTTGTCGGGTGCGCCGAGTTGAAGTATAGATCACGAGCGTTTCATGCAGATTAAAGGAATGTTAAAAGTCCGCCAAGGAGATGCGCGTCTGCAGGCGGTAGCGCGCGATGGACGGCTGCAAACGACCGCCCAAGGGCCCCAGCAGCGCGTAGACGCGCCGGTCCTTGCGCGCGCCGGCGACGGCCAGCCCCAGCACGCCCGCCTCCGGAGCGGGCTGGGAGCCGACCTGGGACATCTCGCCGTTGGCGAACTTATAAAGGAGAATCCTATGGGACTTGACGTCGTGCACCCAAAGGCGGCCCTCCACCCAGACCATGGCGTTGGGGACGACCTCGCGGGGAAGCGGGAAGCTCTGCTGCGCGGAATCGTCGCCCGCGTGACGCGTCAGCGCGCGATCGACCGCGTCGTAGGACCAGACGACCCGACCATCGAAGGCGAGGGCGACCGGCGCGGGGCCCGGAGCGGGGCGCGAGGAGAGCGTCTTCGCGGGGTCCGAGGCGGCATGGCGTACGAGCCGCGCCTGGGCCGCGTCGAGCGTCCATATGACGCCGAGACCGAGGGCGACGGCCGCGGGGCGATAGGGTCCGCCCGGCTGCGGCGAGGCCTGAGCGGCGGCGCGGCGCGGGTCCGCCGCGTCTACGGCCAGCAGGCGGCCGCCCCAATCGCAGACCCAGAGCGAGCCTCCTCCGAGCGCCAGAGCGGTCGGGTTCGGGACGGGGGCGGGGGCGACCGACTCCGCCTCGTACGTCCAAGCGCTCGCCCAGCGCCACGCCGGGCGCAGACCGGCGGCGAGCAGGACGCAGGCGCCGACGACGGCGGCGGCGCGGCGCCGGAAGGCGGAGCGGACGCGGCGCCGGGCGGCCTCCTCGGCCGCGCGCTGGACCAAGGAGGCGCTGCGGACCTCCTCCTCCGCTCCCTTCTCGTCGAAGATCCGCAGGAGCCCGGACATGCGCTCCGCGGTTTGGGAGGTCTCCCGAATCTTGCCGGAGAGGCTCTCCGTGAGCTCGAGGTGGACCTTCTCCTTGGACTGGAGTTCCGCGTGCCAGGCCTCGCGCTCGCGGCGGAGGTTCTCCTCCCATTGCGCCAGCTCCTGGCGCTGGGTCTCCCAGCCGGAACGCTCGCGGTCCCAGAGCTCGCGCCACTGCGCGCGCTCCTCTTCCCATATGCGGGAAAGCTCGTCGACGTGCTTCTGCAGCTCCTCGACCTTCTTGAGCGCCGCCTCGCGCTCTCCATGAGCCCTCTCGCTTTGCCGCCTCTCGAGCAGGAGCTCGGCTAAAGTCTTTTCCAACGCGTTCTTCGCCTCGGCCAGGCCCGCTTGATGCGCGCGCGCGGCCTGCTCCGAGAGGCCCGTCTGCTTCTCGCGCCGCTCGACGAGGGTCTGTAGCTCTTTGAGGTCGATGATGTGTTGCTGCTCGCGCGCCTGCCAGCGCTGCTCCGACGCGCGAGCGCGGGCGGTCTCCGCCGCCAGGCGTTCGCGCAGGTTTTGAAGAGCTTCCTCGAGGATGCGGCGCTCTTCCTCGTGGCGGGCCTGACGCAGGTCCAGGGTCTTCTGCGCTGCCTCCAGGTTCCGGCGGCTCTCGAGGGCGTCCGCCAGCGCCCGTTCATCCTCCCCCTCGGTCCGAGAGCGCAGGCGCGCGGACTCGGTCTCCAGGGACTCCACGCGCGCGCGCAGGACCCGGAGGGCCTCGTCCTTGGCCTCCACCGTCCGCTGCCAGGCCGCCTCGCGCTGGCGCTGCTGGCGTTTAAGCAAACCGACCGTCTCCCACGCCGCTTCGGCGCCGACGAGGCAATCCGTCGAGGGGGTCGCCGGGATATAATGCGCCGACGCGGGCTCGGCCGGCAGCGAGCCGACGCGGGCCCACAGCCTGTCGATGTCGCGGCTCAGGTCTTCAGGGGTCCAATCCGCCACGAGGCCAGTATAAGGTCTTGACGTCGTCTCGTGGTAACGGAATTATGAACGGCCCCTCAGCGCGCTTTCTGAAGACGGCCCAGTTCCCGGCTGGCCTCTCCCAGGTCCACGCCGGACTCCTTATATTCCACCAGCAGGCGCTGGACGCGCTCCAAGAGCGCCTCGTCCGGCGCGCCTGCGAGCTTGGCCTTCTGATAAGAACTCCAATCCTCGCCGAAGAGTTCGGCCTTGGTCCTGGCGGCGTTGTGCGCGTGCTCCTCCTGGAGACGCTGGAAGGCATCCACCGCCTTCTTATGGCGCGTCTCCATGTCAGAGAGACGTCGGCGGGCCTCCTCCTCGGAGGCGTGCTTGCCGGCGATGGCCGAACGCAGGGAGGCGAGCTCGGCCTGCAGGCGCCCGATCTCCTCGGAGAGCTTCCACTGCTTGACCGAGTTGGCCTCGAGTTTCTTGTTGAGGTCGCGGCGAGCCCGCATCTCGCCCGAAAGCAGGCGCTCGTATTCCTCCTCGGGGTCCGTGCGGCCGAAACGCAGGCTGAGGGTAATGCCATGGCCGAAGCGGATCAAGCCGGCCAGGGGCGTCAGCAGCGAGTAGTCGAGGCGGGCGCCTGCGTTCTTCCAACCGAAGCCCCAGTGCCAGGTTCGGGCGCGGTCGCCCAGCGAAAGGCCCGAACGCGCCGCGAAGGCGCCCGCGCGCTCGGTCGCCCACCAGCGTTCGAAGCCCGCGGCGAAGGTGACGGCCTTCCCCTGTCCTGAGGAAGGCTCGCGGATCGTGGCATCGACCGCGATGAGGGCCCCGCGGATGGATTCGGCTGCCCCGATTTTCAGCGCCAACGGCGCGCGGTCCGAAAGCGGTCCGGACTTGAACTTGGCCCCGCCGAAGTTCAGCAGGGAAGCTGCCACGGAGCGCTTGGCGCCCACGCGCCACAACGCGCCCATGTCGAGGGCGGGCTTGGTTTGAGCCCCCCCCCGGCCTTCAAAAGAGCTCTGCAGGAACTTTAAGCCGCAGCCGAAGTCCAGACCGCCGTCTTGCATTTCTCGCAGGCCGCGCGTGCCGTAGAAAACTCCAATCTGGCGGTCGCGCGCCAGCCCCTGGCGGCGGTCGTAGCGTACGTCGAAGCCGAAAGCTCCGTTGAATATCTCTTGGCGCACGGGCACGGCGAGGGCCGCTCGGGTGATGTCGCGGTCGATCGTCCCGGCGGGCCAATGCAAGCCGCGCAGGTAGGAGGCGCCAACCTCGAGCTCCGGCGCCTGGCCGAGAGCGGCCGGATTGTAGGCCAGCGAGGAAACATCGTCGTGAACCGCCGTGAAGGCGCCTCCCATGGCCGCGTCGCGCGCGCCGAAGGGCGCGTCGTCGAAAGCCGCCCGCGCGGCGCGAGGGGCCAAGGCCAGGGTGAGGAAGACGGCGGCGAAGCGTCGCGTCATCTGCGCGATTATAGCGTTTACTCCAGTTGATAGTCCTCGCCATCGAGCGAGACGGCGGTCAAGTCCAGGGACTGCGGCGGGCGCCGGCCCTGGGCCTCGAGCAGGCGCGCCGCAGCCCAGGCGGCGAAGGCGTAGGAGAGCTTCGCGTCGCGGGCGTAGCTCTCGTCGCGGTCCCAGGCGCGGGGCCGGCGCAGGACCGAGAGCGGGGGATCGGTCGGCGGACGCGCGCCGACATGTTGGACCAAGCCCTCGGGCGAAAGCGGCCGAGCGGTCGAGGGCAGGCCCGCCGAGAGAAGGGCGGCGGGCCCGATTCCGGTCGTGAATAGATCGGCGCGTCCGGCCCCCGCCGCGAGCCAGGATCGAGCGTCGCTGAGACCCGCGGGCGCGACTTGCCGCGCGCGCGCCTCGGGGCGCACGAGGTCCAGCCATCTCAGAGCGAACGAGGCGGTGTCCCCGTTAGCGAGAAGCGCCCCCCCCGGAGGCACGGCGCGGCGCAGGTCGAGGGCGTAGTCGTAAGCGAGGAAGTCGTCACGATGATCGGGAAGGGGCGCGCGCAGGACCAACGCCGTCGCGGCCAGGCCGGCGGCCGCCAGCGCCCCGGCCGGCAGGCAACGCCGAGAGAGGACGCCGACCGCCGCGCCCGCGAAAGCCGCGGCGACGAGAGAGGGCAGGAGGAAGGCCGGTTCCAGCACCGAGCGCGCGACCCAGTTCGACGGATCGAAGCGGGAGAGCAGGATGAAGAGCGGACCGGCGCACGCGGCGCAGAGCAGCCAGCCCGCCGCCCGGGAGCGGTCCTCGCGCCAGACCAGCGCGGCGCCGACGAGGGCCGCGGCCGCGGCGGGCCAGGAAACGGCGTCCGCCAGGCCGCGCGCGGCGTGGCAGAGGAGCGCGAAAGCGGAGTCGAGCGTCAGGGGCTCCGCCATCCCCGCGAACAAAACGGCGCTGCCGTAACGCGCGCGTATCATCGTGTCCCAGGCTGGGCGCAGGCCGCCCAACCGAATCCATAGGAACATATTCAAGGCCAGACCCGCCCCCAAGCCGGGAGAGGCGGCCGCCGCCAGACGCGAAGTCGAGACTTCCTGGCGCGACGCCTCTCTTCGCCAGAGCCATAGCACGCCGGGAAGCCAGAAGATGAGGGTTTGATGGTTGACCAGCCCCAAACCCAGGAGAAGCCCCGTGAGGCGCGCGCGAGCGAAGATATGTTGTCTCGTTCCTTCGGCAAGAAGGAGCAAAGCCGCGGCAAACAAGGCATGAAGAGAGTATTTCTCCGACAGCAGAGAAAACTTCCACAGCGGCGCCGAGAGGGCGAAGACCGCCGCCGCGGCCAGTCCGCCCAGGACGCCGGCCCGGCGGCGGACCAGCGCGAAGAGCGCCGCCGCGGCCCCGGCCCCGGCCAAGGCCGAGAGGAGATTCAAACGGTACGAGGGATCTCCGAAAGGGAAGATCTCCAGCCACGCCCGCCCGAGGATGGCGTATAAAGGATAACCCGGAGGGTGGGCGGCGGTGAGAGTCAAAGCGGCCGCGGCCATGTCCGCGCTGTCGCGCGGCGCGATGGAGGGATAGAGGGTCCCGAGATAGAGAGTCAAGATGCCGAGGAAGACCGCGGCCGTCATCTCATGCCCAGCTGCGCAGGGCGAGGGCCGGATTCGCGCGCCCGGCGCCCGAGGCGCGTCCGGCGCGCAGCATCCGCGCGCCGACGTGCGCGATCATCGCCGCGTTGTCGGTGCAGAGGGCCCGCGACGGCAGGCGCACGCGCAGACCCGCGGCCTCTCCGCGCTCCTTCATGAGCCGCCGCAAGCGGGAGTTCGCCGCCACGCCGCCGCCGATCACGACGTCCTTCGCGCCGAAATGCCGCGCCGCGGCGAGCGTCTTGTCGACCAAGGTCTCGGCCACGGCCTCCTGGAAGGAGGCGCAAAGGTCCGCCAGCCGTCGGCCCCGCACCGGGCGGGGATCGTCGCGAAGGTGATAGAGGACGGAGGTCTTGAGCCCCGAGAAGGAAAAATCCCAGCTGCCCTCCAGGAACGGACGCGGGAAATCGACGGCGGAGGGGTCGCCCTTCAGGGCGAAACGGTCGATCTCCGGTCCGCCGGGATAACCCAGCCCGAAGAGGCGCGCGACCTTGTCGTAGGCCTCGCCGGCCGCGTCGTCGCGCGTGCGGCCGAGCACGCGGTAGCGGCCGGGGGCCTGCGCCAGCACCAGATCCGTGTGTCCTCCCGAGACGACCAGCGCCGCCAGGGGCCAGCGAAGGCTGTGTTCGAGCTCGGCCGCCAGGACATGCCCCTCGAGGTGGTTGACCCCGACCGAGGGGACATCCAGCAGGCGCGCCAAGGTCTGGCCCGCGACCTTGCCCACGAGGAGCGGTCCCATGAGGCCCGGACCGCGCGTGTAGGCGACCGCGTCCACGCGCCCGTCGGCGAGCGCCAGCGCCCGCTTCACGATCGGGACTATGTTGGCCAGGTGCGCGCGGGAGGCGAGTTCCGGCACGACGCCGCGGAAAGGTCGGTGCAGGGCGACCTGGGAGGAGACCACGTTCGAGAGGATGCGCCCCCCCGACACCACGGCGGCCGAGGTGTCGTCGCAGGAGGTCTCGAGGCCGAGGACCCTCACGGGGTCTGCGGATCCGTCTTCAATACGCCCAGGACCTCGCGCGCCTTCAGGAGCTCCGCGGCCCGATCCAGGGCCTCGTCGCGCACGGAGTCCTCCGGCTTGACCGCAGAGCGAGGCTTCTCATCCTTGGCATAGATCGTCTCCCACTGAGCGTAGAGACGGCCCTCCGTCTCCGGCGTGATCTCGACCGCGATGTCGGGAGAGATGCCGCCGGTCTTGTGCTTCTCGTCGCGATGGATGGAACGTCCGCTCGGAGTGTAGTAGCGGGCCACGGTCAGCCGCAGCCCGGAACCGTCGGGCAGGGGGATAAGCGACTGCACGCTCGCCTTGCCGTAGCTGCGTTGGCCGACGACGACCGCGCGCTTGTGGTCCTGCATGGCGCCTGCGATAATCTCGGATCCGGAAGCCGAACCGCCGTTGACGAGGACGACCAGGGGCATCTCCGCATAAGGAGCCTTCGGACCCGCCGTGAAGTCCTGGCGGTTCTCCGCGCGGCGGCCCTGCGTGTAGACGATGAGTTTGCCGCCGCCCAGGAACAAAGACGCCGTCTCGACCGCTGCCGAGAGCAGGCCCCCGGGGTTATTGCGCAGGTCGAGAACCAGGCTGTTGGCTCCCTCCTTCTTGAGCTGCTTGAGCGCGCCGGTCAGGTCGTCGACCGTCTTGGCGCTGAACTCGATGATGCGCACGTAGCCGACGCCGCCGTCGAGCTTGAGCCGGACCACGGACTCGATCTTGACCATCTCACGGACGATCTCGAATTCTCGAGATTTCCACGCGCCCTCTCCCGCCTCCTCGGGGCCGCGCAGGACCTTCAGCTTGACCTTGGCGCCGGGCGCGCCGCGCAGGCGCTTGAGCGCCTCGGTCATATCCATCTCCCTGGCCGAAACGCCGTCGATCTCGGCGATGCGGTCGTTGGGGAGCATCCCGAGACGGTAGGCGGGCGAGCCGGGCATGGGGGTGAGAACCGTCAACCACTCGCCCTTGACGTTGAGGCGCAGGCCCACGCCCGCGAACTGACCCTCCGTCTCGGTCTTCATCTCGCGGTGCATGTCCGGCTCAAGGAACTGGGAATACGCGTCGAGGGTGCGCGTCATGCCCGCCGCCGCGCCGTAGACGAGCTTCTGGCTGTCCATCTCGTCGACATAATTATCCTGCACATAACCGAGGATGTCGACCAGCAATTTGAGCTGTTCATAGGTTTTGTCGTCCGGCGCCTTGGCGGCGCGGGCCGAGGAGCCGGCCAGCAAGGCCGCCGCGAGCGCGAAGGTGAACGTCCATCGGGTTCTCATGTTCGTTCCTCTCTATCTTTTCTCGAGCCAGGCCAAGGGGTCTAAAGCCTCGGTCCCGCGTCGGATCTCGAGGTAGACGCTCCCCCCGGAGCCGTTCTTGGCGTCGCCGGCGCGGGCCAGGGCCTCCCCCGCGCCAACGTCGACGCCCTTCTGCTGGAGGAACTCCCCCAGCCCGCCGTACACGCTGAAGAACCCGCCGCCGTGGTCCAGGATCGCGACGCGGCCATAGGAGCGAAACGGGCCGGCGAAGATGAGCCGCCCGGCGGCCACCGCCGCGATGGGGGCCGACGCCGCAGAGCCGATGAGCAGACCCTGGTGGACCGACCAGGTCCCGAGTTCCGCGTTCCTCTCACGCCCGAAACCGCGCAGGACCTTCCCCTCCGCGGGCCAATGCAGGGAGTGCTTGGCGATGTCGAGCGTGGCGGCCGGGCCGGACTTGCGCCAGCGACCCGCCTGAGCGATGCGGTCAAGCAGCGCGTTGAGGGCCCGCGCGGACTCCTCCAGTTCCTTGGCGCGCAGCGCCGCCTGCGCGACCCGCGACTGGGTCCTCTCGAGCTCGGCCTTCTTCGTCTCGTACTCGCGGCGGTGGCCGTCGCGGACAGACTGGGCCTTGCGCCGCCTGTCGGAGAGTTCCTGGGCGCGGCTCTTCGCCGCGGCCTCGTCCTCCTCGGTCTTGCGCTTGAAGCCCTGCAAGCCCCGCAGGTGCCGCGCCTTCTCCATGATGGCGACGCGCCGAAACTCGTCGGCCCACAGCTCGCGCGAACCGTGGAAGTCCGAACGTCCCGCCGACGCCGCGGCGAGGC